>Ga0209579_10000032_pt1 | contig 331146 bp, 328 predicted proteins | sample Coa_R1_2_FD_187152 | JGI IMG/M metagenome (GOLD analysis project Ga0209579, IMG submission 187152) | Surface soil microbial communities from Centralia Pennsylvania, which are recovering from an underground coalmine fire - Coalmine... | ecosystem: Environmental > Terrestrial > Soil >... | reverse complement strand
ACCTTGTTTGCGGACTCCATCAGGGCCAGCAGTCTCAATCGACTGCATCAACAGGCCGGACAGAAGACTGCACCCGACCAATGCCACTGCGTCAATTTACTCTTGCAATGCGGGAGCCATCCACAGAAGACATTCGCCAGCAGTTCATGTTGTAGTCGCTAAACCCAGAATTCACTCCCTTTCAGAATGCCATTTTGAGCGGTTACGATGCCATCACGTGCGCTAAAAGAGTGCATGCGACGTCTGGGATTTTCTAGCGTTTTTGAAGATATGGCTTCCGGCCTTGATTGAGCCTATAGGTGGTGGAAACCCCGAGACATCAATGGCCATCAATGTCGCCGATTGGCTCCGCTCGCTCGGCCTTGAGCAATATGCGGCGGCATTCCGCGACAACGATCTTGACGGCGACGTGTTGCCGGAGGTCAAGGGCGACGATCTAATCGGCATCGCCTCGATCGGCCATCGCCGTAAACTGCTTGCCGCCATCTCGACCCTGAAGTCCGGAGTGGCGTCCGTCGCGGGCGCGTCCGGTGATCCGATAACGCCGTCGGCCTCTCCCGTCCGTTCAGTCGATGCTGAGCGCCGCCAGCTTACGGTGATGTTTTGCGATCTCGTCGGCTCAACTGCGCTTTCAGGGAAGCTCGATCCCGAAGAGATGAGCAACGTGATCGGTGCATTTCAAAAAGCCTGTGCCAGCGCCATCGGCAGCTTCGGCGGTTCGATCGCCAAATACATGGGCGATGGCGCACTTGTTTATTTTGGCTATCCGGAAGCCCACGAGGACGACCCGGAGCGGGCAGTGCGCGCCGGACTTGCGTTGCTTGATGCGATGTCGGCGGCGCAAATGCCGCGGCCGCAGGTCAGGATCGGCATCGCCACAGGCTTGGTGGTGGTCGGTGAACTGATTGGCGACGGCGCGGCGCAGGAACGCGTGGCCGTCGGCGAGACTTTGAATCTCGCTGCGCGAATCCAGTCCGTAGCGTTTCCCGACCAGATCGCGGTGGGCGAATTGACCCATCGTCTGGCCGGCGCCGCGTTCGACTACGAGGACCTCGGTCCGCACGAATTGAGGGGAATTTCCGGCGCAACGAGGGTGTGGCGCGTCGTGGGTGAAAGTGGAGCGCGGCGGCGCTTCGATAGCAGGGTCGTCAAGGGCCTGACACCTTTGGTCGGGCGCGCCGAGGAGCTTGGTTTGCTGCGCCGCCGTTGGGACGATGCCAGAGGCGGCGACGGCCAACTCATTCTTCTTTCGGCACCGGCGGGCTTTGGCAAGTCCCGGCTGACGGAAGCTTTCCGCGAATACCTTGACGATGCATCGATACCCTATCTGCAATATCTCGCGTCGCCGTTTTATGTAAACAGCCCGTTCTATCCGTTTATCAAAGCGCTCGAATGGACTGCGGGCATCGTGCGGACCGATCCCGACGCGCAAAAGCTCGACAAGTTGGAAGCAGTTTTACAGGGCTCCGCGGAAAGCAAACGCGAGGCCGCGCCACTTCTGGCCGCGCTGCTGTCGATCCCGTTCGGCGACCGCTATCCGCCGCTGCAAATCAATGAACTGGTGCAGAAGCAAAGGACCATGGACGTTCTCGAGGAACAATTGGCCCTGCTGTCGCGGCGCAATCCGGTGCTGGCGGTTTTCGAGGATGCGCACTGGATCGACCGAACTTCGCTTGAGCTAATGGACAGGTTCGTTCGCCGGGTGGCGGAACTTCCCGTGATGACGATTGTCACCTACCGCCCGGAGTTTGCCGCTCCTTGGCTCGATCTGGGACATGTCACCGTGCTCAAGCTCAACCAACTGGGCCGCAATCAGGTGGTCGACCTCATCGAGAAAGCAGCCGGTGGCAAGACGCTGCCCGAGGCGATTACCGGGCAGATCGCCGCCAAGGCGGGGGGCGTTCCATTGTTCATCGAAGAGATCACCCGCTCGATTCTGGAATCGGGTGATCTGGAGCTCGACGGCGAGCGCTACGTCCTGCGTCAGTCGATCGGCGATTTCACCATTCCGTCCACTTTGCAGGACTCGTTGATCGCGCGTCTGGATCGTCTTGGCTCGGCCAAGGACGTGGTGCTCACGGCATCGATCCTCGGCAGAGAATTTTCCTACGAGCTGATCGAAGCGATAGCGCCAGTGCCTCAAGCAACGCTGCTGGCGGACCTGGACCGGCTGGTGCAGTCCGATCTGCTCGGACAACGTGGCACGCCGCCGCAGTCGCGCTACACCTTCAAGCACGCGCTAATTCGCGACGCGCCTATCAATCGGTCTTGAACGCGAAAAAGCGCGAACTGCACCAGCACGTCGGCGATGTGCTCGCAAGCCGCTTCCCCGAGGTCGGCGAAACCGAGCCTGAGCTGCTGGCGCACCATTTTACGGAAGCCAACGTCGTTGATCGTGCGCTCGGCTACTGGCGAAAGGCCGCCGAGCGCGCGACAGCCCGAATGGCCCATGCCGAGGCACTCGGCCATGTCGATAAGGCAAAAAAACTCATTGCCGCACTGCCGGTGGGCGCCGAGCGGGATGAATGGGAGCTCGCCTTTCTGGTGACCGAAGGGCCGTTGCAGATGACGCTGCACGGCTGGGAAAGCCCGCAGGCCAATCGGGTCTATGAAGCGGCACGCGTCACCGCTGAAAGGCTCGGGCGTCCCGATGAATTGTTTCCGGCGGTCTGGGGCTTGTGGCTGGGGGCGCACAGCAGCGGGCAGCACGCACGTGCCCACGGTCTCTACGAGGACATGTTCCGCTTGCTTGAGCGCACCGACGACGTCGAGTGCGTGCTTCAGGCCAACCATGCCGGCTGTACCCAGATGCTGGCGGAAGGCCTGCCGCACGCGGCACTGGAGCATGTCGAGCAGTTGCTGAACAACTACCAGTTCGACGTCCACCGCAAGCTTGGCCTCTTTTACGGTGCCCACGATCCCGGATGCTGCGGGCTCAGCACCAGCGTTTTCATCCTGATGATGCTAGGGCATCTCGACCAGGCCGAAGCAGAAAGCCAAAAGGCCCTCGCTTTGAGCGAGCGCATCGATCACAAGCCGACCGTCGCTCACACCTGTCAGTTCCGCGCCGAGTACGAAATTATCCTGAACCGGCCGGACCACGCCGAGCCCTATTTGAAAACCTGCATGTCGCTGTCGGACAAATATTCGCTGGCCGCTTACCACAACGCCGCCGACCTGATGCTGGGTTATGTCCGCGTTCGCCGCGGAGACGTAGAAGCCGGCGTCCGTCAGGCGGAGGCGGCGCTGGAAACCCTCAAGGCGGTCCCTTCGCGCCGGTTCCACCTGCCGATCCGCATGTCGATCGTCGGCAACGCCAAGGCGGCGGCAGGCGATGTCGAAGGCGCGCTCGCAATCTTCGAGGCGGCGCTCGAGGCAACCTCGAGCACAGGCGAGGTCTGGTACGAAGCGGAAACGCTGCGCTTGAAAAGCGAGATGCTGCTCGCCCTATCGAAGCCGCGGGCCGAGGAAGCCGAACAATGCCTGATGGCCGCGATCGCCAGCGCGCAGAAGCAAGACGCGAAATTGTGGGAGCTCAGAGCCGCAACGGTGCTTGCCGGCCTTTGGGTACGACAAGGGCGCCATGCCGATGCGCGCGATCTTCTCGCTCCGGTTTATGGCTGGTTTACCGAGGGATTAGGCACTGCCGACGTCAAGGATGCCGCCGCGTTGCTAACCGAACTGACTTAACGTTTGGTCTCGAGCCAAGCTTGCTGAGGTCGGCATTTGGCACCTAGCGGACGTGGCAGAGTTGCCAACTGATGACAGCGCCTGATCGAATTTTCACGTCGTACGATGTAAAAAAAACCCGCCTGAAGAAGGCGGGGTCGAGGTTCAGAGCAGTCGCTTTGACGGTCAATCGCAGACGCGAATGCGCCGCGTGCGGTAACGACCGTATTGGTCGACGACCTGTTCCCGCTCAAAGCGGCAGTTGGTGTAAACCGGCTGGTAGCCCGACTCGGCATAGCCCGGACCGCCGTAGTAACCGCGATTCGTCTGCGACCCGATAATCGCGCCAACCGCCAAGCCGCCGATAACTCCTGCCGCAATGGCGCCACCGTTGTTACGCGCGAAGGCGGGCTGCGACACCGCTGTCAAAGCAAGCGCCGAGATTGCCGCAATGGTCGTGACTTTCAACATGTTGTTATCCTTCGCTGTTGAGAATTAGTCGATGATCTGGACGATCTGACGCGTGTGCTGATCAACCGTGAGAACCAGAAATTTGGTTTGCATGGAAGCTCCATCGGTTGGGTAATTCCAACCGTCGGGGGCGGACGCAACATCAAGCGCCGGCGAGGGACATTGGTTCCCAGTTCGGTAATTTTCTTTTCAGCACGGCGGCAGCCGTAACTGCCCGCGATTGCGGCGAATTACGACAACGATGATGCGATTGGCTGGATGATTTGGTCGATTTCCATCCCGGTATCGTGATGGCAACATCCTCGACTTATCAGCGATAAAGGCGCACGGTCATTTTACACGACGCTCGTTCTTGGGCGTTCGAGTCAACTTAAGAACAATTAGCGCTGCTTTGTCGCCGTTCGAAAGCGGGACGAAAGGGCCATATGTTAACCTCGACGCAGTCGAAGAATACGCCGTTCGTTGGCATCGAAGACGGAATTACGCTCGCGCATGCCATCGTCGATACCGTCCGCGACCCTCTGGTCGTGCTTGATCATGATTTGCGTGTCGTTGCCGCAAGCCGATCCTTCTACAAAACCTTTCGGCTTGTCACCGAGGATGTTCGCGGGCGCCTGCTCTATGAAATCGACGGCGGCCAATGGGACATCCCTGAGCTGCGCGAGCTGCTGGAGACGATATCCGGCGGTCAGTCGACGGTCGAAGGATACGAGGTTGACCGCACGTTTCCTGCGATCGGGAAGCGCGTCATGCTGCTGAACGCCCGCAAGGTGTTTTACGAGAAGGGCACTCATACAACTGTCCTGCTGGCCTTTGAGGATGTTACCGACCGGCGGGCGGTCGAAAGACAAGTGCAGGAGCTGCTACGGGAAAAGGACATGCTGCTGGAGGAGATCCAGCATCGCGTCGCCAACAGCCTGCAAATCATCGCCAGCATTCTTCTCATCAAGGCGCGGACGGTGCAGTCGGAGGAAACACGGTTGCAACTGGAAGACGCCCATCAACGCGTGCTCTCTGTCGCCGCCGTCCAGCAGCACTTGCACGTTTCCGGCCGAAGCAAGCCGATCGAGATTGCAGACTACCTGACCAAGCTCTGCGAGACTCTGGCGCAATCGATGATCGGCGACAGCCGGCCGATCTCGCTCAAGGTCGCCGGCGATCCCGGCACTACAGCGCCGCGTGAGGCCGTGAGCATCGGGCTGATCGTCACCGAATTGGTAATGAATGCCTTGAAACACGCCTTCCCTCGGGAAAAGCCGGATGCGGCGATCGTCGTGTCCTACAAGGTGGCGGGGACCGACTGGGCACTGACGATTTCCGACAACGGGATCGGCAAACCGGACATAAGCGCGGGAGATACAAAACCCGGGCTCGGCACCAGCCTCGTTAAAGCGCTGACGCGGCAACTTGACGCTGTGATTGATACCCGCACTGATTCGCGCGGCACGGCCGTGACAGTCACGCACGCAACATTCAAACCCAAGGAACGCGCATGAATGAAGATACGAAGAGCGATGAGAAAAAGACTCAGGAGTTAAAGCTTCAGGAGACAAAAAAGCCGTCAAATCCGCGCGCCAATGCGATGCCGACCAACGGATTTGTGTTGTTGGTCGATGGAAAACTAAAGACGCAATACCAGACCGCCGAAGAGGCGACGGCTGCGGCGGCAAAACTCAAGCAAAGCTACCCGGTGATCAAGGTTGAAGTTTATGACGCAGCCGCGCGGATCTCCACAGAGGTTGAAACTCATTCATGACCAATATTCTGGAACACGCTGCCGCCAGCGGCGACGATCCGGTCCTGGTTGTCAGGAAAGCTCCGCACGCCGCCGTATGGTCGGTATGGGCCGCGCGTGAAAGTCACCCTTCAGAGGAGATTTTTGAAGCATTGTCTGAGGCCGAGGCGTCGCACTGGATCAAAGCGAGCGGGCACGAATGGATCGACGAACGACGCCGGAAACGGAACTCCTGAGCGAATGAGGCGTGAGCTCGGGAATGGGTAAGCATTGTTGCCAGTAAACCGAGGTGTCGCGACTATCTTTCGACGCACGGGTTGTCATTGCGGACCTGCATCTCCACATGATCAGAGTACTGAATCCTTATTTCAGTTTTTTCAAAAGGAAATCCTATGACCACCAATTCACAAAATGAGACTCCGAAGCCTGCCGTCGCGCCGGTCACTTCGCCGGCCAATCCGCAGTCGACCCCGCAGCAGAACCAGGGCGACAGCAAGCCGGCGTCCCCGCCGCAGCAGAAATAGGCAATTTGCCAAATTGGCAAAGCGAAAGCCCGGCGCGAGCCGGGTTTTTTTTACGAAACGGCAATGAAGCAATATCCGATTTTCGGGAGCAAACGCCGACATCCGGCGCCGTTGACGTGACCTACGACCCTACCTTTGCCAGCGCGGGCTTCGCCAGCACACCGATTAGGATGTCAATGCAGCTTGAACGCCTCGCGCACGAAGCCGCGGATATCCTGCATCGATTGCGCGCGTACCTCGGCGTTGTAACCGCCGGACACGCCATACGTCATGCAGCTTGCCGAAGCCTTTCTTGAATTTCCGGTCGGCTTGCCGTTCTCCATGACCCTGATGCGGCTGCCGCGCTCGACCCAGGTGCCCGCCGAAATTTCATCGTAAACGCACCGGCTGGCATTCTCCCCCGCCGCGTCGATCCAATGCGTGCTGCCCGGCACATCCCAGTCGTGCTGCGCGCCCGGATAGATCTTGAGCGCCAGATTGCCGCCCTGCGCCTCGTATTTTTTGGCGAACTCGCGGCAACTGTCGACGCCGGCATAACGATCCAGTGCGCCAACAAGCATGCGCAGCGGCGCGCCATTGGCAGCGTGAAAATCGAACGGCATGTCGCCGCACCAGGGATACATGGCGATGAGCAGCGCGAAGCCTGCTTCGCTGCCGGCCAGCCCATATTGCCGCAGTGCCGCCTTGATGACGACCGTGCCGCCTTTGGAAAATCCGATCATGCCGATGCGTGCGGGATCGATGGCCGGATGCTTCGCGACGACGTTCAGCGCGCGTGCCGCATCGAGAACCATGTCGTAAGAGCTCAACTGCGACTGGTCGCGGACGGTCGATGCAATCCCGCGCGGCGAAAAGCTGTCGATGACGACGGCGGCGACACCCATGGCGTTGAATTCGCGGGCATAGGCGATCTCGCGCTTCTCGCGCACGCCGCCCGAGCCATGCATGATGATCATCGCCGGCACCTTGCCGTCGCGTCTGCCCGGCAGAAAAATCTGCGCGGTAACGACGGCCGGCTTGCCGCGGGTCGTACTCTCGATTCTGATTTTTTCGGGCTGCTGCGCGAGCGCCACGCAGCTAAAGGCCATCGGGGCTACCGCCGCAGCGGCAGCCCAGATGCAAAAGCTGCCGGCGCGCACGGACGCGTTACGCCGTCGCCTTCGCCAGCGCGCGCCTGGCCAGCACGCCGACCAGATGCGCGCGGTATTCGGGACTGGCATGGATGTCGCTGTTCATGCCGTTCGCCGGAATGGTCAGGCCCTCGATCGACTTCGCCGCGAAGCGCTTCTTGAGCGCCTCCTCGAACGATTTCACGCGGAACACGCCGTTCGAGCCGGCGCCGGTCACGGCGACGCGGATGTCGGAACCGCGCTTGGACACGAACACGCCGACGAGCGCAAAGCCCGAGGCGGGGTGCTTGAATTTCTCGTAAGCGGCCTTGCGCGGGATCGGGAACTGCACCTTGGTGATGATCTCGTCGCTTTCCAGGGCGGTCGAGAACATGCCGGTGAAGAAATCGTCGGCCGCGATGCGGCGCTTGTTGGTGATGATGGTGGCCCCCAGCCCAAGGCAGGCCGCCGGGTAGTCGGCGTTGGGATCGTTGTTGGCGATCGAGCCGCCGATGGTGCCGCGGTTGCGCACCTGCGGATCGCCGATCGAGCCCGGCACGGCGGCGAGCCCCGGAATGGCCTGCTGCATCACCGGCGAATTGGCGACGTCGGCATGCCGTGTCATGGCGCCGACCACGACCGAACGGCCCTTCAATTCGACACCGGAAAGGCCCTCGACCAGCGACAGGTCGATCAGCGCGGTCGGGCTTGCCAGCCGCTGTTTCATGACCGGAATGAGCGAATGGCCGCCGGCGAGAATTTTCCCGTCGGGAATTCTCGACAGCAACCCGGCCGCCTGACGCACGGTGGTGGGACGATGAAACGCGAAATTATACATCTTTGCTCTCCGTTATTCCGCCGCCTGGCGCGCCGCCGGCGTGTGTTGCATTGCCGACCACACCGCATTGGCGGTCGCCGGCATGGATATGCTTTCGCTGCCGATCGCATCGGTGATGGCGTTGATAACCGCCGCAGGCGCTGCAATCGCACCGGCCTCGCCGCAGCCCTTGATGCCGAGCGGGTTCGACGGCGACTTCGTTTCGGTCAAGCCCACCGCGAATGACGGCAGGTCGTGCGCCCGCGGCATGGTGTAATCCATCAGCGAGCCGGTCACCAACTGGCCGTCCTTGTCGTAGACGACGCCTTCGAGCAGCGCCTGCCCGATGCCTTGCGCGACGCCGCCGTGCACCTGGCCCTCGACGATCATCGGGTTGATGACGGTGCCGAAGTCATCGACCGCGGTCCAGGTCACGATATCGGTCTTGCCAGTGTCGGTGTCGACTTCCACTTCGCAGATGTGGCAGCCGGCGGGGAAGGTGAAATTGGTCGGGTCGTAGAACGAAGTCTCTTTCAGCCCCGGCTCGAGCTGAGCGCCGGTGAACTTGTGCGCGATGTAGGCGTTGAGCGCGACGTCGCCGAAGGCGACCGACTTGTCGGTGCCGGCGACGGTGAACTTGCCGTCCTTGAATTCGATGTCGCCTTCCGCCGCCTCCATCATGAAGCCGGCAACCTTCTTTGCCTTGGCCTCGATCTTGTCGAGCGCCTTGACGATTGCCGACATGCCGACTGCGCCGGAGCGCGAGCCGTAGGTGCCCATGCCGAACTGCACTTTGTCGGTGTCGCCGTGCACGATCGAGACATTCTCGAACGGAATCCCCAGGCGCTCGGACACGAGCTGCGCAAATGTCGTCTCGTGGCCCTGCCCGTGGGCGTGGCAACCGGTGAGCACTTCCACCGAGCCGGTCGGGTTGACGCGCACCTCGGCCGACTCCCACAGGCCGACGCCGGCGCCGAGCGAGCCCACCGCCTGGCTCGGCGCGATGCCGCAGGCTTCGATGTAAGTCGAGAAGCCCATCCCGCGCAGCTTGCCGTGGCGCGCCGACTCGCGCTTGCGCTTGTTGAAGCCCTTCACGTCGGCAAGCTCCATCGCCTTCTTCAGCGACGCGCCGTAGTCGCCGGCATCATAGGCCATGATCACCGGCGTCTGGTGCGGGAACGACTTGATGAAATTGCGCTTGCGCAATTCCGTCGGCTCGATCTGCATCTCGCGCGCGGCAACTTCCACGAGCCGCTCGACCACGAAGGTCGCCTCGGGCCGTCCGGCGCCGCGATAGGCGTCGACCGGCGCGGTGTTGGTGTAGACCGCATCGACCTCGACGTAGATCGCGGGGATGTCGTACTGGCCCGACATCAGCGTGCCGTAGAGATAGGTCGGCACCGATGACGAGAAGGTCGACATATAGGCGCCGAGATTGGCGATTGTCTTGGCGCGCAGCGCCAGGATTTTGCCGTTGCCGTCGAGCGCCAACTCGGCGTGGGTGACGTGATCGCGGCCGTGCGCATCGGTGAGAAAGGATTCCGAGCGATCGGAAGTCCACTTCACCGGCCGGCGAACTTTCCGCGCCGCCCACAGGCAGACGACTTCTTCCGGGTAGATGAAAATCTTCGAGCCGAAACCACCGCCGACATCGGGCGCGATTACCCGCAGCTTGTGCTCCGGCGCCATGCCGACGAAGGCGGCGATGACCAGGCGGGCGACGTGCGGGTTCTGCGAGGTGTTCCACAGCGTCAGATTGTCGGTGCCGGCGTCGTATTCGGCAAGCGCTGCGCGCGGTTCGATCGCATTCGGCACCAGGCGATTATTGACGATGTCGAGCTTGGTGACATGCTTGGCCGCGGCAAAGGCCGCAGCCGTCGCTTTGGCGTCACCGAGGTGCCACTCGTAGATGGTGTTCTTGGGCGCCACGTCGTGGATCTGCGGCCCGGATTTCGCCTTGGCCGGGTCGGCGACCGCCGGCAGCACTTCGTATTCGACCTTGACCTTCTCGGCGGCATCGCGGCCCAGCGCCTGCGTCTCCGCGATCACCACCGCGACGGCATCGCCGACATGATTGACCTTGCCGGACGCAATCGCCGGATGCGGCGCCATCTTCATCGGCGAGCCGTCCTTGGAATGGATCATCCAGCCGCAAATGAGATTGCCGATCTTGTCGGCGGCAAGCTCGGCGCCGGTGAGGACCGCGACCACGCCCGGCATCTTCTTCGCCGCGCCGACATCGATGCTTTTGATTTTGGCGTGGGCGTGCGGTGAGCGCACGAACACCGCGCGCGTCTCGCCGGCGCGCACGACGTCGTCGGTGTACTGGCCCTGCCCGGTGATGAAACGGAAGTCTTCCTTGCGGCGCACTGCGGCGCCGATCCCGGTCGCGCTCATAGCCGTCTTCCTCCCGTGTTTGTTTTTTTATGACGCTGGAATTGCCCGACGTTACTCCGCGGCTTGCCGCGACGGCCCTCCCCCCTTGGCCATGGCCTTGGCGCCGGCGGCAATCGATTTGACGATGTTGTGATACCCGGTGCAGCGGCAGATGTTGCCGTCGAGCTGGGCGCGGATGGTGTGCTCGTCGAGGTCGTTGCCGTTGCGGCGGACAATATCGAGCGCCGCCATGATCATGCCCGGCGTGCAATAGCCGCACTGCAGGCCGTGGTTCTGACGGAAGGCCTCCTGCATCGGATGCAGCGGGCCGTTCGGCTCGGCGAGACCCTCGATGGTGGTGATCTTGGCGCCTTCGCATTGGAGCGCGAGCAGCGTGCAGGACTTGGCGGCGATGCCGTCGAGGTGAATGACGCAGGCGCCGCATTGCGAGGTGTCGCAGCCGACATGCGTGCCGGTCAGGCGCAGATTTTCGCGCAGGAACTGCACCAACAGCGTACGGGCTTCGACCTCGCCGGTGACGGCTTTGCCGTTCACCGTCATGGACACGGATGGCATGACCTTCCTCCCAATTTCGGGGCGATATGCCCTCTTTTCGGCTCGCCCGCAGGGGCGCTGGCCGTTCCAAACCGAAATCAGGCCGATTTCGGGCGAAACGCCGCCTTGGAACAAGAATAAGTCTGAACCCGCGCGACGCCGCCGGTCAAGGGAGAAGCGCAGATCAATGCGGTTTGGCTGCCTTACCCGGATTTCACGGAACCGTGTGCGCCGGAAAGACGTTGGCCCCGCGTTAGGTAATTCAGGTAGGAGGGAAAAATCATGCGCATCAAAATTACGGCCGCCTTAGCGGCCCTTGCAATTGCAGCGTCCAGCGTTGTGGCGACGACCCCGGCGCAGGCGCGCTGGTATGGGCACCACGGCTGGGGACCAGGTGCAGCCTTGGGCGGCTTTGCCGCCGGCGCCATCATCGGCGGCGCTCTGGCCGGGGGTTACTATGGCCCCGGATATTACGGGCCCGGCTATGCCTACGGGCCTGGCTATGCCTACGCGCCAGGTTACGCCTACGCGCCCGGCCCGGACGCCGCGTATTGCGCCCAGCGCTTCCGGTCCTATGACCCGGGCTCGGGGACCTATCTGGGCTACGACGGGTATCGTCACCCCTGTCCGTAACGACAGGCCGACATGGTCCGGGCCGGCCGCCGATCAGGCCGGGCCGGCCGTGAATACCGTCGCAAACTTCTGAAAGAAGTCGTCGGCGACCTTCTTGGCGGCGCCATTGACCAGGCGCTGCCCAAGCTGGGCGAGCTTGCCGCCGATCTGCGCCTCCACGTTGTAGGTGAGCAGCGTGCCGCCGTCCTTTTCAGCGAGAGCGACGGTCGCACCGCCCTTGGCAAAACCGGCGACGCCGCCGTCGCCTTCGCCGGAAATCTTGTAGCCGTTGGGCGGGTCGAGGTCGGTCAAGTGCACCTTGCCCTTGAAGCGCGCCTTCACCGGCCCGATCTTGGTGGTGGCGATCGCGGTCATTTCAGTATCGGAAAGCTTCACCAACTCCTCGCAGCCGGGGATGCAGGCTTTGAGCGTCTCGGCGTCGTTGAGTTTTTCCCACACCGCCTGCCGGCTTGCGGGAAGCTGCACTTCGCCGGTCATCACCATCGCCATCGCCGTCTCCTCAACACCAAAGGGCCCTCGCCCGCCGCCCAGACGACTTAAGGCTTTGCCGGCCGGCTGAAAAGAGCTTTAAGGTAGCGCCTGCCATCCGCGATACCAATAACAACAGTCTCAGGGAGACACGAAATGCCGACGATCGAGGCCGACGGCTGTCCGCTCAACGTCGAAATCGAGGGCAACGAGCGCGCGCCGGTGCTTATGCTGTCGAACTCGCTCGGCACCGACCTGCATATGTGGGACGACCAGGCCGCCGAATTCGCCAGACACTTTCGCCTGATCCGCTACGACCGCCGCGGCCACGGCAAGTCAGGCACGACCCCCGGCCCCTACAGCTTCGAGCGTTTCGGCCGCGATATTCTCGCCATCCTCGATGCGCTCAAGATCAGGACGGTGAACTGGTGCGGGCTGTCGATGGGCGGCATGGACGGGCAATGGCTCGGCGCCAATGCCGCCGACCGCGTCGAAAAACTCGTGCTCGCCAATACCAATTTCTATTATGCCGACAAGGCGCCGTGGGCCGACCGCATCAAGTTCGTGCGCGAGAAAGGGCTGGCGCAGCTGGTCGACGCCAACATGGAGCGCTGGTTCACCAAAGGCTTCCGCGAGGCAAACCCGCAAGGCATCGCGCGCATGAAAAAAATCTTCCTCGGCTCCAATCCGGAAGGTTATGTCGGCTGCGTCGAAGCCATCCGCGACATGGATTTTCGCGCGAGCAATCCGCGCATCACCAAGCCGGCGCTGGTGATCGTCGGCAAACATGACCCGGCAACACCGCCGGCGGCGGGCGAAGAGATCGCCCGGCAGATCAAGGGCGCCAAGGTCGCAGCGCTCGAGGCGGCGCACATCTCCAACATCGAGCAGCCGAAGGCGTTTACAGAGGCTGTGCTGAATTTTCTGCGATAGCGAAGGCGCCGGCCGCGCTTTCGACAAGCCCTGCGACCGGAATCTCCGCGGCAGCGCTCTCGGCATGCCGCACTTGCGGCATCTTATTGCCAAGCACGCCGATCAGGGTATGCACGCAATCGGCCCACGCGCGCGGACGATATTCCGCGCGCAGCCTAGCTTCCATGGCCGCCACCCGATCCGGGTCGAGCAGCAGCCGTTCGATCTGCGCCAGCGCGTCATCGTCGTCGGCCGGATCGAAATAGTCGATGAACTCGCCGCCGGTTTCAAAACACGGGGCGATATTCGATGCGACGCAGAGCTTGCCGTGGATAAGGCTCTCGGCAACCGGCAGGCCCCAACCCTCGCAGAGGCTCGGGAAGACGGTAAACAGGCAAGACCGATATGCCCGGTGCAAATCGGCGTCCGACAAGCCGCTCATGATTCTGATCTTGCCGTCGAGGTAATCGCTGGATGCGAGCTCGGCCATCAGGTCGTCGACCAGCCATCCGATCTTGCCGGCAAACACCAAAGTCGGCACCGCATCCGCGCCATGCCGCTCGATCAGCCGCCGCCAGACGCGGAGCAATAGCCGGTGGTTCTTGCGGATTTCGATTGTCGACACGAACAGCACGAACCGCTCGGGAAAGCGCGCGGTCGTCGGTTCGCCGGCCAGGTGCCGGTCGCTCAGGCCGGCGCCCGGCTGCAGGATCTCGATAGGCGGCAGCATGTCCTTTGCATCGCCCGCGGATTTGAGCAGATCGCGGCGCGAGTTTCTCGTCGTCGTGAATATCGTGTCGGCGGTAGGAATCGCTTCGCCGAGCCAGTCGCGGAATTTGCTCACGTGCCATGGCTCGACGAAGGATTCGTTCTGAATCGGTATGAGATCGTGAAGCAGGAAGGAAAACTTTATCCCGAGTTTTCGCTTGGCTTCATCGATATGTCTCATGTAGCCCGGTATCGCCCAGGACGCGCCAAGCGAAACGACGACATCGCCGGGCCGCGCGTGCCGTTCGAACCTGCGGCGCGGGACGACGAGATCGACAACGTCGCGCAAGGCCGTCTTGAGCAGCCGCAGGAAAAACCGGGGGTGGCGAAGCACCGTCATCGCGGTGTCCAAAAGGTCACTGCCGATATGCGCCGGCGCCCAGATATTCGTCCACGGCGCGGTCTTGCCAGGCGGATCGCGGTATGCCGCGACGACCGCTTCAAAGTCTATCGGCACGAGCTTTTTGGTGTAGACGCTGAGCCGGCAAAATCTGGCGCGGCCCGACTGGCCGTACAACCGCGCGGCTTCGGCAAAAATCTCAAACGACACGCGCTGCAAGCCGGTCGGGTTGTCGAAGTGGTCGAAATAGCGAAGGAAGTCCTCGACCTCGAACCAGATTGCCGGCTCGCGGTCCGGCTCGACGAGGAGGCGATGCTCGATAGGACCATCGGCGTGGGTTATGGAGGGGTTTCGAGTTTGCTTGGGTGCGCGCCCGAATGTTAAGGGCGAATGCAACAAGGCCAGTCGCATGAAAAGACCGAACGGTTTGGCCGCAAGCGCGAAATCGGAGACGCCGCGCGATGTCTTCGAGGTATTTCCCCCGAGGCATTGAATATAAGTATCAATTGCGGATCAATAGGGAACCCCGCCTAATACGCGGTCTATCTTCATGGACGAAAAAGAACGCTACGAAAAAGGCATGGCCCGACGCCGCAAGGTGCTGGGCGCCGAATGGGTCGATCGCGCCAATGCGCGCAAAACTCCTTTCAACACGGAATTCCAGGATTTCATCACCCGCGCGGCCTGGGGCGAAGTGTGGACACGGCCGCATTACGACGAGCGCACCCGCCGCGTCCTTGTGCTCGGCACCATGATCGCGCTCGGCCAATGGGACGAATTTCGCCTGCACGTGCGCGCGGCCCTCAAGGAAGGCGGCTTTTCGCAGGACGACATCAAGGAAATCATCCTGCAGCAGGCGATCTATTGCGGCGTGCCCGCCGCCAATCACGCCTTCAAGGAAGCTGCCGACGTGATCGAGGAAATCGCCAAGGCGAAATAGGCCTCGCGGCGATAACTCAGGCGACGGCGTAGGCTGGAATGCCCTGCTCTTCCGCCACGCTCGGCTCTTCGGCAATGCCGAGCCCGGCGCCGAGGTGACGGCGCGCCCACAGCAATGCGCGCTCGGCGACTTCGGCGTCGCGCGCGGTGCGGATGAGGTCGGGAAGTTGAGCCGGATTGCGCAGCAGCGAGCGGACGACCGCGCGCACGTCCGGCGTGCCGTCGGCACGCAGGCCGACAGCGGCCGCAGGCGGCAAGGTGCGATGCGCGGCATCGATGACGACACGGCAGACCGCAAAAGGAATGCCGTGAGCAAGCGCGACCCGCGCGGCAATGTGCGATTCCATGTCGACGGCATGCGCGCCGCTCTCGGCGTGCAGGCGCGCCTTGTGCGCCGGCGTCGCCACCAGCACGTCGGAGCCGGCGACCTCGGCGTGGATCGCCTTGGGGATCGCCCGCAGCAGGCGCCGCGACCAGGCGCGGTCGGTGGTGAAATTGTCGGCGCCGGTCTTGACGGCGGAAGCGACGATGCAGTCGCCGGCGACCAGATGCCGCGCCAACCCGCCGGCAATGCCGAAGCTGATGATGCCCGACGCCCCGTGTGCAATCGCCTCGCTCAGCCTTGCGGCCAGGTGCAATGACTGATTGCAAAGCACCACCGAGACGCCCGGGCCCTCTGCGATGCGCGCTTCAAGCGCAAGAGACGTGACGGCGACGACGCCCGCGTGCCTCATAGTCCGATTCGCCCTTAACCCCGGACCGCCATATTCCCCAAGGCGCGCTCGACGGTCAATGGCAATCGACGCGGTATCGCGTTGGTCCAGTCAATCCGGGCCTAATCAGCCGGACAATAACATGCGGCCACAACATCGATACCATGCAAAAAAGTCAACGACATAAAAGTCGCGGTTACAGCGACATTCGATTTGGTGGGGGGACGGGTCTTGGACATTGAAGGGCTCTTCGCGGCGAGAAGTGCCGAACGCTACGATCTGCACGCCCGCTATCTCAACGAGCAGATGGTGCGGGTGCTCAAGACAATCGGGTTCGACCGCGCGTATAAAAAAGGTAAAGGCCAATATCTCTACGGCTGCCACGGCGAAAAATATCTCGACCTGCTCAGCGGCTTCGGCGTCTTCGGGCTCGGCCGCAATCACCCGGTGGTGCGCGATGCGCTAAAGCAGGTTCTCGACGGCGACTTGCCCAACCTGGTGCAGATGGACGTGTCGGCGCTCGCCGGCGTTCTCGCCGAACGGCTGCTGCGTCATGTGCCGCATCTGGAAAAAGCCTTTTTCGTCAATTCCGGCACTGAAGCGGTCGAAGCCGCGCTGAAATTTTCCCGCGCCGCGACCGGCCGCAGCGGCATCGTCTATTGCGACCACGCCTTCCACGGCCTCACTTATGGCGCGCTCTCGCTCAATGGCGACGAGATTTTCCGTACCGGCTTTGAGCCGCTGCTGCCCGATTGCGTCGAAGTGCGCTTCAACGATCTTGCCGCGCTCGAGCAGGCGCTCTCATCGCGCAAGGTTGCCGCGTTCATTGTCGAGCCGATCCAGGGCAAGGGCGTCGTCATGCCCGATGACGATTATCTCAAAAACGCGCAGGAACTCTGCCGCAAGTACGGCACGCTGTTTGTCGCCGACGAGGTGCAGACCGGGCTCGGCCGCACCGGGCGTTTCCTCGCCTGCGAGCATTGGGGCGTCGAGGCCGACATCGTACTGCTGGCAAAGCCGCTGTCGGGCGGCCATGTCCCCATTGGCGCGGTGCTGACGCGCAAATGGATCTTCGACAAGGTGTTCGACCGCATGGACCGCGCCGTGGTTCACGGCTCGACCTTCGGCAAGAACGACCTGGCCATGGCGGCGGGTCTGGCAACGCTCGAGGTCATGCAATCCGAGCGGCTGATCCAGAACGCGGCCGACAAAGGCGCGCGCCTGCTCGCCGCCTTCCAGGCGATGGCCGCGCGGCACGAACTGGTCAAGGCCGCGCGCGGCAAGGGGCTGATGATCGGCATCGAATTCGGCGCGCCGCGCTCGCTGGCGCTCAAGGCATCGTGGAATCTGCTGGAGACGGCAAACAGCGGGCTGTTCTGCCAGCTCATCGTGATCCCCCTGCTCAAGGAGCATCGCATCCTCACCCAGGTCGCGGGCCACGGCAATCACACCATCAAGCTGATCCCGCCGCTGCTCATCACCGACGAAGACTGCGACTGGATCGAGCGCGCCTTCGATGCGGTGATTGCCGACGCCCACCGCGTTCCCGGCGCCGTCTGGTCGCTGGGCAAGACGCTCATCGCCAACGCCACCCGCGGCAGGCGCGCTGAACCCGCGGCCTGAAAAGAAAATGCCCGCGACCGGCGCGGGCATCCACAATTCGATTTTTATTCGGCTCAGCGCCAGGGCGTGAACCAGGTGGCGCCAGGGGGCGCGACGATTTTCGGCTCGCGCGCGGTCTCGTGTTCGACCGGCTCGTCCTCGAGCGCCGCGTCGCTGCGCTCGATGATCGCGAGCGCCGCGGCAAGACCGGCGAGCAGCAGCTCGATGGTCTGCTGTTGCGCCTGTGCCAGATTGTGCGACACCAGCGCCGGCACGACCGCGGCGATGCTCAGCAGCACCACCAGGATCAGCCCCGCCTCGAGAATCTCCGCGTTGGGCTTTGACCCACCGGCGACGAGGCAACGCAGCCGGTCGGCGACGTGGGCGGCAAACACCGCGGCGGTGGCGAGTTTCATTGCGGCAAAAAATGCGGCGAGCCTGATCAGCCCTTCAGGACCGAGCCTGAACAGACGGCCAACGCCAAAGACGTATTGCGAGCCGTACACGTCGTCGAACCCGTAGGACGACGAAGTGAGCACCCGCAGCGCATCAATCCCCCAGAACAGCGTGTAGTAAAGCGCGATGGCCAGGATCATGACCACGACGGCACCGGAAGCTTTACGCATGCGTTCCTCCTTCAAAGAAGCAACGGGCGTAATCTCTTCAAATGCTAATTTCAAAGCATACCGATATTTTACCTTACCGGCGCTGCGTTAATCGGCGCGCTTAAGCTTAACCGGGCGCGGGCGCCCTGTGCGCGGCACAAGAAAAACCCCGCCGGCATGGCGGGGCTTTCCGGTATGCGAACGCTTTCGGCCTTAGCGGTTCTGCCCGCCTTGGTTCTGTCCGCCCTGTCCCGGGCGATCCTGCTGGCCACCTTGCTGCTGCTGGCCGGGCTTCTGTCCGCCCTGCTGCTGACCGCCCTGCTGCCCAGGCTTGTTGCCCTGCTGCTGCTGGTCCTGGTTCGGATTCTGGTTTTGGTTTTGGCTCATGGTTTTTGTCCTCTCCAATAGGCATATCGCGGGGACCCATCCCCGCAACACAACAATGCGTCCAACAGGCATTTCGTTCCGGTTCTCGATTTTGCTCGGCGTTGGCGCAAATGCGACGGAACCTGCGCGCCCCGGCGGCATTTCCCTTTGGTGGAAGCAAGACCATGGGAGGCTGCGATGGGCCGTTATCTGTTGCTTTGGCTTTTGGGGATACCGATCCCGATTTTATTGCTGATCTGGGTTTTCGGCGGGCTGCACTGACCGCTCCGCCAGCCTTTCGCAATCGCACGAAATGCCCGCCGCGCCGCACTGGTACGGCGGGCTGCGCTTGTAAGGCCTAAAGCGCGTCCCGACTTATGTACCGGCGCGGCTAGCCTGACCGTTGCTGCCTCCGTTCCGCCCTGTTATGCATAACGCCTCGAACCGTCAGCCGGGCGGCACCGCGGAGCGTTTAGCGGACGCATGGAAGTTTTTCTCCAGCAGCTCATCAACGGCATCACCCTCGGCTCGATCTACGGCCTGATCGCCATCGGCTACACCATGGTGTTCGGCATCATCGGCATGGTCAATTTCGCCCATGGCGATGTGTTCATGGTCTCGGTGTTCGTCGCCCTGATCGCCTTCCTCATCCTCACCACCTGGCTCGGCATCACCTCGATCGCGCTGGCGCTGTTCATCGTGCTCATTGTGGCGATGATATTCACCTCGCTGCTCAACTGGGTGATCGAGCGCCTTGCCTACCGCCCCTTGCGCGGATCATTCCGCCTGGCGCCGCTGATCTCGGCGATCGGCATGTCGATCTTCCTGTCGAATTTCGTGCAGGTGAGCCAGGGCCCGCGCAACAAGGCGATCCCGCCGATGATCCGCGGCGAGTTCGTGCTGGTCGACCACGGCAATTACGCGGTCACGCTGTCGATGAAACAACTGGCGATCTGGAGCGTCACCGCGATCCTGCTGGCGATATTCTGGTACCTGGTCGCCAAGACCCGGCTCGGCCGCGCCCAGCGCGCCTGCGAACAGGATCAGAAGATGGCGGCGCTGGTCGGCGTCGACGTCGACCGCACGATTTCACTCACCTTCGTGATCGCCGCGGCGCTCGCGGCCGTCGCCGGCACGCTCTACCTGATGTATTACGGGGTGGTGAGCTTTGCCGACGGCTTCGTCCCCGGCGTCAAGGCGTTCACCGCGGCGGTGCTCGGCGGCATCGGCTCGCTGCCCGGCGCCGTGGTCGGCGGCATTCTCATCGGCCTCATCGAGACCTTCTGGTCGGCCTACTTTTCCATCGACTACAAGGATGTCGCCGCCTTCTCGGTGCTGGCCATCACCTTGATCTTCCTGCCGCAGGGATTGTTCGGCCGACCGGACGTTGAAAAGGTGTAGAATGGCGGACGTGCGGGGGGAGCGCGTCAATGTGGTGCTTGCGTTGCGCGATGCGTCGAAAACCGGCGTCATCAGCTTCTTCGTGCTCCTGCCGCTGATCGGCTTCCTCACCCTCACCAATATCCGCAATGAACTGATCCTGACCACGCGCTGGCCGCTGCTGTTCACGTGGGTCGGCGTCATTTTTTCCGGCCGCTTTATCTATTCGCTGGCGATTGCGCCGTGGCTGGCGCAACGCGCCATGCGCCCGGTAGCCGCGGCGCCATCCGCATGGCGCTCGTTTGTCGGCAAATGGTTCGTGCCCTTCGCCATCGGGTTTGCCATCGCCTATCCGCTGATCGCGATTTTTGGCGCGGGCTACGATTCCGCGCTGAAATGGATCGATAATTTCGGCATCCAGATCCTGATCTACGTGATGCTCGGCTGGGGCCTCAACATCGTGGTCGGCCTCGCCGGCCTGCTCGACCTCGGCTATGTCGCCTTCTACGCGGTCGGCGCCTATTCCTACGCGTTGCTCGCCAAGAATTTCGGCTTCACCTTCTGGCTGCTGCTGCCGCTCGCCGGCATCCTCTCCTCGTTCTGGGGCATCCTGCTTGGCTTCCCGGTGCTGCGGCTGCGCGGGGATTATCTCGCCATCGTCACCCTCGCCTTCGGCGAAATCATCCGCCTCGTGCTCATCAACTTCGTCGACTTGACCAACGGCTATGCCGGCATCAGCGGCATTCCGCGGCCGAGCTTCTTCGGCATTCCGTTCAACGCCAGCGACAACGGCTTCGACGCCACCTTCGGGTTCGAATTCTCGCCGCTGCACCGCACGATATTTCTCTATTACGTGATCCTGGCATTGGCCTTCATCACCGCCTTCGTCACCGTGCGCCTGCGCCGAATGCCGGTCGGCCGCGCCTGGGAGGCGTTGCGCGAGGACGAGATCGCCTGCCGCTCGCTCGGCATCAACACCACCAATACCAAGCTCACCGCCTTCGCCATGGGCGCGATGTTTGCCGGCTTTGCCGGCTCGTTCTTTGCCGCGCGCCAGGGCTTCATCTCGCCGGAGAGCTTCACCTTTCTTGAATCGGCGACCGTTCTCTCCATCGTCGTGCTCGGCGGCATGGGCAGCCAGATCGGCGTCGCGCTTGCCGCGGTCGCCTTCGTCGGCGCCACCGAAATGCTGCGCGAACTCGATTTCCTCAAGCAGATCTTCGGCGCCGATTTCGATCCGACCCAGTACCGCATGCTGCTGTTCGGGGCGGCCATGGTGCTGATCATGATCTGGCGGCCGCGCGGGCTGGTATCGAGCCGCGATCCGTCGGTATTCCTCAAGGAGCGCAAGAGCATCTCCGCCGAGCTGACCAAGGAAGGGCACGGGTGATGGCGGGCGTGCCTGACGTCGTGCTCCGCGTCGAGCACCTGAGCATGCGCTTCGGCGGCCTGGTCGCAGTCGACAATTTGTCGTTCGAGGCTAAATCCGGCGACATCACCGCGCTGATCGGCCCCAACGGCGCCGGCAAGACCACCGTATTCAATTGCATCACCGGCTTCTACAAGCCGAGCGAGGGGCGGATCGCGCTCAAGCACGGCGAACCGTCGATCTGGGACCAGATCGAGCCGCTGACCGACCGTGGCGAGCGCAGCGTCGCCTACGGCAGCGATGCGCTCTTTTTGCTCGAGCGCATGCCCGACTTTCTGGTGACGCAGAAAGCACGCGTCGCCCGTACCTTCCAGAACATCCGCTTGTTTGCCGGCATGACCGTGCTGGAAAACCTGCTGGTCGCCCAGCACAACGTGCTGATGCTGGCGTCCGGTTTTACCTTTCTCGGCATCTTCGGCATTCCCTCCTACACCGCGGCCGAGCGCGCCTCGATCGACAAGGCCAAATTCTGGCTCGACCGCATCGGTCTCACCGCGCGTGCCGACGATCCGGCCGGCGACCTGCCTTACGGCGCGCAGCGGCGGCTGGAAGTTGCCCGCGCCATGTGCACCGAACCCGTGCTGCTCTGCCTCGACGAGCCGGCGGCGGGCCTTAATCCGAAGGAGAGCGCCGAGCTCAACGAATTGCTGCTCTCGATCCGCAAGGACCACGCCACATCGATATTGCTCATCGAGCACGACATGTCGGTAGTGATGGGGATTTCCGATCACATCGTCGTGCTCGACTACGGCGTCAAGATCGCCGACGGCAATCCCGAGGCCGTGCGCAACGACGAGAAGGTGATCGCCGCCTATCTCGGCGTCGCCGACGAAGAGGTGGCGCAGGTAGAGGCGGAGGTCGGTCTATGACCTCACCGCTTCTCTCGGTACGCGGTGTGACCGCGTTTTACGGCCGCGTGCAGGCGCTCAAGGGCATCGACCTCGAGGTCAAAGACGGCGAGATCGTCACGCTGATCGGCGCCAACGGCGCCGGCAAGTCGACGCTCATGATGACCATTTGCGGCAACCCGCGCGCGCGCGACGGCAAGATCGAATTCGACGGCCGCGACATCACGCGCATGCCGACACACGAGATCGCCCGGCTCAAACTGTCGCAATCGCCGGAAGGCCGCCGCATTTTTTCGCGCATGACCGTCATGGAAAACCTGCAGATGGGCGCGACGGTCGGCGCGGACACTGATTTCGACGGCGACCTCGAGCGCGTGCTCGTGCTGTTTCCGCGCCTCAAACAGCGTCTCGGCCAACGCGGCGGCACGCTGTCGGGCGGCGAGCAGCAGATGCTGGCGATCGCGCGGGCGCTGATGAGCCGCCCGAGACTGCTGCTGCTCGACGAACCCTCGCTCGGTCTCGCGCCGCTGATCGTGCGGCAGATCTTCGACGCCATCCGCATGCTCAACGCGCAAGACAAGCTCACCGTGTTCCTGGTCGAGCAGAACGCCTTCCACGCGCTCAAGCTCGCGCACCGCGGCTACGTCATGGTCAACGGGCTGATCACGCTCTCCGGCAGCGGCAAGGAGCTTCTCGACCGGCCGGAGATAAAATCCGCGTATCTGGAGGGAGGGCGCCAGCAGGCCTAGCCATGATGGAAGACAGTGCGCCTTTGGTTCACCAGTTGCTCTACGAGGACGGCCTGGGCGTCTTCGTCCTGGTCACCATCATCCTCGGCGGCGGAGCGGCGGCGCTTTCCGGCCGCGCCATCGCCCAGACCTGGCGGCCGTGGTGGCAGATTATCGCCTATATGATGATACTGGGCGGGGCGGTCCGCTTCTTCCATTTCTCCCTGTTCAGCGGTACGCTTTTGTCGCTACACTACTACCTGGTGGACAGCGCGGTCTGCCTGCTGGCGGGCTTTGCCGGCTACCGGGCCGCCCGCAAGGCGCAGATGCTCAATCAATACAGCTGGATCAATGAGCCTGCCGGACTGATGCGCTGGCGCCGCAAACCGCCGTGAAGTAGCATCCCGCTAATTCCTGGACCTACCCACAACAAAAATCGAACCTGCCTGTAACAGTTGAAGGGGAAGACGCATGAAGAAAATCACCACGTTAAGTCTCGCACTGGGCCTCGGATTGGCTCTGGCGGGAACCGCCTCGGCGCAAGTCAAAATGGGCGTTGCCGGACCGATCACCGGACCGAACGCCGCCTTCGGCGCGCAGCTCAAGAACGGCGCGCAGCAGGCCGTCGACGACATCAACGCGGCCGGCGGCATGAATGGTCAGAAGATCACCCTCTCGTTCGGCGACGACGTCTCCGATCCGAAGCAGGGCGTGTCGGTTGCCAACAAGTTCGTCGGTGACGGCGTCAAGTTCGTCGTCGGCCACTTCAACTCCGGCGTCACCATGCCGGCCTCTGAAGTCTACCAGGAAAACGGCATGCTGATGGTCACACCATCGGCCACCAATCCGCAGATCACCGAGCGCGGGATGTGGGACGTGTTCCGCACCTGCGGCCGCGACGATCAGCAAGGCGCGGTGGCGGGCCAGTACATCCTCAAGCACTTCAAGGGCAAGAAAATCGCCGTCGTCCACGACAAGACCACTTACGGCAAAGGCGTTGCCGACGAGACCGTCAAGGCGATGGAAAAGGGCGGCATGAAGCCCGCGCTCTATGAAGGCATCAACATCGGCGAGAAGGACTTCTCCGCGCTGGTGTCGAAGATCAAGCAGTCCGGCGCCGATCTCGTTTACTGGGGCGGCCTGCACACCGAAGGCGGCCTGATCGTGCGGCAGATGCGCGACCAGGGCCTCAAGACCACGTTGATGGGCGCTGACGGCATCACCACCGACGAATTCGCTTCGATCGGCGGCCCCGGCGTCGAAGGCACGCTGATGACCTTCCCGCCGGATCCGCGCAACAACCCGGCCGCGAAGGCGGTGGTGGCGAAGTTCCGCGCCGCCAAGTTCGAGCCGGAAGCCTACACGCTCTACTCCTACGCAGCGGTGCAGGTGATGGCGCAGGCGGCGGCCGCCGCCAAGTCGCTCGACCCGAAGAAGGTGGCCGAGAAGATGCACTCGGGCATGAAGTTCAAGACCGTGATCGGCGACCTGTCCTACAACAAGAAGGGTGACATCACCCGCCTCGACTACACCATGTACGTGTGGAAGAAGGACGCGGCCGGCAAGATCACTTACGTCGAACTGCCGCCGAGCGCGACCAACTAAGGTTTTACTCAACCGGCAGCGCCCGCCCCCTCAAACCGGGGCGGGCGTTTTGCTTTTCAGCCGATACTGCCGAGGCCGGGGAAAACCTCGAGCAGCCACACGCTCACCTCGTTGATGCTGCCGGTCAGAAAGGCGATGCCCGTGAGCACCAAGAGGGCGCCCATCGCCTGCTCCACGCGATGCAGATAGCGCTTGAAGCGCGTGAGAAACGCGGCAAACGGCTCGATGGCGAAGGCGGCGGCGACAAAGGGAATGCCTAAGCCCAGCGAATAGATCGCGAGCAGCCCGGCGCCCCGCGTGACGGTCTGCTCGGAGGCCGCCACTGCGAGAATGGCGGCAAGGATCGGCCCGATGCACGGCGTCCAGCCGAAGGCAAAGGCGAGCCCCATCACGTAGGCGCCCCACAGTCCCACGGGCTTGGCGATCTCAACCCGCTTTTGCCGGTTGAGCAGCGCGATCGGCGTAAGCCCGAGGAAATGCAGCCCCATGACGATGATGACAATGCCGGCGACGATCGAGAGTGGCTGCGAATAGGCGCGTATGAGCGCGCCGACCACGCTGGCACTGGCGCCGAGCGCGACAAACACCGTGGTAAAACCGGCGACGAATAACAGCGCCGCGGTCACCGTCTCGCGCCGCACCCGCGGCGCCGGCTCCCGGGCGTCGAGGCGCTCAAGCGAGGCGCCGGCCATATAGACGAGATACGGCGGCACCAGCGGCAGCACGCAAGGACTGAGGAAGCTGACCAATCCGGCGATCAGGGCGGCAAATATGGTGACGTCACCGTGCATGGCGCCTAGATGCGACGGCAACTATGGCGATGGCAAGCCTGCTATGGGCAAGCACGGCTTTGCGGTTCTGACTTTGTTGTGATCGGATGCCCGCCCGGAGAGAGCATGCCCAACCTCATCACCGATATTGCCGGCATCCGCGTCGGCCATGCCAGCGATGCCAAGGTCGCTTCCGGCACGACCGTGATCGTCTTCGACCGGGCGGTCGTCGCCAGCGTCGACGTGCGCGGCGGCGGCCCCGGCACGCGCGAAACCGCGCTGCTCGATCCGGCGCAGACGGTCGAGGGGATCGACGCCATCGCACTGTCGGGCGGCTCGGCCTTCGGCCTCGATGCCGCCTCCGGCGTGCAGGCCTTCATGCGCGAGCAGGGCCGCGGCTTTCGCATCCGCGACGCCGTGGTGCCCATCATCCCGGCGGCGATCATGTTCGACCTGCTCAACGGCGGCGACAAGAACTGGGGCCGCTACCCGCCCTATCGCGACTTGGGCTTCGAGGCGGCCAAAGCCGCCGCCACCGACTTCGCGCTCGGCAGCGCCGGCGCCGGCCTTGGCGCGACGACGGCGACGCTCAAAGGCGGCGTCGGCTCGGCCTCGGCGGTCACCGCCGGCGGCATCACCGTCGGCGCGCTCGCCGTGGTCAACGCCGTGGGCACAACCGTGATCGGCAACGGTCCGCATTTCTGGGCGGCGGCATTCGAGCAAGGCAAGGAGTTCGGCGGGCGTGGATTCCCGGCGAAAATCTCCGAGACCGACCTTGCGCTGCGCGCCAAAGGCGGCCCCGCCGAGAACACCACCATTGCCGTCATCGCCACCGACGCGCAACTTTCCAAGGCACAGTGCAACCGGCTAGCGGTGATGGCGCAGGACGGTTTTGCCCGCGCCATCTATCCCGTGCACACCCCGCTCGACGGCGACGTGGTCTTTGCCGCGGCAACCGGCGCCAAGCCGCTGGCCGATCCCTATTATGGCCTCGCCGGGCTCGGCATGGTGGCGGCCAACGTCATGGCGCGCGCCATCGCCCGCGGCGTCTATGAGGCGACAGCGCTGCCGTTTCCCGGCGCGTTGCCGAGCTGGAAGGACAAGTTCGGCAAGTCCGCCTAGGACAGAAACCGCTCCGCGCGGAACGGCGCCGGGTCGATGTAAGGCGTCTGCCCACCGATCATGTCGGCGAGCAGACGCCCGGTCGCCGGCCCCAGCGTCAGCCCCCAATGCGCGTGCCCGATGGCAAGCCACAGGCCGCCCTGCCCCGGCGCGCGGCCGATGACGGCGCGTGAATCGGGAAAGCACGGCCGACTGCCCATCCAGGTGACGCCATCGGCGCGCTCGCCGAGCGCAAACAACGAGCGCGCCCGCGGCATCAGGCGGTCGAACTGCACGGGCGTCGGCTTTGCGTCGCGCGCCGCGAATTCGGCACCGGTGGTGAGGCGAATGCCCTGCTCCATGGGTGTGATCAGATAGCCGAAATCGACATCGACCACCGGCCGCGACAGCGCCGCATTGCCCTCGCCGCGGAAATGGCGGTGATAGCCGCGCTTGATCCCCATCGGCAGCTTGATCCCGAGTGGCTCCAGCAGGTCAGGCGCCCAGGGGCCGAGCGCGACGACCGCTTCCGCGGAATCGAGCGCACCTTCGTTGGTTTCGACCCGCCAGTTATTTCCCGCGCGGTGCAGCGAGCGCGCGTCGCCATTGAGCGTGACCCCGCCCAGCGCGGAAAAGCGCGCGGCATAGGCCCGCGTCACCGCCAGCGGATTGCTCAGCGACGCAGCCTTGGGCCAGAACACCGCCCGCGAAAACACCGGATTGAGCGAGGGCTCCAGCGCCTGCGCGCCGGCGGCATCGAGCTGCTCGAGCGGCAGGCCGAACTCCTGCGCCAGATCGAATTCGCGCCGCAGGATCGTAAAGGCATTTTCGCTGCGATAGAGCTTCATCCAGCCGTTCTTGCGCAGATAGCGGGTGACACCCGCCTCCTGCATCAGCGTCTCGTGCTCGGCGAGGGCGGAAGCAAACAGCGGGCGATTGAGCCGCGCGGTTTCGACGATGCGCTTGGGCTGCGAGGCGGCGCGGAAGGCGATGAGCCAGGGCGCGACCTGCGGCAGGAACGACAGATGATAGTTGGCCTCGCTCGCGCGCTTGAGGGCGACGCGCAGCAGCGCCGAAAAGCTCGCCGGGAATGCCGGCGGTAGCACGGTCGAACCTTCGATGACGCCGGAATTGCCGTACGAGGTTTGCTCGCCGACGCCGGCGCGCTCGACCAGGGCGACCGAGAGGCCGCGCCGCGCCAGTTGCAGGGCAACCGAAACGCCGACAATGCCGCCGCCGAGCACCATCGCATCCGTGCGTGCCATCGTTGGATTCTCCTTGAAGCCTTTTATATGGAACGCCTTGGACCCGCGCGCTATGACCCTTGCATACTGCCCGCGCCGGAGAAACCATCAATGCCGATTTTGCAGGGGCTTGCCGCCGCGCTGGCGTGGCTCGGCCGGCAAGGCACGCGGGCGCTCGCCGCTTCGATCTTTTTCGGCCTCGCCGTTCCGCAGCTTGCGGCTTACGTCAAGCCGCATCTCGGCAAGGCGGTGTTCGTCCTGCTGCTGTTTTCCTATCTGCGCATCGACCCGCCGGCGCTGCTGCGCCACGTCAAGTCGCCGGTCCTCGCCATCGCCGCCGGTCTTTGGGTCATGGTGGCGGTGCCGCTGCTGTTCGGCGCGGCCTATGTAGGCTTCGGCCTGCGCGAGGCCTATCCGGCGCTCTACACGATCATGATCCTGCAGCTCGCCATCGCGCCGATCACCTCGTCGGCGGCCTTTGCCGCGATCATGGCGCTCGATGTCGAGTTCACCTTGCTGACGCTGATCGTGTGCAGCGCGCTGTCGCCGGTCACGACGGTCGCCTTCAGCTACTTGTTTCTCGGCACCTCGCTGTTTTCGCCGATCGACCTCGGCATCAAGCTGTTTTTCTTCTACGCCGCCTCCGGCGCGGTCGCCTACGCAATCCGGCGCATCGCCGGCCAAAGCTGGATCGAGCGGCAGAAGGAGCACATCGAGGGGCTCAACGTGATCGCCGTTTTCGTCTTCGCCATCGTGGCGATGGAAAGCGTGCCGCGCCACGTGATGGCGGATCCGCTGTTTGCCGCGGCGTTGCTCGGGCTCGTTGCCATCCTGAGCTGCCTGTTGATCGGGGTCAGCATGCTGGTGTTCCTGCGCGCCGGCCCGGGCAACGGCATGGTGATCGGCATGCTCGCCACCTTCCGCAATATCGGACTGGTGATGGCGACGCTGGGGACGATATTGCCGGACACCGCGTGGTTCTATTTCGGGTTGGTGCAGTTTCCGATTTATCTCCTTCCGCTGGCGCTCAAGCCTCTGGCAAAGCGCCTCGGCGAGGCCGGCTGAGGCAAGCGGTGCACGGCGTCCGGTGCGGCGTTGCCCGCTTGCCCCTGCCGTGTTAGGCGAACGGCGTTATGCGCCCGCTGATCATTGCGCCCTCGATCCTTGCCGCCGACTTCGCCAAACTGGGCGAAGAGGTGCGCGCGGTCGAAGCCGCCGGCGCCGACTGGATCCATGTCGACGTCATGGACGGCCATTTCGTCCCCAATATCACCATCGGTCCCGATGTGGTGAAGGCGCTGCGCGCCGTCACCAAACGCACGCTCGACGTGCATCTGATGATTGCGCCGTGCGATCCTTACCTCGAAGCCTTCGCCAAGGCCGGTTCCGACATCATCACCGTGCATGTGGAAGCAGGCCCGCATGTGCACCGCTCGCTGCAGGCGATCCGCGCGCTGGGCAAAAAGGCCGGCGTCACCATGAACCCGGCGACGCCGGTGTCCTCGATCGAGCATGTCATCGACCTGGTCGACCTCATCCTCATCATGTCGGTCAACCCGGGCTTTGGCGGTCAGGCCTTCATCCCCGCCGCGCTCGACAAGCTCAAGGAAGTGCGCACTCTTGTCGGCGCGCGGCCGATCGACATCGAGGTCGATGGCGGCGTCACCGCGGACAATACCGCGCGCGTGGTGCAGGCCGGCGCCAATGTGCTAGTCGCGGGGTCTGCGGTGTTTCGCGGCGGCAACTACAAGGCCAATATCGCCGCGATCCGCAACGCCGCGGCCTTGGCACGCGGGGAAGCGGCCTAGAAGCGCGCCGCCGATGAAAATCAGGGACGCCGTGCTCGATGATGCAGACGCGGCCTGCGCGGTATTGCGCCGCTCGATCGCGGAGTTATGCGCCGCGGATCATCACGACGATCCCGCCATCCTCGGCCGCTGGCTCGCCAACAAGACGCCGGAAATTGTTGCATCGTGGATCGGCAAGCCGGACCACTCCATGCTGGTCGCGGTCGAAGGCCCGGAGATCCTCGCGGTCGGCGCCATCACCAACGGCGGCGAGATCACGCTGAATTACGTTTCGCCCTGCGCGCGTTTCCGCGGGATCAGCCGCGCCATGCTGCGCGCGTTGGAAACCCGCGCGCGCGAGAGGGGAAATTCCGAATGCACCCTTTCAAGCACGGACACCGCGCTGCGCTTCTATCTCGACGCCGGATACCGGCGGGTCGGCGAATCGGCGGGAAAATTCGGCACGCAGTCGAGCTACCCGATGGCGCGCCGCCTGCCTTTGCCGTGACGCGTCGCGGCGGCTCGGCCGAGATATCCACACTGGTTTGTTTTCCGCCGCCGATCTGCTAGAGCGCCATGTCAGGACAAGAGGCAGGGCATGATCCCGCGCTACTCCCGCCCCGAGATGACCGCGATCTGGTCGCCGGAGACGAAATTCCGCATCTGGTTCGAGATCGAGGCCAACGCCGCAACCGCGATGGCCGAACTCGGCATCATCCCCAAGGAGGCGGCGAAGAAAATCTGGGACAAGGGCAATGCGGCAAAATTCGACGTCGCCCGCATTGACGCCATCGAGGCCGAGGTCAAGCACGACGTCATCGCCTTTCTCACCCATCTTGCCGAAATCGTCGGCCCAGAGGCGCGTTTCGTCCACGCCGGCATGACCTCGTCGGACGTGCTCGACACCTGCCTCAATGTGCAGTTGGTGCGCGCCGCCGATGTTCTGCTCAAGGACGTTGACGCGCTGCTTGCAGCGCTCAAGCGCCGCGCCTTCGAATACAAGATGGCGCCGACCATCGGCCGCTCGCACGGCGTCCACGCCGAGCCGACCACCTTCGGGCTCAAGCTCGCCGAGGCTTACGCAGAATTCAGCCGCGCCAAAGAGCGGCTGCTGGCGGCGCGCAAAGAGGTTGCAACCTGCGCCATATCCGGCGCCGTCGGCACCTTCGCGCAGATCGATCCGCGCGTGGAAGCCTACGTCGCCAAGGCGATGGGGCTTGCCGTCGAGCCGGTGTCGACCCAGATCATCCCGCGCGATCGTCACGCCATGTATTTTGCCACGCTGGGCGTGATCGCCTCGTCCATGGAGCGGCTCGCCACCGAGATCCGCCATCTCCAGCGCACCGAGGTGCTGGAGGCCGAAGAGTTCTTCTCCGATAAGCAGAAGGGTTCTTCCTCGATGCCGCACAAACGCAACCCGGTGCTGTCGGAAAACATCACCGGCCTTGCGCGCATGGTGCGCGCCTATGCCATGCCGGCGATGGAGAACGTCGTGCTCTGGCACGAGCGCGACATTTCACACTCATCGGTCGAGCGCATGATCGGCCCCGACGCCACGGTGACGCTTGATTTCGCGCTCGCCCGCATGGCCGGGATCGTCGACAAGCTCATCGTCTATCCGGACACCATGAAGAAGAACCTCGACCGCCTCGGCGGCCTCGTCCATTCGCAGCGCGTGATGATCGCGCTGACGCAAAAGGGCGTTGCCCGCGAGGACGCCTACCGCATGGTGCAGCGCAACGCCATGAAGGTGTGGGACGGCGAGAGCAACGATTTCCTCGCGCTGCTCAAGGCCGACAAGGACGTGCGCGCGGCGCTCTCCGACAAGGAACTCGAGGCCAATTTCGACCTTGCCCACCACTTCAAGCACGTCGACACGATCTTTAAACGGGTGTTCGGCTCGGCATGAGCGTTCCAATAACCGGAGCCGACTTTTCGCTGCGGCCCGTATTCATCGGGTGGATCGCGTTCCTCGTGCAGTTGCCGTTCCAGCTGTTTTTCACGGTCTGGAGCGGCGGCTTTTTTGGCGGGATGCTGGGCTCCTTGGCCGGCGTGCACGGACGCGCGCCATTCGTCTTTTTCGGCGCACTCGGCTTTATCGGCGTTCCGCTGGTCGCCTATTTCGGCAAGAAGCTCAACTACGCGCGCACCGAGTATAATTTCTTTTCCGATCGTCTCGAATTCGAGGAAGGCTTTTTCAGCATCAACCGCAAGGTGATCAAATTCCGCGATGTCAAGGAGATCACATTGCGCAAGGGACCGTTGCAGCGCATCTACGGCCTCGGCACCGTCTATATCGCGACGCTGGCGACCGGCACCTCGTCATCCTACAATCCCTTCGGGGCGATCGGTTTCGGCAACGTGTCAGCGAGCGGCGTCAGCGTCCGCGACATCCCCAATCCGGACGAAGCCTATGACCGCGTCAAGAAGCTCTTTGACGCGTGCAATCGCTGATGCCGTCGCCGGCACCGACTATCCTTGTCTTCGATTCCGGCCTCGGCGGCCTCACCGTTTACCGCGAGATCGCCGCCGCGCGTCCGGACGCAAACTACGTCTATCTCGCCGACGACGCCGCGTTCCCTTACGGCGACATGCCGGAAGACGCGCTGATCACGCGCATTCTCCACGTTATCGGCAAGGCGAAGGCCGAGCACAGGCCGGACCTGGTGGTCGTCGCCTGCAACACCGCCTCCACGCTCGCGCTCAAGGATTTGCGCGCGCAGTATCAGGTGCCCTTTGTCGGCACCGTGCCGGCGATCAAGCCGGCCTGCGCGCAGTCGAAGTCGAAACGCGTAACGGTGCTGGGCACGCAGGCAACCGTGTCGCGCGAATATACCCGGGCGCTGATCCGCGAATTTGCGCAAGGCTGCGAGGTGGACCTCGTCGGTTCCTCGCGGCTTGCAGCCTTTGCCGAGGCCGAACTTGCCGGTGACCCGGTGGCCGATGCCGCGGTCGCCGCCGAAATCGCGCCCTGCTTCGTCGATGAGAGCGGCCGCCGCACCGACACCGTCGTGCTCGCCTGCACTCACTATCCGCTGCTCGCCGCGCGCTTCGAGAGGCTCGCGCCCTGGCCGGTTGCCTGGCTAGACCCGGCCGCCGCCATTGCCCGCCGCGTCACCGAGCTGATCGGCCCGGCGCAAAGCGCAAAAGCCGGGGCACAAGCGCGCCTTCTCTTCACCTCGGGCAAAACTCCCTCGCCCGCCTTGCGGAAAAGCCTTGCGGGCTATGGGTTTAAGCCCGCAGCCGCCGGCGCGCCCGAGGTTTGACAGGGCGGCCTTTGCCGCCTAAACACCCCTCGCCCGGCGGGTTTCGACCTTGCCGGGCGTTTCGCGACCCGCGGCAGGACTTGACGCTTTAAAGTCCTGCCTGTCGGTTCCGCAGAGATGCGGGACAGAGGATGGGCGCGGTTCCTCACCCACTGTGTTTTTTGAGAGGACGCGAATGACCAAGCGCCACGAAGCCAAGTACAAACTCGACCGCCGCATGGGCGAGAACGTCTGGGGCCGCCCCAAGAGCCCCGTCAACCGCCGCGAATACGGCCCCGGCCAGCACGGCCAGCGCCGCAAGTCGAAGCTCTCCGACTACGGCGTGCAGCTCAAGGCCAAGCAGAAGCTGCGCGGTTATTACGGCAACATTTCCGAGAAGCAGTTCCGCGGCATCTACCAGGAAGCCCGCCGCCTCAAGGGCGATAGCGGCGCGCACATGATCGGCCTGCTCGAGCGCCGCCTCGACGCCATCGTCTTCCGCGCCAAGTTCGTGCCGACAGTCTTTGCCGCGCGCCAGTTCATCAATCACGGCCACATCAAGGTCAACGGCAAGCGCGTCAACATTCCGAGCTTTCGCGCCAAGGTCGGCGACGTCATCGAGGTCAAGGAAAGCTCCAGGCAGATGGCGCTGGTGATCGAGGCGCAGGCGCTCGCCGAGCGCGACGTGCCCGACTACATCGACGTCGACGGTTCTAAGCTGACCGCCAAGCTCACGCGCATCCCGGTGATCACCGATGTGCCTTACGCGGTGCAGATGGAGCCGCATCTGGTGGTCGAATATTATTCGCGTTGACGCGAATTGGCGGCGCAAGAATCAAAAACCCCTGCCGCGCGGCAGGGGTTTTTATTTTCCGGTTCGATTTCGCTCAGGCGGTCTGGCGCACCGCGACGCCTTTTTCCTTCAACGTCTGCTGCAATTCGCCGGCCTGGAACATTTCTCGAATAATGTCGCAGCCGCCGACGAATTCGCCCTTGACGTAGAGCTGCGGGATCGTCGGCCAGTTCGAATAGGCCTTGATGCCGTTGCGCAGGTCTTCCGACTCCAGAACATTTAGGCCCTTATAGGCGACGCCGAGGTGGTCGAGGATCTGCACCACCTGTCCTGAAAACCCGCACATCGGAAACTGCGGGGTGCCCTTCATGAACAGCACCACGTCGTTGCTCTTGACCTCGTTGTCGATGAATTTCTCGATAGCCATGGCATTCACATCCTGTCCTGCCCGCGCCAGGCTCGGCGGCGCGGCGAAGCACTCGTTACCCATATATGTAGCGCATATTGTGACGTAAGCCCAAGGCCCCAAAGAACGAAGATGGGGATGGCCGTTAACGGCGCATTGCGCGTGAAAACAGGACGCCGCTTCCACGCCCGCGCCGTTGCGGAGAAGCTTTTGCCTGAGCCTTTTTCAGGCCTCCGGCGTGCCGGTTTGCAGGGCCAGCGCATGCAAAACGCCGCCCATCTGGCCCTTGAGCGCCTCGTAAACCAGTTGGTGCTGCTGCACCCGCGACTTGCCCTTGAACGAGGCGGAGATGACGGTCGCGGCGTAATGATCGCCGTCGCCGGCGAGGTCGCGGATGCTCACATTGGCGTCCGGGATGCTGGCCTTGATCAGCCGTTCGATTTCGCCTGCGTCCATCGCCATGGCGATTTTTGGCTCCCTCAAGCGTTCGGCAACTCGCCAGCCATGTAGGCCGGCAGCCAGCCCTCGAAACGCTCGCGCAGAACTGTGACCAGCATGGGGCGCTCGCCGGGGATCGTCAATGCATCGCCTCCGGTTGTCCCAATGGCCGTGACCAGAACGCTCGCCTCGCGCGCCCGGGCAAACACCGCCTCGGCTTTTGCCGCCGGCACGGTCACGAGATAGCGCGCCTGGTCCTCGCCGAACCAATGGGCAAAGCCCGGAATATCTTCGGGCGCGGCTTCGAGCGCGGCGCCAAGTCCCGCGCCCATCGCCATCTCGGCGACCGCCACCAGAAGACCGCCGTCCGACAGGTCATGGGCCGCGGTGGCGATGCCGTCGAGGATCAGGGCGCGGACGAAATCACCGTTTTCCTTCTCCTCGACGAGGTCGACCGGCGGCGGGGCGCCCTCCTCGCGTCGGCAAATCTCGCGCAGGAAAATCGATTGGCCGATCCAGCCGGTCGTTTCCCCGACCAGCAGGATGGTTTCGCCGGCGCGCTTGAAGGCGAGCGTTGCCGACTTGGTGAAGTCGTCGATCACCCCGACGCCGCCGATCGAAGGCGTCGGCAAAATCGCACGACCATTGGTCTCGTTGTAGAGCGACACGTTGCCGGAGACGACGGGGAACGCGAGCGCCTTGCAGGCTTCGGCGATGCCGCGGATGCAGCCGACGAGCTGGCCCATGATCTCGGGCTTCTCCGGGTTGCCGAAATTGAGATTGTCGGTGACGGCGAGCGGCCTTGCCCCGACCGCGGTCAGATTGCGCCAGCATTCGGCAACCGCCTGCTTGCCGCCCTCGAAGGCGTCGGCCTCGCAATAGCGTGGCGTCACGTCGGTCGCGAGCGCGAGGCCCTTCGGGCCGTCCTCGACCCGCACGACCGCGGCATCGCCGCCCGGCCGCTGCACGGTATTGCCGAGGATGATGTGGTCGTACTGCTCCCAGACCCAGCGCTTCGAGCACAGATCGGGTGAGCCGATCAATTTCTCCAGTGCGTCGGCGACCCCGAGCGGCGGCTTGACGCTTTCGGCCTCGAGCAGCGCCGGCTTTGCCGCGCTGACGAAGGGCCGGCGATATTCCGGGGCCTGGTCGCCCAGCTCCTTGATCGGCAGGTCGGCCATGACCTCGCCGCCGTGGCGCACGATGAAGCGCTTGGTGGGCGTGGTTTCGCCGACCACGGCAAAATCGAGCCCCCACTTGCGGAAGATCGCCTCGGCTTCCTTTTCCTTCTCCGGCTTGAGCACCATGAGCATGCGCTCCTGGCTTTCCGACAGCATCATTTCGTAGGCGCTCATGCCCTCTTCGCGGCAGGGCACCTTGTCGAGATCAAGCGTCACGCCGAGATCGCCCTTGGCGCCCATCTCCACCGCCGAGCAGGTCAAGCCCGCCGCGCCCATGTCCTGGATGGCGATGACGCAGCCCTTGGCCATGATTTCGAGACACGCTTCGAGCAGGGATTTTTCCGCGAACGGATCGCCGACCTGGACGGTCGGCCGCTTGGCGTCGGCGTCTTCACCGAACTCAGCGGAAGCCATGGAAGCGCCGTGGATGCCGTCGCGGCCGGTCTTGGAGCCGAGATAGACGATCGGCATGCCGACGCCGGAGGCGGCGGCGTAGAAAATCCGGTCCTTGCGCGCCAGACCGACCGCCATGGCATTGACCAGGCAGTTGCCGTCATAGCGCGAATGAAAGCGCACCGAGCCGCCGACGGTCGGCACGCCAAACGAATTGCCGTAACCACCGATGCCGGCGACGACGCCGGAGACGAGATGCGGCGTCTTGGGATGGCCCGGCGCGCCGAAGGACAGCGCGTTGAGGCAGGCAATCGGCCGCGCGCCCATGGTGAACACGTCGCGCAAAATGCCGCCGACGCCTGTCGCCGCGCCCTGATAGGGCTCGATGTAGCTCGGATGGTTGTGGCTCTCCATCTTGAACACGCAGGCGAGGCCATCGCCGATGTCGATGACGCCGGCGTTCTCGCCCGGCCCCTGGATGACATGCTCACCCTTGGTCGGCAGCGTGCGCAGATGCACCTTGGAGGACTTGTACGAGCAGTGCTCGTTCCACATCGCCGAAAAGATGCCGAGTTCGGTCAGCGTCGGTGTGCGGCCGATGAGTTCGAGCAGCCGTTTGTATTCGTCCGGCTTGAGCCCGTGCTCGGCGACGAGGTCGGGTGTGATCCTGGGCGCTTTTCGCCCTACCGATACGTCCGTCATGCTGCCTTGCCCAGAGCCTCTGCGAGCCCGGCAAACAGGCCGCGGCCGTCGGTCGCGCCGACCGCCGCTTCCACGTGATTTTCCGGATGCGGCATCATGCCGAGCACGTTGCCGCGCTCGTTGACGATCCCGGCAATGGCATTGGTCGAACCATTGACGTTGAAGGCTTCGTCGCGTGCGCCGTCCGGGGCGACGTAACGGAAAATGACGCGGCCCTCGCCTTCCAGGCGGGCGACGGTCTCGGCGTCGGCGACGTAATTGCCTTCGCCATGCGCGGTGGGCACGCGGATCACCTGGCCAGCATTGTAGCCGCGGCTGAACGGGGTATCCGAGCGCTCGACTTTGAGAAAGACGTCGCGGCAGATGAAGCGCAGTCTGGCGTTGCGCATGAGCACGCCCGGCAACAGCCCCGCCTCGCAGGCGATCTGGAATCCGTTGCACACCGCGAGCGTAAGACCGCCCTTGCTTGCGTGTGCGCGGACCGCGTCCATGACCGGCGAACGTGCGGCAATCGCGCCGCAGCGCAGGTAGTCGCCGTATGAAAATCCGCCGGGGATGACGACGAGGTCGGTACCGGCAGGCAACGCGGTTTCGGTGTGCCAGACCATCGCCGGTTCCGCCCCGGAAATGAGCCGCAGCGTCCGCGCCATGTCGCGTTCGCGATTAATACCGGGGAAGACGAGGACGGCGGCTTTCATCGGCAGGCGGAACTCACGGTTTTTTTTCCGGTTTGGCAGACGGCGTTCGCGGCACGGGTTTTTCCGACGGCGGCATTTCGACAACGTCCATGACGTCGACGAATTCATTCAGCGACTTTTGCGCCAGCTCGCGGCTTGGCGACCTTGATTCGACGCGAATGAGGATCGGGCCGACAAAGATAACGCCGATATCGACATAGACCGGCGACGGATTTCCGCCGGTCAATTTCGTCTCGTTGAGCGCCGACGGGTAGCCTTTCAGCTTCGCCGGCGCCGAAGCGAGCGTCTCCACCTTCTCGGTCACGCCGGTCTTGGCCGCCAGCGCCGCCGTCGCGGCCTCGATGGTCTTGGGCAGATCGATGGAAGCAAATCTCTCCAGCGCCGGGTCGCTGGGCGGTGTAACCGCACCCTTCTGCACGAAGAAAGCGACGGTGACGGGGTCGGGACAGGCGTGCGGCTTGCATGTGAAGATGCGCACCGTCCCGTTCGACGCTGTGCCTGAATTCCATTTGTCGGGGTCCGGCGCCCGCGTCGTCAGCTTTATCGATAGCGTTTTTTCCTTTTCCGGTCTGCCTTGAGCGGACGCGGACAACGGCGCCAAAATCACGGCAAAAACCGCGGCCGCGATGCCGCAGCGTTTCAAGGCGATCCCGATCGTCCCGTCATTGCGAGGTGGTTTCACCCCAAAATCTTTCACCCTAGGACCTCGACCCGGTAATTCTCGATCACTGTGTTGGCCAAAAGCTTGTCGGCGGCCTGTTTGAGCAGCGCCTCGGTCTTGCCGCGATCGGCGCCGTCGACCTCGATGTCGAAGACCTTGCCCTGTCGCACGCTGGCGACGCCCTCCACCCCGAGCGAACGCAGCGCGCCCTCGATGGCCTTGCCCTGCGGATCGAGGATGCCGGACTTCAGAGTAACGGTGACGCGGGCTTTCATGGTGTTCGTTTACCGCATGAATCGCAAAAGCGGGCCCACAATTACCCGCCTATCCACGCCTAAACTATGAGCAAACGAAATCGGGACAAGGCCCGGAAGGGCCCAATCGCGGGCCAGACCGGGATTTCCTTGCGAAGCCTCAGCTCTTGACCAGGACCGGACCGGTGCCTTGGGGCCGCTCGCCCTCGTTCATGATGCCGAGCCGCTTGGCGACCTCGGTATAGGCCTCCACGAGCCCACCCAGGTCGCGGCGGAAGCGGTCCTTGTCCAGCTTGTTGTTGGTCTTGATGTCCCACAGCCGGCAGCTGTCGGGGGAAATCTCGTCGGCGACGACGATACGCATGACGTCGTTTTCCCATAGCCGGCCGGTTTCCATCTTGAAATCGACCAGACGGATGCCGACGCCGAGGAACAGGCCGGAGAGGAAGTCGTTGACGCGGATCGCCAGCGCCATGATGTCGTCGATTTCCTGCGGCGACGCCCAGCCGAAGGCGGTAATGTGCTCTTCCGACACCATCGGGTCGTTAAGCGCATCGTTCTTGTAGTAAAACTCGATGATCGAGCGCGGCAGCTGCGTGCCTTCCTCGATGCCAAGGCGCTGCGCCAGCGAACCGGCGGCGACGTTGCGCACCACCACCTCGAGCGGAATGATTTCCACCTCGCGAATCAGCTGCTCGCGCATGTTGAGGCGGCGGATGAAGTGAGTCGGTACCCCGATATCGTTGAGGTGCTGGAACACATATTCCGAGATGCGATTATTGAGCACCCCCTTGCCCTCGATCACCTCGTGTTTTTTCGCGTTAAAGGCGGTGGCGTCGTCCTTGAAGTGCTGGATCAGCGTTCCAGGCTCTGGGCCTTCATAGAGGACCTTCGCCTTGCCTTCATAAATGCGGCGACGGCGGCTCATCGGAGTGTACCGTGGTTTTTGGAAGTCCATGGGGTTTGCCGTGGCTCCTAAATTTTCAAGAACGTGCGAGATCCGCGGCGGCGGGACCGATCTTTCGCTTCGTCTGCGGAAAAGCGTCGGACACGGATGCGAACCTAGCCCAATGGGTGGGGCAGCACAATCGCGTCCCGCCCGCGTTTTCCACTTCGCAAATTAGCGGCAAAATGCAAGGCTATGTTGCCTTGACGGTGTTGCGGCGATATGCAAGGCGCGAGCTTTGACGGACGAAAAAGGGTGAGTGAGGGCGGCATGACGACGTTCGACAAGCGCGAGGATGGCTTCGAAAAGAAGTTCGCGCACGACGAAGAACTCCAGTTCAAGGCAAGCGCCCGGCGCAACAAGATGCTGGGCCTGTGGGCGGCGGAAAAGCTTGGCCTTTCCGGCCCGGCGGCCGAGGCCTACGGCAAGGACGTGGTGATGGCCGACTTCGAGGAGCCGGGCGACCAGGACGTTTTTCACAAAATCCGCAAGGATTTCGACGCCAAGAAGGTCACCGTGAGCGATTCCGAGCTCCGTCACACCATGGACGATCTGATGGCCAAGGCCGTCGCGCAAATCAAGGCGAGCGGCTGACGTGACATCATTTTCACTCGCCCGGCGCCTGCGCGCGGGCGAAACCGTTTACTCCGGCTGGTCGTCGCTGCCCGCCCCCATCATCCTCGAAGTGCTGGCGCGCGAGGGATTTTCCGCGGTGGCGATCGACATGCAGCACGGCATGTGGGATTTCGCCGGGGCCGTCACCGGCATCGGCGCCATTCACGGGGTCGGCGCCGCGCCGATCGTGCGCACGCCCTATCACGACTGGCCAAGCGTGAGCCGCGCGCTCGACATGGGCGCCGAAGGCGTCGTTGCGCCGCTGATCAATACGGTCGCCGACGCCAAGGAGTTCGTCTCGGTCGCGAAGTTTCCGCCGGTCGGCGACCGCAGCTGGGGGCCCAGCCGCGCCATGATGCTCGGCGGCTTCCCCGACATGAAATCCTACCTGCAAAGCGCCAACGATGAGACCGTGACCATCGCCATGATCGAAACGCGCGAGGCCCTGGCGAATGTCGACGCCATCGCCGCGGTCAAGGGCATCGACGTCTTGTTCGTCGGCCCCTCGGATCTCTCGATCACGATGTCAGATGGCGCCGTGCTCGACCCGCATTCCAAGGAGGTCGAGGCTGAGCTCGACAAGATTGTCGCCGCGGCAAAGAAAGCCGGCAAGGTCGCCGGCCTTTACTGCGCAACCGGCGAGCGAGCCGCGGCGATGGCCAAGCGCGGCTTCGGTTACCTCGCCGTCGGCAACGACCTTGGCTTCCTGCGCGAAGGCATCGGCGCGCACGTGAAGAAGCTAAAGGGCTGACGCGTTCGCCGATCGATTTGCAACGAGCCAGAACGAAAGAGGCCGCCAAAGCAAGGCGGCCTCTTCGCAAATGTTGGATCTGTAAAGGTTGCCCGAAGGCTGTCAGGCCAGAGCAGTCTTTGCCTTCCGGCGGCGAACGGCAAGACCAAGACCGGCACCGCCGATCAGCATCATGGTCCAGGCGGCAGGTAAGGGCGTTACTTCAGTCAACGAAATCGTCACGTCAATCGTCGCCGGATTGTAACCGGACGAACCAAACCAGGCGAGTTGGTCGCCATAATTGTTGAACGCATCTGTGTAGTCGTAAATTCTGAAATTGTAGCTGCCATTGGTCAGCAGCCAGCCACCCCCGCTGCCGCCGTCGCCGGCGGTCACATAGTACGGCGCGCCGGCCCATTGGTTGTCGCCGACAAACGACGGGCCCCCGGGGCTTTGCCCCAGAGTGGTGGGACCGTCGAAAACGCCCCCGAAGCCAAATCCACTGGCCGTTCCCGTAAACGCGGTCACGGTTGTGCCGGTGACGGTAATGACACCGATGATTTCGCCGACATAGCCCGGGTTGGCTTTGATATCGACGTTGTAGACATCGGCCACCGCAGGAGTGGCAACCAAGGCTGCCACAAATGCGCTAGCGATCGTCAGTTTGGATTGTTTCATTTTCAGTCCCCCACACGATGAATAAAAACGAGACCGGACGCACGATCATTGCACCGATCCTTTGCCCTGCCTAGACCCAACGGCGCAAATTGCGCTTGCCTAGCCGATGGCTGCGGCCAATCGATTCAGTGTTGTCGCCAAGTTCCCCTCTGCGTCCTCTGCCCTTACCTCCTCCACGCGGTAGCCGCGCTGTTCAAGATACGCTCGCTTTTCCGCGCGGTTGGCGGCCGCATCCGCGCTGTCCTTCGCCGGCAGCAGGTCGATCACGAATTTAAGCGGGAATGAAACGAAATCGGCCATATAGGCGCCGATCGGCACCTGCCGCTTGAAGCCGAGACCAGCAAAGCGCCGGTCGTTGACCAGCGCCTGCCACAGCGTGCGCTCTGCATCGGTCGGATTGCGCCGCAACAGCCGCGACAGGCCGCGCAACGGCATGCGTTCCGACGGCGCGCGCGCCGCGCCGTGCTCGGCGATCAGCTCGCGCAACTTCTCGGCGCCTGCCCCATCGAGCACGCCGCCGCGCGCCGGACCTTTGCGCCCCTGCGTGAGGGCAGTCACCACGCCGTGCAGCGTGCGCACATCCTGCCGCGTCGGCGCGATGCGCTGGAAGATATTGCGCAGGTTCACGCTCATGGTGCCGCGCTTTTCCGCGGGCCGGAAGAATTCGACCTTGTCCAGTTCGCGCTCGAGGTCGGAAAAGAAGGCGTTGATCTGCTGCTTTGCCGCCGGCGGCGAGCGCTGCGGCATCTCGAAGGGCAACTTCGCTCCGGTGCGCTGCTTGAACCATTCGTAGCCGACGATGACCACCGCCTGGGCAAGATTGAGCGAGGCAAAGGCCGGATTAACCGGCAGCGTGAGAATGGCGTCGGCGAGCGCCACTTCGTGATTTTCCAGGCCGTTGCGCTCGCGGCCGAACACAATCGCCACGTTCTCGTCCGCCGCGACCCGGGGCGCCGCCTGCGCCGCCGCCGTCTCGGCGCCGATCACGGGCTTGGCCTGGTCGTGATTGCGCGCGGTTGCCGCCAGCACGAATGTGCAATCGCCGATCGCCTCCTGCAAGGTGGCGAAAACGACCGCGCCCTCGATGACGCGGTCGGCGCCCGCCGCCATCACCCGCGCCTTCTCGTTCGGCCAGCTTTGCACCGGCTTGACCAGCCGCAGGCGGCCGAGCCCGAAATTGGCCATGGCGCGGGCGGCGGCGCCGATGTTCTCGCCCATCTGCGGCTCGACCAGCACCACGATCGGTCCCGGCTCTTCGATCCAACGCTTGGTCTTGTCGGTGCCGGCGCCCGGCATTCTAGTTTCCTCCGTCGAGGGAGGCGGGCTTCCGCCGCCTGTTGCGGGATGTTATAGCCAAATCCGCCGGCAATCGTTTCCGCTTTCCGCGCACGCTAGTCAGAAGGCCCTCCCGCAATGGCGAAGATCAAGGTGGCTAACCCCGTCGTCGAAATGGACGGCGACGAGATGACCCGCATCATTTGGCAACTGATCAAGGACAAGCTGATCCACCCCTATCTGGACATCAACCTCCTCTACTACGACCTCTCCGTCCAGAAGCGCGACGAAACCAACGACCAGATCACCATCGACGCCGCCAACAAGACCAGGGAGGTCGGCGTCGCGGTCAAGTGCGCGACCATCACGCCGGACGAGGGCCGGGTGAAGGAATTCAAGCTCAAGGAAATGTGGCGCTCGCCCAACGGCACCATCCGCAACATCCTCGGCGGCACGATTTTCCGCGAACCGATCATCTGCAAGAACGTGCCGCGCCTGGTGCCGGGCTGGACCAAGCCGATCATCATCGGCCGCCACGCCTACGGCGACCAGTACCGCGCCACCGATTTCAAGTTCCCGACCGCCGGCACGCTGTCGATCAAGTTCGTCGGCAACGACGGCAAGGTGATCGAGCGCGAAGTGTTCAAGGCGCCGGAGTCGGGCGTCACCATGGCGATGTACAACCTCGACGGCTCGATCCGCGACTTCGCACGCGCCTCGATGAACTATGCGCTGGGCCGCGGCTATCCGCTCTACCTCTCGACCAAGAACACCATCCTCAAGCAGTATGACGGCCGCTTCATGGAGTTGTTCCAGGAGGTGTTCGACAAGGAATTCAAGGAGAAGTTCGCGGAGAAGAAGATCACCTACGAGCACCGCCTGATCGATGACATGGTGGCGGCAGCGCTCAAATGGTCGGGCGGCTACGTCTGGGCCTGCAAAAACTACGACGGCGACGTGCAGTCCGACACCGTGGCGCAAGGGTTCGGCTCGCTCGGCCTGATGACCTCGGTGCTGCTCACGCCCGACGGCAAGACGGTGGAAGCCGAGGCCGCCCACGGCACGGTGACGCGGCACTACCGCGAGCACCAGAAGGGCAAGGAAACCTCGACCAACTCGATCGCCTCGATCTTTGCCTGGACGCGCGGGCTCGCGCATCGCGCCAAGCTCGACAATAATGCGGCGCTGGCGAAGTTCTCAGCCACGCTGGAAAAGGTCTGCGTCGACACCGTCGAAGCAGGCTTCATGACCAAGGACCTGGCGCTGCTGGTCGGCGCCGACCAGAAGTGGCTCTCCACTACCGGCTTCCTCGACAAGGTCGACGAGAACCTCAAAAAAGCGATGGCCTAGGCTAGTTCACGTCGTCGGCCACGCGCTTCGGCGTCACCGCCTCGCGGCCGACGCGCTTGTCGACCACGTCCTTGACGCGCTTGGCGATGCGCGGGTCGCGTTGCATCAGCGCGTGCAGGTCCTGCGCCGCCAGCACCAAAAGGCTGGTGCGGGTCACCGCGGTCGCGGTCGCCGAACGGCGGCTTCGGCGCAGCACCGCGACCTCGCCGAAAAACTGCCCGACGCCGAGACGCATTTTCTTGCCCTTGAGCGCCACCTCAACCTCTCCGGCGGCGATGAAATACATCGAATGCGCGGCCTCGCCTTCGCGCACAACGATCTCTCCGGCCTCGGCCAATTTTGCCCGCAAGAGCTGCATGACATCGGCGATTTCGGCGGCGTCGAGCTCGGCAAACAGCGGCACGCGCGCGATCATGCCCCAGGTGACGATGAAATCGCGGCGGTGGATCTGCTCGGAAAACGCATTGGCGATGATGCCGACCGGCAGCGCGATCATGATCAGGCCGAGGAAGATGGTGCCTGTGGCGATGACCTTGCCGAGCGCGGTGACCGGCACGACGTCGCCGTAACCGATGGTGCCGATCGTAACGACCGACCACCATAACGCGTCGGGGATGGTGCCGAGCTTGTCCGGCTGGACCTTGCCTTCCGCAAGATGCATCAGGGCGGCGGCCACCAGCGCGGCCCCCATGGCGATGCCCAGGCAGCCGGACAGTGCACGCCGCTCGGCATAGAGCACGTCAAGCAGCGAACGCATCGCCGGCGAATAGCGCGCGATCTTGAAGAAACGCACGATGCGGAAGACGAGGATGAAACGCAGGTCGGCGGGCAGCACGAAAGCGAACCAGAACGGCAATACGGCCGCGAGATCGACGATGCCAGCCGGGCTGAGCGCATATTTGAGCCGCGCCCGCGCTGAGCTCATGTGTTGGTGCGGTCCGTGCTCGACCGACGACCACAGCCGCAATGCATACTCGGCGGTGAACACGACAAGCGAGACGTATTCGATCAGCGCGAAGGCGAGCGCGTAGTCCTCGCGGTACTTCGGTACTGACTCGAGCGCGACGGCAACGAGGTTGACGACGATGAGGCCGATCAGCAGCCGTTCGACATGACGGCCGACGCCGTCACCGACCGGGCCCTGTTCGAGCACCATGTACACACGCCGCCGCAGGTCCCTGATCGTATCGCGTGGCATTGCCGGTTTCCGGTTGAGGCTGGCCGATATTAATACAATTCGCCGCGATAGCGGCGGCGCGGGCAATCAATCAGTCGAATGCGCTCGGGGCGGCGAGGAAAGCCGCCGTTCCATGGTGTAAAACGGCGTACGGCCGTCTTCCTGGCCTTCGCCGGTGACGGCAAAGCCGGCGCTGGCGAAATAGGCGAGATTGTCCGGCAACGTCACGCGCACCCGCAGGGTCAGCCGCGCGGCACCGCCCGCACGCGCTTCGCTTTCGGCGGCGGCCATCAGCGCGCGGCCGACGCCGCGCCGCCGCCAGTCCGGCGCGCACGCCAGCCGCGTCAGATAGAGCGCATCGCCCTTGCGCGCGCAGAACACGCTACCAATGAAGCGCTCGCCCGCTTGCGCCACCAGCACGAGGCCGTCGCGCTGGCGCGTTGCGAGATCGGCGACGGTTTCGTTGAGCACACCCGACGGCGGTTCGAACCCGGCGAAAGCCGTGTGAATCATCGCCATGATGTCGCCGAGACGCTCGCTGGTGGTCCAGCGGTGAATACGAAAGGCAGTTGGCGCGGTCATGCTCTAGCCGCCGAGCGCGGCCTCGATGGCCTTGAGCGCGGCGTCGGCCTTGGAGCCGTCCGGCCCGCCGGCCTGCGCCATGTCGGGGCGACCGCCGCCGCCCTTGCCGCCCAGCGCCTCGGCGCCTTTTTTCACCAGGTCGACGGCGTTGAAGCGCGAGGTGAGATCGGCGGTGACGCCGACCGAAATCCCCGCCCTGCCCTCGTCACTGACGGCGACGATGGCGATGACGCCGGACCCGATCTGCTTCTTGGCCTCGTCGATCAGGCTCGGCAATTCCTTGGCGCTGATACCGGTGACCGATCGCGCAATCAGCTTGACGCCATTGACCTCGCGCGCGCCATCGGCCGCACTCGCTGCTCCTGCGCCGCCGCCCATGGCGAGCTTCTTCTTTGCTTCGGTCAGTTCGCGCTCGAGCTTTTTGCGCTCGTCAAGGAGCGCTGTAATGCGCGCGGGCAAGTCCTCGAGCGGCGCCTTGAGCTCGGCGGCCGCGTTTTTCGCCACCTGCGCCTGATGTTCGGCGGTTTTGCGCGCGATTTTCCCGGTCAGCGCTTCGAGCCGCCGCACGCCGGCGGAAACGCCGCTGTCGCCGAGCACCGAAATCAGCCCGATGTCACCCGTCCGTCTGACATGCGTGCCGCCGCAAAGCTCGACCGACCAGCCGAGCGCATTGTTGCCCTCGCCCATGGCGACGACGCGCACTTCATCGCCGTATTTCTCGCCGAACAGCGCGCGGGCGCCCGAACTACGGGCATCGTCCAAGCCCATCAGCCGCGTGGTAACGGCGGCGTTCTGCAAGACGATGTCGTTGGCGATGTCCTCGACCTTCTCGATCTCGGCAGCCGACATCGGCTTGGGATGCGAGAAGTCGAAGCGCAGCCGGTCGGGCGCGACCAGCGAACCCTTCTGCGCGACGTGATCGCCGAGCACCTGGCGCAGCGCCTCGTGCAGCAGATGCGTGGCGGAATGATTGGAGCGGATTGCGGAGCGCCGCGTGTGATCGACCTCGAGCAGCAGCGGGTCGCCGACTTTGAGCGTGCCCTCCTCCACCTTGACCAGGTGCGCGAACACGTCGCCGGCTTTTTTCTGCGTATCGGTGACGGTCGCGCGCACGCCCTCGCGGCGCAATTCACCGGTGTCGCCGACCTGGCCGCCCGACTCCGCGTAGAACGGCGTCTGGTTCAGCACCACGGCGCCGCTCTCGCCCTTTTTCAGTTCCTTGACGTCCTTGCCGTCCTTGACGAGTGCCGAGACGACGCCTTCGGCGCTCTCGGTCTCGTAGCCGAGGAATTCGGTGGCGCCGACCTTCTCGTGCAGGGCAAACCAGACGGTTTCGGTCGCGGTGTCGCCGGAGCCCGCCCAACTGGCGCGGGCCTTGGCGCGCTGGCGCTCCATCGCGTCATTGAACGAGGCAAGATCGACGCTGATGCCCCGCGCGCGCAGCGCGTCCTGCGTCAGATCGAGCGGAAAGCCGTAGGTGTCGTAGAGCGTGAAGGCGGTCTCGCCGTCGAACATGGCGCCTTTTTTGAGACCCGCGCTTTTCTCGTCGAGAATGGTGAGCCCGCGCGCGAGCGTGGCGCGGAAGCGGGTTTCCTCGAGCTTGAGCGTCTCGGTGATCAGCGCCTCGGCGCGGATCAATTCCGGATAGGCCTGGCCCATCTCGCGCGTGAGCACGGGCACCAGCTTCCACATCAGCGGGTCCTTGGCGCCGAGCAGTTCGGCGTGGCGCATGGCGCGGCGCATGATGCGGCGAAGCACGTAGCCGCGGCCTTCGTTGGAGGGGAGCACGCCGTCGGCGATGAGAAATGACGAGGCGCGCAGGTGATCGGCGATCACCCGGTGCGAGGCCTTGTGCGGCCCCGCGGGCGACACCTTGGTGAGGTCGGCGATCGCCTGGATCAGCGTGCGGAAGAGATCGATGGCGTAATTGTCGTGCGTGCCCTGGAGCACCGCGGCCATGCGCTCGAGGCCCATGCCGGTGTCGATCGAGGGCCGCGGCAGGTCGATGCGCTTGCCGCCCTCGAGCTGCTCGTACTGCATGAAGACGAGGTTCCAGATCTCGATGAAACGGTCGCCCTCGGCGTCCGGCGATCCCGGCGGGCCGCCAGGGATATGCGCGCCGTGGTCGTAGAAGATTTCCGCGCAGGGGCCGCACGGCCCGGTGTCGCCCATGGCCCAGAAATTGTCGGAGCCTGCGATGCGCAGGATCTTTTTCTCGGGCAGCCCGGCGATCTTCTTCCACAGGTTGAAGGCTTCGTCGTCGTCGACATAGACGGTGACCAGCAGCTTCTCGGCCGGCAGGCCGAACTCCTTGGTGACCAGCTCCCAGGCGAGCACGATGGCGCGCTCCTTGAAGTAGTCGCCGAAGGAGAAATTGCCGAGCATCTCGAAGAACGTGTGGTGGCGCGCGGTGTAGCCGACATTGTCGAGGTCGTTGTGCTTGCCGCCGGCGCGCACGCATTTCTGCGCCGTGGTGGCGCGGACGTAGGGACGCTTTTCCAGCCCGGTGAAGACGTTCTTGAACTGCACCATGCCGGCATTGGTGAACATCAGCGTCGGGTCGTTGCGCGGAACGAGCGGCGAGGAGGCCACGACCTGGTGGTCGTTGCGGGCGAAGAAATCGAGGAAGCTTTTGCGGATGTCGTTGACGCCGCTCATTGAAAAGACGCTGCTTTTGCCCCCGGCCCGGGGCTAAATCCCCGTCCCGCTTGATGTTTTCAGGCCTTATGTAGCGGCGGGGGGGCGTGAAGTCTAGGAAGCAGCGCAGCCGCCATCGCCGGGCTTATCCCGGCGATCCCGACGAGGGGCGTAACGGCGGCACCCGCCTCAACGAAATGGCCGGGGCAAGCCCGGCCATGACCGACACGCTCCAAAACGCCTTCGCCCCCGTCCTCGGTGGCGGCCGCGTTAAGCAGCCGGGTGCCGACGGGGGCGATACGCGCGACGGGTCGCTTTGTGACTGGTCGCCTTCAATGGTGCGGCGGAAAGCACACAGCGCCGCCGCGGCGCCTTACACAATTCGAAACCTCAGTCTCAATTCGTCCTCGCGAAAGCGGGGACCCAAGGCCCCTAACCTGGCCGATCCTGGTACTGGGTCCCCGCAGGCGCGGGGACAAACGGATTCATCCGCAGCGACTTGTCCCGGCTCGCAATCGGACCTGTCTGTCGGGCCCGTTTGCGCGCCGCGCCGGCGGCCGACCGCAGCCTGCTCACGGCCGCATCGAGCGCGCGCCGTTCGACGGCGACGCGCATCAGCAAACGCGACATGGCTTTAGGCCTCCGCCGCCTCGTCGTCGTCGTCCTTGGCGGCCTCCTCGCCGGCCATGATCGCCTCGGCGACGATGCCGGAATTGGCCCGCACCTGCGCCTCGATCTTGGCGGCCATGTCGGGATTATCCTTGAGAAACTGCTTGGCGTTCTCGCGGCCCTGCCCGATGCGCTGGCTGTCATAGGAAAACCAGGCGCCGGATTTCTCCACCACGTTGGCCTTGACGCCGAGATCGATCAACTCGCCGACCTTGGAGACGCCCTCGCCGTACATGATGTCGAACTCGACCTGCTTGAACGGCGGCGCCATCTTGTTCTTCACCACCTTGACGCGGGTCTGGTTGCCGACCACCTCGTCGCGCTCCTTGATGGCGCCGATGCGGCGGATATCGAGGCGCACCGAGGCGTAGAATTTCAGCGCCTGTCCGCCCGACGTCGTCTCCGGCGAGCCGTACATCACACCGATCTTCATGCGGATCTGGTTGATGAAAATCACCATGGTGCGCGACTTGGAGATCGAGGCGGTGAGCTTGCGCAGCGCCTGGCTCATCAGCCGCGCCTGCGAACCGGGCTGCACGTCGCCCATCTCGCCTTCGAGCTCGGAGCGCGGCACCAGAGCGGCGACCGAATCCACCACCAGCACGTCGATCGCGCCGGAGCGCACCAGCGTGTCGGCGATTTCCAGCGCCTGCTCGCCGGCGTCGGGCTGCGAGATCAGCAGATCGTCGACATTGACGCCGAGCTTGCGGGCGTAAACGGGATCGAGCGCGTGCTCGGCATCGACGAAGGCGCAGATGCCGCCGGCCTTTTGCGCCTCGGCGATGGTGTGCAGCGCCAGCGTCGTCTTGCCGGAGGATTCCGGCCCGTAGATTTCCACCACGCGGCCGCGCGGCAGCCCGCCGACGCCGAGCGCGATGTCGAGGCCGAGCGAGCCCGTCGACACCACCTCGACATCCATCGACCTGTCGTTCTTGCCGAGCTTCATGATCGAGCCCTTGCCGAACTGGCGCTCGATCTGGCTGAGCGCCGCGGTCAGAGCCTTCGACTTGTCCATGGATGATCCTTCGACGACACGCAGCGCAGGCTGACTCATGATTTGGCTCCTATAAGGCCTGAGATTCGACCCCCCCACAACGCGAGCCCCCTGCCCACGCCGCCCGGAATCGACTGAAAGGACAATGTACCCTATTTGTTCTCAGTTCGCAATATGTTCTCATCACAAAGCAGGTGCTGTCCGTATTTATGGCCCTGTGTCCTAATTTGATGGCGCGAGTGTCCTAATTCATTCAAAGCGGACCCCGGTCACCCACCGGCTCTAAATGGGCTTAGCCCTGAGTTTCGGGAACCGGACAAGTTTGTCGGGGACCGGCGTCCGCAGCGATATTTTGCCCCAGAATCGAGGTGTGCTACAATTGCTTATGTAGGTTCGGCCTGACCTTGCCAGAAAGTGCGGCGGGGGTGGGGTTTGAACCCACGGAACGGGGACTAGCCCGTTCTACGGTTGGTAAGACCGTTGCAATCGACCACTCTGCCACCCCGCCATGGGGTGAAAAGCCCTAGCCTCGCGCTAGGGCTTTTTCTTTTAGGCCAAATCAGACACCCGAGCAAGCGCTCCTTTGCCGATGTTCTTTGATCCATTCGCCGGCGTCGGCCTGTCTATGCGCGGACAAAAGTCTGCAATTGGAAGACAACTCTACAATGCATTGATAATAAATGCATTTTTTAGACAATCTTCGGGGGTGACGGCACGCTACTTTGTCACGGTTGCCGGGCGATCTGGATTGTGCTAATTGCATCGGTGCACATTGATGAAGTAGGAGCGGTCTATGAGCAACATGGTATCGGAAGCCGCCATTACGATGCTCGAACGGGGCATCGAAGAAGCCGAGCAAAAAATTAAATCGCTGCGCGCAGCGATTAACACCATTTGCCAAGAAGCTGGACTGCCGCCGCGATATTCTGAGGCGATGGTCACCGGATCGTCAGGGTCAAAGCTAACTCAAATCCAAGACGATACCTTCTATGGAAAGAAACAGACCCCGGCGATGCGTGAGTATCTGGAAATGCGCAAAGCACAGGGCCTTGGACCAGCAAAACCGCGCGAATTTTATGATGCCTTGAAGGCCGGCGGTTATCAGTTCGAGGCCAAAGACGACGAGACTGCCATCGTCGGACTTAGGGCGCTGTTGCGCACGCAGCCACAGGTTTTCCATAGGCTGCCTCAGGGCACCTATGGCCTCACCTCTTGGTATCCCGACGCGAAACGCACTGATGACGGCAGCCACAAGAAGAAAAAAGGGGCGCGCAAGAAACACGCTAGCAAGTCGAAGAAGGATCGCAATGCAGAGGAAGGAACGTCAGGCGGGAAATCTCCCGAATCACTTTCCTCAAAAGGCGCACAGTCCGAGGGGGGACCGAAGGTCGTCCCGCTAAAAAATGAGAAGGTGGCTTAGGCCGCCTCAAAAAGTTTAGGCCCCGGTCGTGACCCGGGGCCTAGATGGTAGGGCGTCCATGGACCCCCTGCTGAACCTGCCCTGGCCCACACCAGGGAAAGGGCGCGGCGCTCTCAGACATCCAACCCTGGGAGCGCCGTGCGGCGTATGAATCTTATAGCATATTGGCTAGCAAATGGGAATCCCCCTTATTTTACTGGGGTTTTTCACGCCCGTTCTGGTCTAGGGGGCCACTTATGGAGTTGGCGGTGAATTTTACTCCAGCCTCCTCTAAAGCCCGTCGAATTGCCTCTAAATTGTTGGCTATCGGGGTCCTCTTGCCGGCTTCGTAGTCCTTGACCGTGCTCAGCCCTACCCGGGCCATCTCGGCCAACTTGGCTTGAGGCCAACCAAGCCACCCTCGGGCGGCACGAATTTGCTCCGGTGTCATGACTCCAATCTATCATTATTTTGGCCCGCGTCAACCTTTTTGGTTGACAGCAGATAAATCAGCCTATATGGTTTACCTCAGACTTTATAGCTGAGTTGTCCCATGAACATCCTTTCTCGCGACCAACAAATTCAGATCATCGCCGCTCTTACCGAGGGCATGAGCATCCGTGCCGTTGAACGGCTGACCGGCGTTCACCGAGACACGATCATGCGCCTTGGCGCTCGCGTCGGCGCTGGCTGCGCTGCGCTTCATGATCGCACGATGCACAGCCTCCGTGTTGGCCGCTTAGAGCTCGACGAGATTTGGGGATATGTCGGCTGCAAACAGAAAAACGTGAAGCGCAAGGACCTGGCTGTGACAGGCGATCAATATACGTTCATCGCCCTCGCCTCTACGGCTCGCGCCATCATCACGTATCGCACCGGCAAGCGCGACAGTGCGAACACTCATGAGTTCGCCCATGACCTGCGCGAGCGCGTGTTAGGTTCGCCCGAAATTAGCACTGATGGTTTTCTGCCGTATCAAAACGCAATTCGCTCCGCGTTCGGCAATCGCGTTGCTCACGGTCAAATCGTAAAGACCTACAGCGTAACCAATCTCGGCAAGAGCGCAGCGGTGCGCTACTCGCCGGCTCAGGTAGTAGCGGTAAGCCGCGAGGTAATCAGCGGAGTGCCAGCGGAAATTTCAACGTCTTACGTTGAACGGCAAAATCTTTCGCTTCGCATGGCGAGCCGTCGCTTCACCCGCCTGACAAACGGTTTCAGCAAAAAACTAGAGCATCACGAAGCGGCGGTGAGCCTGTACGTTGCTCATTACAATCTCTGCCGCGTCCACGAAGCGCACGGCAACATGACGCCCGCAATGTCACTTGGCATTGCCGATCATGTTTGGTCGCTTGGAGAATTGATTGACGCCGCGCTGGCGCTTGTCCCCGCCGATCTTGGCCGTCGCCATGTCAAGCCCACACTGTCCGTAATTGAAGGCGAGAAGCCGCGTGGGTAGCGGCTTCCCTCTCTTTAAGCTGCCATCAGCTCCACAGGGCGATAATTCGATGGATCATTTCCATCGATCAATATCGGCTGTGGGGCGGCGGTCGCGACGCACCATCCGCTCAACTCTTCAACGCTATCTGTCCCGACGTTGAGCTTGAGGCGCTCTACCGCCAACAGACGAATGAGTGCTTCGGCATTGGGGTCGATCGGGCACTCGCCACGCTCCCAACGTCCCACGCTCTGAGTCTCATGGTGAACAACCTTCGCAAGCTCGGGCTGCGTCATTCCCATTTCAGTGCGCAGGAAGCGCAATTCTTTGCCACTAATACCCGACTTGTGGTGCACAACAGCGGTCGCAATCGCTTTGTGCAGGCCAGTGATGTTCGGAATTGTTACGACATCATCGCCGTCGTCGTCGCGACAGGGCACAACGCCATCAATCTTGACGTTGTCTAGGCCACATTCCCTGTATTGATAGGCCGCCATTTTTGGACCCCCGTTACCTTTTACTTTTTTACCATGGGCTCGTCGGCCCACATGACCGTTACCAGCTTGATTCCCTTTCGTTTCCAGTCCGGGATGACCACCACACGCACTTCCCGGTTTTTTGAGTTCGGCGTTTTGCATTGCATCGTGTATTTCCAATAGGGCTCTCTAGTTGCCTCCTCAGCCTCGGTGTAAACGAAACCGTTCTGAAGAAGGTAGATGACGTCACCCGCGATAAGCTCTCGCTCCTGTAGTTGTTCCTGGGCGTGGTTCTTGTACGACAGGTCAAATGCTCCACGGGCTATGTGTCGAATCCGATCTGTCGCCTGCGCCGGCGTCCAAGGTTCTTTGACATCAACAGGGGCGAGCATGCCCGGAGACCTATCATGGTGATAGGTCGTGTCAATTCAATGAAGATTTCAGGGTAAAGCTCCAGCCGAAATGTGATATTTTTGTCACAATCGCGTGATCGGCGGACAGTGTCCTAATTCCTGGTCGCGAGTGTCCGAATTAGGACGGCACCACAAAGCAAACGAACTTGATGCGTAAAGCATGTTGCGGCCGTTAGACTTTAGTCGTACTCTCCCCGGGCGGCTGCCGACGCGCAGTTACGCAAACCAAGGAGGGTTCGATGGATGCATGGTCTGTCCTGGCCCTTGTTGCGGTCGTCATCGTCATCGGGGGTGCCGGCTACTACATCGTGAAACCGGAACGATAGAATGCAGATGAGAGGCCGCCCCAGCTGGCGGCCTCTTTCATTTCCGCAGCACAGCCGGCTTTGTCACGGAGCCCTGCCGGTCCGCTCTCGCATTAACGATGGGTCCTCATGGCCGTTGCCCGCCGCGGCGTCGGCACAGTAGCGTCGAAATGTGGCACTGCGGTATTGGGGCGACTATGCGTGCCATCGAGGGGCTGCTGGTTCCGGGTTCGACGGAAGTGCCGGAATGCATGTGCGGGGCGGAGATGCGGCTGGCGGAAACCAAGCCGCGCGGTGACACCGCAATCCGGGTGTTTCGCTGTGACGTGTGCCGTCACGAATTTCAACTGATGGTCTGGGCTGAAGGAGCGCCGCAGGATTAAGGCGCCGGTCATTTCGGCGGTCTCGAAAGGCCGCATGGAACTTAAGTTCCTTTCCAGGCACGCAAATTTTATCCGGCTTTTATTGCACCGCAATAGATTCCTGCTAGGCTTCCTTTGTGGCGAGTGAGCAGATGGTAACATGTCCGTTCAAACTCCCGCCGCTTTGGTCACAAAAGCACAGGCACAAGTCGCCGACCCGCCGTTACGGCGCGCCGCGGCGCTCGCCATGATCGGCTTTGGCCTGATCGCTACCGCAGTCTGGGTATCCACGCTCGGGTACCACCTCGTCGGGTTGATCATCTCGGCGTTTTAGGCGGGGCCCGCTGCCCGTTTCGCCGGCCGCGGCTTTGGCGCCCGCACTGCCGGTGGCAGCCGTCGGTTTTCACAGTTTATGCGCGCCGCTGCGGCGCCCTGTGATACGATGGTTCCATTCGGTCGCAGTCGCGAAACGCAAGGTGGCGCGGGCATGCCGGACACGCATAAATTCGATCCGCCCGATCCGATCGACCGGCCGGTCTGCGCCAATTGCGGCTGGACCATGTGGATCGCCCGCATCGAGCCGCACGAGACCGGCTACGACCGGCACACGCTCAAGTGCCAGCGCTGCGACACCGAAGAAACCAAGATCGTGAAGCTCTAGGCGGCCGGCCCGACAGATTTGGCCCGCAGCCATCCGGGAACCGGCAGGCACCCCGCGCGGTTAACGGGGCGGACCTTTGTCGGAGGCAAGCCATGCTGCAAACGACGCCGCAACCCGCGCAATCCAGGCCGAATGTATCCGGGGAATTTGAGCAACACGCCGCGCAATGCCGCGACATGGCCCAGTCGGCCTATGATCCGAGCTGCAAAGCCGCCTTCGCGCGGCTGGCCGACGCGCTCGAGCGGCGCGCGGAAACGCTGGATGAAACCGTCTGGCTCAAACACGCCATGGCGGAGGCCTATTCCGCCCCCGCCGCGCATTTTTTTCGGTGAACGCCGGCCGATTTCGCCATTTTGTCGTGAACGTGTCGCCGTGCGGCGGTGTTATTCCGCTGCGCGCCGGATACGCCACAAATCCGGTGCGCCATCCGTAGCCCCGCCTACGTTCCGGCTGCTCAAGTCGTGAACTGGGCGGGGCTATTCAATCCGGCGTTAATGCCGCGGCGGTTCTTGCGCCAGGCGCCGCATCAGACCGAAGTGCTGATCCTCGAGCCAGCCATAGGCGCGCAAGCCGTTGCCGAGAAGCATCGCCAGGGGCCGGCGGCACTCGGGAAAATCCAGACCGCAGAGCAGGCTTTGTTGAACGCGCAACTCGCCGACCGCCTGCTCCAGCCGCGTTTCAACCTCGGCCAATTGCGCCAGATGTGTTTGCATGAAAGACCCTTCGTGCCCCCCGCGCCCATAGCGCAGGCAGGGCGTCCTTGTCGTCGCAATTTGCGTGAAAACCTTAAGTGGGAAGGTTAAATTCGGCTCGCCTCAAAGCCCGTGCCAGCGCCACAGCATCAGGCCGCTGACCACGAGGACCACGAAAATAGTGCCCCACATAAAGTTGTTATGATCGCGCCGTCTGGCCATACGCCCTCCCGTAGCGGCCCCGCCATCATCCGGATATTTGCCCCGATACACAATAGCGCCGGGCTGCCGCGCCGGCACAGCAGCAATGCTGACCCTTAAAGCCCGTTAACGCCTGCGGCGTTCTTGTCCCCAGCGAAAGCAGGAACCTTCCGGCCGTCCGCGCATTTCCCGTGAGCTGGGTGGCAAAGCTCAATTCAGCGGGGTGACACATGTCTGCACAACCCATGAAGTCGTCGATCGTGAAACGATCCGTCATCATCGGCGGGCACAAGACCAGCGTCAGCCTGGAGGCGCCGTTCTGGTACGGGCTGCGTGACATTGCCGACATGCGGCAAAAACCGCTGTCGGTCGTGCTGCACGAGATCGACGCCGCACGCGACAGCGCCAACCTGTCCTCGGCGATCCGCGTGTTCGTGCTCAAGCATTTCCGCGATCAGACGATCGGCGAGCAATCGCAGCGCGAGGGCGGCCACGCCAGTTCGACCTTCATCTCCAACGACGCTCCCGCGCTGTCCTGATCCCCCGTTGGCATTTGCCGGCGCGGCGGCTAGCGTTCGCACATGGCCGACGCCGCGCTCGCCGCATCCAGCATCCCCTCGCCGCTGCGTCCGGCTTACATCGCCGCGGCGGCGCTCGCCTTTGCGCTGATGACCGCGGCGATCCTCTCGCCAAGCCTGTGGTTTCTCAATTTCGTCCACGTCATGAGCGGCGCGCTGTGGACCGGCATCGATCTGTTCATGGGCTTCGTCATCGGGCCGGTCTTGCGCCGCGTCTCGCTCGACACCCGCCGCGCCATGATCGCCGGCATCATCCCGCGCACGCTGATCCTGATGCCGACGCTGTCCACCGTCACCTCGACCGCCGGCTGGTTCCTCGCCGTGCGCATGGGCTTTCTCGACCTCGCCTTTCCGGAATTCTGGTGGGTGATCGCCGCGCTCGCCATCGTCACCGTGCTCACGGTGCAGGGCCTCGGCTACCTGCTGCCGATGAACCTCAAGCTGTATTTCGAAATTCTCAAGGACGCGCCCGACCCCGATAAGCTCAAGCGCTGGATGCGCACCTACGTGCGCGTGGTCGCGGTGCAAGGCACCATGCAGGTCGCCATCATCGTGGTGATGGCGCGTTTCGCCACGGGATTTTGAGAGCCGTCAGCGCGGTCCCGCCCCCGGATCCGGAATCACGCGCGCCGCCACAAGCCGGTTCCAGATGAACAGGACCAGCAGCGCCCCGATCGTCGCGGCGATAAATCCAGCGCCCTGATCGGGCCGGTACCAACCGATCGCCTGCCCGATCCAGGTCGACAGGAATGCTCCGGCAATGCCGAGGACGACGGTGAGTATGAAGCCGGAAGGATTATTGGGGCCCGGCGAAATCAGGCGTGCGACAAGCCCCGCGAGGAAACCGATCACGACGATCCAGATGATGCTCATGCGCTCTCCTCCCGATTATATCAGGCGTCCGGCTTCGTGTTCGGTCGGCAGACGCCCTTGCGGCGTCATGGCGTCGACCACCTGCGGCAAATATTGGCTCAGGCCCTGGAGCAAATCATCGCGCGAGAGGCCGGTCTGCCCGGCGAGCGCGTTGATCTTGTCGGCTCCGAGCGCGCCGGCCAGATCGTTCGGCGATACCGCCTTGTTTGGTCCGCTGCCGACCCAGGAACTCGCCGTCTCACCGTGGCCGTTTTCCTGAAACTGCTTGAGCAGGTCGCTCAAGCCTCCGCTCAGCACGCTGCCGGCCGCGCCGCCCGCAAGAAGGCCACCCAATCCGCCCTTGAGCAGATCGCCAAGTCCACCGCCGCCCGAAGGTTGCGCATTCATCGGGTTGCCTTGCGGAAGTCCCGGCGCCGGGCTCGCCGGCTGTTGACCGGCGCCAAGACTCTTGACCGCCTTGTATGCGAGCAGACCGAGGATCGCCATGGTGATCGGCGACATGCCGCCGCCACCGCTGCCGGGGTCGCGTTGGCCACGCGGCCCGTTCTGCATTCCGTTGAGAACATCCATCAGGCCCATGATCATCTCCACTAGAACTAAAATTGAAGACAGCGCTGCAACGCTGATGCTGCGCCGGCGCGATCCGCGCGGTCGCTCTCTAACGCTTGATCGCGACAATATAACGGCTACCGTAGCGAAGTCTTGTTTTGAAACTGTGATGTAGATCACAAACGGAGGGGCGCGACGTCATGGGTGTTTTTTCAAGCATTATGGGAGCAATCTTCGGCCACAGCTCGGCGCAAGCGAGCGCTTCGCCAACCGCGGCGCCGGGCGCGCCGCCGGCACAAACCGTCGATGTCGCGGCCATCGTCGACAAGGCAGCGGCGGCGTCAGGGGAGAAACTCGCCTGGCGCACGTCCATCGTCGATCTCATGAAGGCTCTCGGTCTCGACAGCAGCCTCGGCGCACGAAAAGAGCTGGCGAAGGAACTTAATTACACCGGCGACACCAATGATTCCGCGACCATGAATGTGTGGCTGCACAAGCAGATCATGACCAAGCTCGCCGCCAACGGCGGCAAGCTGCCGGCCGACATCAAGACCTGAGCTTTAAGCCGCGGCGGTTGCAGTCCGCCTGACCGAAAGCGAACGAGGCTCCCTTCATCGGGAGCCTCGTTGTCGTTTAAGCCTCGCGCCCGGATTTATTCGAGGAGGCCGCGCTGACGGCAACGATTCATCGGGTCAAAGCGTCAGCGCAAAGCTGCATCTGCGCCCAATCGGTTCGCGCGAAGCGTCATGACCGCGAACACAAGATGGGTCGCAAGGCGGGCCGCGCTCGCGGGCGCCATACCGGGCCCACGGCTAAACCCTTGCACCGGCGCGGGCTTTCGTGCCATGCCCGCCTCAAATATCGCAATATTCGGCGCAATATTCGGCGTTGAACGGGATCGCGGCTGGCGCAAGGCCCGCCGGCATATTCAGGGTCCGATGACGCTTTGGCTCATCTTCGCACTGATGACCGCGGCGGCGATTTTTGCCGTGTTGTGGCCGCTTGGCAGGCGTGAGGCCGCAAGCGGCGGCAGCGACATTGCCGTCTATCAAGATCAACTCGCCGAGATCGAACGTGACCGCGCTGCGGGTCTGATTGGCGCGCCGGAAGCGGAAGCGGCCAAGGTAGAAGTGTCGCGCCGCCTGATCGCCGCCGCCGATGCGGCCGTTGCCGACAAGCCCGTGAGCGCCGCATCCCCGCTCTGGCGCCGCCGCACCACCGCGCTTGCCGGTTTGCTGCTGCTCCCGCTCGGCGCCGTCGCACTCTATATCCTCGTTGGCTCGCCGGGATTGCCGGGCGAGCCGCTGGCGCCGCGCCTTGCCGCGCATCGCGGCGAGCGCTCCATCGACGGCATGATCGCCCAGGTCGAGAAGCATCTCGCCGAGCATCCAGACGATGCGCGCGGCTACCAGGTGCTGGCGCCGGTCTATCTGCGCCTCGGCCGCTTCGACGACGCGGTCAACGCGCGGCGCAAGATTTTGGCGCTCGGCGGCGACAGCGCCGACCGCGAAGCCGATCTCGGCGAGGCGCTGGCCGCGGCGGCGAACGGCGTCATCACCGCCGAGTCGAAATCGGCCTTCGACCGTGCGCTGGCGCTCGACAAGACCAACGCCAAGGCGCGCTTCTTCTCCGGCATGGCCGCCGCGCAGGACGGCGACAATGGCAAGGCCGCCGACATCTGGCGCCGCATGCTCGCCGGCGCCCCGGCAGACGCGCCCTGGAGCGAGACCGTGCGCGAGGCTTTGGCGCAGATCGACGCCGCGCCGCCGCAATCATCGGCCCCTGCCGCCGCAACGCCGGGCCCGAGCGCGCAGGACATCGCCGCCGCCTCCGCCATGAACGAGAAGGAGCGCGGCGACATGATCCGCGGCATGGTTTTGCGCCTCGCCGACAAGCTCAAGCAGGACGGCTCCGACCTCGAAGGCTGGCAGCGCCTGCTGCGCGCTTACCTCGTGCTCGGCGAACGCGACAAGGCGGTCGCCGCGGCAAACGATGCGCGTCACGCGCTCGCCGGCGACGCCGACAAGCTGCGCCGGCTCGAAGACGCGATCAAGGCGCTGGGGCTTGGCGCATGACGCGCGAGAACAAGTCATGACCCGCAAGCAACGACGCCTCACCTTGATCGGCGGCAGCGTCGGCGTCCTCGCCGTGGCGGTTGGCCTTGTGCTCTACGCGATGAGCGGGTCCATCGTGTTCTTCAATTCGCCGAGCGACATCGTCGAGAAACATCCGGGTCCTTCGACGCGCATAAGGCTCGGCGGGCTGGTCAAGCCGGGCAGCCTCGAGCGCGGCGCCGACCTGCGCATCAAATTCGACGTGACCGACGGCAAGAGCGACGTTCCCGTGCGTTACCAGGGCGTGGTGCCCGACCTGTTCCGTGAGGGCCAGGGCGTGGTCGCCGAAGGTACGCTTGGCGGAGACGGCACGTTCAATGCCGACACGGTGCTGGCAAAGCACGATGAACGCTATATGCCGAAGGAAGTGGTCGACGCCCTGAAGAAGTCCGGGCGCTGGCAGGAGGGCGAGACGAAATGATCCCGGAACTCGGCCTTTACGCGCTGGTGCTGGCGCTCGGCCTGGCGCTGATCCAGTCGGTCGCGCCGTTAATCGGCGCCCGCCGCCGCGACGCCGCGCTGATGGGGCTTGCCTCGACCACCGCGCTGGCGCAGTTCGTCTTCGTCGCGTTCTCGTTCACGGCGCTCGCGGTCTGTTACGTCACGTCGGATTTCTCGGTCGCCACGGTGTTCGAGAACTCGCACTCGCAGATGCCGCTCGTCTACAAGATCACCAGCGTCTGGGGCAATCACGAAGGCTCGATGCTGCTCTGGGTGCTGATCCTGTCGGTGTTCGGCGCCGGCGTCGCGGCATTCGGCGGCAACCTGCCGGCGGCGCTGAAGGCCACCGTGCTGGCGGTGCAGTCGTGGATCGCGGCCGCCTTCTATCTTTTCATCCTGCTCACCTCGAACCCGTTCCTCCGCCTCGCCAACGCGCCGTTCGAGGGCCGCGACCTCAACCCGATTTTGCAGGACCCCGGCCTCGCCATCCATCCTCCCCTGCTCTATCTCGGCTATGTCGGCTTCTCCATTGCCTTCTCGTTCGCCATCGCCGCGCTGATCGACGGGCGGATCGACGCCGCCTGGGCGCGCTGGGTGCGGCCGTGGACGCTCGCCGCCTGGATGTTCCTCACGCTCGGCATCGCCATGGGTTCGTACTGGGCCTATTACACGCTGGGCTGGGGCGGCTTCTGGTTCTGGGACCCGGTGGAAAATGCTTCGCTGATGCCGTGGCTCGCCGGCACGGCGCTTTTACATTCCGCGGTGGTGATGGAAAAGCGCAACGCGCTCAAGGTCTGGACCATCCTGCTCGCCATCCTCACGTTCTCGCTGTCGCTGATCGGCACCTTCCTCGTGCGCTCCGGCGTGCTCACCTCGGTCCATACATTCGCCAACGATCCGCGCCGCGGCATTTTCATCCTTGCCATCCTGGTGCTGTTCATCGGCGGTGCGCTCACGCTGTTTGCCTGGCGGGCGCCGCTGCTCAAGCAGGGCGGGCTGTTCGCGCCGATCTCGCGCGAGGGCGCGCTGGTGTTCAACAACCTGTTCCTCGCCACCTCCTGCCTCACGGTGCTCACCGGCACGCTCTACCCGCTGGCGCTGGAAGCGCTCGCCGGCACCAAGATTTCGGTCGGCGCGCCGTTCTTCAATCTGACCTTCGGGCCGCTGTTTGTGGCGCTGATGCTGGCTATGCCGTTCGGGCCGCTGCTCGCCTGGAAACGCGGCGATCTCCTCGGCGTCGCGCAGCGGCTGATGGCGGCCTTCGCCATCGGGCTCGCCGCAATCGCCATCGCCTTCTGGATCGAGGGCGGCAATTCGGCGCTGGCGCCGTTCGGCGTCGGGCTCGCGTTCTACGTGATGAGCGGCGCCGTCATCGATCTCGTCGAGCGCACCGGGCTGTTGCGCCTGCCGCTTGCCGCGGTGCGCGCGCGCGCCGCCGGCCTGCCGCGCTCGGCCTGGGGCACCGGCATAGCGCATTTCGGCATCGCCCTCACCTTGCTCGGCATCGTGGCCGCCGGCACCTGGGGAACCGAGCGCATCGTCGCGCTCAAGCCGGGAGAGACGGAGTCGCTCTCCGGCTACGAGGTGACTTTCGACGGTCTCTCGCAACAGCCGGGCCCGAACTACACGGCGCTTGTCGCCACCTTCACCGTGCGCGAGGGCGGCACCGTCATCGGCACCCTGCGGCCGGAAAAGCGCGAATTTGCCGCGCGCCAAAGCACCAAGAACGAGGCGGCGCTGATGATGCGCGGGGCAAGCCAGCTTTATCTGTCGCTCGGCGACACCAATGCCGACGGCTCGGTCGCCATTCGTCTTTATTACAAGCCGCTGGTGCTGCTGATCTGGCTCGGCGCCGTCGTGATGATGCTCGGCGGCGCGCTGTCGCTTTCCGACCGGCGGCTGCGCATCGGCGCGCCAAAACCCGCGGCGAAAGCCGCATTGGCGCCGGCGGAGTGACCATGCGGCGCTTCGCGCTCATTGTCCTGCTGGTGGCGCTTGCGGCGCCGGTATTCGCCGTAACGCCTGACGAAATCCTGAAAGATCCGGCGCTGGAGGCGCGCGCGCGCCACATCTCGCAAGGCTTGCGCTGCATGGTCTGCCAGAACCAGTCGATCGACGATTCCGACGCGCCGCTGGCGCACGATCTGCGCCTGCTGGTGCGCCGGCGGCTGCAAGCCGGCGACAGCGACCGGCAGGTGATCGACTTCATCGTCGCGCGTTACGGCGACTTCGTGCTGCTCAAGCCGCCGGTCGAATTCGACACGCTGTTGCTCTGGGGACTGCCGCCGGCGGCGCTGCTCGCCGGCGCCATCGCGCTCATCGTCGCCGCGCGCCGCCGACGCGCCATCGCGGATGCGCCGGCGCTGAGCGAGGCCGAGCAGCGGCGCCTCGCCGCGCTCGGCGAGAAGTAAGCCGCCCTACTTCTTCGCGGCGCGGCGCGCCAGCGGCGGCTGATCGCGCTCGATGCACAGCCAAACCCCGCCGTCGCGCGCCGACTGCACGCGCATGCGCAGCTCGGCGTTGACCAGATCGCCGGTCCAGCCGAATTCGAGATCGACCGCGCCGTCCTCCATGGCGGTGCGGATGCGGTCGCGCAGATCGCGGTTGGCGGGGTTGCGCCCCACCTCGTAGAAATTCTTGCCGAGCGGCGTCATCCCGTAGCCGGAGAGCTTCGCCTCGGTGGCGCTGTAGAACAGCACCACGCCTTCCGGGTCGAGGTGGATGACGCCGAACGGCAGCGCGTCGCGTTCGCCGTCGCTGAGTTGTTCGATGCGCGCGGCGAGATCGGGCGCGTCAAAATCGATCCACGTTTGCGACATGGATATTTCCCCTCATGCTGCGCGCCTTCTTGCCGGGCGCGTCGAGGAGAAAGTTGCGCTCGAAACTATGAGTCGGCAAGCGCAAAGCGCGTGATCGATTTTCACGTCGCGAAACGTCGCCGCTCAATTTTGTCGCGTAAGGTTCCAGAAGCCGCGCCGATGCTGCCGGGGAATTGTACCTAGCCGAGATTCAACTCCTTGAAGAAGTCGTTGCCCTTGTCGTCGATGACGATGAAGGCGGGGAAATCCTCGACCTCGATTCTCCAGATCGCTTCCATGCCGAGTTCCGGATACTCCTGCGCGTCCACTTTCTTGATGCACTGCTCGGCGAGCTTGGCCGCCGAACCGCCGATGGACGCAAGATAAAATCCGCCGTGCTTCTTGCAGGCGTCGCGCACGGCCGCCGAGCGGTTGCCCTTGGCGAGCGAGATCATCGAGCCGCCGGCCGCCTGGAACTGGTCGATGTATGAATCCATCCGCCCCGCCGTGGTCGGGCCGAAGGCGCCACTCGCATATCCGGATGGCGTCTTCGCAGGCCCCGCGTAATAGATCGGATGGTTCTTGAAATAATCCGGCAGGCCTTTGCCGGCTTCCAGCCGCTCGCGCAGCTTGGCGTGCGCGAGGTCGCGCGCCACGATCAGCGTGCCGGTGAGCGAGAGCCGCGTCTTCACCGGATATTTGGAGAGCTGCGCCAGAATGTCCTGCATCGGCCGGCGCAGGTCGACCTTGACCACCGCGCCGCCGAGTTTTTCCTGATCGACGTCGGGCAGATACTGCGCCGGGTGTTCCTCAAGCTGCTCGAGGAACACGCCGTCGCGCGTGATCTTGCCCAGCGCCTGCCGGTCGGCGGCGCAGGAGACGCCGAGGCCGATGGGGAGCGAGGCGCCATGCCTTGGCAAACGAATGACGCGCACGTCGTGGCAGAAATACTTGCCGCCGAACTGCGCGCCGACGCCGGTCGCCTGCGTCATCTTCAAAACTTCCTGCTCCATGTCGAGATCGCGGAAGGCATGGCCGGCCTCCGAGCCTTTGGTCGGCAGCGCGTCGTAATAATGCGTCGAGGCAAGCTTGACCGTCTTCATGGTAAGTTCGGCGCTCGTCCCACCAATGACGATCGCCAGATGATATGGCGGGCACGCCGCGGTGCCGAGCGTGAGCACCTTCTCCTTGAGGAACGCCAGCATGCGGTCATGCGTCAAGATCGAGGGCGTCGCCTGGAACAAAAACGCCTTGTTCGCCGAGCCGCCGCCTTTGGCGATGAACAGGAACTTGTAGGCGTCCTCACCCTCGGCATAGATCTCGACCTGCGCCGGCATGTTCGACTTGGTGTTCTTCTCCTCGAACATGGTGATGGGGGCGAGCTGCGAATAACGCAAATTGCGCCTGAGGTAACTATCGCGCGCGCCCTCGGCGAGCGCGCCCTCGTCGGAACCGTCGGTGAACACCAGGCGGCCCTTCTTGCCCATGATGATGGCGGTGCCGGTGTCCTGGCACATCGGCAGCACGCCGCCGGCGGCGATGTTGGCGTTTTTCAAGAAATCGTAGGCGACGAACTTGTCGTTGGCGGAGGCCTCGGGGTCGTCCAGAATTTTACGAAGCTGCTTCAAGTGCGCCGGGCGCAGCAGATGATTGATGTCGTTGAACGCGGCCTCCGAGAGCGCGCGCAGCGCCTCGCGCTCGACGATGAGCATGTCGCGGCCCATGACCTTCTCGACGCGCACGGAGCCGACCTCGAGCTTGCGGTACGGCGTCGTGTCCGGCCCGAGCGGGAACAGCGGGGTGTGGTGGTAGGGGGGCAGCGGGTTGGCGATGGGGGCGTTCATGGGGGTATCACCTACATTTTTTCTTCGGCCCGGCAAGCGATCATTGAGCCGCATGCAGGAGCGCTAGAAGCTGAGCGCCGTAGGCCTTAGTCCCGATCAGAAATAGAGCAGTTGTGAGCCAACCCAAAATAGCACGGCGACCGACAATATTCAGTTCCAATGTGCCCCAGCGAACGAGCACTTTGTACCTCGGACGAGATTTTCGCATAACTAGACGCCCTTCACTATTCGGCGGCGGCAAGCCTGGCTTGCAGAGATTGCCGTTCCCGATTTGAGAGAGCGTAGGTATCGGGTCCAGACATCCGCAAACGATCAGCTTTCGTTAGGCCCGCTAGATACGCGGACAAGTTGTTGATGAAGGTGTGCTTAAAGCGCGATGGCGAAGCCCGCATCTGTGCCGTCAATTCACGGCGTGTGAAAGTGTTCTTGCCTTGGCCGAAAAGCAGGTGGGCAGCTGCCGCGATTATCAACTCGGGTCCCGAAGTGGCTCCAATAAGCGTTGCAATAGTATCGGTTGAGTAAGTGCCGATTTCGCCAGTTGGTGCCGACGCCTGCATCTGATGCACCGCCGCAACTTGGCCCTTCAAATCGAGCTTCTGCGTCAACCATTGCATCACTCTTTTTTTCTCGTCGTCATCAAGAGGCTGTAGGACAGCCAATACCGTGCCCATTGCTTGCAATTCTCTGTCTTCCGACATAACAATCTCCATCTAATGTTGGCTTTCGGTGCCGCTAAATTTTTCTTGCGCTGCAGCGCTCTGCCGCCGAAGAGCTATTACATAATCCCATATGGGATTATGTGCAAGTCCTATTGCCAAAGATGTTTTTAAGAGTGGATTGCTAATTTTTATTACGTAAAATCAATATGTTGCCTTACATCGAGGCAGAGACGTTTCCACCTCATCTGCCCACCACCTCCATCTCCCCCACCCGCTTCCTTGCCGGATTCACCGTAATCTTCACGTCCTGCCCGAGGCGGTTGAGAAATGCCATCAGCGCCCGACCGAGAATTGGCCTCCGCGGTTGCGCAACAGCGCCGAGACCCTCTGTCGGCCTCATGGTGAGGAGCGTCGCGTTAGCGACGCGTCTCGAAGCATCACAAGTCGGCTATAGCCGACTTGTGCACTTAAATTGCCGATGTCGGGTAAACCCGACATCGGTTGGCCGCCCCATCCTTCGAGACGCCCGCCTGCGCTTCGCTTCGGCGGGCTCCTCAGGATGAGGCGGATCAGGGCCGCGCCCTCCGCCTCACCGGCTCAAAACTGATCTTCAGCCGATGCCCGGTCGCCTTGGCGAAGCGGCCGAGCGTGCGCGTCGAGGGCATGCCGCGCCCGCTTTCCAGCCGCGCCACCGCGCTCTGCGTCGTCTTCATGCGCTTGGCGAGCTGCGCCTGGCTCAGGCCGGCGCGGGCGCGCGCCTTGGCGACCGCGAGGATCAAGGCAAACTCCTCCTCCAGCGCGTCGTATTCCTTGCGCACCTCAGGGTCCTTCAACAGCCGCGCCTTCAAATCCTTGAGCTTCGTCATGTGACCTCTCTGGCCCGTTGCCGGGCGATGTCCAGTTCCCGCGTGGGCGTCTTTTGCGTCTTCTTGATGAAGACACGCACGACCACCACCCTGCGGCCCGCCGCCGTGACGTAGATCGCCCGCGCAATTCCGTCGCGCCCCGTCATGCGTAACTCCCAGAGCTTGCCCTCGAGATGCTTCACGGATTCGCGCGGCAGCCCCTCGAAGCCGGCCTGTTCGATGATGTCGCCGAAGCGCAGGAAGCGCGCTTGCATATCCGCCGGCAGCGCCCTCACCTCAGCATCGACGGTCGCGTTGAGGGTCCGAAACATCCAGCGCATTTATGCTATATAGCAAAAAGGCGATAATGAGACAAGATTCGCCCAGGTCGGGTCGCGCGCCGGGTCGTGCATAGGTTTTTCATGCCGCCCTCATTGCGCCACAATCTAGGAATTAAATCCTCTCCGTCCTGCTCGACCAAGAGGGCGTCACCGGAGACGTTTCGATGATGGAGCAGGATGCGGCGCCCGCGCGCCGAGGCTCGTAACCTCGGCACCCGGGCGGCGCCGGGGCTCCGCCCGGGGACATTACGATCCCCTGCGAGGAGCTCGCTGACGGCCGGCCGACAAGGCCGCCGCACGCTTCGACGCGCGACTACCCGCTGAGGGGAACTGGCGCGGACAGGCGGACGGCCGGACGAGACGGCGGCAGAAAGCGCGGCCCGGCGCCGGACAAGAGCCGCAGGTGGAGCGCCACAGGGCGATCCGCGCGCAAGCGATTGCGCGCGGCACGAGACCAACGGACGCGCCTTGCGGCGCTCCGCTCCCTCCTTTTTCCGGAGGGAGACGAAATGCCGGCGTAACCCCGCGCCGTTTCAAGAACAGGGGCGCTGGCGCATGCCCGCAATTCAAGCTGCCTGCTGTTTGACAATTTTATCGCTGGCGCGAGCGCCGACTTCAATCGGCCTCATGCTGAGGAGCGCCGCGAAAGCGGCGCGTCTCGAAGCACGAGGCCGCCCCATCCTTCGAGACGCCGCGCGACCGCGCAGCTCCTCAGGATGAGACGGATCAGACCGCCCTCACCTTGCCCGGCTCGCCGAGAGCGCATTCGAGCGCCTTGCGCTCCCATTGGCCGAGATCGGCCGCGGCCACGTAAGTCGATTGCAGAAATTCCATCAGCAGCGCGTCGCCGTCGCGCGCCTCGCGCACCGCGTCATAGGGCAGGATGAATTCGCCGAGCGCCTTGTCGAAGAAGGCGTCGGCCGGCGCAACCTTCGCCGCATCGAAACCTTGCGGCGCCGGATAGGCGTAGGAATAAAACGCCGGATATTCGACCGGCCCGGGCGAACCCGGCCAGAAGCCGGCGCTGGACACCTCGTGCGAATAGGCCTCGCGCACCACGGCGTCGGAAAGATGCGGGACGCCGCCGGGGTGCCGCGGCGCCTTGGGGCCGGCAAAGCGCGTCACCGCAAGGTCGAACGAGCCCCAGAAGAAATGCACCGGCGAAGCCTTGCCGATGAAGCCGCTGCGAAAATGCCACAGCACGTGGTTGGCGCGAACGAGCGCGCGGTGGAAACGGCTTGCCGCCTCGGCGTCGTAGGACTTGTGCTGCGTATCCCGGTCGAACGGCACGCAATCGGCGATCTCGCAGGGCATCGGCATGATCGGCGTGACGAGGTTGAGTTCCTTCAGCGCGATCGCAACATCGGCATGGAACTCGGCGACGCTCACCGGCCGGAGCGCGACCTGGCGGACTTGGCCGTCGCTGGTGCGCAGCCACAGCACGTGGTCGAGAAAATCAAACTCGATCTCGAAATTGCGGGCGCCGTCCGGGACCGGCCCGGTGCTGAGCCCGCGCGCCGAGACGTAGAGCGTCACGTGCCAGGAATGATTGAGCCAGGGCGTGCGCGCCATGCGAATCTTGCCGACGATCTGCGTCCACAAATGCAGCGTGGCGCGGGTATCGGCCCATCCGGCGTAAGGCAAGGCTGGCCATGCTGTTTTGGTGGTCGGCATTATTCGTGCCCGTGCGATTTTTCCGGCTGGCGCGAGGCGGCGCCGTTGCGCTACGATTTCATGTAGCGACGGCGGCAGCTTCAGGCAACAAGGGGGGGCGGACAATGCTTCGGGCAATCATTCTGGCAGCGGCTGCGGCGTTCGTGATGACCACGGCGATGGACGATGCGCAGGCGCAGGCGCCGAAGAAATGCCGGCGCACGATGGAGCAGTGCATCGAGGCCTGCAAGAAAGTCGGCGGACGTTACTGCCCGGCCTATTGCCAGAAGCAGCAAGCCGACACCGGCTGCCCATAGCGGCGGCGCCTTCCCTACCGGCGCGACATTGACGCCCGCGGCGCGATCTGCCATCCCGCGAGCCGCGTCTCTCTGGAATTCTTGTCCCGCCAATGCCCCGCAGACCCTTTCGCGTCGGCCGCGCCGTCACCGGCCTCGGCCTGTTCGCCACCCGGCCGATCAGAAAGCGCACCCGCATCGTCGAATACAAGGGCCCCCTGCTCCGCACCAAGGACGCGAACAAGGCCGAGGCGAGAGGCAACAAGTACCTCTACGAGATCAACAGCCGCTGGACCATCGACGGCTCGCCGCGCTCGAACCTGGCGCGGTATTCCAACCATTCCTGCAATCCCAACGCCGAAGCCTACGACGTCGGCCACCGCGCCTTCATCCGCGCCATGCGCAACATCAAGCCCGGCGAGGAAATCGTCTACCATTACGGCATGGACTACCTGCGCAACGTCATCGGCATTTCCAATTGCCGCTGTTCGCGCTGCCGCCGGCGTAAAGCACGCAAGGCCCGTGAGGCGCGCGCCCGCAAGAAACGCTTGGCGGCGCGCAAGCGGCGGAGACGGTCGCGGTGAACGCGGAGAACGCCGAGCGGGCCAACCCCGCCCCCTACCGGCGCGCCGATCATGTTCCGTTCGGCATTCTGCTGATGCTCGGCGCCACCGTGATGTATGCCTGCTCGACGGCGCTGTCGAAATGGCAGGTCACGCATTATGCCTTCGCCGAAGTCCTGTTCATCCGCACCGCGATTTCGCTGGTCACCTGCGCCGTGCTGATTTTGCCGCGCACCGGCATCACCGTGTTCCGCACCAAGCGCCTGCGCGATCATGCGGCGCGCGCAATGACGCAAACGGTGGCGCAAAGCCTGATCCTGGTCGCGCTGAGCCTGATGCCGATTGCCGGCGCCATGGCCATCAATTTCTCGGCGCCGCTCTTTGCCACGCTGTTCGCCGCGCTGTGGCTCAAGGAGAAGGTCGGACTGACGCGGGCGGCTGCTCTCGCCGTCGGCTTTTGCGGCGTGCTGCTGGTCGCCTCGCCCGGCGCCGACAGCTTCCGCACCGGCGCCCTGTTCGCGCTCGGCAACGCGGTGCTCTACGGCAGCGTCAGCGCGGCGGTCCGCGGCATGAGCGCGACCGAATCGCCGCAGACCCTGACCATCTATCAGATGCTGTTCATGACGGTGTTTTTTGCCCTGGCGCTGCCCGTGTTCGGCTTCACCCTGCCCGCGCCCGACGACGCCGCGGCGATGATCGCCGCCGGCGTGTGCAACGGCGTCGGCCAGTATTGGTGGACTCGGGCGCTGTCGCTGGCGCCGCCCGCGGCTGTCGGGCCGTTCTATTATTTCACGCTGGTCTGGGCGATGATTCTGGGCTTCGTGTTCTGGGGCGACGTGCCGTCGGCGACGTTGCTCGCAGGGTCATCGATCGTCGTCGGCTCCGGGCTGTTCCTGCTCTGGCGCGAAGCCGGCAAAAAGCGCACCGCCTCGGCATAACCCGCAAACGGGAGCACGTTCCCATGAGCCTCACCATCCGCCGCGTCGTCACCGGCCACGACGATCAAGGCCGCGCCAAAGTGCTGATCGACGAGCAGGTCAAGAACGTCTTTTCGCACCGGCCCGGCGCCTTTTACAGCGTCATCTGGTCGAGCGAAGGCTTCCCGGTCGACAACGACGGCGACGCCGATCCCTCCGGCAAGAAAATCGGCACCACGATCGCCGGCGGCACGGTGTTCCGCGTGGTCAGTTTCGGCCCCGGCGTTGCGCCGCGCAATCATCGCACCGATTCGATCGACTATGCGGTGGTGATGTCCGGCGAGATCGACATGGAGCTCGACGCCGGAACTGTGCATCTCAAGGCCGGTGACGTGCTGGTGCAGCGCGGCACCATCCATAACTGGGTAAACAAAGGTGAGGTGCCGTGCGTGATCGCATTCACGCTTGTCGCGGCGAAATCTGTGAGCGCCGGCGGCAAGACCTTGCCGGCGCAAGGGTGACCCGGCGAGCCGCCTAGTCGTCCAGTTCCGGATAGTGCCGGAAAATCCCGTCCTCGTTGAACGGAATGCGGCGCGGCGAAGCGAGATAAGCCTTGATGCACGGACGCAAAGAGACGCGGCCATGCACCTTCACGACGTTTGGCACCTTGCGCTCAATGCGCCGCATCGCCTTCGGGAAGGCGTAGCGCAAGCCCTCGACAAGCTGGAACAGCGACAGGTCCATGGTGCTGAACCTGCGGCCGAGCACATTTGGGCCGCCGCTCTTCTGCAGCACCTTGTCGAAATAGCCGAGGTATTTTGGCACGCGTTCGCCGAGGAAATTCTCCGCATAGCGCCGCGCTTCCGGCTTTTGGTCTTCGTAATAGAGCCCGCTGCCGACCGGATGATGCGCGTCGTGGACCTCCTTGACGAAATCTGTGACCGTCAACTGCAACTGATGCAACCACAGCCGGCCCGCTTCGTCGCGCGGGGCAAGTTTCAGCCGCGGTCCGAGGTAGAACAGAATTTCGGCCGCTTGCGCAATGACAAGCTTGCCGGCTTTGAGGAAGGGCGGCGCGAAGGGCGGATATTTTTCGCCGCGCCCCTCAATCATTGCCATCATCTTGCTCACGCCGCCGTCTTTGCGCGCGACGTCGTCATAGGCGGCGCCGGCATCTTCCAATGCGAGGCGCACGAATTCGCCGCGGCCCTGGATGCCAGGCCAATAATAAAGCTGATAACGCATTGGGTATCCTCGGCCGCCGCCAGGACGGCCGAGGCAAGGTTAGCGCGTCAGTTCGCCGCAAAGCAATAAAGCAGGCCGTCACCGCCGGTTGAGATCAAGGCGGGTTGCGAGCAGCCGCGCGACGGATGGGCGGCATTCCACGACTTTACTGTCGGATTGGTCGCCGGGCCGTTGCGGTCCGAGTGGCCCAACATGACCGCGCCTTCCGTGCTGCTCGTATAGTTCTTGCAGGTCATGTCCTTGTCCGGCGGATAGGCCGTGCCATCCGGTTGCGAGCCGGTGAGGATGTCATGACGGTTCGGCGTGTCGCCGTAGCCGTTGACGGGCTCACCCTTCTCGTTGAGGTCGTCGGCCTTGCTGAGCTTGTTGTTGTCGCTGTGCAGATCGGCGACGCTGGTGGCGACGACCACGCCCTTGGCGTTCTGCCAAGGGCCCTTGCCGATGCGGTCGCGCGCGTTGACCGCGCCGTCGCCTTGCGTCGACAGATAGGCGCGCCAGGTCTTGCCGCCCGCTCCCGCCGTGGCGGCGAGATCCTGACAGTGCTTGTCGGCGCCGGCGAGCCCGCCGAGATCGGCGCCTTTGCCGGGACCGACGCTGGTCACGAAAAAGGTCATGTTCGCGTTTTGCGCCTGCGCCGGCGCGGCACCGAGAAATGCCAGGCACGCCGCCAGCGGCACGCCGACACGCATTGTTTTTTGCATTTTGTCGCCTCCCTCGACCTTGGCGCCGCACAACGCCTGCGCCTTAGGAATAATAAAACCGATCCGCCACCGGCTATTCCGCCCGGGCGCGACGTTATTGCCGCCGCGCCGGGAACAAACAAAAAGCCCGGCGTCGCCGCCGGGCTTTCAGAATTGAGGTAAGTTCCAGGCGCGGGCTTAGACCGACTGCAGATTTCCCGCCGCCTGCTTGCCGCGTTCGGTGACGATCTCGTAGCTAACCTTCTGACCCTCGTTGAGCGAACGCATTCCTGCGCGCTCGACGGCGCTGATGTGCACGAACACATCCTTGGAGCCGTCGTCCGGCTGAATAAAGCCGAAGCCTTTTTGGGTGTTGAAGAACTTCACAGTTCCGACTGGCATCGTAGTTCCTTTCGCGCTTCTTCGTTGAACGCCCTCCGCGCTCGTCGCGGGAGGCGGCAACTATCCGAGTTTTGGGAGTTCACTTGGAAGCGCTGGCCCAAAGTCGGGAGCGTGTCAGCAAGGTCAGCCGAAAACCAGGTTGCGCGCGGCGACATAGACAAAAACCGGGTTCCCGTCAACGGTCGGGCCAAATACGCCCGGCAATCCGCCTTTTAAGGATTGGTAATCGCCGTCCCGTAGGGTTGCAACAGCATCAAACGCCCGCCGGTTAATGGATTGTAAACCGCCAAAGATCATACCGGCGCCGCTCCCCGAGGCGACATGAACAAAGACCAGCGCAAAACACGGCGGCGGCCGATCCGCTACAGCGCCTGGATGGCGCTCGACAGCGATAAATTGCACGGCTGCGTGCTGTCAGACATTTCCGATACCGGCGCGCGCATCGATGTCGAGGATGCCGCCAGCCTGCCGGACCGCTTCATGCTGCTGCTCTCGGGCACCGGCTCAGCGCGGCGCCGCTGCCGGGTGGTCTGGCGCGCACCGGCCCAGGTTGGCGTCGCCTTCGAACGCCGCTTGAGCGACACCGGGGCCGCGACGCTGGCGCCGAGAGCCAACGCCGACATGGCGGCCAAGTCTGAGGTCAAGGCCGGCACTGAAGCAGAAGCCGAGATCGAACCGAAGACCGAGCCGGCACCGGAAAGCGCCGCCTAGTCCCTCCGGGGCGGTACGTCTCGTCGGTCACGCGAATGTCACCGGATCGCCGGAACCACTGCGCGGGCCGGCGATTGGTTTGACGATGACAGATAGTTCGGCAAACCGCCCGGCACAGATATTCGCGCTGCTTGCAGCATTGACGCTGTTATGGCTCGTGCCCGCGGCGCAGGCCAAAACCGTTGCCAACGATCCAATCCCGGCGCCTTCGTCGAATACCGTCGAAGACGCGGTGCTTTACGCCGGACCAATCGGCGCCATGCTGGAGAGCGATTATTTCCGCGCGCCGCATGTTCAGTCGGGCAACGACAAGAGCCTTTGCCGACTGCATCTTTATTTTTCCAGCCAGCCATTCCGGCTGGCGCGATCCTGCAACTAGGCCGCTCAGCCCGCCATTGTCTCTTTCACCTTGGAGACGAGCTGCTTGAGCGTGAACGGTTTTGCCAGAAATTCATATTGCTCCTGGCTCGGCAGGTTCTTGCTGAAGGCTTCCTCGGCGTAACCGGAGACGAAAATCACTTTCACGCCGGGATTGCGCCGGCGCAATTCCTTGAGCAAAGTCGGCCCGTCCATTTCCGGCATCACCACGTCCGACACCACAAGGTCGATGCTCTCGCCGCGCTCCAGCACTTCGATTGCCTCGACGCCGTTGGCCGCCTCGAGCACGGTATAGCCGCGTGAGGTCAGGCCTCGCGCATTGAGCGCGCGCAGGCCCTCTTCGTCTTCGACGAGGAGGATGGTGCCGTGGCCGGTCAGGTCGGCGGCGGCACGCGCCGCGTTTTCCGCCGCCGTCAGCGCGCCGGCGATCGCCGGCGCTTCGGCGCTGGGAATCTCTTTGAGCGCCTCGTCGGCGCCGGGCACGTGACGTGGCAGGAAGATGCGGAAAGCGGTCTGCCCCGGTTTTGAATCGGCGTAGACGAAGCCGCCGGTCTGCTTGACGATGCCGTACACAGTAGAGAGGCCGAGACCGGTGCCCTTGCCGACCTCCTTGGTGGTGAAGAAGGGATCGAAGATCTTGTCCATGATCTGCGTTGGGATGCCGGTGCCGGTGTCGCCGACCTCCACCAGCACGTAGTCGGCCGCCGGCATTCCCTTGTAGGCGAACTTCGCCGCCTCGGCCGCCGCCACGTTGGCGGTGCGGATGGTCAGCGTGCCGCCGTCGGGCATGGCGTCACGGGCGTTGACCGCCAGATTGACGATCACCTGTTCGAACTGGGAGATGTCGACCTTCACCGGCCAAAGGTCGCGGCCGATGACGACGCCGGGGAAGGTCACTTTTTCTCCGATCAGTCGCTTGAGCAGCATGCCGAGGTCGGAGAGCGTCTCGCCCAGATCGAGCACCTGCGGGCGCAGCGTCTGCTTACGCGAGAAGGCAAGCAGCTGCCGCACCAGGGCCGCGGCGCGGTTGGCGTTCTGCTTGATCTGGATGATGTCCTGGAACGACGGATCGGTCGGTTTGTGCGCGTTGAGCAGGAAATCAGTCGCCATCATGATGGCCGAGAGCACGTTATTGAAATCGTGGGCGATGCCGCCGGCGAGCTGCCCGACCGACTCCATCTTCTGCTGCTGGTAGATGCGGTTTTCCAGCGTGCGCTGCGCCGTCGTCTCCAGCGCGTAAACGATCGCCGCCTCGCCATCACGATCGTCCTCGTCAACCGCGGAGACGAAGAAGCTCGCCCAGCGATCCTCAGAACCGGAGAGCGCGGCCTCGACCGGCGCGATGTCACCCTGCCCCGCCGCCGCTTTTGCAATGGCGGCTTCCAGCCCCGGCCGGTCGCGTTCGGTGACGGCGGCGAGGATCGAGCGGCCGCCCTTGAGCAGGGTCTCGAATGTCGAGGCAAAACGCGCATTGCTGCGGGCGATGCCGCCGGCTTTATCCACGGTGGCAATCGCCATCGGCGTGTTCTGGAAGAAACGCATGAAGCGGACTTCGGCCGCGCGTTGCGGGTCGGAGCCGGCATCGCGGGCGCGGTTGAGCACCAGCGTGCGTGAGGAACCGGCGGCACCGTCGGCGCCGAAGGCGACCTTGTGGAACAGCCTGACCGGCAGCGGCTTGCCGCTGCGCGTTTTCAGATCGAGATCGAGGACTTCGGTTTTGACTTCGCCCGGCGCGGCGTTGAGCGTGGTCAGCAGCACGGCGCCCTCGCCGGCCACGATATCGGCGAGCTTCAGGGCACCGGCGCCGACCTCGGCGAGATCGTGGCCGAGCCAGTCGGCGAGCGTGGCGTTGAGATAAACGATGGTGCCGCCGGCATCGACCGAGAAAAATCCGGCCGGAGCGTGGTCGAGATAGTCGATGGCGCGCTGCAGTTCCTGGAATACATTTTCGGCGCGCGCGCGTTCGCGAGTCACGTCGGCGACCGACCAGACCGACATGCGCGCATCGCGCTTGGTATCGCCGAGCGGGCGCACGCGCAGCCTGATCCAGCGCGCCGGCGTCGTCCCGGCGCCGGCAATGCGAACTTCCTCGGCGTGCCGGTGGCCCTCACGCGCGGCCTTGAGCAGCATGTAGATCGCCTCGGAGACGTCGGGATCGCCGATGAAGACCCGTTCGATCGGGCGCACATCGTTGCTGTCGACGGCGCCGATCAGATCGAGATAGGTGGCGTTGGCGTAATAGACCCTGCCCGCCTGGTCGGTGACCACAATGCCGTCGAAGGCGTGATCGACAACCGACTTGAGCAACGGGTTGCCGCGGTCGCGGCCGGACACCGTCATGATGCCCGAGGCCATCGCGAACAATGCGAATATGCCGACGGTGCCGAGCACGCCAAGCAGGCCAAGAATATAAAGTTCGGCGTGCTCGCGGCCGATATAGACCGTGCCCACCGCCGCGCCGATCAGCAGCAGCGCGACGAGCAGCACCATGCCGACGCCGCCGCCGCGGGGTGCGCTCTGGCTGCGGTCAAAGGCCTCGCGCCGCGATCCGCCGTCCGGGGTTGCCGGTTCCGGCGCCGAAGGCTGCGGCGTTGCCTGATTTGGGGCTGCCATGACGGTTGAGGACCCTTCGCATCGCCGCTGGCCTTAAGGCCAAATCACACGCGCTTGCCTTTGAGTGCCTCAAGCCGGCCCATGCGCGCAAGAGCTTGCGCGCCGCAAATGCAACGTTTTGGACAATTACCGGCGGCCGCCCCGCCGCAGCCGCATGACGTAGCCGATGACCTCGGCCACCGCCTTATAGTGCTCGGGCGGGATCGCCTGATCGACCTCGACCGTGGCGTGCAACGTGCGCGCAAGCGGCGGATTCTCGACGATGGGGATCCGGTGCTCGCCGGCCACTTCGCGGATCTTCAACGCCAGCGCATCGACGCCCTTGGCGACGCAGACCGGCGCGGCCATGCCCCGCTCGTATTGCAGGGCGACCGAATAATGCGTCGGGTTGGTGATGATCACCGCGGCCTTGGGCACAGCGGCGATCATGCGCTTGCGCATGCGGCCCTGGCGCACCTGCCTCATCTTGCCCCTGATCTTGGGGTCGCCTTCGGTCTGCTTGAACTCCTCCTTTAGGTCGCGGAGCGACATTTTCTGCCGCTCGTACCACTGCCGGTACTGGAACAGGTAATCGGCGGCGGCGATGATCGCCATGATGGCGACCACTGTGCCCATGAGCTTGAGCGCGAGGGTCTTGGCCAGCGCAAGCACAGCGCCGGCATCGGTCCACAGCAGATTCTGCATGCGCTGGCGTTCCGGCCACATCACCGCGATCAGCACGGCGCCAACCAGCACAAGCTTGACCAGCCCCTTGGCGAAATTGGCGATCGCCTGGGTGGAAAACATCCGCTTGAACCCGGCGTTGACGGAAATCCGCGAGAGCTTCGGCGCCAGTGTCTCGTACGACCACACCAGCCTGTGCTGGATCAGATTGCCGGCGAGCGCCGCGAGCATCAGAAGCAGGAACGGAATTGCGAGAGTCGCGATCAATTCGCCGCCGAGCTTCTCGAACAACCGCGGCAGCGCAGGTCCCTCGGTGCGGATGTCATAGGCATTGGCGATCAGCCCGCGCATGGTGGTGGTGAGATGCGCGCCGACGCCGCCCGAAAAAGCAATCAGCACCAGCGTCGCGCCGGCCATGATGAACCAGGTGGAAACTTCCTGACTCTTGACCACGTCGCCGCGCTGGAGTGCGTCATCCAGGCGCTTTTGCGTCGGGTCTTCTGTTTTTTCCGAGGTATCGGGTTGTTCGTCAGCCATCCGCCGTTACCCGTTCGGCGCTAGGTTGGACAGCACGCCTTCGATATAGCCGCCGAAGATGCCCATCATGCTTCCGAGCACGAGCAACAGAAGGGCAAGGCCGAGCATGATCGACAGCGGCAGGCCGATGAAGAACACCTGCATCTGCGGCATCAGCCGCGACAGCACGCCGAGGCCGAGGTTGAACAAAAGGCCGAACACCAGAAATGGCGCCGACAGCTGGATGCCGATGCGAAAGGCAGTGGTGACGACCTGGGTGATGTGCTGCGCCATGTCGCCGACCGACAGCAGTTCGCCAGGCTGGAACAGCGTGTAGCTGTCATTGAGCGCGGCGATCACCAGATGGTGCAGGTCGGTGGCAAAGATCAGCGCGATGCCGAGCATGGTGAGGAAGTTGCCGACCAGCACGCCCTGCTGGTCCTGTGTCGGATCAATCGCGGTGACAAAGCCAAGCCCGAGTTGCTGGGCAACCACCGAGCCGGCGACCTGCAAAGCGGAAATTGCGAGCCGCGCGGTCAGCCCCAGTACCGCGCCGATCAGCATCTCTTCGGCGAGCATCAGCAGCACCGGTCCGAGCGCCTTCAAGTCGATGGTATAGGCCTTCTCGTGCAGCGGCAGCAGGATGGCCGTGAGCACCAGTGCGACGGCAAGCCGAACCCGTATCGGCACGCTCATTTCGCCGAGGCCCGGCAGCAGCATCACCAGGGTGCCGACGCGCGCGAATGTGAGGAGATATGCCGCGGCAAGCGCCGGCAGGAACGAAATGTCGATATGCATCGGGTTAGCCGCTGACGATGCGCGCGGCGAGCCGCAGCATTTCCGCGTGCAGCTTTTCCGCCATGAACGGCAGCGCGACCAATAGCGCCAAAAAGATCGCCAGGATCTTGGGCACGAAGGCGAGCGTCATTTCCTGGATCTGCGTCAGCGCCTGCAGCAGCGAGATGACGATGCCGACGGCCAGGCCCACCAGCATCACCGGCCCGGCGACCATGATCAGCGTATAGATGGCGTCGCGGGCGATATCGAGGACTTCCGGACCGGTCATCAATGGTTCTTTCGTTTGCGTTTGGTCCGAAAGCCGAGGTCCATCGGCCTAGATCGCCATCTTCATGACTTCCTCGTAGGCGGCGATGACCTTGTCGCGCACGGCGACCACGGCATCGATCGCAACCTCGGTTTCCGACACCGCGGTGACGACGTCGACCATATTGGCGTTGCCGTTGGCGGCGGCGCGCACCTGCGAGTCCGATTTCTGCCCGGACTCGTGCACGGCTTCGAGGGCGTGCTTGAGCATGGCAGAGAAGTCGCTGCCGGTGCCGGTGCTCGTCGCGGCGGCAGCGCCGAGCGACGCAGTCGGATCAGCGAGACGCGCGACGGTTGAGTAAGCACTGGCAGCGGCGAGCGGAGTGGGCATTGGCTATGCTTTCTTCATGCGCATGATCTTGTCCGAAAATCGATGCCCGTTTTCGGGGTCATGCCTTGAGGATATCGATGGTGCGCTGGAGCATGCGGCGCGTCGCGGTGATGACGTTGATATTGGCTTCGTAGGACCGCTGCGCCTCGCGCATGTCGGTCATTTCCAGCATCGGATTGACGTTGGGGTATTTGACGTTGCCGTTGGCGTCGGCGGCCGGATGTCCCGGCTCGTATTTGAGCCGGAAGTCGGACGAGTCGGTCTGCGTTGGGCCGAGCTCGACCATGTTGGCATCGAGCGCGCGGTCGAACTCGCTGCGAAAGGTTGGAATTTTGCGCCGGTAGGGATCGCCGCCCGCCGTAGTCGGCATTGAATCGGCGTTGGCGATGTTTTCGGAAATAATGCGCATGCGGCCCGCCTGCGCGCGCAGGCCGGATGCGGCGATCGCCATGCTCTTGAGAAAATCCATGGACTGCCTTCCCTAGCGGTTAGCCGGTCTGTCTGCCGAGCGCGGTCTTGAGCAGGTTGAGGCTGCGCGTGTAGAGCGCCGCGACCGCCTGGTAGTCCATCTGGTTTGCGGCGACTTTCATCATCTCGTCCTCGAGTCCGACCGTGTTGCCGCCCGGGCGCACTTCATAACGGCTGTTGGTCTGGCTGCGGAACGAGGAACCCGCGGCGTTGGAGCCGGCGATGTGGCCGCTTTCGGTTTGCACCAGCGTCACCGGGGTCACGCCGGTCGCCGCTAGCTGATCCGCCGGTACGAATTTAAGCGGCGCCAAATCTCGCGCCCGGTAGTTCGGCGTGTCGGAGTTCGCGACGTTTTCGGCCAGCACGCGTTGGCGCTGCTGGCTCCAGTCGAGCCGCGTGCGCAGCATCGACAGGATCGGTAGATCGGTAATGGCCAATTAACCCTCCTCAGCCAGCCGCCCCTCGCGCTAGGCAGACTTTGCCGGGTGCATGGTTAATGGCGGGTAAAGGGATAGGGGCTTCGCAAGCATTAACCCTCGGGCTAGTCTTTGGAACCTGCGGCTGCGGCGGAAAGGCCTTCCCTTGTTAAGGTTCTGTTAGTATGCCGGGCGGCAAATAGTGCCTAGGGAGTTAACCATTCGGGCGATTCCCGTCCGGAGCCCTGCGGCGTCGATAAACGGAGCGCATTGAATGTTCGACCTGCTCGGTTCGGAGATGCCGCTGGCCGCCAAGTTCTTCATTGCCTTCGCCATCGTGCTCGCCCTGATCGGCCTGACCGCTTGGCTGGTGCGCCGCTTCGGTTCCAGCCGTTTGGGCAGTTCACGCGGCCGTCAACCGCGGCTTGCCGTGATCGATGCCGCGCCGGTCGATGGGCGCCGCCGCCTGGTGCTGATCCGCCGCGACAACATCGAGCATCTGCTGATGATCGGCGGCCCGACCGACCTCGTGGTCGAACCTAACATTGTCCGCGCCGTTGGTACCCGCGAAGTCGCCCGCGAGACGCCGCGCATGGCGAGCGAAACTCCGCGCGCCGCGCCGTCCACCGAAGGCGCCTGGCCGCTGCAACCGGTCAATGAGCCGGCGCCGATCACGCCGATGAACTTGCCGCGCCCCTATCGGTCCAACGCCACCGAAGAGCCGTGGCTGCCGCCCGAACCGGGCGGACGCGCGCGCCCCTCTCCCGAATTCAGCGGCCTTGCCGGCGAACTATCGGCGCGTCTCAACGCGCCCGATCTCGGCACTCCGGTCGTTCGCCCCGAACCGCGGCTGGGTGCCGCGTCGTCGAGCGAGCCGCCACCGTCGCCGCAAAACGATCACAACCTCGCGGAAATGGCACAGCAGCTCGAAGCGGCGCTGCGCCGCACGCCCGCGCCCGCGGATAATCGTCCCCCGGTGACCGACGCGTTGGCAACAACCGCCCCGACCAGCGCCCCGAGCAAATCGCCCGATCCGCCGCGTGGACTTTTGCGCGAACCCAAAATGCGCCACGAGGCAAGACCCGAACCCAAGATCGAGGCGAAAGCCGAAACGAAGGTCGAACCCAAACTTGAGCCTAAGCTCGAGCCTTCGGCGACGCCGGGCAAGAATCTCTACGACAATCTCGAACAGGAGATGGCCAGCTTGCTCGGCCGTCCACCCGGCAAACCTTGACAGGTATTTCCGACCGCCGTGTCCGTCTTTTGACGGTGGCGGTTGGAGTAGCCGGGGTGATGATGGCGGCGGCGGCGACGCCCGCTGCCGCGCAGGACATCAGCGTCAATTTCGGGCAAGGCAACGGGCTCACCGAGCGCGTGATCCAGATGATCGCGCTGCTCACGGTGCTGTCGCTGGCGCCCTCGATCCTGGTGATGATGACTTCGTTCACCCGTATCGTGGTGGTGCTCTCGCTCTTGCGCACCGCGCTCGGCACCGCCACTGCACCGCCCAACGCGGTCATTATATCGCTGGCGCTGTTTCTCACCGCCTTCGTCATGGGACCGGCGCTGCAGACCGCCTACGAGACCGGCGTCAAGCCGCTCGCCAACAACGAGATCACCGCCGAACAGGCATTCCAGCGCGGCTCGGTGCCGCTGCGCGCCTTCATGGAAAAAAACGTCAACGAAAAAGACCTGAAGCTGTTCGTCGACATGTCGAGGGAAGCCCCGCCCGACAAGCTCGAAGACCTGTCGCTGCGCGTGCTGGTACCGGCCTTCATGATTTCCGAACTCAAGCGCGCCTTCGAGATCGGGTTCCTGCTGTTTCTGCCGTTCCTGATCATCGATTTGGTGGTGGCTTCGGTGCTGATGTCGATGGGCATGATGATGCTGCCACCGGTCGTCGTTTCGCTGCCGTTCAAGCTGATCTTCTTCGTGCTGGTCGACGGCTGGAGTCTGGTCGCCGGCTCGCTGATCCAGAGCTACGGCACCTAGCGGCTAGGACCGCCTAGCGCGCGACGGCGCGCTCCATCAACATTCTTCCAATCGACCCGGTCGGCGACGGATCGGCCTTGCGCCCGTCGCCATTTGCAGGCCTTGGCGGCAGCGGCGACGATGCGGGATCGGGCTTTGCGATGGAGTTGACCGCCGCTTTTTCCGCCGCCGGTGGCGGCGCCGAGGCCTGCGGTTTTCCCGCGGCATCCGCGGAGGCCTTGTCGCCTGCCGCGGTCGACAGATCCGGATAGCGCGCCCGCATGTCGCGCAGGAAGCCATCCAGTGTGTCGCCGCCGGCAACGGTTTTGGCGATGTCCTGGAATTCTGCGCCGGTATTGCCGATCGGCGCACTGACCACATCGAAGGCGTGGCGGTCGGGGCTGTCTGCCATTTTGGCCAGGTATTTTTCGCGGAAGCGCGCAAGCCCCATCGATTCGTCGGCAAGCGAATAGCCAATCGCCGCGCGCAATATATCCGCACGCTCGGTGTCGGTCAGCGGCGTGAATTGCTTCCAGCGATCCCCGTAGAACAGTTCGATCTGCTCGGCCGCCTGTCGCCAACGTTTCGCCGCCCAGAAGATGTCGGCGCGCAGCCTCGTCGCCTCACGGCTCTGCATGTTGGCGATAACCTCCAGCGCGACGTCGTGGCGGCCGATGTCGGACAGCGCGCGCGCCTGCAGCAGCAGCCGTTGATCGTGCACTTCGTTCGAAAGTTCGCCGCTGCGGCTCGACTGCAGCGTCGCCAGCGCCCGGTCGGGCTTGCGGTCCATCAGGTAGATGACGGCAAGCCGTGTCGCGACCTGCGCGCGTGCCGCGCCTTGCAGGCGGTGGTCGACCTGGTGCTGCAGTAGCTCGGCCGCCTGTTCAAGCAGGTCGACCGCCACCAGCCTGTCCGCGAGCTTGCGGATCATCTCGTCGCCGGCGCGGCCGATGGGCGTGAGCTCGCGATAGTCGTAGAACAGGCCGAGCGCCTCGATCGGCGGCAGCGCGTCGCCCTTGCTGCCGAGAAACAGGCTTTCGAAGGTGACGGCGGCCTCGTCCTGGATTTGCCGGGTGAGATCGGAATTCGGGTGCGCCATCATCGCCGTGCGCATGACGTGGAAGGCCTCGCGATAGCGACCGTCCTCGGTGTAAAGGTGCGCAAGCATCTTGAGCCCTTCGGCTTCGGTATCGTCGCCGCGCCAGACTGTCGTGAGCGTCTCCAACTCCGAGATCACGTCCTTGCGCGGCATGTCGCCCATGGAAAAGCGCAAGGCGACTTCGCGCAGCCGGCCTTGCGCCGCGGCGCGCCGGTCGTGGGAACCGGCGGCGAGCCGATAGGCTGCGAGTGCATCCTCGGTACGCCCAAGGCCCTCGTCGAGCTTGCCGGTCAAAACGCCCATCGATGGCTCAAGCTCGGGCGGCACGCCGATGGTGTCGAATTCGTCGAACATCCGCGCCGCGCCATTGAAGTCGCGCACCGCGATCGCCGAACGCAGCGCTTCGCGCAAGGCCATGCGCTGCAACTCGAGCGGCAGCGCGCCCATCGTGGCTTCCATGTTCTTGAACTGCTCGCGCGCCTCGACCCACTTGCCGACACGAGCGAGCGCGACGGCGCGCCAGATCGGCGCGTTGAACTGGCCGCCCACCAGCGGGTTGGACAGATCCTTGAGCGCGTCTTCCGGCCTGTGCAGCATCACGTCGGCGATGCTCTTGAGCACGGTGCCGGTGACGTCGTCGCCGTGCAGGTCGGACAAGGCAACGTCGAGCACGCCTTTTGCTTCCGCGCCCATGTCGCGCGACAGATAGAAGCGCGCAAGGTTGAGTCGCGCCTGATAACGCTTGGCCTCGGGCGCGGTCGCGGCCAGCCGGACAAGATCATTCTGCCGCTCGTTGTATTTGGCCTGGTGGTCGAAGCCCCATATCTGGGTATCAAACAACACCGGATTGTAGGTGAACGTATTGACGGCGCGCTCACTGATCGCACCGGACGACAGCGTCAGTCCGCCGGGCCGCGTGATGGTGATGCGGTCGGCGGCCAATTCGGCGCGGATATCGTCGGCCAGCGGCTGCACCACCACGCCTTGCGTCGAGGCAAGCGCGCGCAGTTCGACAAAGTCGAACCCCTTGATGAAGCCGCGGGCCGGACCGAGCGCCGTAATGACCACCAGCCGGTCGCCGACTTCGGGGTCGGTGACGGTATGGATTTTCTGCGCCTGCTCGAACGGGATCGAGATGCTGGCGTGGTTCTTGTCGGTAAGACCGCGGGCAACGACCAGGGGCTTGGTCGGCGCAGCGCCGCCGTCGCCGATCGTCAAGATCCATGACGGTCCGTCGGCGGCAAGGCTCGTCATTTGCGGCCGCTCGAGACGCAAGCGCAGGATGGCCTGGCCGTCGGCACCACGATCAAGAACGCTGTTGCTGATCAACTGGCTCGTTTCGTTCGCGGTCAACGCGCCGATGTCGATCTTGGCGGCGCTGTCGAAGACCAGCCACAAGGTATCGGCTCGGCGGAACACCGCGGCAGGCGTCGGCATGGCGAAGGGAAATTCGAGCCGCACGACGTCACCGGAGCGGCGCGCGGCGACGACAACCGGCGCGTTCGGGTCGGGAGCTGGCGGCTTACTTTCGGCGCTCTTGCCCGGGGCCGCCGCCTTTGCCTCAATCGCCGGCTTCACGTTGTTGTCCTGCTTGGGCACCTCCGCCTTGGGCATCGGCGGCGCTGCAGGTGCAACCGGCACAGCGAGAGGCGCGGCGCCTGGCGTCACCGTCGCGGGCGCTTCGGCCGGCCTTGCGACACCCAGAAGCGTCGCGGGCGTAGGTCCGGCCGGCATCGGAAATATTTTTGCCGCAGGTGTGGGCCCTGGCATCGCCTTCGGCGGCGGTGGCGCGGGCGCGGCCGCCATTGCTGGCGCGGCGGGCACGTCTTCGTGTGCGGGCGCCGACTGCGGCGCTTCGATCTTCGGTGAAGGCTTTGCGGCCTGCGCCTCGGCCGCTATGGGCTTGACGTCCTTTGCTTCTGCCTTCGCCTTCTGATCGCCCTGCTGCGCCACCGGCTTTGGCTTGGCGCCACTCAGGCCGATATCGACAACGAGGGCTCGATCCTCGCGGAAATTGCGGACCTCGGGCGTGCCATTGAGCGTGAAACTGATCGTGGTCGAATCATAGTCGAGCACGGATTCGATCGACTGCAGCGTCGGCGGCAATGCGGCGTTGGCCTCGCCCAGATCCCATTTGATCGGTTGATCGAACGTCAGCGTCAACGCGTTGTCGCTGCGTTCGGTCGCCGCGTTGGCCTGGTTCGGTATCTCGAACACGTAGCGCATGAAGGTCGGCTGCTTCGCCACCTTGACGCGGATCGTCGGCGGCGTCTGCTGGCGGATGCTGAGGCGCTGCTGATTAAGCTTGCGCTCGGCGTCGCGCGCACGGCGCGCAAGATCGTCGATCACCTCCTGCGGCAGACCGGGCATGACGCCTGTCCAGGTCTCGGGCAACAGATCGATATAGAGCCATTCGCCGGCGGGGATCGTGTTGACCTTGACCTTCTGCGCCAAGGCCAGACGGATCGCGGTGCCGTCGGGATCGCGACGCGCGGCGGTGATGTAATCCGGCGCCCCGGCATTGAGACGGTCGACGGCGACGTCCATCGGCTTGCTGAATGTGATGACCATGACCGCACCGGACATGGTGACCTTGGCATCGACCGGTTCGTCGAGACGGAACGCGAGCCGCGCATAACCGCTGTCGTTGTACACCTTGACATCGGCCTTGACCGGCTCGGCAGCCCGCGCGGGGGCGCCGGCCGCGAGCAACGCCAAGGCAAACAAAGCCAAGGCGAGCGCCAGCGCGCGCGCGCGTAATTTCATGATGCTCGGCAATGCCGTCATGACGCGTTTCCGCCCGGCAACAGACCGGTACAGGTAACCTACGGTTTGGCGTTTAAGGTTGCGTTAACCGTGAGGCTTATCACCCACCCGGTTTGCCTTCGATTTTCGGCAGCTGATTTGCGCCCTGCCGCTTTGGCCCGGTTCCGGCGCGGCCAGCCAGCTCGACGGTGAGGCGCTCGGCCATATCCGGCGACATTTGCGCGAGGATGTCGGACATTTTGCGCGGATTGATCTTGGTGGTGACGTCGACTAGGATGTTGAGCTCAAGCCGGTCGAATATGCGCGCGGCATCTTTCGGCTTCATGTTCTCGTACATGGACACGATGCTGCTAAAGCGCGCGGCCTCGGCCTTGTCGCGGTTGCCGAAGGCCGTATTGACCCGCGCTTCGGTGTCCTTGAGCTCTGCGACCTTGGCCTCCAGCCGTTTCTCCGCAGCCTTGATCAGGTTTTCGCGCATGTCGAGCTCGCGCTTGCGCGCGTCGAGCTCCTGATTGCGGTCGCGCAGACGTTCAAGCACGGCGCGTTCGCCGGCCGAGGCGATGCGGCCCGGCTCAATCGACACCGAGACATTGCCGACCTCGACTTTTGGCGGCCCGGGCGGCTTCTCGCTGGTCGTCAGCTTCGGTTCGCCTGCCTTGTCGTCCTTCTTGTCCTTGTTTTCGCTTTTGTCCTTGCTTTCGCTCTTGTCCTTGTCAACCGACCCGGTGATGTCCTCGTTCGCCGCGCCAAAATCGAACGCTCGCTTCCCGGCAAGGCCATCGGCAGCCGCGATCTTGGGAAAGTCAGGCGCGTTATCGGCAGCATCCGCCGTCGCAATTTTCCGCGTAGCGAGGTTGCGGTCGATATGCTCGGCGAGCGTATAGCCGCCATCGAACACCAGGCCGGATACCTTCAGCGCAAACAGGCAGACCGTCGCCAACAGGACGATGGGAATCAAGCGTACATCGCGCAGGAGGCGCATCATGCGGCGAGGCCGCCGAGCCTCGACTCCGTCCGCTTGGCGAAAGCCTGAGCCGCCGCGGCGACGATCTTGGCGTCTGGGGCCGGCACGCTCTTGTCCTTGGATACACCGATGATACGGATCAGCCGCGTCAGCAGCTCCTCGCCGGCGCGCAGCCGCTGCTCCATGTCGGCGCTCATGGTTTCGGCACGTTCGAGTTTCTGCCCGAGCGACTGTTCGCCTTCGCGCACGGTCGACTTGAGCCCGCCGATCGCGCGCTCGGCGATTTCGGTGGCGGTGATCAGTTCGCCGATGGTGGCGCGCAACGACTGCTCGTCAGCCTTGAGCAGACGCAGTTGTTTGCTGAGCTGGACGCAATAAAGAATCGTGAGCAGCAGCAGGATCGCGACCATGCTCTCGACCATGAAACCGTAGTGATAGTTCACGGTACCTCCATCCGATTAGTGGGCTCATCGGCCTTCTCGAACATCGCAAACGTCGTGCGCGGCTTGCGCAACGCCTTGGCGACACGCACCGCGACGCGGTCGCCGACCTTGCCCATGCGGCCTTCGGTCAAGGCAACGTCGCCGCAGCGCACCGTCACCAGCGCATCCGGCTTGATCTCGAGCGGTAGCGTGTCGCCGACGTTAAGGTTCATCATCATGCGCAGCGGCAGGCTCGCCTCATAGAGCACGGCGTCGACGCCGATCTGCGCCTGGCCGATTTCGGTGGCGAGATGGCCCTCCCAGATCGGATCGCGGCCGAACTTCTCGCCCATGAACATCTGCAGCAACACGGCACGGATCGGCTCGATGGTCGCATAGGGCAACAGTAGTTCGATATTGCCGCCGCGGTCTTCCATGTCGATGCGCAACCGCACCAGGATGGCGGCGTTGGCGGGCCGGGAAATCGCGGCAAAGCGCGGATTGGTCTCCAGGCGATCGATGTTGAACTTGACCGGCGACAGCGGCTTGAAGGCGAGTTCGGCGTCCGCCAGCACCACCTCGATCATGCGCTTGACCAGGTTGGTTTCGATGGTTGTGTACGGCCTGCCTTCGATGCGTATCGCCGTTTGCCCGCGGCGGCCACCGAGCAGCACGTCGATGATCGAATAGATCAGGCTCGAATTGACGGTGGCGAGGCCGAAATTTTCCCATTCCTCGGCTTTGAATACGGCAAGAATCGCCGGCAACGGGATCGAGTTGAGATAGTCGCCGAAGCGCACCGAGGTAATGCGATCGAGCGAGACCTCGACGTTGTCGGAGGTGAAGTTGCGCAGCGATGTCGTCATCAGCCGCACCAGGCGGTCGAAGACGATTTCCAGCATCGGCAGACGCTCGTAGGACACCATCGCCGAGTCGATGATGGCGCGGATGCCGGAATTGTCGTTGAGCGTGATATCGGCAAGGCTGAAGCCGAGTAGCCCGTCAATCTCCTCTTGGTTGAGGATGCGCTCTGCGCCGCCCTTGGCGCCGGCCTGATTGAAGTCGTTGCCGTCGTCGACCATCGCCGCCCATTGCGCCGCGGCCTCGTCGGTGCTCGGCGCGGCGGCTGCGTCGGCGCCAGGCGCTGCCGCACCGGGATCCGATTCCAGCGCCACCCCCCACTCGGCGGCCAACGCATCCTGGTCGATCTGGTCCTTGCCTGCCATGCGTTATGTCAGCTTTTCATTTCGCGTTATTGCACAACGATTTCTTTAAACAGCACTGCGGTCACCCGGTTCGGCGCGATAGCGGCATTGACGCGGCGGGTTAGTTCTTCCTTGAGGCGATAGAGACCGGCGGAGCCGTCGAGATCGGTCGGCCGCAATTCGCGCAAGTAGGTCTGGAATGCATCCATGACCCGCGGCATCAGCGGCTGGATTTGCGGCACGGCGGCTGCGTCCGGCACTTCGAGCACGATCTTGACCTTTAAATATTGCGCGTGGTCGGCGCCACCGCTGGCAAGATTGACCAGCACGTCGGGCATGTCGACGAAGGTCGCGGACTTGGCGGCAACCGGCTCCGGCTTTTCCTCTTTGTGACCGCCGAAATAAAAGTAGGCACCGGCTCCGCCGCCGCCGAGCACCAGCAGAGCCGCGCCGGCGATCGCGATCAATTTTAACGGCAGTTTTCTCTTCGGCTTGGCGGCCGAGGCTTCGCCTTCGGCCTCCGGCGCTTGGTCGGCGTCCTTCTCCGCTTCCGCTTGTTTTGCCTTCGCTGCCATAACCCACCCCGATGCCGTGCTGTCGCCGACGACGCTTCGCCGGTGCGAAACGCCTTTGAAAAGCGGCTCCGTGCACGCTTTCCGCGAAGGTAGGTCGGTATGGTTAACAGATCATTTTCACCCGGCAGCTTTTGCCCCATGGGTGGCGGAAATGGCGGTTCTTGCCGCCGTGGGCGGGTGTGATATTTCAGCCAAGCCACTGAATTAACTTAAGTTTTCAAGTTGGCACGGCGTCTGCAAATAACACCGCAGCCGCAACGCTTGGGAGAGCTTGGCGGCGCCAGATGACAGGGCCGGCCTCGGGAGGGCGGCCCTGGCTGACAAGGGGAGATGCCGTTTGCAGAATGGAGCTCTGGTCGGGCTGTCACGTCAGGTCGCGATTCAGCGCGAACTCGACGTCGTCGCCAACAACATCGCCAACATCAACACCACCGGCTACAAGGCCGACGGCTCGCTGTTCGAGGAATATTTATCCTCGTCGGCCCGCGCCGGCGGGCCGTCAGGCCGCATCAGCTTCGTGCGCGACCGCGGGCTTTGGCACGACATGAGCCAGGGCGCGATCGAGCACACCGGCAATCAGCTCGACGTGGCGATCGACGGCAAAGGTTTCCTCGCCGTGCAGACGCCGCGCGGTGAGCGCTATACCCGCAACGGCGCTCTGCAGGTCAACGCCACCGGACAACTGGTCACCAGCGACGGGTACCAGGTTCTCGGTGACGGCGGGCCGATCACGCTGCAACCCACCGACAGTCAGGTTTCCATCAGCCGCGACGGCACCGTCAGCGTGCGCGAGGGCAACTCCAACGTCGATTCCCTGCGCGGCAAACTCAAGCTGGTGACGATCGCCAATGCCGGAGACCTGCACAAGGACGGCAGCAGCACCTTCAACTTCACCGGAGACGGCACACCACAGCCGGCGACATCTGCGACCGGACTGGTTCAGGGTGCCGTCGAAAAATCGAACGTGCGCGGTGTGGTCGAGATGTCGCGCATGATCGAAATCACCCGCGCCTACACCCAGATCGCCGGCCTCCTGCAACAGCAGGCCGATCAAGGCCAGCAGGCGATCGACAAGCTCGCCGAAGTCCCGAATTGATGAGGAGTTAAGTCATGCGCGCGCTCAGTACCGCAGCGACCGGAATGATGGCGATGGAGCTCAATGTCCAGGTCATCTCCAACAATCTCGCCAACATGACCACCACCGGCTACAAGCGTCAGCGGGCGGAGTTTCAGGACCTGCTCTACGATCACGTCAGCCGCATCGGAACGCAGACGTCGGCGCAAGGCAACATCCTGCCGGTGGGCATCGATCTCGGTTCCGGCGTGAAAACCGTCGGCACGCCGCGCCTGATGACGCAAGGCACACTGACGCAAACCAGCAGTTCGCTCGATCTCGCCATCCGCGGCGATGGCTTTTTCAAGATCCAGATGCCCGACAGCACCTACTCCTACACGCGCGACGGCTCGTTCCAGATGGATGCGCAGGGGCGCATCGTCACCGCGCAAGGCAACGTGGTGCAGCCGGCAATTACCATCCCGCAGAATTCGACCGGCCTTACCATTAACGCGCAAGGTCAGGTGTCGGTAATACCGCAAGGATCATCGACGCCGACAATCCTCGGCCAGTTGACGCTCACCCGCTTCATCAACCAAGCCGGCCTCCTGTCGGTCGGCGACAACTTGTACACGGAAACGCCGGCCTCCGGCACACCGCAGGACGGGCTGCCTTCGACAGATGGCGCCGGCGATCTGCAGCAAGGCAACCTCGAACAATCGAACGTCGACTCGGTGACCGAAATCACCAACCTGATCGCCGCGCAGCGCGCCTACGAGATGAACTCGAAGGTGATATCCGCCGCCGACCAGATGTTGTCGACCACCTCCAACCTGATGCGCTGAGGCCTCGCCATGATCAGAATTCTTGCCGTCACGGCCGCTCTTCTCGCCCTGCCCGGTGCGGCCGCCGCTCAAACAACCGCCGCGATCGACCAGGAGCGCCCGGTGTTGCGTTCAGACGCCGTCGTCACCGGCGAACTCGTTCGCATCGGCGACCTTGTTGATCATGCTGGCGTGGTGGCCAAGATTCCGATTTTCCGCGCTCCAGATTTGGGGTCGACCGGCGCAGTATCCGCCGACGCGGTGGTCGAAGCGGTGCGCGCGCATGCGCTCATCGGTCTTGACACCGCAGGCATCAATGAGGTGACGGTGAAGCGCCTCGGACGCGCAATTGCGCCGAAGGACATTGAAGCCCGCATCGTCAGGGCGCTCGCCGCGCAAAATTCGCTGGGCCAGCCCGACGACATCGCGCTCTACTTCGACCGCGAACCGCAGACCGTCAACGTCGAACCGGAGGCCAAGGGCGAATTACGCATCAACACACTCAACTACGACTCCCGCAGCGGACGTTTCGAGGTAACGCTCGATTTGCCCGCCGGAGCCGCCAGCCGCGCCCGGCTGCGTTACAGCGGACGCGCCGCCGTGACCACGGAAGTCGCGCTGTTGACGCGGCCGCTCTCGCGCGGCGAGGTGATCCGCCAGGACGACATCGTCCTGCAGCGCCGCCCGCGTACCGAGATCAACAGCACCGTCATAACTGACCTAAAGCAGGCGCTTGGCTATGCCGCGCGAACGTCGCTGCAGGCCGAGCGGCCGCTGCGCTCGACCGACCTGATGAAGCCCGAACTTGTTCAGCGCAACCAAGCGGTGACGCTGGTCTACCGGGTGCCCGGTATCACGCTCACCGTGCGCGGCCGGGCGGCGGAAGGCGGCGCCGAGGGCGACGCCATCACCGTCACCAATGAGCAGACCAAGCGGCCGGTACAGGGCGTGGTTGCCGGGCCTGGACAGGTGGTCGTTGGCGCCACCAGCGCGCAGCTGGCCGCCAACACCCCGCCATCACCGACACCTTGACCGCGACAGGCGGAATGAAGCGACAGTGAAACCGCGCGAGTCCGCGCCCAAAGTGAGAGTGACGTCGATGAATGTACCCAAGGTCATGCGTCATACCGTATTGGCGGTTTTGGCGGCGTCGTTGCTCAGCAGTTGTGCTGCCTGGGAAAGCGTCAAAAATATCGGACAGCCGCCGCCGCTTTCTGCGGTCAACAATCCGACCACACAGCCGGGCTACAAGCCGGTGCAGATGCCAATGCCGGCAGTACAGCCGGCCTCATACAACCCCAATTCGCTGTGGCGCAACGGCTCGAGGGCCTTCTTCAAGGATCAGCGCGCGCACCAGATCGGCGACCTCCTCACGGTGCAAGTCAACATAACCGACAAGGCAAATCTCTCCAACGAGACCCAGCGCACCCGCGCAACCTCGCAGGATTCCGGGATCACCAACTTCTTCGGCAAGGGCAAGGTGCCGATCATGAATGCGGCGCTGCCAACCCGCATCCTCACCACCGACTCCAACTCGTCGGCCGACGGCAAGGGCTCGATCAACCGCTCCGAGGCCCTTCTTACCAACGTCGCCGCCGTGGTGACGCAGGTGTTGCCCAATGGCAATCTCGTCGTCGAGGGCAAGCAGGAAATCCGCGTCAACTTCGAAGTGCGCGAGTTGGTCGTCGCGGGCATCGTGCGACCGGAGGACATCCAAAGCGACAACACCATCGATTCGACCAAGATCGCGCAGGCGCGCATCGCCTATGGCGGGCGTGGTCAGATCAGCGACATCCAACAGGACCCGTACGGTCAGCAGCTCACTCAGATTCTCTTGCCGTTCTAACGCATGGTGCCGAAAAGCGGAGATCTGAATTCGGATCAATCATGCGCAAACAAATTGTCCCCGCGTAGCTTACCGGGCTCCCGCGCCGTTTTCGTCTCGCGAGCGTAAACGGCGTTCTCGACGCGGCCTCCGGCAGCTCCCCAGCCGGAGGCCGCGCTTCTTGCCAAACAAAAATGCCCGGCGCGAAGGCCGGGCATTCAAAACAATCCGCCGGAAAAAAGCTCAGTCGTCGCGATAGACGCGCTCGCGCCGCTCGTGACGCTCCTGCGCTTCGACCGACAATGTTGCGATCGGACGCGCCTCCAGGCGGCGCAGCGAAATCGGCTCGCCGGTTTCTTCGCAGTAGCCGTAGCTGCCGTCCTCGATACGGCCGAGCGCCTCGTCGATCTTGGCGATCAGTTTGCGCTGGCGGTCGCGCGCACGCAATTCGATGGCGCGGTCGGTTTCCGAGGATGCCCGGTCGGCGAGATCGGGGTGATTCTGATTTTCCTCCTGCAAATGCAGGAGCGTTTCTTTCGCTTCCTTGAGAATATCTTCCCGCCAGATCAACAGCTTTTGCCGGAAGTATTCCCGCTGCCGCTCGTTCATGAACGGCTCTTTGTCCGACGGCCTATAAGTCTTCGTCCTCGCCAGCATCCCCACCAACTCCCGTGTTTTTTTCTGTTCTTGTCCGAACAATCTCCCCCACGCGCGGCTGGCTTATAGCCGCGCTCCGGCGCGAGGACAACATCCGAGTAAGGGTAGGGTTACGTGCCAAATTCTATGACAGTTCAGTGACTTGCACTGAACTACGGCGGCAGGTAACCGCCCTTATTTGGCTAGCGAATTCCAGCTTTGGCGAGTTCCACGGCGACGCGCAGGTCGATTTCGCCGAGGACTTCGTCAAGTCCGGGATCCCCGGACAACTCGCCTAGACCGTCGGCAGCAACCTTGAGGCGAGCGAGCATCGGCTGATCGACGCTGCCGTCGAGGAAGCCGAGCTTGAGCGCGTCGAGCACGTCAAGGGCATTGCGGCCTTTGGCGACCGCACGCTTCTTGCGCTCGGTTGGGTCCTCGACGCCCTGCAGTGCAATCAGGGCATCGACAGTGGAGATCGCCCGCAGCGATGTCGCCGGCCCCGGCTGCCGGGATGGCTCCTGTTCGCTGATCGAAAAGGCGCCATCGGCCGTACGCCGTGCAGATGCCGGCGCGGTCGCCAGCGCGGTTCCATTCGGCCCGTAAATGCGCATGGTGTGAAATCCCCGCCGGCCCTAAAGGCCGGTCCCTGAATACCGCCAGCCTCGCCCGGTATGGTTAATGGCGGGTAAAAGACCCGGCAAAATATGCCGTCAGGGCCAATGCTGCCGGGCGGCGGCGGTCTTTGACAGAGCGGCTGAGCGAAAAAATCTCAGTATCGCCAGAGTCTTGCACGGCGCAACCGGCTTGGCACGGCGCTCGCATAAGAGAGTACCAAGTCAGACGTCACATTGGGGAGCAGTGATGACGAAGACGTTTTGGTCCGCGTTATTGGCGGTGATCTTGTTCGCAGGCGCCCCGCTTTGCGCCGGCGCGACTTCGCGCATCAAGGACCTCGCCAATGTCGAGGGCGTTCGGCAAAACCAGTTGATCGGTTACGGCCTCGTCGTCGGTCTTAACGGCACCGGCGATACGCTCAATAACATCCCCTTCACCAAGCAGTCGCTGACCGCGATGCTCGAACGCCTCGGCGTCAACATCCGCGGGCAGACACTGCGTACCGGCAACGTCGCCGCGGTGATGGTCACCGCCAACCTGCCCGCCTTCGCCACCCAGGGCACACGCATGGACATCACGGTGTCCTCGCTTGGTGACGCCAAGAGCCTGCAGGGCGGCACGCTCTTGGTGACGCCGCTGCTCGCAGCCGACGGCAACGTCTACGCGGTCGGCCAGGGCTCGGTCGCCGTCGCCGGCTTTGCCGCCGAAGGCGAGGCCGCCAAAGTAGTGCGCGGCGTGCCAACAGTCGGCCGCATCGCCAACGGCGCGCTGATTGAACGCGAGATCGAATTCACCCTGAACAAGCTCAGCCAGATGCGTATGGCGTTGCGCAATCCGGATTTCACCACCGCCAAACGCATCGCCGCGTCGGTCAATGACTTCATCGGCACGCCGACCGCGGAGCCGCTCGATCCGGGCACCGTCGGCATCACGGTGCCGGAACAATACCGCGGCAATGTGGTTTCGCTGCTCACCGAAATCGAGCAGCTGCAGGTCGAGCCTGACGAGACGGCCAGGATCGTCATCGACGAACGCTCGGGAATCATCGTCATGGGCCGCGATGTGCGCGTGTCGATGGTCGCGGTCGCGCAAGGCAACCTTACCGTCACCATCACCGAGACACCGCAAGTCAGTCAGCCGACGCCGTTCTCGCGCGGCGGCACGACCAAGGTGGTGCCGCGCACGAACATCCGCGTGCAGGAGGACGGAAAGAAACTCGCCGTGGTCAGGGACGGCGTGTCGCTGCAACAGCTCGTCGACGGCCTCAACGCCCTCGGCATCGGGCCGCGCGATCTCATCGCCATCCTGCAGGCGATCAAGGCCGCCGGCGCGATCCAGGCCGACATTGAGGTGATGTGATGGCGAGTGCTTTCTCCATCACCCCGGCGGGCTTGAGCCCACTGGACGTCGTCAAGCTGACGGCACCGCTGGCCGGCGCCAACGGCGCCGCCACCACCCAAGCCAAGGCGCACGCGGCTGCGCAGAGCTTTGAAGCCGTGTTCCTCAACACCATGTTCGCGCAGATGCAGACCGACATCGGCGGCGAAGGTCCCTTCGGCGGCAGCGGCGCCGAGGGTGTCTGGCGCTCGATGCTCACCGACGAATACGCGAAATCTTTTGCCAAAGCCGGTGGCGTCGGCATGGCGAGCCACGTCTACCAGTCGCTCATGGCAACGCAGGAGCAGCGCCCTTGAGCGCCGCGCGCGGCGAAACGCGGCACACCATCGCCAGCGTCAGCGAAGCCGAGCAGACGATCGCCAACCTCGCCAAAATCATGGAGCGCCTGGCGGAAACCATCGCCGTAGAAACCGAGCAAGTGCGCGCCGGCCACCTGCCGCAGGCCGGCGAGGAAACCGCCAAGGCCGAGCTTGCGCGCGCTTACGTTGCGGAAAGCGCCCGGCTCGCCGCGGGCAAGGACTTCGTCGCGCGCTTATTGCCTGAGACGGTCGCCGCGCTCCGTCGTCGTCACGAAGCCTTCCAGCAAATGCTGCAAGTCAACCTGACCGTTCTCGCTACCGCCCACGCGGTCTCCGAAGGCATTATCCGCGGCGTCTCAGGCGAACTTGCGCGCAGCCGCGCCCCGCAGACGTATGGCGCTTCGGGCCGCACCAACGGCCCGGGTCCGCGCGCGGCGCAGCCGCTGGCGGTGAGCCGTAAGCTCTAACGATCCTAAGCGAGGATATTGACGGCTTGCCCGGGAGCCGTGCTTGTCGCGCTGAGCACGTTTTGCAGGGTGGTGATGCCCTTGTTGACGGCAAAATTGCTGCCGTAGGTGATTGCGGTCACGTGGGCGCCGGCAAAAGCATTGGCGGCCAAATCCACGGCATCGGGCCCCGACGAAGACGGGTCCATCCAGTCGGACGAGGTGGCATTGGACGCATCCAGCATCCAGTTGCCTGTCGTCTGCATAGCCTGGAGAAACGCCGCGCCGTTAACGGCGGAAATACTCGACATACCCACATCACCCTTGCCGAAGCGACAGGATAGGGAGCGACTGTTAACGGCGCGCTAATTAACAGCCGATTGGGCGCGCTGCGCCAAGGCCGCGGCCAGGCGTTCGATGACACTCTCCCAATCCCCGACGCGCGGCTGGCGGAACAACCGCGCGGTCGGATACCAGGGGCTGTCTTCGCGATCGGTGAGCCAGCGCCAGTCGGGACAGAGCGGCAGCATGAGCCAGAACGGCTTGCCGAGAGCACCGGCAAGGTGGGCGACCGAGGTATCGACCGTGATTACCAAGTCCATCAAGGCCACCGCAGCCGCCGTATCGCAGAAGTCGCCGAAGTCGCCCGCGATGTCGGCAATCCGCGGCTCGTCCGCCAAAGTTTGCGCATCGGCCCCGCGCAGATCCTTTTGCAGACTGACAAACTGTACGCCGGGCACATCGAACAACGGCGCCAGGCGCGCCAGCGCAATGGACCGGTTATGGTCGTCACGGTGCGTGGCATTGCCCGAGCAGACAAGGCCGACGCGCAAGCCTTGTCTGGGCGCCAAACGCTCGGTCCACGCCTCGATCCGTTCGCGCGGCGCCGTGAGATAGGGGATATCCGCGGGGATGGTGACGAGTTCGGTACGGAACGCCAGCGGCAGGCTCATCAGCGGACAATGCAGATCAAACGGCGGGATAGGCTCGCCGCTGCCGATTGTTTCGATGCCGTCGCCGAGATTGGCAAACAGCGTCTTTAACGGCGGCTGCACGCCGAGAAGCACGCGCGCACCCCGCTGCACCAGCGGCTTTGCGTAACGCGCCATCTGGATCGTATCGCCGAAACCTTGCTCGTGATGCAGCAGCACCGTCTTGCCGTCGATGGCGCCGTCACCCAGCCAGAGCGGCTGCTCGAAATTGTGTCGGTGCTTGGCGTTTTCCGCACGCTGCCAGCGCCACTCGTATTGCGGCCAGCCGCCGGCATAGTCACCCAGGCGGAGCTTGAGCAAGGCCCCGTGCCACTGCGCGTTGACGTAATTCGGATTGATGCCGTAGGCGCGGCGGCAACTGGCAAGTGCCTCGCTGTGGCGGCCGAGCGCAGCCAGCGCGTTTCCCCGGTTGCTGAGCACCTCGGCGTGAAACGGATCGATCGCCAACGCTCGCTCGTAGCATTCCAGCGCCTCTTCGTGGCGACGATCATTGAGCAAGGCGTTGGCACGATTGTTGAGCGCCTCGACAAAATTTGGATCGATCGCCAGCGCCCGGTCATAACTCTCGATTGCCTCGGCGCGACGCCCAAGGGCTTCAAGCGCGGTGCCGCGATTGTTGTATGCCTTGGCGTGGTCGGGCTTGAACACCAGCACGCGGTCGAAGCTCTTCAACGCTTCGGCATGACGCCCGAGTTTTCGCAGCACGCAAGCCTTGTTGTAGAGCGTGTCGACGTGATTGGCCTTGATCTCCAGTGCGCGATCGAGGCTCTCAAGTGCCTCGTCGTCGCGGCCGAGCTTCTCCAGCATGGCGCCGCGGTTGTTATAGGCCTCGACGGACCGGCGCTTGACCGAAAGCAGTTGGTCGAGTGTGGCCAGCGCCTCCTCGGTGCGGCCCAAGGCGTTGAGGACAATGCTGCAATTGAGCAACACTTCCGGCGATTTCGGCCGCGCAGCCAGTGCGCCAGACATCAGCCGCAAGGCGCCCGCCGCGTCGCCCTGCTGCAGCTTGATGAGGCCCAACATGTGCAGCGCCTCGAAATAATCGGGCCGCAACGCCAGTACCTGTGAATAGAGCTGTTCGGCCTGCGGCAGATTGCCCTGGCGCTGCAACTCAAGCGCGCGCTGGATCGTCTGCGGAAGGTTAATTGTTTTCGACGATTGCAGAAGCGCCATGGTTCCTGATTGCCGCGATCCACAAGGGTAAGGCCGGTTTGCACCGCCCGGCCGGCGTTTGCCGGTATTGGTATCGCGGACTTCGTTAAGCGACCATTAACCAAGGCGATTAACTGAACCGTAGGAGGCGTACGGGATATTGCGCAGGACCGTTCACGGGGAACGGAGATCGATCCAGGAAGGATTTGTACGATGAGTGGTATTACGCTTTCAGCAGGTGTGCGCCAGAACCTGCTGTCGCTGCAACAGACGGCGAAACAACTGGCCACCACGCAGAACGCACTGGCGACGGGCAAGAAGGTGAACTCCGCGCTCGACAACGCGAACGAGTACTTCACTTCGCAGGGCCTCACGAACCGCGCCAATTCGCTGAGCTCCTTGCTCGACGGCATCACCAACGGCATCAACACCATCCAGGCGGCCAACAACGGCATCACGGCGATCACCAAGCTGGTGCAGTCTGCCCAGTCGCTGGTCACCCAGGCGCAGCAGACTTCGGACACCACGGTCCGGTCGAGCCTCGCCACCCAGTACGGCCAGATCCTGACGCAGATTGACCAGCTCGCCGGCGACTCCGGTTACAACGGCACCAACCTGCTCAACGGCAACAGCCTGACGCTGACCCTCAACGAAACCGGCACATCGACCGCGACCGTTGCCGGCGTCACCGACACCTCCGCCGGCCTCAGCATCGTGGCTGCGCAGAGCTCCTGGGCAGGTGCGACCGATATTGCGGCGGCGGCAACACTGCTGACCGCAGCTCTGACGACCCTGCAGTCGCAGTCGGCCTCCTTGAGCTCGAGCCTGTCGACGATCCAGATCCGCTCGGATTTCACGAGCGCGATGATCAACACGCTGCAGACCGGCGCCGCGGCGCTGGTGACCGCCGATAGCAACGAGGAAGGCGCGAACTTGCTGGCCCTTCAGACCCAGCAGTCGCTGTCGACCACGGCATTGTCGCTATCCGCGCAGTCCGATCGAAACGTGCTCAAGCTGTTCGGCGGATAAGGCTTCCGCTACTACTGACGATTATGCGGCGGCGGGGCTTGGGCCCCGCCGTCGTCGTTTTAAGGAAGCCTTTACCTAATCCCGCAACCATGCGCGCTGGCAGTGCGGCGGAGCCTCCATGGCCCTCAAAGTCGAGCTTAAGCCCGGCGAGCGAATTTTGATCGGCGAATGCGTCGTCACTAACGACGATCAACGCACCCGCCTTCTGATCAAGGGCGCGGCACCGGTTTTGCGCGAAAAAGACATCATGACGTCGCAGCTCGCCGACACTCCGGCCAAGCGCATCTATCTCGCGGTCCAGTTGATGTACACCTCACGCGACCCGCGCGTTCATCACGACGTTTATTTCGCATTGATGCGCGACATCGTGCAGGCGGCGCCCAGCACCTGGCCGCACATCGAGACTATCAATAATCATATCTTAAGAGGCGAATTGTATAAGGCGTTGAAACAATCACGAAAACTGATTGACTACGAAGAGGAGCTGTTTCGCAATGCAACACGCCGCGCAGGCTTACAAAAACGTGGCAAAGGAAACGGCTAGCGCGCGTGACCTTGAAGCTTCGCTTCTGCTTAAATCGGCCGCTCAATTTCAGGCCATCCGCGACGGCTGGGATCGCCGCAAGGTCGACCTCAACGACGCGCTGCTGTTTAACCGCAAGCTGTGGACTTTTTTCATCGACGCCGTGACGCGTGACGATAATCCGCTGCCGATCGCGATCCGGCAGAACGTCGCCAGCCTCGGTCTGTTCGTGATCGGCCGCACGATTAATCTGACCAGCAATCCGCAGCCCGACGGACTGGGCACGCTGATCAATATCAATCGCAGCATTGCATCGGGCCTGCGCAACGCGCCGTAAGGCTTGCACCGCCGGCGCTATCCGGCGACCGGGGCCAGATAAGCGAGCAGGTTGATCTGTGACAGCCGCGCCGTCGTCGACAGCGAGGCCGAAAGGATCGTCTGCAGCGACAGGATCTGCGCCCCGACCGCGGTCGTATCGACGCCCTGGATCGATTGCAGCATGTCGGTCAGAGTATTCGACGTCTGCGCATGCTGGTCTTGCGCCGCACTCATGGCGTTCTGGGCATTGGCGAGGCTCGCCTCGATGTCAGTGATGTTCTGCACGCCGGACGGGCCGCTGAGCGCCGTGTAGACGCGCTGGCTCAACGCGCCGTAGCTCGCTGACGCATTCGGGTCACTCGTCGAATAGCTGGTGGCCGCCAACGCCGCGACGTTCTGCACGAGCCAGCGAATGCCTTGTTCGTTCGCCTGGGTGCCGTAGGCGACGCTCATCGTTGGATCGATGCGCGCGGTGGCGCTTGACCGGATCGAGCCGGTCGCACTGTTGCCCGTGTACCAGAATACGGTGTTGGCGCTTGTTCCGGCGACCAGCGCTGTCGCGGTTGCTGGCGCGCCGGAAACCCGCATCGGCGGATCGTCGAAAAAATTGTTGGCGGCGGCCATGGCGGAGGCGGCCGATAGCGAAGTGCTGCCGATCTGGGCGACGCCTGCAGTGAGCGCCGCCTGTAGATTTGCCGCCGTCGCAGCAGGCGTTGCGCCGATGCTGAACTGGTTGGCGCCGGGCGTTGCCGATGTCGTGGCCTGAAGTTGCAACGTCTGCGCGGTGCCGTCGGGCAGGGAGAAGGTAAAGGTGACCGTATCGCCGTTATTTGGGTTGCCGCCGCTCAAATCGATACCGATGCCAGCTGGAGAGCCGCTGGGGCCGGTGACGACCGCATTTGTCAGGGTGGAGGAAACTGCGGCGAGCTTGAGGCCGAACGGTGAGCCGGCTGCGTCCTCGCTCACCGACACCGCCGCGCCCGCCGCCGCCGGTATGACCAGACGGCCGAGCCCGTCGGCGCCTAAGTCGGCCTGGTTGCGCTCGGTCACCACCTGCCTTAGTCCCGCGGCCGCACCATTTCCGTTCAGTATGTGGTCGGCGGTATCGACCGAAGGTTGATTGAGCGCGCTGCCGGAAAATAGGTAGCCGTTGCCGCCCTGGCTGTTGAGCGCGCTCAGGATCTGATTGAGCGCATCCGCCGCGCTGCTCTGCACCGTTGTCTGTCCGCTGCCGCCGATCGTGAAGCTCGATTGCTGTACGGCCGAGGCCTGTACGGTGGCGGCCGTTTTCGCGACCTGCTGCAACACCTGCTGTTGCAGGCTGACGGTGGTGCCGACGTTGGTAATCGTCTGATCGTAGCTGCTCAATGCGGCAAGCTGCGCGTTGAGGGCGACAGCGACGCCGCTTTGCGCTCCAAGCCCGCCATAGGTCTCCGATTTTTGCCCGGTGCTGAGCTGCTGCTGCAACGTATCGAGCTTCTTGTTGATGTCGAGCACCGACTGAATGAGCGGCGCAAGGTTTGCTGAAACGCCAGTCACACTCATGGCTTCCTCACATCTGCAACAGCGTGTCGAGCATGGCCTTCACCGTGGCCATCACCCGCGCATTGGCGCCGTAGTTGTTCTGCAGCGTGAGCAGGTTAGCCATTTCGGTGTCGATGTTGACCGCCGACGACTGGTTGAACCGCGTTTGCAGCGCATTGACGACGATGTCCTGACCCGCTTGCAGATTGGTGGCGGCCGTCGTCGCCAGGCTCTGCGTGCTCACAACCTGGCTCAAAAACGCAGACAGCGTGCCCTGGTACGGTGACGTAGCGCTGCCGATGCCGGTTGCGGCCGAGAATTGCGGCGATGCATTGCTCAACTGGTCATAGATGAAATTCGGCCGTGTGGCATCGCCGACCGGCGTGCCTGCCTGGTAGCTCACGAGCTTGCTGGGATCGGCGATCAGCGCGGCATTGACCTGGATGCGCCCGGCATAGCCGACGCTTTGCGAACCCGCGGCCGTGATTGCGCCGGAATAGGGGGCGCCAACGTCGACAAAGAACGGCAGCGCGCCGGAGCCGCCCGAGAGCGTGGTCGCGGTCGCGGTCGTCGCCACCGAATTGACGGTGATCGTGCCGGGGCCGCTATCGAGCACGCGCAACGTCGTGCCCGACGGGTTGGCGAATTGCAGGCCGGTGGCGCCAAGCGCCGTATTGAGTTGCGTCACCACCGAAGCCATGCCGCCGGAGAAGTCGATGCCGACGACCGTGTCGTTGGGATCGGTCGTCACCGCATTCGCCAGCGGCAGCACGCTCGGATCGTCGACGCGCACGATACTGACGGTGTGCTGGACGTTCGACGAATCCGTGTAGGTCACCTGCGTGGTGTTGCCGGCCAGCATGCCGCCCACATCTGTGGTGAAACCGTTTTGCGCGCCCACCGTGACCGCGCTTCCCGCCGTGGTCGTGTCGGATAGTGCACTCGACATTTGCGTTGCGATGGCGTCGATCTGGCTCTGCGCCTGCACCAGGACATTGTCGCGCATGTTGAGGTAGGCGCCGATCTCGCCGGAGCGAATGGCACCGTTGGCGATGAGGTCGATGCCGCTGCCGCCGCCCGGCGGCACCAAGGTGATGCTGCCGAGCCCGCTCTGGGCCGGGTCGGAATTCCACTGCTGCGCCGCCGTGATCGATCCGGTGGGATTGAACTGAAGTTGCGCGGCCTGTGTGCCGACGAGCTGGGTGCCGGACGTGGTGAACACCGTGATCACGTCGTTGCCGCTTGTGGCGGTGCGGATGTCGAAGAGCTTGGACAACTGATCGATGTATTGATCGCGCTGGTCCTCAAGTGTCGCCTTGGAGCTGTCATTGACGCTGGTCGATTGCAGTTGCTGATTGATGGTGGCGATCTGCTGCAAGGCGTTGTTCGCCACCTGGACATCGCTGGCGATGCCCTGATCGGCCTGGCCGCGTAGCGACTGGATATTGGCGGTGGCGGTATTGAGCTGCGCGGCGAAGGCCTGCGCGGCGCTGATCGTCTGGCCTTGCGCAGCCGCAGAATTAGGCGAGGTCGCCAAAGCCTGCACCGCACTGGTAAAATTGTTGAAGGCCGCGTCGAAGGACGTGCTGGAACCGGGCTGGCCATAGACCTGCTGCAGCTGCTGATAGAAATTGGCCTTCATGTCTGCGTAGGCGCCGCCTGACGTTTCCGTGCGCAACTGCTGCTGCACGAACGTGTCGAGCATGCGGTTGATCGCCGTGACGCGGACGCTGTTGCCGAAATCGCCGCCGAGCACCGCGATCTGCGTGGCGCTCTGCGCGACGTAGCCCGGCGTCTGCGCGTTCGCCACGTTGCCGGCAATTATCGACAGGCCGGTCTGCGTCGCATTCAACCCGGCCAGCGAGGTCGAAAGCGCCTGGGTTAGACCCATGAGTTAGCCTCGCTCACGCTTTGCACCGGCCCGTTGCGCTAACGCAGAATGTTGAGGAGATCCTGCGACATCTGGTTGGCCGTGGTGATCACCTTGGTGTTCGCCGAGTAAGCCTGCTGAGTCACGATCAGCTTGGTGAATTCGGTCGCGATGTCGGTGTTTGAGCCTTCCAGCGACTGGCCGACGATCTGCCCCGATGCACCGGTCAACGCGGTACCCGAGGCCTGCGTTTGCTCGTAGGCGCCGCCGTCCAGAGCCTTGAGGTTGTCGGGGCTGTTGAAATGCACCAGCGGCACTTCGGCGAGCGGGACGTTTTGGCCGTTCGAGAACGTGCCGGTGATGGTCCCGTTGGTGCCGACCTGGATGGTCTGCAACTGTCCGGCGGCGTAGCCGTTCTGCTGCATGTTATTGACGGTGGTGTTGCCGCTGCTGCTGGAAAATTGCGTGACGCTGCCGGTCGGCATGGTGACATTGAGGTTGCCGATGGCCACGCCGTTGATGGTGACGCCGGTGAGCGCCAGATTGGTGACGCTGGGGTTTAATTGACCGGAACCGTTGAAAGTGAAGGCCGTGCCCGCGTTCTGCCACGCGACAGCGGCGCCGGTCGCACTTCCATCGACCTGATAGAACAGTTGCCAGGTATCGGTGCCGCCGCTCGCCACGCTGTCGGTCTTTGCCCACCTCAGTTCGAGGTTAGCAGGCGTCCCGTTCGGATCGTAAAGCGTCACGGTGCCGCCATCGACCGACTCGTTGACGAAATTCGAGACGTCGTTTCCGACAACCGTTCCGGTTCCCGCGATGGTGGGGTTGACGGTGAAGTCGGCGGGATTGAGCAGTTCCGAATTTGGCACTTGCGCATTGAAGGCGGCGGTCGCCGGCGTCGTCGGCAGGTTGATCCCGTAGTTGAGGACCGACGACGGGTTGGCCGGCAGGAAGTTGTTGGCAAATTGCAGCGGCGCGCCGACGCTGCCCGTCGGATTTCCGGTGGTGGGGTCGATCGGGATGCCTTCGAGATAATAACCGGCATTATTGACCAGGAAGCCTTGCGCGTTGAGCTGGAAGTCGCCGCGCCGCGTATAGCTGTCGACGCCGCCGAAAATCGGCGCGTTGCCGTTATAGCCTACGGGCTTCTGCACGATGAAATAGCCATCGCCGTTGATGGCCATGTCGGTTCCGACCGTGCCGGTCTGTATCGCGCCTTGGACGCTGTTGGTTGCAACCGAATTGGCGACGACGCCGCCTGCGGGTTGATTGGTGAGCGCCCCGCCACCGGGGATCAAATCCATGAAGCTGGTATTGACGCCCTTGAAGGCGATCGTCTGCGAGTTGGCGATGTTGCCGGAGATGTTCTGCATGGCGAAGGATTGCGCCTGCAAACCACTCACGGCAGAGGACAGAGCGTCGAACAAACCCATGACTTCATCTCCACAATCAAGACGCGCGCCGCCGCAACCTTGAAGCGCACGCGGATACATCCACCGCTTGCTTCGCAATCCTCGTGCCAACGAAAAAACAAAACTGTAGCAATAACTTAAACGAAAATGGCGGCCCGCAGGGGACCGCCACTCTTGATCGTTTCTGCCGTCACCCGGCAGATTTTGCCGTCTCGATCAGGACGCCGAGGCGGGCGCCGGTTCGAATTTTAACGCCACGCCGTTCATGCAGTAGCGCAGTCCGGTCGGCGCCGGACCGTCGTCGAAGACATGCCCCAGATGGCCCTCGCAGCGGCTGCAATTCACCTCGGTGCGTTTCATGAAGAACGAACTGTCGGTCGTCGTCTTCACCGCGCCCGGCAGCGGTCGATAGAAGCTTGGCCAGCCGGTGCCGCTTTCGAATTTGGTGTCGGAGGAAAACAGCGGCAGGTCACAGGCCGCGCAGGCAAACGTGCCCTTGCGCTTTTCATGATTGAGCGGGCTGGTGCCGGCGCGCTCGGTACCGTGCTTGCGCAGCACTTCGTACTGCTGGGCGTTAAGCCGCTGGCGCCACTCGGCATCGGTGAGCTTGTGGAAATCGACTTCGGTTGTGGTTGTCATTGTTTCTGCCCTGCCAAATCTGCCTGTGCCAATGAGTGCGCCAAGCGCTATGGCTGCCGTCAGCATAGCCCGTCGGTCGATCATGGCAATTCCCTCGTTTCCGGCCGCATCTCGGGCCACCAGATAATGCGTTTGTGCATAGGCGCCACTCAATTTGCCATCACTCCGGCATCACGTTGATGCGAGGCAGCCCACCAAATCGTCTTGCCGGACATCTGTACGCTGCCTAGTGTCGGCGCTGAAAAGCGGGGTTTCCATGCGTTTTGAAGGCACCAAGGCCTATGTGGCGACCGACGATCTCAAGGTCGCGGTCAATGCGGCGATCACGTTGGAACGTCCGCTGCTGGTCAAAGGCGAGCCCGGCACCGGCAAGACGGTGCTCGCCCTCGAGATCGCCAAAAGCCTCAACGCGCCGCTGATCGAATGGCACGTCAAATCCACCACCAAGGCCCTGCAAGGACTCTACGAATACGACGCGGTGTCGCGCCTGCGCGACAGCCAACTCGGCGACGAGCGCGTCCAGGACATCCGCAACTACATCAAGCGCGGCAAATTATGGGATGCCTTCGTCGCCGACGAACGGCCGGTGCTGCTGATCGACGAAATCGACAAAGCCGACATCGAATTCCCCAATGACCTGCTGCTCGAACTCGATCGCATGGAGTTCTTCGTCTACGAAACGAGCGAAACGGTGAAGGCGCGGCGGCGGCCGATCGTGGTCATCACCTCCAACAATGAGAAGGAGCTGCCGGACGCCTTTTTGCGGCGCTGTTTCTTCCACTACATCCGCTTTCCCGATGCTGACACCATGACTGCCATCATCGAGGTACATTTTCCCGGCATCAAACAGCGCCTGGTCGGCGAAGCGCTCAAGTTGTTCTACGAAATCCGCGAAGTGCCGGGGCTGAAGAAAAAGCCTTCGACTTCGGAACTGCTGGACTGGCTGAAGCTGCTGATGGTCGAGGACATCGGGCCGGAGATTTTGCGCGAGCGCGACCCCAAGAAGCTGATCCCGCCGCTGCACGGAGCGCTGCTCAAGAACGAACAGGACGTGCACCTGTTTGAGCGATTGGCATTCATAGCGAGACGCGACGGCCGCTGACGCAACCGTTGCCGCGCGGGGCGCCTAGCGTTTGGTGTTGGGCTCGTCCGGGCCTTCAGTATCCGGCGGCTCTTCGTCTTCCGGTGCTTCGGGTCGTTGCAGCGCCGGTTTTTGCGCCGGCGGTTTCGCTGCCGGCTTCTGTGCCGGTCGCGCCTCAGGGACGCGCATGCGTTGCTCGCTTTCGGGTGCGGCTTGCGCGACCTGCGGAGCGGGCAGCCAATCGCGCTCCTTGGCCAATGCGATGACCTTTTCGGCAATCGCGCGGCCAAGCGCGCGCGCCTGCGCTTCGACGTCCGGTGAGAGCCGCTCGGGCAGCGCGTTCTGCGCCGCGAGTGCGGCGGCGATCTCCTGATTGCGCGCGGCCACGCTCGCGGCATTGCCGGCGGCAATCTTGCGCCCGCTTTGCACGTCGATTGCGAAGGCGAGCAGTTGCTCCCGCTTGCCGGCCGAGGCGCGCGTCACCGTCATATCGGCGGCGACATTGCCGCGGCCCGGGCCGAAACCGACCTGCCCCGGCCCCTTGCGCTCCGGCGGACGCAGGCGGCCTGCGACCAGCAACGCATCGTCGCCGTAGCCCAGGCTCGTTTCGTTCCCGGGATGGGCCTCAAGACCTGCGGCGCGCAGGTCAGCGATGACTGTGGCAACGATCTCATCATTGACACGGGCGATCGTGCGCTGCCTGCGCTCAAGGATCGGATAATTGCCCCGTTTCTCGAGCCGCGTGTTGAAACCATTGTCCGTTGCGGTCACTTCGGAGTCCGCGATGAAATCCGACACGATCACGGTCTTCGGCCGCGACGGCGCGCTGGCGAACAGATCGCCCTGGGTGTTGCTCTGCGCGCAGCCGGACACGACAAGCGCGATGGCGCAGGCAAGCAACGGCATGATGCGGGGGAATGGCATGGCGCCTTCTAGCACAGGCCCTAAATCTCGAAAGCGCTCACGGCAGATGCCCACGTGAATTTTGGTTTTAGCCGCCGCTTTGTGCCGGTTCGTCCGGTCTGGTCGGCGGTTCCACGGCCGACGCTGCCGCCGGCTTGGCCCTGCTGCTACGCGACGCCGCGCGTTCCGCCTTGCGCCGGCGCGCAGCCTCGCGATAGCGCGAAAGTCCCTGCCCCATTCGCTCCAGCGGCCTCAGGCCCCAATAGACCCCCTGCACCGCCGCGCGGCCAACCGCGCCGCCCGCCCACACCAGTTCGTATGGTGCAAACAGACGCCAGGTGTCGTCGTTCTCGACAATCCCGCGTGCGATCAATTCGCCGGCCATGGCCGTGGTGTTGAGCCCATGCCCGCCAAAGCCGCTTGCCACCCAGACGCCGGGCTCGATGGCGCCGATCTGTGGCATGTGATGCACCGAACGGCCGAACGTGCCCGACCACAGGTGCGCGATGGCGATTTTGCCGAGATCCGGAAAATTCCGATGGATGTCGGCGAGTAACCCGCGCGCGAACCGGCGCGGCTCAGCCGGCCATACGGTCATTCGCCCGGCCCACTGCAGTCTTTCGCCACCGGAATCCGCGCCGCCGACGATGCGGTAATGGTTGTCGGCGCGGTCGTCCTCGGTCACCGCGCCGCGAAACCGGATCACCTCGTGCAATTGCGGACCGATCGGTTCACTCTCCATCACGTAGCCTGTGATCGGCATTAGCGTCGCCGCCAGTCTCGGCATCAGTGCTCCGAGGTGCACGTTGCCCGCAAGCACCACATGCGAGGCGCGCAGGCGCCCGCCCGGAGTGACGATGCGCTTGCGCACCCCGGCCGCATCGATTGTCACCGCCGGCGTATCCTCAAAAATGCGCGCGCCCGCCTGCTCGGCGGCCGCTGCAAGACCCAACGCGTAATTGAGCGGATGGACGTGGAAAGCGCTTGGGTAATGCGCGGCGCTGAAATAATACCGGCTCGGCAGCACAGCGCGCACGCGCTCGCCCGGCCACAGTTCAACATTGGCGCCTATCCAGCGCAGCCGCTCGACCCGATTGCGCAGTTCGTGGTCGTTGTCGGTTTTGGAAACATTGAGCCAGCCATCCACACGGTCGACGCCGGCCATGCCGGTCTCATCGATCGTGCGGCGCACGTAATCGACGCCCGCTTCCGACAGCGCCCAGAGCTGCTTGGCATGATCGAGACCGAGGCGCTCGACCATGCCCTCGACGTCTTCGGAAAAGCCCGGCAATACGAAACCGGTATTGCGCCCCGAGGCCGCCCAGGCGATGCGGTTGGCTTCAAGGACGGCGACCGACCAGCCGCGCCGTGCCACCTCCCGCGCGACGGTCAGGCCGGCAAGCCCGCCGCCGATGACGCAAACATCGATGTCAAGGTCGAAGCCCAGCCGCGGGCGCGGCGCGCTCGTCACGCGCGTTGCCTCGTACCAGTTTTGCGGAGGTGCTTCGTGCTCGGCCATTGCGTCAGGCGCTTAGGATATGGTCACCTTGCATTAAAGTGGACTCTATCAGTTTCCAAGCGGACCCGACATGCGCCGCCTGCTGTTATTCCGCCACGCCAAGGCCGAACAGGCCGAGGCCGGCGCGACCGATCGCGACCGCCCGCTCGCCGAGCGTGGCCGCAAGGATGCGAGCCGGATTGGCGCTTACATGGCTGGACATACGCTCAGCCCCGCCCGCGTAGCGGTGTCTCCGGCTATGCGCACGCAGGAGACCTGGAAATACGCCGCGGCGGCGTTGCGCCCGCCTCCAGCGGCGCAAACCGTCGAGCGCCTTTACGACGCCACGCCGCATGCGATCTTCGAGGTCGTCAAGGCCACGCCGGCGAAAACCGGCAGCCTTCTGGTCATCGGCCACAATCCCGGAATGCACGAATTGGCGCTGATGCTGATCGCTTCGGGCGACGTCGAAACGCGCGAGCGGCTGCGCGAGAAGCTGCCGACCTGTGGCCTTGCCGTGATCGATTTTGCCATCGACGACTGGGGCCTGCTGCACCCGCGGTCCGGCCGCCTCGAGCGCTTCGTCACGCCGAAGTCGTTGGAAAACGCGCCCAAATGAGGCAATAGCCCGGCTGCGGAAAAACGTGGCAGTATTCCCATACGGCGGAGGGAGGGCGCTGCCATGTACAAGAAAATTCTCGTCCCGGTCGATTTGGCCGATACCGATCTGGCAAAGCCGGCGGTTGAGACCGCGGTCAGCATGGCAAAGGCCTCCGGCGGCACCGTGCGGCTCATCAACGTGCTGCCGATGACGCCGGTGATGCTCGCCGAATATGTGCCGCCGGATTTCGACGTGCAGCAGCGCAAGTCATCGGTTGAGGCGCTGGCGATCGTCGCCCGCGAATGCGCCCTCGACTCGGCGCGGGTGTCCACGAACGTCCGCCAGGGCGGCATCTATCACGAGGTGCTGGAAGAGGCGCAGGCAATAGGCGCCGACCTGATCGTCATGAGCTCGCATCGGCCGGCGATGCGTACCTATTTTCTCGGCTCGAACGCCGGTCACGTGGTGCGTTATGCCAAGTGTTCGGTGCTGGTCGTGCGCAACCAGGATCGCCGAGTCACAGCGCCGGCATGAGTTCCGCGGGAAGGTGCTCGGGGCGGTCGCCGCGACGGCATGGTGATTGGGCGGAACGAAAGCCGCACCCGTCTGATTGCCCTCAACGCGGCGCTACCGCTCTTGCGCCCTGCCCGCCTCCAAGCGTGTCGCCCTTCAGCGCGAACGCCCAGGGAGCGCAAGGACGGCCGATAAGCGTATTCGAACCTAGCCTCGCCGCCCGGCGCCGGCTCACTATCGGTCATGCGCCGAGCCCGCGCGACGCGAGCCTGCGCGCAACACCTGGTTCATAATCGACGCTATTAACCATGATTGCGCTCGACGCCAGCCTTTGCCACGGCCTAAGGTTTGAGTGTGTTCCAATCAGTCTTGCTTTATAATACCTTAACGAACATTGGCGGTACGGGTAGGCTTGGGCGTGGGAGGCCTTGTAATGGCTAAGTTTTCCGATCTTTTTGGCCGCAAGGCGGGCGAAGCCGGCCCGGCTGGGCGGGCCGCCGGGTCGTCGGGCAATGGCAATGGCCACGGCGGCCACATCAGTGTGGAAAACCTGTCCGATATGGGCTCGCGCATGGGCGAGCAGAACGAGTCCCTGCGTAACCTGTTGTCCGATACCGGCCGCAAGATCGGTGAACTGGACGACCTCAAGGACGCCTTTGAGAAAATCGTCGCGCCCTTCAACAACACCTTGCGCGCGCTGGAACAGGAAAAATCGCAATCGCTCAGCCTGACCAACCTGCTGGCGGATGCTCGCAACGCCTACGACACCCTCCGTTCCGAATTCTACACCGTCGAAAAAAATGCCATCGCGCTCGGCAGCGAGGTCGAGAAGCTGCGCGAGGACCTTGAACTCGCGCGCGAGACAAACCGCGGCCTCGAAAGCACACGCCTTGAACTAACCGATGACGTCAAAGCCCGCAGCGCCCAGATTGTCGAAATCGAACGCCAACTGACGCAGGAAAGCGCGCAGCGCCGCTCGCTGACCGAAGGCCGCCGTATTCTCGAAGAGCAGTACGACATTGCCGAGAAACGCAATATCGAACTCGACAGCGAACTCGCCGGTGCCCGCGAGAAACTGGCGCTGCTTGAAGACGAAAAGCGCTCGCTGCAGGCCGCAGTCGATCAGTCGCTCAACGAGTCCGCCCGCCTCACCCGCCGGCTTACCGAAAGCGAGAACAATCTCACCGCAACGCGGGCTCAGCTGGGCAAGGTCGAGGCGAGTTTTGCCGAGGCCTACGCCGAACGCGGACGCCTTGCCGCCGCCTTGGCCGAATCCAAGGAACAGCATCAGGCCGACCACAACAGCCTGAACATGCGGCTCGATGCACTGCAGTCGCGCGTCGCGACCGCCGAACGGCTGCTCGGCGAGGCGCGACAGAACCTGGTCGCCCGCACCGAGGAGGTGCGCGCCTTTGATCGTAAGTCGGTGGAAGCCACTATCGGGCGCAACAATGCCGACAAGCGGCTGGCGCAGATCGAGGCCTCGCACGAGGCGCGCGAACGCCTGATCAAGGATCTCGAGCAAGCACGCGTGGCACTCACCGAACGGACCGCGGCGCTGACCAAGACGCTGAAATCGCGCGAGACGGCGCTTTCCCGCGCCGAGGAAAAGATTACCGGCTTGACCGATCGCAATGCGCATCTGGAGGCCGATATCCAGGTGAGCCGCACCAACATCGAGAAGCGCATCGAGGATTTAAGTTCGGCATTGCAGCGCGAGCAGATGGAGCGCGCCGTCATCGAAGGTGCGCTTGAGGCTGCGCGCAAGGACAATTCGCGTCTGCAAAGCGAGGTCGGCGCATTACGCTCGACGCTGCGGCGTGGGGCACCGTTCGACGAGGCGGCCATGACGCCGAGCGAGCCGGCCAACGACGAGGCCGCGCAGCGGCCGCGCAAGGGCAAGAACGCCGAAGCGAGCGAAGGCGGAACATCCTGAGCGGCAAGTTCTGAGTTGCGCTGTGCGGAACAGCGAAAGTTCCGCGGCTTCTTAAAATTCCTTCATCTTCAGGAACGCTCGATGAGGCCATGCGTTGGCCTTTGGAGTGGCGCGCGCTCGTGCGCCGCCTCAGCTTCACTTACGAGGAGGTACTAATGCTCAAACAAACTCTCACCATTGCCGCGCTCGCTGCGGCTCTTGCTACGCCGGCGTTCGCGCAGGGTTCGATGAACAACACGACGCACACCGGCATGCCGGCGATGAGCGCTACGCAGAATAGCGACACCTTCGTTCAGGCACAGCAGGCGACTGACTGGCGTTCTTCGAAGCTCGTGGGCACAAGCGTTTACGGCACCGACAATACCAACATCGGCGATATCAACGACGTCCTGATCGGCGGCGACGGCAACGTCCGCGCTGTCGTCGTCGGGGTCGGCGGCTTCCTCGGCGTTGGCGAGAAGAACGTCGCCATCCCATTCAGCGCGTTGAGCGTCCAGCGCAAGGCGAACAGCGCCTCGATCGAGAAGATCACGGTGAACTACACCAAGGACCAACTGAAGAACGCGCCGAAATTCGCCTATTATCAGGCGTCAGGGTCAAATCAGACCACCGGCGCGGGCGACGAAAGCGTGCCGCCCAACAATACGATGAAGAAATAACGGCCTTGCAAGACGCCGTTTTGGCGCCCGGCTTCGTCGCCGGGCGCTTTTTTGACCCCCTGTCCAAACCCCGCAGCCCATGACAGGGGCAAGGGCTGGGGCGTATACCGACCTCATGCGCACGTTCCTGCTTGTGGTCTCGCTGTTTGGCCTGCTCGCGGTCGCCCTCTGGTTTGCTGGGACGGCCTGGACACACCTTGGCGGCGACCCAATGCCAGCTTACGGCTACGTCGCCATCGCCGGCGGCGTCGTGTTTTCGTTGCTGGTCGGCGGCGGGCTGATGGCCCTGGTCTTCTATTCGAGCCGCCACGGCTATGACGAAGGCCAAGCCAACGGCGCGCCTCATTTTCGCGCAATGCAGTCCCGCGGTAAAATGCGGTCGCGGGCGCGACATAAAGGCGCTAAGCCTCGCCCACCTTAATCCAGATCGGGTGAGACATGAGCAAGACCCTCGTCCAGGAGCAGTTCGGCAAGACCGCCGCCAGTTATCTCACCAGCGCGCCGCACCGGCTGGGCAAGAGCCTGGAGCGGCTGGTCGAACTGACCGCGCCGCAGAGAAGCTGGCGCGTACTCGACATCGCGACCGGCGGCGGCCACGTCGCTTACACCTTTGCGCCGCACGTCGAGCGCGTCTGGGCGACCGACATCACCCAGGAAATGCTCGACATGGTCAAAGGCGAAGCGAAAAAGCGCGGCCTTGCCAACGTCCGCACCGCCTATGCAAAAGCCGAGGCGTTGCCTTTCGAGGATGCGAGCTTCGATCTGGTCACCAGCCGCATAGCGCCTCACCATTTCGACAGCATCCCCGATTTCCTCGCCGAAGTGCATCGCGTGCTCAAGCCGGGCGGGCTTGCGGCGATCGTCGACAACGTGGTGCCTGCGGGCAGCGTCGGCGACTACGTCAACGCCTTTGAGCGCTTTCGCGATCCGAGCCACCTGCGCTCATGGGCGATCGATGAATGGCGCGCGGCCTTGAAGAAGGCCGGGCTCGCCGTCACCCATGACGAGCAGATGTACAAGCAGATGGAATTCAAAAGCTGGGCGGCTCGCCACGACGCCAACATGCAGGCGTTCCTGCGTTCAATGCTCTCGCTCGCGGCACCCGAGGTGAAGGCCGAACTGGAGCCCAAAGGCACCGACGCTGAAATGACCTTCCGCCTGTCCGAAGGCCTTTTCATCGCCAAACGGACCTAGGGCCCCCGCCAAAACAAAAGCGCCGCCGATCAAATCGGCGGCGGTTTCGTTTACTCTGCGGCGCGAAGACTTACTTCTTCGCGTGCCTCATTTTCTTCACGCGCGGCGGCTTGTAGGCCGGATCCCATTCCGGATGCGCGTCGTAGGCCTGCTCCATGAGCCAGCCGCCGACGATGGGAATGAAACAGGAGGCGATGAGAACATGTCCTTCGCGCATCGTCAGCGGGCGGTTGAGCACTACGGTCGCCACCATAGGTGAAACCGCGGCACAGCCGACCGTGGTCAGCGCCCACGCCCCGGCACTGGTGATGCCGTTGACGTTTTCCCATTTCCATTTCCAGTTGCCGAGCGCCCAATAACCCGCGCCCGCCGCGGCACCAACGCCGATCGCCACCGCGCCGAGTTTCTTGTTGTCGGGATGCTTGTCGCCCGCTTCGGCGACCTGGCAGGTGAACGCAAATGCCGCAACGACGGCGGCAAACAACGAAACTTTCCTGAACATTCGCGGGGATTCTCCTGCCGGAAACGATGCGCATTGAATTTGTGGGCTGCTTTACGCTGCGAGTCGAGCAGGTAGGCGAGACGGTGCGGCGTTATTCACAGACGCCGTGGCCGCCTTGCATCAGCCTTCGCGCGGGGCCTTCGCGGCCTGGCGCCAAGCCGCACCAGCTACAACCAAGCTATTGAGAACAAAGACGGTTTTTGGCCAGCCACCACTGGTATTAGTAAACCGTTAACCACCCGGATTCAGGATTGCACTAGGATCGTTTTCTGGTGATTCGGCGTCGCTTCGGCCGGGCGGATCGGCGCTTTGAAGGATCCAGCAATGGGGAAATTTGGGGGTTTTCTCTCCCGCAAGCCGGTTATCTCCGAAGTCGCGACCGACCCGGCGCCGGACACCGCCAACCCGCTCGAGCTTGATGAGGAACTATTCTCCGCGCTCGGCGCCCGCGTCGGCGGCGAGAACGAGGCGCTGCGCAACTTGCTGCTCAAGGCCAGCACCAAGATCAACGAACTCGATTCCATCAAGGACGCCGTCACCCAGCTCGCCGACCCTGTCGCCAAGGCGCTGGCCGACTACGAGACCGAAAAATCGGAAAAGATCGGCTTACAGACCGTCCTCAACAATACGCGCACCGCTTACGGCAGGCTGCGCAACGAGATGGCAGACCTGGAAAGGCGTCAGACGGCGACCCAGAGCGAATGCCTGATGCTGCGCCAGGAACTCATGAGCACGCAGGATTTGCTCAAGTCCGCCGAAGCGACCAAGGCGGAAATCGCGATCGACGTCGCCGCCCGCCGCGCCCAGATCAACGAACTGGAAAGCCGTCTTGCCCAGGAAGGCGGCGACAACCGCGCGCTGCGTGAGGAGAACCAGCGGCTCGACGACCGCCTGCTCGCCGCGGAAAAACGCATCGTCGTCCTCGAATCCGACGTCAACAGCACGCGGCAGCGCCTGCTGATGGCCGAGGACGAAAAGCGTGCGCTGCAGGCGTCCCTCGACAAGAGCGTGACCGACGCGGCGCGGCTGTCGCGTAAACTTGCCGAGACCGAGAACAGCCTGACCATCGTGCACGGCCGCTTGCGCAACGTGGAGGCGAATTTTGCCGAGCTCACCACCGAGCGCGGGCGCCTCGCCAACGCGCTCGAGGAGGCGCATGAGCGCCACGAACATGAGCGCAACAGCCAGCGCATCCGCTACGACGCGTTACAGGCGCGCGTTGGCGCAACGGAAAAGCTCCTCGGCGAGGCGCGCGACAATCTTCTGGCTCGCGCCGAGGAAATCCGCGCCTACGAGCGCCGCGTCGGTGAAGCGGCGCTGGCGCGCGAAGCCGTGCAGGCCCGCGTCGCCGAGCTTGAGGCCGAGCGCCTGAGGCGCGATTCGGAATTCGAGGAATTGCGGCAGTCGCTCACGACGCTGAAGGAACGCAGCGCGGCGCTCGCCCGCGCCTTTAACGCAAAGGACGTCGAATTGACCCGCAGTGTGGAGACCGCGGTTGCGCTAAACGCGCGCATCGCGGCGATGGAAAACGAGAGCAAGGCGCGTCAACAGACCGCGGAAAAGGCGCTCGAGGATCTGACCGCGGCGCTGCGCCGCGAGCAACACGAGCGTGCGGTCGCCGAAGGCGCGCTCGATACCGGCCGCAAGGATTTTGCCCGGGTGATGCGCGAGGTCATGGCGCTGCAACGTAGTCAGACCGCGCGCGAGCCGGGACCCAACCCCTTCGCCGCCAACGCCGCCTGACATCTGTCAAGTTGACGAGGGGACTGCTGCATCGCCGGGCCAAAAGCCCGGCGATGTTGTTTTCACCCGCGATTGGATGCTTTAGGCGGATTGCGCGGCACCGTGATGACCTGCGTCGTGTCGCACTTGGTGCAGGTGTAGGTAAAAACGTCGGTTGCCGCCAAGGTGTGGTGCGGCTCGATGCCGACCAGCCGCAAGGTCCCCGCACAGCGGTCACAAGCGATCGGCGCGACAAGTTCAATGGCGTCGGCATTGCGTTGAGCGGTTACTGACATCGCATCCCTCTTTTCGTCTCATCTGGTTCGTCGTGCGCCGACGCTACGCCGAGGACGGACGCCGTCAATTCGGTTTCTTTGCAACCATCTTTTGCGCCGATGCGCCCAAATGAATGGAATCCAGTGAAGACAAAAAACTCGCCGAGCATGGGAACCTTGCCGCTTGACGATAGTTGTCAGTATGAGTAATTTACTCAAAGGTCGCAAGCGGCTAAATTGGCTTAATTTGAAGGTGCAGCTAATTTAGCTAATGTAAAAAGGGGTACATAACGGGGGTTTTCATGGCCAACGGGAACCGCGGTGAACGACTGCAGATCATGTTGTCCGCCGATGAACTTAAGGTGCTGGACGATTTCCGCTTTAAGGCGCGAATGCCGAGCCGCACCGCCGCCGTGCGCGAATTGCTCAAGCGCGGCCTCTTGGCGGAAGGCTTTCCGTCCGCGCAGTTCGGCACGAAGTCGGAAGACTTCGGCGTCGTCGGCAAGGCACCGGCCGGACGCGGCAAATAGCGTTTCGCAAATTCAGCAAACAAAGAAGGGCCGCCCTTGCGGACAGCCCTTCCATTGTCAGGCCGCGGCCCGGTTGCGCGGGCGATCTCCTGCCCTGCGCGCGTGAGCCGTTGACCGATTAGGGTCAAACGGCAAGTTACCGGATGTGGACCTCGGTCGAGGCGAGGATCCAGTTCACGTGTGCCGGTGACTGCGGCGATAGACAATGAGACACTGGACCACCTCCTTTCGGTTGTTAACGGTGGGATCAATATAAGGGAGCGGTGGCGATTCGGAAGGCCTTTCGGCCGGCGGCCGCTATCGCACCAACTCCCGCATCGCGCGGTCGAGCCCGTCCAGCGTCAGAGGATACATGCGCCCGCCCATCAACTGGCGCACCATGGCGATCGAATAGGTGAAGTCCCATTCGCGCTCGGGCACCGGGTTGAGCCATACCGCCGCCGGATAGGTGCGCGCGAGCCGCTCCAGCCAGACCTGCCCCGGCTCATCGTTGTAATGCTCGACCGAGCCGCCCTGCGCCGTGATCTCGTAGGGCGACATCGAAGCGTCGCCGACGATCACCGCCTTGTAGTCGTGCGGGTAGGTGTGCAGCACGTCCCAGGTCGCGGTATGCGCCTGGAAGCGGCGATGGTTCTCCTTCCACACTTTCTCGTAAAGACAGTTGTGGAAATAGAAATGCTCCATGTGCTTGAACTCGGAGCGCGCCGCGGAAAACAATTCCTCAGTCGCCTTGATGTGCCAGTCCATCGATCCGCCGATATCGAAAAACAGCAACACCTTCACCGCATTGTGCCGCTCGGGGCGCATGAGGATATCAAGATAACCCTTGTGCGCGGTGCCCCTGATGGTGCCGTCGAGATCGAGCTCTTCCGCGCTGCCCGTGCGGGCGAATTTGCGCAGGCGGCGCAGCGCGATCTTGATATTGCGGGTGCCGAGTTCGACGTCGTCGTCGAGATCCTTGAACTCGCGCTTCTCCCACACTTTTACTGCCCGCTTGTGAGTGCTCTCGCCGCCGATGCGGATACCTTCAGGGTTGTAACCGGCATTGCCAAATGGTGAGGTGCCCCCGGTGCCGATCCATTTCGAGCCGCCCTGGTGGCGGCCCTTCTGCTCGGCGAGACGCTTTTTCAGCGTCTCCAGAAGTTTGTCGAGCCCTCCCATGGCCTCGATCTGCTTTTTCTCCTCGTCGGTAAGGTATTTCTCCGCGAGCTTTCTCAACCACTCGGCCGGAATCTGCGCCTCGATGCCGTCGGTGACATATTCAAGGCCCCTGAACACGTGGCCGAAGACGCGGTCGAACTTGTCGAGGTTGCGCTCGTCCTTCACCAGCGCCGTGCGCGACAAATAGTAGAAGTCCTCGACCTTGCGCGAAGCGAGATCCGCCTGCATCGCCTGCATCAGCGTGAGGTATTCGCGCAGCGTCACCGGCACGCCGGCGGATTTAAGCTCCTGGAAGAAGGTGACGAACATAAGAGCCAGAATTCGCCCTAGCCCAGCCGCCGTCAAGGCAGCTAAAAGGCGGCCAAGAAAGAGAAGAAACTTAAGGCCGGGAGGATTCGTTGCTTGCGCGCTACCGCGCCCTTTGGGCGCTCGCCGTCTTTTTGTCGCTTGCCGTGCTGATGGCGCCGGCGATCTGGAACGGCTTTCCGTTGCTGCAATACGACACCGGCGGCTACCTGGCACGCTGGTATGAAGGCTACCTGGTGCCGAGCCGCGCCGTCGTCTACGGCCTCATCCTCTTCGCCGGAGTGCCGCTTGCGTTCTGGCCGGTACTGCTGCTGCAGTCGGCACTCACCGTCTGGGTCGTCGCGCTTACGCTGCGCGCGCACCGGTTCGGCAAGCGGCCGCTGCTGGTTCTCGGCGTCATTACCCTGCTTTCCGTTTTCACCACCCTGCCCTGGCTCACCGCCATCCTGCTCACCGACATTTTCTGCGGCCTCGGCGTGATCGCGCTTTATCTGCTGCTCATGCGCGGCAATACGCTCTTCCCCGCCGAGCGCGCCGGACTGATCGCGCTGATCGCGGTCTCCGTCGCCACCCACAGCGCGACGCTTGCGGTGCTCATGGCACTGACCGCCGCCGCGGCGCTGGTGCGGCTCGTCGATCGTTCGAGCATCCCGCTGGCCGCGCTCGGCCATGGACTGCTCGCGCTCATCCTCGGCGCCGCGCTGGTGTTTGCCGCCGACCTCGTCGTAGCGAAGCGCCTCGCCTGGACGCCGGGCGGCTTCGCGCTTTCCTTCGGGCGCATGCTCCAGGATGGTATCGTCTCCCGCTACCTTGACGACCATGGCCCCGACGCTGCGCTCCAGCTCTGCGCCTACAAGGATCAACTTCCGCACGACGCCGATGTCTGGTTCTGGGGCAGCCCGTTGTTCGACCGGCTCGGCCGCTTCGACGGCCTCGGCAAGGAGATGGAAAAAATTACGCTCGGCTCGCTCGTCGAATATCCGGGCATGCAGATCGCGACAGCCGCCGCCGACACCGCCGAGCAACTGATCGGCGTGCATACCGGCGAAGGCGTGGTCAAATGGGTCTGGCACACCTATTTCATCATCCAGCACTACACGCCACAGCTGTTGCCCGCGATGTGGGCGGCACGCCAGCAGAAGGGCGAAATCTCCTTCACGGGAATCAACGCAGTGCAATACCCTTTGGGCCTCATCGCCATGGCTTTGCTGCCGGTGATCGTGCTGCTCTCGGCACGAAATGCGCTGAGCCCGGCCGCTGGCGAAATCGCCGCCGCCATCGCTCTCACGATGCTCGCCAACGCCTTTGTCTGCGGCGCGCTGTCGAACCCGCATGATCGCTACGGCGCCCGGGCGGTCTGGCTTGCGGCGTTTGCAGTGATTCTCGCCGCCGTCGAGTTCGCCGCGCGGCGCCGTCAAGAGTTGAACTAAATCGAACCGTCCGTATTATCGTTTGTGCCGTGCAACGGGGCTGGAAATGGCGGACATAACGGTAACCGGTCTCCCCGCGCAGGGCGATGACTCGGCGCATCCGCGGGCGGGACTGGTCCCCTGGGCGTTGTCCAGCGCTGCCATGCTGTTCGTGCTCATCGCGCCAGCATTATGGAATGGCTTCCCGCTGATTTTTCCCGACACCGGCGGCTACCTAACGCGGCCCCTGGAAGGCACGCTCGACCTCGGCCGCTCGGCGCTTTACGGACTGTTCCTCGTCGTCGGCATTCCTTTCGCGTTCTGGCCAACCGTCCTCGTCCAGGCCGCGCTCACCGCCTGGCTCATCGTGCTCAGCCTGCGTGCGCTCGGCTATGGCGGCCGGCCCTGGCTCGCCTTCGCAATCGTCGTGCTGCTGTCGGTTACGACCAGCCTGCCCTGGCTCGCCGGGCAATTGCTGCCCGATATCTGGTTTCCCGCCGCCGTGCTTGGACTCTATCTGCTGGCATTTCGCGCCGAGCGGTTGGCCACCTGGGAACGCGGTGTCTTGATCGGCGTGATCGCCTTTGCCAGCACCAGTCACATGGCGGCGGCCGGGCTCTGCGTCGGCCTGCTCGCCGCGCTTTGGCTGCTCGCGCGGTTTTCGCCGCTTGAACTGCCGAGGCTGCGCTTGAGCCTTGCCGCCGTCGCGGTCGCCACCGGCGTCCTGCTCTGCCCGGTGTCGAACTGGGCTATCACCGGCACGTTTGCCTTCACGCCCGGCGGTTCGAGTTTCCTGTTCGGCCGCCTGGTCGAGGATGGCATCGTCGCCCGCTACCTTGAAGACCGCTGTCCGGACCCGGCTTTGCGTCTCTGCGCTTACAAAGCCGACATTCCCGACGATGCCGACGACTGGCTCTGGGATCCCAACTCGCCGTTCCGCAAGCTCGACGGCTGGGAGGGCATCGGCGATGAAGAGCGCGACATAATTCTTGCCACGCTCGTGCGTTACCCGCTGCTGCACCTCACCGCCGCGATCGGCGATATTTTCGATCAACTGACCTCGTTCCAGACCGAGATCAGCCTCGACGACAACTTGCCGACCATTGGCGCCATCGCGGAATGGACCCCGCAGCTCTCGCCGCAGCTGATGGCAGCGCGGCAGCAGAACGGGCGCATCGACGTCGACAGCCTCAACCTTGTCCATGTCCCGGTCGCCGCGCTAGCCATGATCGGGCTGGTCGGCGCACTCGTATTCCGCCGCCGGTTGAAACTGCCGCCCGACCTGAAAGCACTCGTGCTCGTCGTCCTCATGTCGCTGGTCGTCAATGCGGCGATCTGCGCAATCTGCTCGCATCCCGTCGACCGCTATCAGAGCCGGCTCGCTCCGCTCGCGCTGTTTGCTCTGTCGCTTTTGGCGGTCGAGGCCTGGCGACGAAGCCGGGTCGAGCCCCGCCTTGGGGCGTCCGGGAATTTGTCCTAGAATTTTCCGGCCGGCGGTTTTGGGGGAGACGTCGATGGCCGATGTGAGCGTTATGCAGCAACTCGCGCCTAGCGGAAAATTGCGGGTTGCAGTCGCCGTGGCGCCCTCGCCGTCGGCGCAATTCGCCGTCAAGGATGGCACGGGCTTCAAGGGCGTTGCCGTCATACTCGGCACGGCCCTCGCCGAAAAGCTCGGCGTCGAAGCGCAGATCGTGCCGCATCAGGCCTCCGGCGAAATCCAGAATTCGGCGGCCGACAACAAATGGGATGTTGCCTTCCTGCCTGTTGACGAAGAGCGCAAGAAGTTCGTCGATTTCGGCAACGCCTATCATCTTCTGCAGAGCACCTTTCTGGTCGCGCCCCACTCTAAATTGCAGTCAGTCAAGGATGCCGACGCCAAGGGCATCGGCATCGGCGGCGTCGCCAACACCGCAACGTTCCGCGCCGCGGTGAAATCGACGCCGCTGGCAACCCACATCGAGTTCAAGGGCGTCGATATGGCAACCGCGGCCATGAACGAGGGCAAAATTGAAGCCATCGCGCTGTCGCGGGAGTCACTCGGCGGACTTGCCGCCAAAATTCCCGGGTCGCGCGTTCTGCCCGACGCATTTCTCAATTCCACCACCGCGGTCTGCGTGCCCAAGGGCAAGCCTGCGGCGCTGGCTTACGTCAGTGCGTTCATTGAAGAAGCCAAGGCTGCCGGGCTGGTGCGTAGCGCGCTTGACGAGATGGGGCTAAAGTCGTCGATCGTCGCGCCAGCCGGGTTAACGCCTTGAACACGAGGGTGATGCCATGAACGAGATCGCCAACGCACCTGCCCCCAACGACGAAGAGATTTTCTTCTTCGAGGTTTCCGACGGCGCCCTCGAAAGGACGGCGAGCGAAAGCGAGATCGCAGCCAACCCAACGGTGCCCTCCGCCATCATCTGCATTCCGTTTGAAGGCTAAAGACGCCGCGCGGCGGACCGGCGCCCTTCGGGGCCGCGGTTAAAGCGTGTAGGCCGTGCGAAAGCCGCCCCATTGCTTGCCGAAGACGCGAATAGGCGCGCCAATCTCCCACATCATCACGACCCGATCGCCCATGTCGCGCGGATAATTCTGAATGATATAGGGCCGCACCACGCGCCCGGCTGACAGGCCGGCGCGGTCATCGAAGATTCGCCGGTTGCGCGAATTGGCCGTGTTCCAGAGAACTTCGCCGTGCCGCTGCGGCTTCGAATAGATCTTATTGTGCACAGGCAGATAACCGTTTCGATCGACCGCTGCGCAGAAGACCAGGCGCTTGTCGCTGGCCAGAAGCGGCTCCTGAATGCCCGGCAAGACCTTTTCAACGAACTCCAGAAATCGGGTGCGATGCTGTAGCGGGTTCGTCTCCGGAATCGGAATGTAGTCGTTGTCGAAAAGATCATCGAGCGAAATTTGCCTTTGAGTAACGGCGTCTTCGAACAGGTGGGCAATCCTGTTGGCCGCATCGATTGCGCGTTCGATGAACTCAGTATTATCCGAACGAATGGTGGCGAGCTTACTCTCCAGCGTGACGCGTGCGCCGCTGTCGAGGTTGTCGAACTGGAAATGAAGGCCGAGCGCCGATTGGTTGACCAGCCTCAGGCGGCAGGTCCCAATCGTCGCGACCTGCGCAGTAATGATGTCACCGACGGAAATGCCTTGCACCTCGCCGAGGCGAACCAATATGCCGCCTTCCGATATATCCGCCGTCTGTCCACGAATGACGCCGCCGCGAATTTGAAAGTCGACCGCGAATTCGCAAGGCAATCGTTCGTGAAGGCGACGATCGCCCATCTCGGTCAGGCGGAGAAAAATCACGCACCGCGTCTTCAGCCGTTCCGCGAGCCGCGCGACCTCCTGACCGGATTGATCGACCTTTTCGCCGTGCGTGGTCGCTCCAGTTGCGGCCTGCTTGATTTCAGTCGCGCCGTCGGCGACCACCCCGATGAAATGGGAATTCTCACCGGCATTACGGGAAAGCCCATTGGTTGTTTCCACCTGATTCTCGACGGCCTTGGCGATGCTTGAAAACACTGGGCGAACCGCGTTGGTCGCCTCTGCGATCCGATGCACGGCCGAGATTGAATTGGCGGCGTCGTTCTGCAGCAAGTCGATCCGGCGCTTGATCTCCTGGGTGGCGGCCTGGGTTTGCACCGAAAGCGCCTTTACTTCGGAAGCGACGACGGCAAAGCCGCGTCCCGCCTCACCGGCGCGCGCCGCCTCGATCGTCGCATTCAGCGCCAGCAGGTTCGTCTGCTGGGCAATCGTGGCGATCAAGTTCACGACTTTGCCGATTTCGGCAGAGGACGATTTCAGGCCGTCGACACTCTTGCTCGCCGCGATAGCCGCATTGCCTGCATCATCGGTGAGCGAGCCGGCAAGACGGACCTGCTGGTCGATTTCGCCGGCGAACTGGGCCAACTCTTCCGTGGCACCGGCAACCTGATCGGCATCGCGCTTGGCGTCGTGCGACCTGACGGCGAGTGCTTCGGTGCTCGCGCGGATCGCCGCAAGCGCTTCCGCCGAGGCGCTCGCGCCACCACGAACCGATGCCGCCGCCTGCGCGACCTCACGGATCATTGCGCTGAGATCGAGTTCAAGCAGATCGATCGTTTCACGAATCGATGTCGTGCTGCTCGTCGCCGAGGGCGCAGCAGCCTGCTGCGGTGGGCTCACCGGCAATGCCGGCGGCGCCGCTGGCGGCCGCTGCGGTTTCCTGAAGAGCGAGAGCATAAAACCGCATCATTCTGTAACGGTTATGGTAAACGCTCGGTTAAGAACGGCGCCTTACTGCCGTCTTGACCGGAGCGGAGCGAGCAAACCGTCGGCTTCAGGTCGCATTCGGCGTGTGGATGTGCTCGGGGCGAAAACCCATGCCGATGATCCGGGCCGGGATTCGCCGCAGGATTGGAAACCAGTTCATCAACTTGACCGGAAACGGCGGCGTTGGCCGTTCGGCGCTGGCCAGCGCCGGCGCCAAAAGCATGTTCTGAACGACGACCTGGATGCGCTGGATCGCCCGCATTGGTAGGCTGCGCCGCTGCTGCACGGAAGCCAACAGTTCGTGCACGACATTTCCTGCCTTGAGCGGTCCGGCCAAAATATTGGCGGTGGCGACCGCGTCCTGCACCGCAAGATTGATGCCGACACCGCCGACCGGCGACATCGCGTGCGCGGCATCGCCGATGCATAGCAGACCGGGCCGGTGCCATTGGCGCAGCCGGTCGATCGTCACCGTCAACAACTTCACGTCGTCCCAATCCTTGATCTCGCCGATGCGGTCCTTGAAAAATGGCGTCATCTCGACAACCGCATCACGGAACGCAGGAAGGCCCTTGGCCTTGACGCGGTCAATTCCGCCCTTGGGAATGACATAAGCGCACTGCCAATATTCGCCGCGATCGAGCATCACCATCATCTTGCCGGCTTCAATGTGGCCGAACATGTCGGTTGCGTCATCGCGACGCCGCGAAATGCGAAACCAGAGCACGTCGATCGGCGCGCCGATATCTTCGACCTCAAGTTTGGCGCGTTCGCGCACGGTCGAGTGGCGCCCGTCGCAGCCGACGGTGAGATCGGCGCGGATGTCGATATCGCCATCGGGCGTTTTCGCTCGCACTCCGGCAATGCAGCCGCCCTCTTCGATCAGATCGGTTACCTCCGCGCGCATACGCAGGTCAAAACCCTGATAGAGCTTGCCGTGATCGGCGAGGAAATTGAGAAAATCCCATTGCGGCATCAGCGCAAGGAACCTGCAGTGCACCGGCAAATGCGAAAAGTCGGCCAAGGTAACGCTGGTCGCGCCGATCTTGCCGGTCAGGTGATCGACTTCTTCATGCGGTAGCTCGAGAAACTCATCGATCAGGCCAAGCTCGTAAATCAGCTCGAGCGTCGAGGGATGCACGATGTCGCCGCGGAAATCGCGCAGAAAGTCCTTGTGCTTTTCGAGAATCGTGACTGCAACGCCGGCGCGCGCCAGCAGAAAACCGAGCATCATCCCTGCCGGTCCCCCGCCGGCAACGCAGCACGTGGTCTTGATCGAGCTCTGCGGCATTTTAGGGCCCGCCGGATGGGGTGAAGTCTAGCCCTGTTTCTCCGGCGTGGTCACCACCAGGCCGTCAAGCTCGTCGCTGACTTTGATCTGGCAGGACAGCCGCGAATTCGGCCGTACGTCGTAACCGAAGTCGAGCATGTCCTCTTCCATCGGCGAAGGTTCGCCGGTCTTTTCGCGCCAGGCTTCGTCGACGTAGACGTGGCAGGTCGCGCAGGCGCAAGCACCGCCGCATTCGGCCTCGATGCCGGGGATATTGTTGCGCAGCGCGGTTTCCATAACCGTGGAGCCGACCTCGGCCTCGACCGCGTGCGCGGTACCGCTGGCGTCTTTGAATGTGATTTTCGGCATGGTGGCGGATTTGGCCGCGTCGGGATTGGCGCGGAGCCGCCCCTATATAGTCATTCCGCGCCGCGCGCTAGTGTCGGCCGCGTCAGGGCTTGCACAGCATGGCGATGATTGCGGCGCGCGCTGTGTCGACCGCGGCGGCAAGATTGCGAACCGCGGCGTCGCATTCAGGCCCGCCTTGCGTCGATGCAAGCTCGGTCGCATCCGCCGCGTGCGCCACGTCGAAGGCCCCGATGCTCAAGGCCGAGCCTTTCAGCGTATGGGCGAGCCCCGCGACAGCCGTCGGACTGCTGGAACGGATCCGCGCCATCAGCAGCACGGCCTGCCGGTCGAAGAGCTGGAGCACCTCCTCTTCGAGACGCCGCTCCCCGAAGGTGACCCGGGCCAGATGCACGCTGTCGATCGCCGGCACTTGGCTCGCCGATACCTTCATGTCGGTCGTGGTCGCAGCTTCCATGGCGCCATCCGGATGGGCTCTTTACCGCCCAATGTTCCGGGCAAGTCTGGCCACCGCAGGGTCAAATCCCGGTAAATTCTGGGCCTGTTCTGCCACCGCTGGGCGCAAGGAATGGAGCGATAGCTAACCCGCGTTTAACCGCGTGAGGAATGCCGTCAGGCGTGGTCGCCTCGCCGCCTCAATTTGCGGCGCATCATGGCCGCTCCCGTAGCGCTCGTGACGGCCCGAATTAACGACGATTAATCTGAGTTAACGATGATTAAAAAGTCCTTACGCACGAGGTTTCTTTCGTATTGCCAAATGGATAGGATGACGACGCCCCGGTTAAGCTTAACTACGGGCCCCGAAAGGCTCCGATTCCGTGCTCGTGGCGCGGCCCCTGCGAAGCCGTAATTGGGGCCGCGGCAAAGTCTGGCGTAATCAACGAGGCGACGAACCGAAATGGCAAATACCCCGCAAAAGTCCAAGGAAGCCAGTCAGGAGGCACTCGCCGCCGCCATCCACGAGGCCATGGGCATCCGTGACGCCGACCGCCGCTCCGGCGATGAGGGGCACACTGCCGAGGCGTCCACGACCGCAACCGCCGACCTGTTCAATGACGACCACCCGCCGGCTGGCTGGGTCCACGACGCAGGCCTGCCGCGCGCCGCCAATGACGATCGCGCCAATATCGGGCAAATCCTGCAGGCGCTACGCCGCCGCCCATCGCGCACTCCCTACATCATTGCCAGCGTGATCGCCGCCGCCTGGGCCGCCGGCGGTATCGCGACCGCCTATGTTTTCCGTGGAGAACTCGACTTGTTCGCGACGCCGCTCGGCGCCGCCGCAACGGTCGGCACCTTCAGCGCCATTGTGGTACCCGTGATCTTCTTCTTCGTGCTCGCACATATGTTCCGCCGCGCCCAGGACATGCGCCTGGTTTCGGAAACCATGGCGGAAGTCGCAATGCGTCTGCTTCAGCCGGAAAGCTCGGCGCGCGAGCAGGTCGTTACCGTTGGCCATGCAATCCGCCGCGAAGTTGCCGCAATGGGCGACGGCGTCGAACGCGCGCTCGCTCGCGCGTCAGAACTCGAAGCGCTGGTGCACAACGAAGTTTCGGCCCTCGAGCGCGCCTACAACGACAACGAGGTGCGCATCCGCGAATTGCTCACCGAGCTTGTGCATCAGCGCGAGACTCTGGTCGGTCAGGCCGAGCAGGTGCGGGGCGCGATCTCCGGCGTTCACCTTGATCTTGCCAACGACATCACCTCGGTCGGCGATCTCGTCGCGGAAAAAGTCAACGAAGTCGCGCAACGCGTCACGCGCTCGCTCACCGAAAAGGGCGAGCACATTACGCTCGCGCTTGGCCATGCCGGCGATTCCATGATCGACGCGCTCTCTGAGCGCGGCTCAACGCTGCTCCAGCGGTTGGAAACGACCAGCGATCACGCCACCACCGCCATCTCTTCTGCGAGCGACCGTCTCTCCGCAAGCCTCAATTTCAAGACCGAGCACGTCCACGATGAGTTCGCCGAACTCGTCGCGCGCCTACAGCAGATGATGAGCGCGCGCCTCGACCAGGTCGCGCAAGGCTTTGCGCAGAAATCGGCGAATCTGATCGAGATGATGGCATCGCGCTCGCAGGCCTTCAGCGATTCAATCGCCGATACCGGCACTCGCATGGCCGACAACATCACCGCGCGCTCAGAAGAGGTAAATTCGACTCTTCGGGCGACCGGTGATTCCTTGGTGCTTGATCTGAGCCTGCGCGGCGGCGACGTCGTCTCCAAGATGGAGCAGACCGGCGCGCTCATTACCGAGACGATCGTTTCGCGCAGCAACAGAGCCGTCGATGATTTCCGTGGAAGCGCCGAAACGCTGGTGTCCTCGCTCAACAGCCGCGGCGACGCGGTCAAAGACATGCTGATGACCCGCCTGCAGGCCTTTGAGGACATGTTCAGCCATGGCGGCACCGAACTCACGGAAAAAATTTCCCGCGACGCCGAAACGCTCGGCAGCCTGATTACCCGTCACATTACCGAATTCGACCACACCGTGAAGACCTACGGCGGCGAATTGGTCGAGCGGCTCGGTCAGCGCACCCAGGATGTCTCTGAATCGATGCGCGGCTATATCGACACCTTCGATCAGCGCGTGAGCGGCCGCTCCCAAGAACTCGCCGGCGCGCTCGATCAACGGATGTCGCAGTTTGAGCAGCAAGTCGACCTTGGTGTATCGAACATTACCGCGACGCTTAGGAGCAGCACCCAGGACGTCGTCGAAACGCTGGACAGCCGCATCGGCGCCGTCGCCGACACCATCAATCAGCGCGGCAACGCGGTTGCCGACACGATCGGCGCCAAGATCGGCGAGATCGACCGGACGCTGGGGACTCGCGCGCTTGAGGTTGCCGACAATCTCGACAGCCGCATCGGTCGTTTCGAGGAACTGCTGATCGGCCGCGCCGAAACCGTCACCACGCAGATCGAAACCCGCAGCAAGGCCGCCGCCGACGCGCTCAACGCCCGCATGGAGCAGTTGACCGAGTCGATCACGGTCAACGCCTCGGAAGCCGAGCGGTCCCTCGGACAGCTGGCGCTCTCGACCACCGACGCTATCCGCACCAGCGCCAGCGAAGTCGAACGTACGTTGCTTAGCGTCAGCGCCGAGGTGGCCCGCAACTTCGTCGGTAAAGCGGATGAGATTGCCGGCACCCTCACTCAACGCGCCAACGAAATGACTGCGCTGCTGTCCGATCAGGGCGGCGGCGTCATCGCCGCGATCAGCGAGAAGGGTCAGGATTTTGCCGGCCAAGTGACTATGGCAACCGAACTCGCCCTCAAATCGATCGAGGAGAAGGGCTTCACCTTTACTCGCACGATGCTGGATAACAGCACCGAAATCGCCCGCACCATCAACATCGCCGGCGAATCGGCGACGAACTCGGTCACTCGAGCCCTGAATGATCTGCACGCCACGGCGCAATCCGCGATCGACCAGTCGCAGACCACCGCCAAGGCCACCGTTTCCGAGATGCTGGAAACGCACAACATGTTGCGCGCCGACACCACCTCCCTGTTCGAGCGGCTGCGTGAGGCCAATATCATGTTGCAGGAGGTCTTGAGCGGCACGCACGAGAACATGAGCGCGCTGGAGAACACGCTGATGCTGCGTGTTTCCGAATTTGTGGCCGCCATGAACGAAGTGACCGCCTCGACCAGTGAAGCGACCGGCCGCGTCGAGGTCGATATCAGCAACTTCCGCGACATCACGTCGCGGGTGATTACCGATCTCGGCCAGCTCGCCGTTCAATTCGATCATCACGGCCGCGACCTGGCCAAGGCCGCCGACATGATCGATTTAAGCAACCAGCGCACCGAGGACATCGTGAATGAGCGCCGCGTTTCGCTCGACTCGCTTGTCGCGACGCTCGACATTCGCACCGAAGACCTCGATCAGCGTCTCAAGCGCTTCTCCGGCCTGCTTGATGAATCGCTGGAAGCTGCTTCAAGCCGCGCCCGCGAGGTCGCCCGCGTGGTATCGGAGGCAAGTACCGAGGGTTCACGCGCGATCTACGAACAATACGAACACGTCCGCACCAACGCCGAGGAAGAACGCCAGCGCGCCGCCGAAGCGATGCGCGCGATCTATGATCAGGCTGCCGGCGACACCCACGGGCTGTTCCAGGAGGCGAGCGAGCGTTTCGCCGAAGTGTTGGTGGGCATGAAACGTATGTCCGCCGAAATGCAGCGCGAGCTCGAAGCGACCCGCAATGAACTGCGCCGCGGCATTTTTGATCTGCCGCAGGAGACTGCCGAAAGCGCCGCACAGATGCGCCGAGTGATTGTCGACCAGATCGAGGCTCTGGCGGAGCTTAATCGCATTGTCGCCCGTCACGGACGCAATTTCGATGCGGTGGAACCGATCCGCCGCCAGCCGCGTGAAGAGCCCGCCCTCGCGATCGTCGGCGGGCGCGCCGAGCCCTCCCCGATGCGCAGCGAGCCGCCGCCCCGGGTATCGCAGCCGCGCAGCGAGATCAGCAGCTTTGCGCCGGCTCTGCCGCGAGGCGACGTCAGCAGCTTTGCACCGGCGCCACGGCGCAGCGAAATGCCAGCGCTTAGCCCGGTGCAGCCGCCTCCCGGCCGTGGTTGGCTCACCGATTTGCTCAACCGAGCTTCGCGCGATGAAACAGAACCGGCGCGCGAGACGCCGCGCGAGGCGACGCGCGGCGGAGACGAACGCACACCTCGCCATTCGATCGAATCGCTGGATTCGCTCTCGGTCGATATCGCCCGCATGATCGACCACGATGCCGCCGCCGATTTATGGGACCGCTACAAGAACGGCGAGCGCAACGTGTTCACGCGCCGGCTTTACACCCTGCAGGGGCAGAAGGCGTTCGACGAAATCCGCAGGAAGTATCGGGCCGACCGCGAGTTCAAGCAGACGGTCGACCGCTATATCGGCGAGTTCGAACGTCTGCTGGATGAGGTCTCGCGTGACGATCGCGGACAGGTGGTGGCGCGCACCTATCTGACGTCAGAGACGGGCAAGGTTTACACGATGCTCGCCCACGCTGCCGGTCGCTTCGACTAGACTTCAGATTTCATCTTGAACGAAAAAGACGGCTGGCGGGGAATTTTGCTGGCCGCTTTAGCGTTGGCGCGAGAACATCGCGAGATTCGATTTACCACGGGCCGCCAACTATTGGATCAGACGCCGCCAATAAAAACAAGCGGGCGCACCGCCCGCCGTTATTTGCTGCCGCTGCCGCCGAAGATTAACCGGCTCGGGTTCTTGTCGAAATTCTTCACTGCCGTGTCGATTGTGCCCAGCGTGCGATGCAGGTCGTTGCCGACTACCTCGATGTGTTTGTTACCGTTGACCAACAGCCGGTTGAGATTGACCGATATATCCGCCGTGCGCTGGTCGAGATTGTCGGACAGCGTGCGGATCGATTTTGCCGCTTCGTTGAGCTTGCCGCCCTTGCCATCGTCGCCACCGGTCAGGTCCTGAACCCCTGCAACGATCTTGTCGAGCCGGTCGGAGTTGCGCGCCAGCGCCGCCGTGAACGTGTCGATATTCTTCAGTGCATCCTTGATGATGTCCTGGTTGGCGGCGACGAAATCGTCGAGACGGCGAAGCGTGTCGCGCGCGGCTTGCGTGAAATCGAGTGTGGCTGCGGGAGGCGCGGTCAGTAGCGCCGGCTTTTCCTTGGAACTTTGCAGGAGGGGCGAGTCCGGGCTGCCGCCTTTCAGCGCGATCTGTGCGACACCGGTCAGCCCCTGAAATTCGAGGCCGACCTCGACGTCGGAGTGAATCTGGACGCTCTTGTCGATGTTGACCAGCGCCGCGACTTCCTTCGGCCGCTGCGGATCGAGCTTGAGGCTGGTTACATCGCCGACCTGGATGCCGTTGAGCAGAACATTGGCGCCGGTGTGCAAGCCTGCGACCGAGCCTTGGAACACGATGCGGTACGGCACGCGTTCACGCGTCCCACCGACGTTCTGGAACCAATAGACGAAGCCGAATACGCCGGCGATCACCGCCAGCGTAAACATTCCGATCAACACATAGTTTGCTTTGGTTTCCATCGCTCTCGCCGGCTATACGTTCAATGTCACTTGCACCTTGCTGTCTTCATGCGCGCGCTTGCCGTGGAAGTAGGCGCGAAGCCACGGGTGCGTGGACGCTAGCATCGTCTCCATGGAGCCCGCCGCAATAATCTTTCCCTGCACGAGAACTGCAATGCGATCGCAAACCGTGTGCAGGCTGTCGAGGTCATGGGTTACCATGAAAACGGTCAGCCCCAAAGTACGCTGCAATGTCGCAATCAGCGTATCAAAATCGGCGGCGCCGATTGGGTCAAGGCCAGATGTCGGCTCGTCGAGAAAGACGATATCCGGATCTAGCGCGAGCGCGCGGGCAAGCGCCACGCGCTTGGTCATGCCACCCGACAACTCGGAGGGAAATTTCTCGCAGACATCTGCGTGCAGGCCCACCAGCTCCAGCTTTGCCACCACAAGGTCGTCGAGCAGCCGGTCTGACAGGCGCAGGTATTCGCGAATCGGAAACTGGATGTTTTCGCGAACGTTGAGCGAAGAAAACAACGCGCCTTCTTGAAACAGCACGCCCCAGCGCCGTTCAACCGCCTGCCGTTCGGACTCGCTTGCCGCGGCCATGTCCACGCCGAGAACCCTGATGGTGCCGCCGCGTTTTGGCAGCAGCCCGATGATTGTGCGCATGAGGACCGATTTGCCGGCGCCGGAACCGCCGACGAAACCGAGAATCTCACCGCGATAAACGTCGAGGTTGACCTTGTTGAGCACAACCTGCTCGCCGAAGCCGACTTCAACGTCGTGTACTTCGATGATCGGTTCCCTGCGCAACGATGGTCTGATGTCCGGCGCCATGGTCACATTCCAATTGCGGCAAAGAAGATTGCGAACAGGCCGTCGAGCACGATGACGAGGAAGATCGATTCCACTACCGATACTGTGGTCTGCATGCCGAGCGACTCGGCGCTGCCTTTGACTGCCATGCCTTCGACACACGCCACCGCGCCGATCACCAGCGCCATAAAAGGCGCCTTAATCATGCCGATCTCGAAGGTCTGCAGCGAAATCGCTTCTTTAAGCCGCTGCAAATAAATCTCCGGGTCGATGCCGCCGTATAGCCAGCACACCAGACCTCCGCCGTAGAGCGAGGCCATCGACCCGAGAAACGTCAGCAATGGCACGGCGATTATCAGCGCCAGGATGCGTGGCAGAATAAGCACTTCCACCGGATCAAAGCCCATGATGCGCAAGGCGTCGATCTCCTCGCGCATCTTCATTGAGCCTAGTTCTGCGGTATAGGCACTGCCGGAGCGGCCCGCGACCATGATGCAGACGATCAGCACGCCGAGCTCGCGCAACACCAGAATGCCGAGCATGTCGACCACGTAAATGTCGGCGCCGAATTTGCGGAAGTGAAAAATACCCTGCTGCGCGATGATGCAGCCGATGAGAAAGGTAATCAGGAGAACGATCGGCACCGCGCGCCAGCCGACATTGTCGACATGGTGTATCATTGCGGTGAAGCGGAATCTTTTCGGCCGCGCGACGACGCGCAGCAGCGCCACCACTACGGCGCCGAGCATGTTGACGATGTCGGCAAAGCCGTGCCAGACGAAGACGACGCTCTCGCCGATCGAGGCAATGGCGTAGAGTGGCCCGCTTCCACCAAGATGCGGCGGCGCCTCTTCCGGCGGCAGCGCATGCAGCTTTTCCATCAGCGTGCGATGGTCGTCCTTGAGGCCAAGCAGGTTGGTGGCCGCGCCGCGCGCGGCGAAGTCCCGCTCCAGCCGCTCGATCAGCAAGGCGCCATACGTGTCGAGGCGCTCGACCCGGCTCAGGTCGATATCGACCCGCTTGATTGGCGCGCGCGAGCGCAAGTGCTTATCGATAAGCCCTTCAAGCCGGCGCGCCTGGATCGCGGTCCAAGCACCGGCTCCAGCAAGCCGGAGCCTTTCGCCTTCGGTGATGCCTTCGAGCAGAGCGTCACTCACGCAAATGGCCTCTAATGCCGGTTAACTCCGAACGCGGAGGTACCGGCAGATTGGGCTGGGTTTGAGCAAAGGGCTCCCGGACCGCAAACCAAGCAGACCCCGCCCGGACTGCCTGCGGCGACCCTCCCTCTCGACCGGAGAGCGGAGGCTGAGAAAACATACTTGACCATCGCAGGCGAACCTGTCGAGGGTTTCACTCGAGGTTCACAATAACCCAAGTCATTGAATTTGTCGCCAAACTTGCCCCTGACCCTTGCCCTGACGAGCGAGCGCTGGCCGATTGCCGGCACCTTTGCCATCAGTCGCGGCGCAAAAACCGAGGCGGCTGTGGTGGTGGCAGAGTTGAGCGATGGAACCGCCCGCGGGCGCGGCGAATGCGTCCCCTATACCCGCTACGGCGAGAGCGTCGAAGGCGTCATGGAGACAATCGAGGCCCTACGGCCGCAATTGGCAACCGGGCTCGGCCAAGACCGACTCCAAGAGGCCCTGCCCCCTGGCGCCGCGCGCAATGCGCTTGATTGCGCAATGTGGGACCTTGCCGCCAAGCGCGAGGGGCGGCCCGTGCATGAACTTGCTTCCCGTCCGGTTCCGCACGCGGTGACGACCGCTTTTACGATTTCGCTGGCGGCTCCGGAGGACATGGCAAAGGCTGCCGCGAAGGCCGCGTCCCGCGCGTTGCTCAAGGTCAAGCTTGGCGCGCGTGGTGACCCCGAACGCATTGCCGCCGTGCGCAAAGCCGCGCCCAAGGCAACACTGATCGTCGATGCCAATGAAGGCTGGGACGAGACCGATTTGGCGGCGAACTTTGCCGCCTGCGCCGAAGCAAGAGTGGTTCTTGTGGAACAGCCCTTGCCCGAGGGCCGCGATCAGGCGCTTGCCTCACTCAAGCGGCCAATCCCCGTTTGCGCCGACGAAAGCGCCCACGGCCTCGCTTCGCTGCCCGCGCTCACCGGCAAATACGATGCGGTCAACATCAAGCTCGATAAGGCCGGGGGCCTGACCGAGGCCTTGGCGATGGTTGATGAGGCCGAACGCATGGGTCTTGCCATCATGTCCGGCTGCATGCTGGCAACGTCGCTGGCCATGGCCCCCGCGATGCTGATCGCGCAAGTCGCGCGCTTCGTCGATCTAGATGGTCCGCTGCTGCTGTCCAGGGACCGGAACAATGGGCTGCGCTATGTGGACAGCCTTGTTTATCCTGCCTCACCGGCGCTCTGGGGATGAGCCCGCGCTTTGCAAAAGCTTGGTCAGCCTGAATTGTCCCTAAATGGAACTTGGCAGGCCCGACGAGCCCGCCCGCTTGAGACTTTTACCCGGCTTTTTGGTTAACCAAACCTTTCCCCAGCCACTAGGATTGGCCTAGACTTGCGGCACAATAAGGGGGCCGCAGGGCAGCGGGTGGCGTCAAGCGGGGGAAGGGTTTTGCTACGGTTTCTTGCCTTGGCTCTCGCTGCCGCCCTTTGGGCGTCAGGCGCGGCACCGGTATCGGCCACCATGCGCATCGCGGAAGATCGCGGTGGCCAGATCGGACAGTACCTGCAAGCCTTTGCGCTGGTTCGCTCCAGCGGCGAGCATGTCGTGGTGGACGGCAATTGCCTCTCCGCCTGCACTTTGGTGCTCGGGCTTATCCCACGCAGCCACATCTGCGCCACCGCGCGCGCCCGGTTCGGTTTTCATGCAGCGTGGATGCCCGACGTTGACGGCCGCCCGGTCACCAGCGCCATGGGCACGCAGGCGCTATGGAATATCTATCCCGGCGAAGTTCGCCGCTGGATCAATCGCCACGGCGGATTGTCGCGCAAGATGATCTATCTGCAGGGCCGCGAGCTCTCCAGCATAGTCGCGATCTGCGGCGGCTCGCAGCAGGCGCGCTCAGAGCGGCATACGCCGTCCAAGCCGATCCGCTACGAGAGCGCAAATGCCGCCAGCGACCGCCGCTAGCGCCATTGCCGCGTAGGCCGCGCCACCAAAAGCGGCATAGAGCAATCCGGATACACTCATGGCCGCCGCCATGGCGACGCCTGTGGCAATGGCAAGGTAGCCTTGGGCGCTCGCGCCTTGCCCGGGCGGCGCACTGCGCGCAACAAGGTTGAGCGCGCCAAGATAAGTGGCGCCGAACGACAAAGCGTGCAGCAGTTGCAGCGGCGGCAACAGCGCCACGGGCGGATCGAACGCCATCACCGTCCAGCGCACCACTGCGCCGACCGCGCCGATCATGATCAACACAATCGGCGTCAACGCCGGCGGCAAACGTCCGGAGATCGCAAACAGGACGATCTCCGCGGCAACGCCGAGGGCCCATAACGCGGCAACGGCGCTGCCGTCGAGCCCTGCGCCGCGCCATTGCAGCGCCGAGAAGCCGTAATAGACCGCGTGACTGGCCTGGATAAGACTCGCCGCCGCGAGCACCGCAATGAAGGCCGGGTCGCGAAGCAAAGATCGGCCGCGGCGTGCTTGTGCCGCTACCGGAGCGGCGGCCAACGGCAGCGGCGCCAACGTCAACGAGGCCACTACGCCGAACAGCATCGCCGCCACGATCAGCCAGATCAGATGGCGGGCAGGCAGAGCGTCAGCAGCAAAACCGGCGGCAAAGTTGCCCGCAATGAAGGCGGCCGAGCCCCACAGACGCACGGGCCCGTAAGCCTGGCCGCGCGCGCCGAGCCCGCGCAAGGCGTAGGTTTCGGTGAGCGGCAAAACCGGCGCAAAAGCCAGCGAAGCAAGGGTATAGGTGGCGATGATGGCGCTGGCGCCGTCAGCAAGGCCGACCAAGATCGTGCCGATTAGACTGGCACAACTGGCGGCAACAATGGCGGCACGCAGCCGGCCGGTGCGGTCGGCTGCGCGCGCGACGCCGGCTATGGCGAAAACGCGCACGAACATTGGGATAGCCAGCACCGCGCCGATCATCTGCGCGTCCAAGCCCTTGGCTTTGAGCCAGACCGGGAAAAACGGCAGCTGGACGCCGGTCATCACGAAAATGGCGGCGTAAAGCCCGGCGAGGCGCAGGGCAAAGCCGAAATTTCGCTTGGGAAGGCCCCCCATAACGCCTGTTGTTGTTGCGCGAAGAGCGCTGGCCGAATCAAGCCGGCTGATTGATAAACTGCCTCTTCAGGGATTGCACTTTTTGCGCTTGTCGACTGGATCGAAAATGGCGAGCGAACCGCTGGCGATCGGGCGGCCCGAGCTGCCGGCCGAGGACGGTTACCGCATTCTGTGTGCGACTCTGGAGGCAAGCGCGCGCGGTCGCGCCTTTTTGTCCGAACATGCACGCCGCAACCGCTCGGCCGATACTGAAGTGCTCTTGGCGGCGATCGACCGACTCACCGGGCAAATCCGCGGTGACGCGGAAGCCCTGCAGCATATGCGTGTGGAGCTGCGCACTCTGGTTACCGCTATCCGGCTCGCTCGTCCGGATATCGACGCCGGGCGGCCACCGGGCAAGGTGGCGATGCTCGGCGAGTTGGTCGACCTTGTGGAACGGCGCATCGACGCCCTGATCGGCGAGACACGGACCGGCGACCCGCAACTCGCACGCCCGCCGCTCGCCGTGGTGCCGGCCTCCGACGAACCGGAGCTGCCGATCCCTTCACCGGACGCGCAGACACCCGCCATGGCCGTGGTGGCGCCGGCCAAGCCGGTTGCCGCGGTAATGCCCGAGGTGAATGTTCTCGACTCAAGCCCGCAGCCAGCCAGCCCACCAGTCCGCCCCCAGACACCGAATGCCGACCGACAGCGTGTGCTGGCGCCGATCATGGCGCTGAGCGAGGACGAACGCTTGGCGCTGTTTTCGTAACCGCGCCGGTCAGCCCGCGATCAACCTGGCGAACAAATCGGCGTCGACATTGGCGCCGGAGAGCACGCCGACAACGACCTTGCCTTTGACGTCGAGCTTGCCGGCGAGCAACGCCGCCAGCCCGATGGCGCCGCCCGGCTCGACCACAAGCTTCAATTCGTTAAAGGCATAGCGCACCGCGCGGCCGACCTCTTCGTCGGTGGCGACGAGGCCCTGCCCGATCAGCTTGCTGGTAATCGGAAACGTCAGTTCGCCGGGCGTGTTGCTCATCAGCGCGTCGCAAATACTGCCGCTTAGCCGGGGATTGGCTTCGCGCCGGCCGCTGACAAAGGACCGCGCGGTGTCATCAAAGCCCTCGGGCTCCACGGTATAAAGCTTCGCCGTGGCCACACGGGATTTCACGCCCAGCGAAATGCCGGCGGCGAGCCCGCCGCCTGACGCTCCGACAACCACAATCTCGGGCTCCAGGCCGAGGCGGTCGAGATCCTCGACGATTTCAGCACCGATGGTGCCCTGCCCCGCGATGATCAGCGGATCGTCGTAAGGCGGCACCAGTGTCGCGCCGCGTTCGGCAACGATACGATCGGCGATAGCCGAGCGATCCTCGGTGTCGCGGTCATAGAGCACGATCTCGGCGCCGAGCGCCAGCGTGCGCTCACGCTTCGCCTTCGGTGCGTCGGCGGGCATCACAATTGTCGCCCGCAAGCCAAGGAGTCGTGCGGCCGCAGCCACGCCTTGCGCGTGATTGCCCGACGAATAGGCGACGACGCCGGCGAAACGGCGATCGACGGGGATCGAGGAAATCTTGTTATAGGCGCCGCGGAACTTGAACGAGCCCGTGCGCTGCAAGGTCTCGGCCTTGAGAAACACGCGCGCTCCCAGGCGCTCGTCCAGCACTGGCGCATTGATCAGGGGGGTGCGCGCGGCAATGCCGGCGAGTCGTTTGGCCGCGGCATCGATGTCGCCGGCATTAGGCAGGATCATGGTGTCGAGGATGCCCATAAGTGGCAGGCTAGCGCCGCAATGCGCAGTCGGGCAAGAGCAGACAGGAGTTGCGGCCGGTATAAGTTCCGATTCCCCCAAACTTCGCTTTCCATCCGACAACGAGCGCGAAAGAAAATGCGCAGTGGCCTAGGCTGCTTTTTCTTTGGCGCGCCTGAAGCGCTGCCTGAGCCTCGTCATACGTTTTAGTTTCTCGGGCATGGGCGCATGGGTAGCAATCGCCACGTGTTCGAGGAAAATGCGTGCGCTCTCTTCCCAGGTCATGCGCAGGGCGAAGTCGCGGCAGTCTTCGCGCGAGCATTCGAGCGCGGCAAGGCAGGCGAGCCGCAAATCTTCCTCGAGGTGGCCGACCAGCGCCTCACCGATCACGTCGCGTGGCGCCGGGGCTGGAAACGCCGCGACTGGGACGCCGCTGGCGAGCGCCTCCAGCAGCACTAGGCCAAAGGTGTCGGTGCGGCTCGGGAACACAAAAACGTCCGCCGCCGCGTAAATCTCCGCCAGAGCTTCACTCTGCTGCGAGCCGAGAAAGACGGCGTCGGGATACGCTTTTTCCAATTGTCCCCGCGCCGGCCCGTCGCCAACGACGAGCTTGGTGCCGGGCAAATCGAGTTTGAGAAAAGCTTCGACGTTCTTTTCCACCGCCAGTCGCCCAACGGTAAGAAACAGGGGCCGCGGCCGTTTGACCACAGTGCGCTCGCGCGGGTGAAAAAGCGTTGTGTCGACACCGCGGGGCCATAGCTTCACGTTATGAAAGCCGCGACCCTCGAGTTCGCCGACCAGCGCCGGCGTCGCCGCAAGCACTGCCGCGCCCGATGAATGAAAGCGGCGCAGCCATGCCCAGGTGACATCGCAACTCCAGGCTCTCGCCAACGGAATGCGCTCGGCGATGTAATCGGGAAAGCGGGTGTGAAAGCTGGTTGTGAATGCGATGCCACGGCGCAGGCAGACCCGACGCATGGCGTGGCCGAGCGGTCCTTCCGTCGCGATGTGCACGGCGTTCGGCTTGACGCGATCGAGCCGCCGCTCGACGTCGCCGGGGCCGGTCAGCGCCAATCGCACTTCCGGGTAGGTCGGAACCGGCACGGTCCAGAATTCCAGCGGTGTCAGGAATTCGATCGTGGCGCCGAGTTCAACCGCTTCACGCGCCATGTGCCCGAGCGTGCGCACCACGCCATTCACCTGCGGATGCCAGGCGTCGCTCGCCACGAGAATTTTCATGCGTTTTCTTTAAAACCCATCAAGCCGCCCGAGGTTGCGCAACCGCGGGGCTCGGCTCCGCATGCTGACCCGCGCGTGTCCAGGTGATGATCTCGAAACGGCCGTCCTGGTTTTCCACCACCGCCGTGCAGCTGCCACCCAGTCGCCACAATTGATGTAACGCAGACCGAAATCGTCGTGGATCGCCGGGGTGTGGATATGGCCGCAGATGACTCCATCGACCTTGTGATGCTGCGCCTCGGTCGCCAGCGCCTTCTCGAAGGCGCCGATATAATTGACCGCGTTTTTGACCTTGTGTTTGGCCCACTTCGACAACGACCAGTACGGCGCGCCAAAGATGCGGCGGAATGCGTTGAAGAGGCGATTGGCGCTGATGGCAAAATCGTAGGCCTTGTCGCCGAGCAGCGCCAGCCACCGCGCCTGCGTCACCACCAGGTCGAAGACGTCGCCGTGCACCACCAGAAAGCGCTTGGCGTCGGCAGCGACGTGAACGGCATTTTCGGCCACCTCGATGCCGCCGAAATGCGTGCCGTAGTACCCGCGCAGGAATTCGTCGTGATTGCCAGGAATGTAAATGACGCGCGCGCCTTTGCGTGCCTGGCGCAGGATTTTCTGTACCACGTCATTGTGTGCCTGCGGCCAATACCAGCTCGAGCGCAGCGCCCAGCCGTCGACGATGTCGCCTACCAGATAAATGGTGTCGGCTTCGTGAGTGCGGAGAAAGTCGAGGAGCTTGTCAGCCTGGCAACCGCGTGTTCCGAGATGCACATCGGAAATGAACAAAGCGCGAAAGCGCCGTGGCGCGTCCGTCATTCCATCATCGCTCTGTTGTGGATCATGCAGAGGCGATAGCAATTCGGCGTCTCGTTATTATGACAGTGTTCTTAACTTTTTGTTAACCACGTATTACGCAGCTGCCGCTTGATTTTCGGCGCGGCGGAACCGCACCAGCGTGTAGACGCCGAAAGGGGGAACCTTGCGGCGCTCGATCAGTTCGGCGCCGCCGTGGCTTTGCGCCCAGGCGGCAAGCCGCCCAAACGGAAATTCGGGCCGCAGGCCGAGCGTACGAGCCTTTTGCGCCAGCAGCCGCTCGACCGCCGCGGCAAGGCCGCGCTCGGAGTAAAGATGATTGACGAGGATGATCTGTCCGCCGGGCCGGACTACCCGTGCGCATTCCGAAAGAACGCGCTCGGGATCAGCGACCAGCGTGATGACGAACTGGCCGACCACGCAGTCGAATGCTCCGTCGGGATAGCGCAGGCTGTGCGCGTCCATCACCGCCAGACCCTTGACGTAAGGGTAACGGCCGGTGGCGGCGCGCAGGCGCGCACGCGCAATCATTGGTTCCGACAGGTCGATGCCGGTGATTTCCGTGGTTTCGTCATAGTCGTCGAATGAAAGCCCCGTGCCAACGCCGATTTGCAGGACCTTGCCGCCGACCTCGCGTGCCGCGTTCGCCGCGGCACGGCGGCCGTTGAGGAAGATCGGCCCACACAGAGCGTCGTAGATCGGCGCCCAGCGGGCGTAGGCCTTTTCCATCGCCTGCTTGTCGGGATCACGCTGCATTTTGCTCCTCGCGAATCAGTTGGCGGGCGTCCAGCGGGGGTAACAAGCGAGTGCGACAGGCCGGCGACACTTGACGCTTGGCGTGATGGCTTAGACACTCCCCGCACTTTTGTACGTTTGGGGGATTCAATGGATCTTGGAATTGCCGGCCGTAAGGCCATTGTCTGCGCATCGAGCCGTGGGCTCGGCAAGGGCTGCGCCCGCGCATTGGCGGAAGCCGGTTGCGAAGTGACGATCAACGGCCGCGACGCCAAGCGGCTTGAAGCAACGGCGGCCGAGCTGCGCAGCGCCACCGGCGTCAAGATCACCGCGGTCGTGGCTGACGTTTCGACGGCCGAGGGCCAGTCCGCCCTGTTTGCCGCCTGCCCGGCGCCCGATATCCTGGTCAACAACAATGCAGGACCGCCCTTGCGCGATTTTCGCGAGTTGACCCGGCAGCAGATGATCGACGGCGTCATCGCCAACATGATCGTGGCGATCGAGCTCGTGCAGAAGACGATCGATCCGATGCGCCAGGGCCGCTTCGGCCGCGTCGTCAACATCACATCAGCTTCAGTGAAAATGCCGCTTGCCGGGCTTGACCTGTCTTCCGGCGCGCGCGCGGGGCTAACAGCGTTTCTGGCCGGCATTGCGCGTTCGGTCGCCGGCGACAATGTCACCATCAACAACATTCTGCCCGGCGCCTTCGACACCGACCGGCTGCGTTCCACCTTGAGCAAAGGCGCCGAGAGCGGCGGCAAGAGTGTGACCGAGATTGCCGCCGCGCGCATGTCGGCCATCCCCGCCAAGCGTTTCGGCACCCCGGCCGAATTCGGTGCGGCTTGCGCCTTTCTGTGCTCGGCGCAGGCCGGCTACATCACCGGACAAAATCTGCTGATCGACGGCGGCATGTTCAACGGCGCGTTCTAGAGCCGTCAGGCAGCCGACGACGCCTGCCCGAACAGCACCCCAAGACGTGTCGCAGTGCGCCAGATTACATGGCACGGCTGCTTGAGGTGGTCGTTTTCGATCACCAGCACGAAATCATTGGGAATACCGCTCTGGCTCGCCACTTCAAGACAGGCGCCCGCGGGCGACAAGTTGCGCACACGGCAATCGATGATGCCGGCGCGGTTGAAACTGATGACCCCCGCCTTCAATGTGCGGTGGCGTAAAACCTTGCGTCGTTCCTCCATGACCGTTCTCCATCTACGGCCGCGCTCGCCGACAGCGGACAGAACCAAAATCTAAAGCGGCCGGTTTATCGGAGGGTGAAACGAAGCATCAAAACGCATACGGTTGCGCAAGGTTTTGCTAACCAAGCCCCTTGCCCCAGCGGCCTTGGCGAGCGCATGATCGTTTCACGACCTGCCCCGCTAATGCAAAAAATCACGGACCCAAAGGGAGATTCCGCTCATGAAGCTTGTCCGCTATGGCGCGCCCGGCCGCGAAAAGCCAGGCCTTGTCGATGCCGATGGAAAAATCCGCGACCTGTCGCGTATCGTGAAAGACATCGACGGCGAGATGCTAAAATCCGGCGGACTCGCTAAGATCAAGAAGGCCAACGTCAAGCGGCTCAAAGCGGTCGGCGGCAAGCCGCGGCTCGGCCCCTGCATCGGCCACGTCGGCAATTTCATCGCCATCGGGCTCAATTATTCCGACCACGCCGCCGAAGCCGGCATGCCGATCCCGAAAGAGCCGATCATCTTCAACAAGGCGCCGACCTCAATCTGTGGGCCGAACGACGACACCATGATCCCCAAGGATTCGCACAAACTCGACTGGGAGGTCGAACTCGGCATCGTCATCGGCAAGCGAGCCCGCTATCTCGCCAAGGAGAAGGCCAAGGACGCGATCGCCGGTTACTTCGTCGGCAACGACGTCTCGGAGCGCGAATTCCAGATCGAACGCTCCGGCGGTCAGTGGAACAAGGGCAAGAGCTGCGAGACCTTCGGACCGATCGGTCCCTGGTTCGTCACGAAGGATGAGATCAAGGACGTGCAGAACCTGTCCATGTGGCTCGACGTCAACGGCGAAAAGCGTCAGCGCGGCAACACCAGGACCATGATCTTCGGCGCCGAGCACCTGGTTTGGTACTGCTCGCAGTTTTTCGTCATGGAACCGGGCGACATCATCATCACCGGCACGCCTCCCGGCGTTGGCCTCGGCATGAAGCCGCCGGTGTTTCTCAAAGCCGGCGATGTAGTCACGCTGGGCATCGAGAAACTCGGCGAGCAGAAGCAGAAGGTGGTGCCAGGAAAGTATTGAGACAAAAAAGCCCCGGGCTCATCGCCCGGGGCCTTAACATCTCAGGGCCGTGTTAGACGCTGCGCGTTAGAAGCGGTAGTTCACGCCGAGGCGCACGATCGAAGATTTAAAGTCGATGTTCGTCGGGGTGACGGCGCACAGGTCGCAGTTGGTCGAGCCGAGATCGACGTAAAGATATTCGACCTTGGCACTCCAGTTGGCGAGGAAGGCCCATTCGAGGCCGGCGCCGGCGGTCCAACCCCATTTGGTATTGGAGTTGTCGCCAAACGGCGTGGAAACCTTGATGTTGCCGAAGGCGCCGCCGCCGGTGATATAGGGCAGCCAGTTGTTCCAGCCGGCATAGCCGAGGCGCCCGCGGGCGGTGCCAAGCCAAGTGTCTTTAACCGAACAGCCGATGCAGAGACCCCCGGCTGTACCGTTGAGATCGACGTAGTCGAAGTCGCCCTCGATGCCCCAAACCCAGGTGCCGGTCTGGAAATTATAGCCGATGGTGCCGCCGCCTAGCCAGCCATTCGGCGAAACCTTGAAGTTGCCGGTGCCGCCGCTCCATTCCGAATCACCCCAAGCGTAGCCGCCGTTGATACCGACATAGAATCCGGTCCAGTTGGCGTAAGACGGCCCGACGTAAGCGGGTGCCTTGTAGCTCGGTTGCGGCAGATCCGCGGCTTGCGCCGCGAGCGCTCCCGTCAGCAGCGCCGCCGCAACGGCGAGGCAAATGCGGGTCAGTCGTGTGTTCATGGAACAGGCCCTTTGACTGTTTGTGCAGTGCGCGCAAAACAAGCGTGATTGCGCGCCGCAATTCGATCGACTGCCCTACATGAACGGAAAAGCATTAAAACCAGGTTAACCATAAAAACGCTGGCGCGGCGGCGGCTTAGCAGCCGCGCGGCGAACCCGCTGCAGAAGTGGTTAACCGTTGTCCCGGAGTAAGTCCCGAATCACGCTCAGGTACCGCGCGACCCGAGGACTGCCTCGATCGAGACCCGGGACCACGGCGCGGTGCGCGCGCGAAAAGCTGTGTAAGAGCCGTGCACCTTGGCGGTCGCGGCATCGCGCGCCGCTAGTTCGCCGAGCACATCAACTGCTTCGCGTCGTGCGGCGCTGACGAGGTCGCCAGGAAATGCGGCAAGCTTGACGTTGTGCTGGGTGGTGAGCGCCGCAAGCGCCTCGGCGTTGAGCCACTCCATTTCGGCGAGCGCGAAATTAGCCTCCGCCGCGCAGGCGTGCGCGACGATCGCCTTTAGATCGTCAGGCAGCGTCTCCCAGACCTTGCGCGCGACGATGCATTCGCCGGTGCCGTTCGGCTTATTGAAGCCGGGATAGTAGTAAAACGGCGCCACGCGATAGAGCCCGAGCGCAATGTCGGTCCCCGGTCCGACAAATTCGGCGCCGTCGAGCACGCCGGATTGCAGGCTGGTGAGGATTTCCGCCGGCGGCGTAGTCTGCGGCGTGGCCCCAAGCCGGCGATAGACTTCGCCGCCGAGCCCGAGCGAGCGCAATTTCAACCCGCGGAGATCTGCGAGGCTTTTCAACTCGTGGCGGAACCAGCCGCCCATGCACACGCCGGTATTGCCGCCCATGAACGGCTTGACGCCGAACGGCGCGTAAAGCTCATCCCACAGCCCCTGCCCGCCGCCGGCATCAATCCACGCCACGTGCTCGCCGGGGGTCAAGCCGAATGGCACCGTTGTGAAGAATGCCGCCGCTGGCATCTTGCCCTGCCAATAGAACGAGGCGGTGTGGCCGATATCAGCAACGCCATTGCCGACGGCATCCAGCACGCCGAAAGCGGGAACGATCTCGCCCGCCGCATAAACCGCGATGTCGATGCGGCCGCCGGAAAGTGCGCGGATGCGTTCGGCGACGCGGTCCGCGGACATACCCGGCCCCGGCAGCCGTTTCGGCCACGACGTGACCATGCGCCACTTCATGGTTTGCGCAAGAGCAACCGTTGGCGCGGCGACAGCGCCTGCAAGGGCGGCAGCGATGAATTTGCGGCGACTTGTCATGACGCACTCCAGTGTTCATAGAAATGGTTGAGCGGTCCGTGACCGTGGCCGACCTGCAATCGGTCCGCGGTGGCAATCGCGGAGGTGACATAGGATTTGGCCTCGCGCACGGCCTCGACGGCATCGAGACGCTTGGCGAGCCCCGCTGCGATCGCCGCCGACAAGGTGCAGCCGGTGCCGTGCGTGTTTTTTGTCGTAACCCGTCTCGCCGACAAACGCACCACCGCGCCCTGCCCAATGAGCAGATCGACGCTCTCGGCGCCCTCGCCATGCCCGCCCTTGATCAGCACGTAAGACGGCCCCAGCGCCAGGAGTTCGCGCGCCTGCGCCTCCATCTCCTGTTCGCTGCGCGCAAGGCTTGCGCCGATCAGCGCCGCGGCCTCGGGCAGGTTCGGCGTTATCATGAGCGCGCCCGGGATAAGCTCGCGGCGCAGGCTTTCGACAGCGTCACCGCCGAGGAGAACGTCACCGGAAGTGGCCACCATCACAGGATCGAGCACGATGTTTTTGGCCCTGTGGCGTTTGAGCCCTCCGGCAACAGCTGCAACGGCGCTCGCCTTCGACAGCATGCCTATTTTTACCGCAGCAACATTGAGATCGGTGAAGACCGCGTCGATTTGGGCCGCGATAAAATCGGCAGGCACGTCATGGATCGCGGCAACGCCTTGCGTATTCTGTGCCGTCAATGCCGTGATCACCGTCGCACCGTAGGCGCCGAGCGCGGCAAAGGTTTTCAGATCGGCCTGGATGCCGGCGCCGCCGCTCGAATCCGAGCCGGCAATGCTGAGCGCGATCGCGCTCACGACCGAACCCGCGCAGCGAGAGCGCCGTCCACGACGGCGCGCAGGCTTTTCGCGGCCTTGCCCGGGTCGGGCGCCAGCGACAGCGCTGAAATCACCGAAACCCCGTCGGCGCCCGCGGCAATGACGTCGGCGGCATTGCCATCGTTTATGCCGGCAATAGCGCAGATGGGGAATTCACGCGCGCGGGCACGGACCGCCTGCACGATCGCGCGCAAGCCGCTGAGCCCGATCGGCGGATCGGTGCTGTCCTTGGATGTGGTAGCAAAGACGCCGCCGATGGCCACATAGGTGAGATGTTCGAGCGGGGCAGCTTGCGCCTGCGCGACACTCTTGATGCTCAATCCGATGATTGCCCCGCGGCCGAGCAGCAAACGCGCATCGGCAGGCGCCATGTCGTCCTGGCCGATATGCACGCCGTCGGCTTCGGCGACCAGAGCCACATCGACGCGGTCGTTGATCAGGAGCGGCACATTGGCCGGCGTCAGCACGGATTGGATTGCGCGCGCCGCTTCCACCATGGCGCGGGTCGATGAAGTCTTGTCGCGCAACTGCACCAATGTCGCGCTGCCGGCGACCTGCCGCGCTAGCTCGGGGAGCGCGCGACCGCCAGCCGTGGCGGGATCGAGAATCGCGTAGAGGCGTAGATCAAGGTCCATCAGTTCACCCTGGCATGCTGGATCAGGACGTCGCCATTGAGCGCCGCCAGTGCATCGATGAATGCCGCCGCAAAGCTTCCCGGCCCTTTTGCACCCTGGGCCGCCACTTCGCCGGCAACGCCGAGCAGCACAAGTCCTGCCGCGGCGGCGCGGAAGGCATCGGCTTCCACGCCAAGGCACGCCGCAATCAACGCCGAGCCGGCGCAGCCCATGGCGGTCACCTTGGCCATTAGCGGATGCCCGTTGGCGATCGCCGCGGCGCGCGCGCCGTCGGATATGAGATCGGTTTCTCCGGAAAGCGCAATGACAAGCCCGTGACGACGTGACAGCTCGGCGAGCGCCGTGTTGCCGCCGGGAGCACCGGCAATTGTTGCGAATTCAGCGCCATTGAGCCGCACCACATTGGGCACATCTTTCATCAGGGCTCGGGCGAATTCCGCGCGAGACGGTGCACGGTCGATCAACACCGGGTCAAGCACCCACGGCAACTTGTTGAGTCTGACAGTTTCCACCGCGATGCCGACCGCTTCGCGACGCTCAGCGTCGAATGTGCCAAGATTGACCAGAAGCGCATCGGCGCACGCCACAAATTGCGCGATCTCTTCGGGCGAAATCGTCATCGACGGCACACAGCCGGCAGCCAACAAGACATTGGCGGTGAAATTTTGCGCCACGGCATTGGTGATGCAGTGCACGCGGGGAGCGCGCGCGCGCAGGCGCTCGATCAGCGTGGCGGCGAACTCGGCCAAGTCGCCGGGCGATGGATTGGGCTTGTGCATCTCATCTCCCTCCGCCGGCATGACCCGGATCAGGTTCGTTGGGTTGGCCTTTCCGATTACGGCCTCTCAGCCCAGATCGAGCCGGGCACCCCAAGAGATTGCTGAACGATACCTAAACCCAGGCGGACAAGGGCGCAAGGCCGCCTTGCCAGCGCCAGGGCTTTTTGCTGGATTGCCGCTCGCATATCGTCGGAGGCGTGCAATGACCCCGTTCTTCGTCCAGATCAAATGCGAGCTTGGCAAGGCCTATACGGTGGCCAACGCCCTAGCCGAGGCTGAGATCGCCTCCGAAATCTATTCAACCGCCGGCGACTACGACTTGCTGGTCAAATTTTATGTCGATGCGGGAGCCGATATCGGCCATTTCGTCAACGAGAAGGTGCAGACCATTCCCGGTATCAAGGACACCCGCACCATCATCACCTTCAAGGCATTCCAGACCTGATCGTCAGCGCGGGGGCAGCGACTTGACATAAACCGCGATGGCCTCGCGGTCGGCCGCCGTCAGTTTCGCGGTGTTGGCGACCACCTCAATCATATCGCCGCCAACCAAACCCGCGTCCGGTGTCAAACCGTCGGCAAGCACGCCGGCGATGTCCTGCTCGGTCCAGCTCTTGAGCTTGTTTTGGGTGATGTCGGGAACGCCGCCATGTTTAGTCGGGGACGGGCCGCCGGTGAAGCGCTTGCTCGCAATGACGGCGCCAAAGATATTGCGGGGGCTGTGACACTCGGCGCAATGACCGGGTCCGTTGACTAAATATGCACCCCGATTCCATTGCGCGGATTTCGACACGTCGGGCTTGAGCGGTTCACTGTCAAAAAATAGCAATTTCCAAAGACCGACTGCGCGGCGAATATTAAACGGGAAGCGCAGGTCGTGATCACGCACCTTGCCGGCAACCGGCGGCAAGGTTTTAATATAGGCAAACAGATCGCGCAGATCGTCTGTCCGCATGTTACGGTACGACGTGTACGGGAATGCCGGAAAAAGATGCTCGCCCGCGGGCGACACGCCTTTCGTCATGGCGGTAATGAATTGAATTTCACTCCAGCCGCCAATGCCGTCCTTCGGGTCTGACGAAATGTTGGGAATATAAAAATTGCCAAAGGGTGTGTTCAGTGCGAGCCCACCGCCAAGCCGCGTCGGATCCTTCTGCCGGGGAACCGCATGGCAGGATGAACAGCCGCCCGCATAAAACATTTCGCTGCCGTTGGTAAGATCTGGGGTGTGCGGCCCAATCGCCGCTACCGGCGCCGCGGGGATGGTCAAAATCCACAGCGCAACGGCCATCACCGCGGCAAGACAAGCCACAGCAATCAGCCATCGAATCATCGGTTTCCCCGAACGTGCCGATCGCTTGTACACGAGCGACGGCGGTTACACGACGGTCTCGGAGCGGCGCTGCGCATCAAAATATCACTGATAACGCTTGAGCAAGGGGCGGTTAGCCGCCGTCGGCCAAACCGGCGGCAATTGGCGCAAGGATTGCACGGCAAGCCCGATTATCAAGCAAGTTTTGCAACGCAAACGAATAATTTATTGTTGGACGAATAATGAACGAGCTTCCGTGTATAGCTAGCGCCACTTCTCCCGGGGAAATTTACGTCGAGGTTACCCAATGAATCGCATTGCTGCAGCTCTTGCGCTCGCAACGGCCCTGCTCTCGCCCGCCGGCCCCGCCTCCTCCGCGGAAACACCCGCCAAGATCGTCGAAGCACGGCAGGACGCCATGGGCGCGAATTGGACCAATTACTTTAAGTCCATCGCTGCTACGATACGCTCGGGGAGCCCGGATCTTACCCTTGTGGCGGCAAAGGCCGACCAGGCAGTCGATCATCTCAAAAAGCTGGTGCGGCTCTTTCCACCCGGAACAGGCCGCGATGTCGTGCCGGAGACACGCGCTAAGCCCGAAGTATGGACGCAACGGGCGGATTTCGACGCTGCGATGACGGCGCTCATCGACGCCACCAAAACGATGAGCGACGATGCCAAGAGAGGCGACGGCGAAAAGGTCAAAGCCGACTGGACCGCGACCGCAAAAGCATGCGGCGCCTGCCACGGTGGCCCAACGGACGCCGGCGGCAAGTTCCGTTTTGCAAAAGGGGAATGAGGCAAGCATTTCGTGGCGGACGGTGCCGGCTCGCCTGACGCTTACTGGTGATGGCCGCCCGCGGCCTCGATCGCTGCCCAAACCCGCGGGGGCGTCGCCGGCATGTCAATGTGGCGAATGCGATAGTTGCGCCACAGCGCATCGACGACGGCATTGATAATCGCCGGGCAGGAACCGATGGCGCCCGCTTCACCCGCGCCTTTCACGCCGAGCGGATTGACCTTGCACGGCACGTTGCGGGTTTCGAAATCGAAAGACGGCGCAGCGTCCGCACGCGGCAGCGCGTAGTCCATCAGGGTCGCGCTGAGCAATTGCCCCGACGCCTGATCGTAGATCGTATCCTCCATCAACGCCTGACCGATGCCCTGCACCGTGCCGCCATGCACCTGCGCAGCAAGCATCAGTGGATTAAGCGTCATGCCAAAATCGTCGACGACGACGTATTTGAGAATGGTGACTGCGCCGGTCGAAGGATCGAGCTCGATCTCGGCGATATGGGTGCCGTTCGGATAAGTCGGCTCGCCCGGCGTAAACGTATCTGCCGCGGTCATGGCGTCACTATTTTTTCCTGCGCGCGCGGCAACGTCCGCAAGCGAGATCAACCGATCGGTACCCACCACGCGCACGGCGCCGTTAGCGAGCTCGAGATCGCCGGGGGCGGCTTCGAGCGCGTCGGCCGCGAGCCGTTTGATTTCCCTGGCCAGTTTCTTGCTGGCGCCATCGAGCGAGGCGCCGCCGCAGGGGATTGAGCTCGATCCGCCAGTGCCGCCGCCGGTGGCCACGAGATCCGTGTCACCCTGCACCACGCGTACACGCTCTGGTGGCAAATCCAGTTGCTCGGAGACAAGCTGGGCATAAGCGGTGGCGTGGCCCTGGCCGGTCGATTGGGAGCCAATTAGAACGGTGACGTCGCCGTTTTCCTCCAGCCGCACCGTCGCCGTTTCCGGGCCTAGATTGCCGCAAGCCTCGATATAGGTCGCCAAGCCGATACCGCGCAGCCTGCCGGCCCGCTTCGACGCAGCCGCGCGCTTGTTGAAGCCACCCCAATCGGCCATTTCCTGGGCGCGCGCCATGTGGCCGGCGAATTCGCCGGAATCGTAGGTCTTGCCCGTCGCCGTCGTGTACGGCATCGCTTTCGGCTTGATGAAATTGCGCTTGCGCAAAATGTCCGGCGCTATGCCGGCATCACGCGCGGCGGCGTCAACAAGCCGCTCGATGACGTATGCGGCCTCGGGCCGCCCCGCGCCGCGATAGGCATCGACCGGGACAGTGTTGGTATAGGCGCCGCGCAAACGCACATAGGCAAGCGGGATATCATAGACACCTGGCGCCATGCCGACGCCGAGCCACGGGATATAGGGCGCAAAGCAGGACAGATAGGCGCCCATGTCGGCAACGATATCGAGATCGAGCGCGAGAAAGCGGCTCTTGTCGTCGAGGGCAAGCCGCGCCGTGGTGATGTTGTCACGGCCCTGGCTGTCGCCAAGGAAATGTTCGGTGCGCTCGGCCACCCATTTCACCGGCTTGCCCAGGCGCTTCGCAGCGACCGCAGCCAGCGCATATTCGCGATAGGGAAAGAGCTTGGTGCCAAACCCGCCGCCAACGTCAGGTGTGACCACCCGCATTTTGTCCGGCGGAATCTTCAGCACGTCGGCGCAGAGGATATCGCGGACGATGTGACTGCCCTGGCTGCCGAGAGTGAGCGTGTAACGATTGCCGTCGTACTCGGCGATGACGCCGCGGGTATCGATATAATTTGTCACTAGACGCTGATTGATCAGCGATATCTCGACGGTGCGGGCTGCCTTGGCGAAGGCCTCACGCGTGGCCTTCTGGTCACCGACCGCGGTCTCAAATGCGAGATTGCCCGGCCGGTCCTGCCAGACCTGCGGCGCGCCGGACTTAAGCGCGGCTACGGCGCCAATGACATGCGGCTGCGGTTGCCAGTCGATGGAGATCGCTTCCGCCGCATCCTTGGCCTCATCCAGCGTACCGGCAACGACAAACGCAACCGCGTCGCCGACGTGACGCGCGACGCCCTTGGCGAGCACCGCATAGGGCGGGACAACCGTCGGCAGATCCGGGATGACGCCCGGCGTCGGCATAGAACCAAGCTCCGCGACGTCATCGGCCGTGAGCACGAGCCCCACGCCGGGCATCGCCCGTACGGTGGCGAGATCGGCGAATTGGAAACGCGCGTGCGCGTGCGGTGAGCGTAGCACCACTGCATGCAGGGTGCCCGCCGGTGTCACGTCGGCGATGTAGGTCCCGGCGCCGCGCAACAGAGCATCATCTTCCTTGCGCCTCACCGCCTGCCCGATGCCGAATTTCATGGCTGTCATCGGCCTCCCCGCGACTGTTATTCGGCCGGTTGCGCATGCGGCGGATGCCGTCGCGCTTCGGCCCGCAGCGCTATCCATCGGCACACTACATAGAACACGGGCGTGAAGATGAGGCCGAAAAGAGTGACGCCGATCATTCCAGAAAACACCGCAGTGCCAAGTGATTGGCGCAGTTCGGCCCCGGCGCCTACGGCAAAGGCCAGCGGCACGACGCCGAGGATGAAAGCGAGCGACGTCATCAAAATCGGGCGCAGCCGCAGATGCGCCGCCTCAACTGCAGCGGCGAAACGGTCGCGCCCGCCGTCTTCCAGCTGCTTGGCGAATTCGACGATCAGAATGGCGTTTTTTGCGGCGAGCGCGATGAGCACGATAAAGCCGACCTGGGTGAGAATATTGTTGTCTTGACCGCGGATCACCACCCCGATGATCGAGGCGATCAAGCACATGGGCACGATGAGGATGACGGCGAGCGGAAGCGTGAGGCTTTCGAACTGGGCCGCAAGCACCAAGAAGACGAATACGACCGCCAGCACAAACGCGAACACGGATGTGTTGCCGGCTCGAATCTGCTGGAACGCAAGCGTCGTCCACTCGTAGCTGAAGCCCTCGGGCAGAACTTGCGCCGCGAGCTTCTGCATAATTTGAATGGCTTGGCCCTGGCTGTACCCGGGAGCCGCCGAGCCGTCGAGTTCGGCGGCCGGGTAAAGATTGTAGCGCGGCACGCGATAGGGGGCGGTAATGCTCTGTACCGTGGTGAAAGCGCCGAGTGGCACGGTGTCGCCGCCATTATTGCGCACGCGGATGTTGAGCACATCCTTGGTGTCGGCGCGGTAGTCGCTCTGCGCCTGCGCCACCACGCGATAGGTCCGCCCGAACAGATTGAAGTCGTTGACGTAGGCCGAGCCGAGATAGATCTGCAACGCCGCGAAGACATCAGGGATATTAATGCCGAGCAACTGCGCCTTGGTGCGGTCGATGTCGAGATAAAGCTGCGGTGTCGTGTTTTCGAACAGCGTATAGACCTGGGAGAGGCCCGGCGTCTGTGCCGCACGTCCCATCATCGCGTAAGCCGCGCCCTGCAGCGCCTGATAACCGAGACCGCCACGATCCTCAACCATCATGCGGAAGCCGCCGGCATTGCCGATACCGGACACCGGCGGCGGCGCGGCGACAAAGATCAGCCCTTCCTGGATCGCGGCCAGGCGCTTGAACAACTCCATCTGGATCCCGGCGGCCGATTGGCGAGGGTCTGCCGCGCGTTTTTCAAAATCGTCGAGTGTGACGAAAATGGCGCCCGCGTTGGGCGCGTTGGTAAAGGTCGCACCGGAGAAACCGACGATGTTCACCGCATGCGCAATACCAGGCACCTTCAGAGCAATCTCGACGGCGCGGCGATTGACCTCGTCGGTGCGCGTCAGGGACGCCGCCGGCGGCAGCTGTGTCACAATGATGAGATAGCCGCGGTCGAGTTGCGGAATGAAGCCGACCGGTGTCCGGGTAAACTCGAGGAGGCCAAAGCCAATGACGCCGGCATAGACCACAAGCATCAGCACGGCGATGCGCACCAGACGACCGGAGAGCCAGCCGTAGCCGCGCGTCAACGCGGAGAAGCCGCGATTAAAGAGTGCAAAAAAACCTCGGATCGGCGCGGCCCATCGTGGCCCGGCATGGGCTTCAACGTGCGGCTTGAGCAACAAGGCGCACAGCGCGGGCGACAAGGTCAGCGATACCAGCAACGAAATGACGGTCGCCGAGGCGATGGTCAGCGCGAACTGCCGATAGAATTGTCCCGATATGCCGGTGATGAACGCGGACGGCACGAACACTGAGGTCAGCACAAGCGCGATCGCGATCAGCGCGCCGCCGACTTCGTCCATGCTCTTGATGGCCGCCTCGCGGGGCTTCAGGCCACCCTCGATATTGCGCTCGACGTTCTCGACCACGACGATCGCGTCGTCGACGACAATGCCGATGGCAAGCACCAGTCCGAACAACGATAGATTATTGAGTGTAAAGCCGAAGATCGACATCGCGAAAAACGTGCCGATCAGCGACACCGGAATAGCGATGATGGGAATGACCGCAGCGCGCCAGGTCTGCAGGAACAGGATAACCACCAGTACGACGAGAATGATCGCCTCGCCGATCGTGGATTCGACGGCATCCACCGACTGCTGGATGAATTCGGTCGGATTGTAGACGATTGTATATTTTAGGCCCGGTGGGAATCGTTGTGCCAGATCGTCCATGGTCTTGATGATCGTCTTCGAAGTCGCCAGTGCGTTTGAGCCGGGCCGCTGGAAGACGCCGATCGCGATCGCCGGATCGCGATCAAGATATGAGTTCGTTGAATAATCCTGCGCCGCGAGATCAACCGTTGCCACGTCCTTGACGCGGACCACCGCAGTCGCGGTTTGCTTGACGACGATATTGGCGAACTCGTCCGGATTCTTGAGCCGCCCTTGCGTGCTCACCGAAATCTGGAACGCCCCCGGCTTGTCCATCGGGGGCTGATCGAGAACGCCGGAGGCGACCTGCACGTTCTGCCCCTGCAGCGCTGTCACCACGTCGCCCGCAGTCAGTCCGACCGATTGCAGCCTGTCGGGGTCGAGCCAGATGCGCATGGCATAATCGCGACTGCCGAAAACGGTGATTGAGCCGACCCCGTCGACGCGGGTGAGCGCATCGGTGATCTCGATGGTGGCGTAATTCGAGATAAACAACGTGTCGCGCGATTTATCCGGTGAATAAAGGTGCACGACCATCATCAGGTCGGGCGAACTTTTTTGCACGGTGACGCCGATATTGCGCACATCGGACGGCAACCGCGGTTGCGCGATGGCGACGCGGTTCTGCACCTGCACCTGGGCGATATCGAGATTGGTGCCGATATCGAAGGTCACCGAGATGTTGAAGCGGCCATCGCCGGTCGAATTCGACGACAGGTAGATCATATTCTCAACGCCGTTGATCTGCTGCTCGATCGGCGTCACCACGGTCGAAGCCACGACGTCGGCGCTGGCACCGGGATATTGACCTGTCACCGTGATCGTCGGCGGCGAGATGTCCGGATATTGCGCGATCGGCAGCCGCAAGAACGCGACGCTGCCGATAATCACAATCACGATCGAGACCACCGAAGCGAAAATCGGACGGTCGATGAAAAAGTGCGAGATACGCATCGGGCTGGTCCGCCGTTACTTCTTCGGCGCCGCGGCGGCGGGCGGCGGTGCAGCACCCTGCTCCTGCGGAGTAACCTTTTGGCCCGCCCGCGCCCGCATCAGGCCGTTGACCACCACGCGATCGTTGGGCCCTAAGCCTTCCTTGATCGCCCGCAATCCGTCGGAGGTGACCTGGCCGATGGTGACGTATTTCTGCGCCACGACATTGTCGGGGCCGACGACGAGGAGAAACTTGCGCGCCTGCTCGGTACCCACTGCCGAGTCTGGAACCAGCAACCCTTCATAAGGCGGCGACGCCGGCACGCGAATTCGCGCAAACATACCGGGCGTGAGCAAGCCCGCGGTATTGGCAAACTGCGCGCGGCCGCGGATCGTCCCGGTCGAGCGGTCGATCACGTTATCGATGAAATCCATTCGCCCTTCGTGGTCATAATCATGCTCGTCGATGAGCTTGAGCGCGACCTGTACGCCGACGCCGCGGCTGGCAACATCGTGCCCCTGCTTTGCGATACGCTCGTAGCGCAAGTACGAGCTTTCATCGAAGGTGAACTCGAAGCGGATCGGATCGATCGACACGATAGTCGCGAGCAGCGTGGTGTTTCCAGTGGTGCCGCCGGTTACCAGGTTGCCGGGGGAGACGCGTCGGTCGCCGATGCGGCCGCTGACAGGGGCATGCAGCTCGGTATATTCGAGGTCAAGCTCGGCCTGCCGCACCGCCGCCTCATTGGCGCTGACTGAGGCCTGCGCGTTGCGGTAGGCCTGCGCGCGCTGCTCAAAAGTCTGGTCGGTAATCGTCTTGTCGCGCACCAGCTGCTGGCCGCGATCGAGGTCGGCCTTGGTGTAGATCACGTTCGATTTTGCCTGCTCGAGATTTGCGCGCGCCTGATCGAGCGCGTTCTGGAACGGACGCTTGTCGATGGTGAACAGCAGGTCGCCCTGCTTGACCATCTGGCCGTCCTTGAAGTCGATCGAATCGAGGTAACCGGATTCGCGTGCTCGGATTTCGACCGAATCGACCGCGGTAAAGCGGCCGACATATTCGTCGTAATCGAACAGGGTGCGCTTGACCGGATTGGCGACAGTTACCGTCGGTGGCGGCGGCGCTCCCTGCGGCTGCTTTTCGCCGCAGCTTACGACCAAAGTCGCGAGCAGCAGTACGAGCGCAAACTGCCGTGCCACCGAAATCAAAAGCCCAAAGCGTCTAGAGCCGATCATGAAGCCCTTGAAATCGAATGGTATCCGGCGCCCGTCCCATAACGTCGCCAACCAGCTATGTCCACCGGATCACCTTTACAACCGGCGACAATCCAAAGCTTACGGGTGCGTCCGAAAAGCCACAAACCAGCGGGGGCCGAATAATGCCAGCAGCAGTGCGACATAGCAGGCACCGCCAATGAGGGCCAGTAAAGCAACCGCCGCTAAATTGTGCAGATGGTGCCATTGGGAAAATAAATCGCTCACCGGCGCCTGGCAAAGCCACAGCACGGCCGCAAGAATAAGTCCGATCACGGCGAATTTTGGCAACGACTGCCGCAGACGCTCGTCGACACTGGCGTGGCCGGAGCGCGCGGAGAACCACAAGACCAGGCCGAGATTGATCCACGCGCCGATCGACGTCGCCAACGCGAGGCCTACTTGCGCGAGCGGCCCCATCAACAGGAATTTGAAGCCAATATTCACGGCGGCCGCAACCAGCGCGGCCTTTACCGGAGTCGCTGTATCGCCGCGGGCGAAGAAGGTAGCGACCGAGCTGCGGATGAGAACAAACGGCAGCAAGCCGATGGCATAGGCTGCCAGCGTGTGCCCTGCGGCAATCGCGTCGGCGTCGGTGAAAGCGCCACGGGCGAACAAGGCCCGCATCAATAGCTCGGGAATTACAATGAAGGCCGCCAAACACGGAACCGCTAGCAGCAGCGTGAATTCGATCGACCTGTTTTGCGCGTGCGCAGCACCCGATTCATCGCCCGCGGCGATGCGCCGCGCCATTTCCGGCAGCACCACTGTGCCGGCAGCGATACCGATGACGCCGATGGGCAACTGGTTGAGCCGGTCCGCGTAATACAGTGCCGAAATTGCGCCGGCGGCAAGGAAGCTTGCGATGATGGTGTCGGCAAACAGCGCGAGTTGGACGCCCATCGAACCGACGGTCGCCGGCCCGAGCGCGCGGAAAAAACGGCGTACGTCGGCGTCAAGCTCTGGCCAGCGCAAGACCGGCAGAGCGCCGACGCGCCAGGCATCGCCGCCGACAAGCATCACCTGGAGTACGCCGGAGATGACGACGCCCCAGGCCGCGGCGTGGCCGGCGCTGGGGAAAAAAGCGGCAAGACCAAGCGTTGCCATCATCGATAGATTGAGCAAAGTAGAGGCGGCGGCAGCGGCCGCGAAGTGTTGCAGGGCATTGAGGATGCCGCCGTAAAGCGTCACCACCGTAATGAACAACAAATAGGGAAAGGTGATCCGTGTGAGATCGACGGCAAGCGCAAAGCGTCCAGGGTCGCGGGTAAATCCCGGTGCCAAAAGATCGATCGCTTGCGAGGTAAACAGCAATGCCAGCGCTAGCAAAACAATTTGGCTTGCCAGCAGCAGCGTGAAAATCCGATCGGCGAAAATGCCGGCACGCTCTGTCCCGCCCTGCTCGCGGATGCGGGCATAGGCCGGCACGAAGGCGGCGTTGAAGGCGCCTTCGGCGAAGATGGCACGAAAGTGGTTGGGCAGCCGGAACGCCACGAAAAACGCGTCGGCAACCGGACCGGCACCGAGGATCGCCGCCAAGATGATGTCGCGGGCAAACCCGGTGACCCGCGACAGCAGGGTCAGCCCGCCGACCGTGAGAATGCGTTGAATCATGGCTGATAACCTGCCGGATCCCGGGCCAAGCGCCGCGAATGCGTCGATAACCTTTCGCAACGATACCGATAGTCAGGCACGGCAGATTGGCTTAAGACGATTCCTTAGCCAGAACAAATAGCCCCGCCGAGCCTCGCCCGATGCCTTCGCCGATCGTTCCCATCCTGCTCGCCGGTGGCGCCGGCACGCGGCTTTGGCCGGTCTCCCGCGACGCCCTGCCCAAGCAATTCCTGCCGCTGGTCGGCAACCGCTCGACCTACCAGGAGACCCTGCTGCGGGTACGCGACCCGATGTTTGCCCCGCCAATCGTGATTACCGGGCCGAATTTCCACTTTTTTGCGCGACGCCAGGCCGAGGAGGTCGGCGTTGAGGCAACCGTGGTGATCGAACCGATGCGACGGGATTCCGGACCGGCGATTGCAGCGGCGACCGCGGTCGCGCTCAAGGGCGATCCGCAGGCGGTGGTGCTCGCGCTCGCCGCCGACCACATCATACTCGACGCGGAGGAGTTCCGTGCCACCTGCCGCGCTGGACGCGAAGCCGCGGACGCCGGGCGCATCGTCACTTTCGGAATAAAGCCGACCGAGCCGAAGACCAGCTTCGGCTACATCCTGCCGGGCGAGCCCATCGGCAAGAGCGGCGTTCATGCAGTCGAGCGCTTTGTCGAGAAGCCGGACGCACCGACCGCGGCGCAATACGTGCGCGGCGGCTATTTGTGGAATTCCGGAAATTTCCTGTTCCGCGGTGACGTGCTGCTCGGCGAGCTTTCGCGGCTCGAGCCGGCGATGGCGCAAGCCATCGTCGCGGCGGTCGATAACGCCGTGACCGATCTCGGATTCCTGCGCCTGCAATCCGACGCCTTTGCCCGCGCGCCGCAGAAGTCGATCGACTACGCGGTGATGGAAAAAACCGATCGCGCCGCGGTGGTAACGGGAAATTTCCGCTGGTCGGACATCGGCAGCTGGGATGCCCTGTTCGACATCACGCCGCGCAACGCCGACGGCAACGTCGTGCAGGGGCCGGTGGTGACCGTCGATTCGAGCGGGTGCGTGGTGCACTCCGACGGGCGACTCACAGCCGTGGTCGGCGTCAAGGATCTGGTCGTGGTGAGCACCTCGGACGCGGTGATGGTGCTGCCACGGGCACGGGCGCAAGAGGTTCGCGAACTCGTCGCAAAACTCAAGACCGCGAAACGCGCCGAGGCGACCGACCACAAGCGCGTGCACCGGCCCTGGGGCTATTACGAGTCGATCGATACGGGCGAGCGCTTCCAAGTCAAGCGCATCGTCGTCATCCCTGGCGGCATATTATCGCTGCAAAAGCACCAGCACCGCGCGGAGCACTGGGTCGTGGTGCGCGGCACCGCCGAGGTGACCAACGGCGAGACGATCCGCGAGGTCCATGAAAACGAGTCAGTCTATATCCCGCTCGGTACGGTGCACCGGCTTGCCAACAAGGGCAAAATCCCGCTCGAACTCATCGAAGTGCAGACCGGAAGCTATCTCGGCGAAGACGACATCGTCCGCCTCGAGGATATCTACAAGCGCAGCTAGATCCGCAGCCGCCGTCAGACCAGCTTCCGCCGCTCCAATTCCACGATGACTTCGCTGGCCAACCGATCGGGCTCTTTTCGTCCGGACAGAAGGTGCAGTTCTGGCTGCTCAGGCACTTCGTAAGGCTGATCGACGCCGGTGAAATTCTTGATCTCGCCCGCGAGCGCACGCCGATAAAGTCCCTTGGGGTCGCGCGCGATACAGTCCTCGAGCGGCGCGTCGACGAAAATCTCTATGAATTCATTGGTTTGCAGCAATTCGCGCACCATGCGCCGTTCGGCGCGAAACGGCGAAATGAATGAGCACAACACGACAAGCCCGGCCTCGACCATCAGTTTCGCCACCTCCCCGATGCGCCGAATGTTTTCGACGCGGTCGCCCTCGGTAAAGCCGAGATCGCGATTAAGGCCATGCCGGATATTGTCGCCGTCAAGCAAGATCGTGTGCACGCCCCGCGTGTTGAGCGCGGCTTCGACCAAATTGGCGATTGTCGATTTTCCCGACCCCGGCAGGCCGGTGAACCAAAGCACTGCCGGGCGATGGTGCATGAGGTTGGCGCGCGAGGCTTTGCTCACCGTGTGACTGTGGTGATGAATGTTGGTCGCCCGGCGCAGGGCAAAATCGATCATCCCGGCGGCCACCGTTTCGTTCGAATAGCGATCGATGAGGATAAACGCCCCCATCTCCTTATTATCGGCGTAAGGGTCGAACACCACCGGTCTCGCGACCGACAGGTTACAAACGCCCACCTCGTTCAACGTCAGCGTTTTAGCTGCAAGCTTCGCCAGCGAATTGACGTCGACCGCGTGCTTAAGTTCGGTCACAGTCGCAGTGATTGTGCTTTGGTTGACCTTCATCAGGTAAGAGCGCCCCGGCAAAAGGGGCTCGTTCCCCATCCAGACCAGATGCGCCGCGAACTGGTCGGCAACCTGCGGCCGATCGCGTGGTGCCGCCAGCATATCACCGCGGGCTATGTCAACCTCATCAGCGAGCGTGACGGTGACACTGTCACCGGGCTGCGCGGCGGCCAGTTCACCACCGGCACCGATCACCGACTTGATTCTCGTAGCCTTGCCGGAGGGAAGCACCACGACGTCGTCGCCAGCACTGGCTTTGCCGCTCGCGATTGATCCACTGAAGCCGCGAAAGTCGGAGTGCGGCCGGTTGACCCATTGCACCGGCATTCGAAATGGTTTGCCGGCGCGGTGGTCCTCGATGTCAACGGATTCCAGATATTCAAGAAGATGCGGGCCGGTGTACCAATGCGTGTGCTCGCTGCGAGAAGACACGTTGTCGCCGTAGCGCGCCGAGATCGGGATCGCTGTAATGTCCTTGAAATCAAGCGCCGTGGCAAAGCTGCTGAAGCCCGAAGCGATCCGCTCAAAGACGGCGGGGGCAAACTCGACGAGATCGATCTTGTTCACGGCGAGAACGGCGTAGCGGATGCCCAACAGGCTCGCGATGATGGCGTGCCGCCGGGTCTGCGGCAGCAAGCCCTTGCGCGCGTCGACCAGCAGCACCGCAAGGTCCGCGTTCGAGGCGCCGGTCGCCATGTTGCGGGTGTACTGCTCGTGGCCGGGCGTGTCGGCGACGACAAAGGCGCGGCGCGGCGTAGAAAAATACCGGTAGGCGACGTCGATGGTAATGCCCTGCTCGCGCTCGGCTTCCAGGCCGTCCAGCAAAAGCGCGAAATCGACCCCGGCGCCGACGGTGCCGTGCTTTTTCGAGTCGCGCTCAAGCGCGGCCAACTGATCGTCGAAGATCAGCTTTTGCTCGTAAAGCAGTCGGCCAATCAAGGTCGATTTGCCGTCGTCGACCGAACCACAGGTCAAAAAGCGCAATGCTGGCGGCGTTTTTGCATCCACCGCGCGGGCTTGATTTCGAGCGGTGGCCGGCGCCGGGCTATCCATCAGAAGTACCCCTCGCGCTTCTTTTTCTCCATCGAGCCGCTCTCGTCGCGGTCGATCACGCGGCCTTGCCGTTCGGACGCCGTTGCATCGCGCATTTCGGCAATGATGGCATCGAGCGTGTCAGCGTCCGACGCAATCGCCCCGGTCAGGGGATAGCAGCCAAGCGTGCGAAAGCGCACGCGCAGCGTGCGCGGCGTCTCGCCGGGTAGAAGCGGCAAGCGCGCGTCGTCGACCATGATCAGAGCACCGTCTCGCTCGACCACCGGCCGCGGCTTGGCGAAGTACAAGGGAACGACGGGAATATTCTCGGCTCTGATGTAGTCCCAGACGTCGAACTCGGTCCAGTTGGACAGCGGGAACACACGCATCGATTCCCCGGCCCTGATGCGCGTGTTGAATATCCGCCAAAGCTCAGGGCGTTGATTGCGCGGATCCCACCCATGGCCCGTGGAGCGGTGGGAGAAAATGCGCTCCTTGGCGCGGCTCTTTTCCTCGTCGCGACGTGCGCCGCCGAACGCGGCATCAAATTGCCACTTGTCGAGAGCCTGGCGCAGGCCTTCTGTCTTCATCACTTGTGTGTGAAGCGCAGAACCGGACGAAACCGGCGAAATTCCGCGCGCGAGTCCTTCCTCGTTGACATGGACCAGAAGATCCATCGCAACGCGCGCGGCCGTTTCATCACGGAAGGCAATCATCTCCCCAAATTTCCACGTCGTATCGACATGGAGCAGCGGGAACGGCGGTTTCGAGGGCTGAAATGCTTTTTGCGCGATGTGCAGCATCACGCTCGAATCCTTGCCGACCGAATAGAGCATGACCGGGTTTTTGAATTCGGAGACGGTCTCGCGAATGATGAACATCGCCTCCGCCTCGAGCCGGCGCAGACGAAAATTGGTGTCGCGCCAATTCATTCGGTTGATCCGTACGTTTCGCTTTGCGGCATTACTGCAGGAGGCGAGCAAAAGATAATGAAAATAATTTACCGACCTAGCGCGCCAGCGCCCGTTGGACCGCGTCGATGATGCGATCCTGCGTCGCCTCGTCGAGATAGGCGTGCATCGGCAGGCTGATGACTTCCGCGGCGAGCTTATCGCTGACGGCAACGCCTCCCTCGCCAACCGGATAATGCTTGTAGGCCTGCTGGCGGTGCAACGGAATCGGGTAATAGACCGCGGTGGGAACGCCATCAGCCTTCAGCGCTGCGGCAAAAGCGTCACGCCGGCCGGCGGGCAGGCGGATCGTGTATTGCGCCCAGACCGAAACAAGACCTTCGGGCACCTTGGGCACGGTCACCGGGTCGCCGAGCGCTTGCGCATAACGGCGTGCGACCTCATTGCGCGCCCCGATCTCGCTCGCGAAGATCTTGATCTTCTCGCTCAGGATGGCGGCCTGGATCGTGTCGAGGCGGGAGGCAAGCCCGATGCGAATATTGTCGTATTTGTCGGTCCCGTGGCCATGCATGCGCAGGCTGCGCAACGTGTCGGCCATGCCAGCGTCGTCGGTAAGCACCGCGCCGCCATCGCCATAACAGCCGAGCGGCTTTGCTGGGAAGAAACTGGTTGCCGTGGCGTGGCCGAATGTGCCGAGACGGCGGCCCTTGTAAACCGCGCCGAAAGCCTGCGCGGCGTCGTCAAGAATGAGCAGCTTTTCCGCCTTGGCAGCTGCGGCAATACCGTCATGGTCGGCGGCCAAACCAAACAGATCGACCGGAATCAGCGCCTTCGGCTTCAGGCCAAGACGCTTCGCCGTGGCGATCGCGCCGGCAATGCCCCCAACGTCGATATTGAAGGTGACTGCGTCGACATCGACAAAGACCGGCGTCGCCCCGACCAACGCCGCTACTTCCGCGGTGGCGCAGAAGGTGAATGAGGGACAAATCACCGCATCGCCGGGTCCCACGCCCCAGGCGCGCAAGGCCAGCACCAGCGCATCGGTGCCGCTGGCGCAGCTGACGGCATGGCGGGCGCCGGCAAAGGCAGCGAGCTCTTCCTCGAACTGCCGCACCTCGGGGCCGAGAATGAACTGGCAGTGCCCGAGCACGCGCGCGACGGCAGCGTCGACCGCCGGTCCCAGGCGGCGGCGCTGGGCGGCGACATCGATAAATGGAATGGGCGGCAAATTTGGGCGCAAGTTCATGATGACGTCCGAAGTATTACGGTCTCAGCCGACAACCACGCGCGGCGCTTCACGCACGCTTTGGCGCTGCGGCGTGATGGCCGGACGGCCTACCAGGCATTGCGTGGCGATCTCCAGGCTGGCGACGCCTTCTTCGCCCGTCACTGCCGGCGCGGTCCCGGTTTGCACCGCTCGCAAAAACGCCAGCAGCTCGGAGCGCAACGGCTCGGCATGGCCGACCGAAAGATGCCGCATCGAGTAGCTGCCGTCCGGCTGGAAGCCGAAGCACTCCGTCACCTGCCGGGTAAGCAGATCGCCCATCACATATTTGCCGCGCGTGGCGACAGTGACGCTACGCGCCTTGAACGGCGTCAGCCAGTTAGTGTTGATGTGCGCAAGCACGCCCGAGGCGGTACGGAATTGCAGGAGTGCAATGTCCTCGCGTTCGGCCACAGCACTGGAGAGCTGCGGCTGCACCTCGATAATGTCGGAATCGGTAAACCAGCGGATCAGGTCGATGTCGTGCACCGCGAGATCGATGACCACGCCGACATTCGACATGCGCGGCGGAAACGGACCGACGCGGGTGATGGCGATCGAGAGAATATCTTCGTTGCGGATCGCGTCCTTGATCGCCTCAACCGCCGGGTTGAAACGTTCGACGTGACCGACCATCAGGGTGACGCCGGCGCGGCGCGCCGCAGAAATGAGTTCGCGCCCTTCCTCGACCGTCGACGCGATCGGCTTTTCCACCAGAACGTGGACGCCGCTCGCGATGCAGGCAAGCGCTATGTCTCGATGCAAGTGGGTCGGGGCAGCAATGGTGATGCAATCAACGCCGAGAGCAAGCAGGGAGTTGACGTCGGCAACCGCCGTACACCCCAGAGCGCGAGCAACAAATTCCGCCTGCTTGCGGTCGGGGTCGGCGACACCGACAAGCTCAGCGCCGGGAATACCGGCGAACACGCGGGCATGATTGCTGCCCATCACGCCGACGCCGACAACGCCCACGCGCAATGGACGTTCCGCGCTCGTTTGCGATTCTTGCGTCATAACGCGCCGAATGCCCCTTGTCTCACGCGCTGCAAAGCCCCGACCTCAACTAGCATGGCTCGCGGCGACTGGCGACCGCCCCTGGGCAAGCGCGCGAACACGTTTTGATTCAACGTATTACACGCATAAACGAGGTGGAAAAACAGCGTGGTTGCCAAATCCAGCCGCGGCCTATTCAGCAGCGCGCGAAGCGGGAATGGCAAGCCTCAGGCCCGCGGCAAGCGCGTCTTCGCGGAAGGACTTCACCGCGCCGAGCGAAAGTTCCGCCGCCGACTTGGTACCAAGCGCCGGCAATTTCTTCAGCACATCGGCCGGCGCAGTGATGATGTGACAGCCCATGTCGCTTGCCTCGACCACGTTGAACGCTTCACGCGTGGAGGCCCAGATGATCTCGACATTTTTTGTTTTCCGCGAACGCGCAACGGCATCCTGCATGATCGGCCGATAGTCGATGCCGAAATCTGCCAGCCTGCCGGCAAACACCGAAACACATGACGGCGCGCCGCCGTCGAGCGCTGCGATTGCCTGCGCAACCTGCTCCGGGGTGAAGATCGCGGTCATGTTGATCTTGACGCCGTCGCGCGAGAGCGAACGCACCGCCTCGAAAAGCGGCTCACCGCGCGTGGTCGTGACCGGCAGCTTGACATGGACGTTTTTGCCCCAGGTGGTGATGACGCGCGCCTGCGCCACCATTTCCGGGATGTCGTCGGAGAAGACCTCGAAGGAAATATGCCGGTCGGGAACCGCGGCGACCAGGTCGCGGCCGTATGCGTCATAATCGCTCACGCCCGCCTTCTTGAGCAGCGAGGGATTGGTGGTGAACCCGGCGATCCAGGCCTGCTTTGCCATTTCGAGGATCTGCGCCTTGTCGGCGCCGTCGGTGAACAATTTGACTTTGAGGTCGGAGAGTTTCGGCATTTGTTTTGCCTTTCGAGGCGCGCGCCTTAGCCGCCAATTTAACTTATTCTCATTGGAGAGCAATCAAGGTATGAGGATAACACTCTTCAATCGCCGTGTTCCCCTCGCCCTTCCCATGCCCGCTTCTCGGCACACCCGGCAGATCGGGACTTATGAGACGCCAGCGCACTTATCTTGTTTTCGCGGCCAAAATCGCGGTCTCTCTGGCGTTGTTGTATGTCGCGGTCGGCTTCGTCAATTTCGGCGCCTTGCGTGAACGGCTTCACCGCATCGACACCATCTGGTTCGCCGCAGCGTTGTTTGTTCTCGTGTTTCAGATCGCTCTTGTGTCACGCCGCTGGCAACGGATTGCCGATGGCTGCGGAGCGGCGCTAGGCATCACTCACGCCATCCTTTACACGCTGATCGGTTCCTTCTTCAGTCAGGTGTTGCCGTCGACCATCGGCGGGGACGCCGCTCGAATCTGGTTTTTGGCTCGTGATACCGGCGCCTGGAAGAGCGCAATATTTTCGGTGCTGATCGATCGCATCGCCGGACTGATCTGGCTGGCCTTGCTGGTACTGATCTGCCTGCCCTGGTCGCTTGTCCTAATCCATAATCCGGTCGGACGCACCGCGCTCTTTGCGATCGGCGCGGCGGGCGTCGCGGCGCCGGCGGGCCTCTTCGTCCTGTCGCGATCGGGCGTGGCGCCGTTCCAAAACTGGAAAGCGACGCGGCATGTCACTGAGATCGCAGCGACAGCGTGGACCGTGCTCACGTCGCCGAAATCCGGCGCCGCCATCGCCCTTATTTCCATCGCCGTGCACCTGCTCACGGTACTTGCGGTGTGGTGCTGCGCCGTGGCCATCGGCTCGCCCTTCACGCTCATGGATTCGGTGCTGCTCATTCCTCCGGTCATTCTCGTCGCCGCGGTTCCGGTGTCGATCGCCGGCTGGGGCGTGCGTGAAAGCGCAATGCTCGCTGCTTTCAGTTACGCCGGCCTGCCGGACAGCGACGGCTTGCTGGTCTCGATTTTGTTCGGTGCCGGTAGCTTTGTCATCGGAGCGGCCGGCGGCATCGTGTGGAGCGTCGGCACAAATCGCACGCGACTTCGCGCCTTACAGGAAGCAGGCGAAAAAGCCGGTGGCCTCTCGCTTTGAATTGTTGGTAAAACCTCGTTTTACGCCGCGCGGACGCGCTTATTAAACGCGAAGGACATTCCTTGTTCTCGGTCAGGCATCTAAACGCGTTAAGGTCCCTCGAAATCGAAAAGGTCGCGCCGCTAATTTTTCCTGGCGCCCGGATTTTGGACATCGGCGCCGGCACCGGCGAACAGGCCGCGGAATTGTCCCAACGGGGCTTTGACGTTTGCGCCATCGAGATTGCCAATTCCGACTATGCCCATGACCGCGTGTTTCCGATCACCGATTACGACGGGCTGACGATACCGTTCCCCAACCAAAGCTTCGATGTCGTATTTTCATCGAATGTACTCGAGCACGTGCCCAACCTCGTAAGGATGCATTCGGAAATCAAACGCGTACTGCGTCCGAACGGGTTTTGCTTGCATGTGTTGCCGACGCACGCCTGGCGTTTCTGGACAATGATGGCCGGTCCGCCGGACGCCGTCGTGACGTTTGTGTCGAGCATCCCGCGGCTGCTGCCGCGATCGGCGGAATTGCGCCAGGAGATTCCTCGGCTTGCCACTGTCTGGTATCGCACGATGCGGCGCTGCGTCGGGTTGGCTTTTCCCTGGCGGCATGGCGAACGAGGGACGGGAGTTTCCGAGCTGGTGTTGTTCCACCCGAGGTGGTGGCGCAAGAATTTCCGGGAAAATGGATTCATCCTGACTTACGAGAAACCGATGGGATTGTTCTACAGCGGCACAATGTTGCTCGGGCCGCATCTGGGATTTGGCAAACGGGCAATTCTCGCGAAATATCTCGGCAGCGCGTGCCGTCTTTACAAAATAACTCCGGCACCAAGCTGACGCGACCCGCGGCTGCGGGCATCGCTGTCAGCCAGCCGACCCTTTCTGATAATCCGTAAACCACGCAACGAATTTGCCGATCCCCTCGGCGATCGGCGTCGACGGCTTGAACCCCACATCCCGCACCAAGTCATCGACATCCGCATAAGTGGCCGGGACATCTCCGGCGTGCATGGGAGCGAGTTCGCGAACGGCCTTTTTGCCGATTGCCTGTTCCAGCAGATCGACGACGTGTGGCACGTCGACCGGGCTGTTGTTGCCGATGTTGTAAATGCGCCATGGCGCCGAACTGGTCGCCGGATCCGGCGTGTCGCCGGACCAGCCGGGATCCGGCTGCGCCGGCTTATCGATCAGTCGCGTCACCGCCCGCACGACGTCGTCGACGTAGGTGAAATCGCGCTGCATCTTGCCGTAGTTGAACAGGGTGATCGGCTTGCCGGACAAAATTGCCGTGGCAAAAAGCCACATGGCCATGTCTGGCCGGCCCCACGGGCCGTAAACCGTGAAGAAGCGCAAGCCCGTCGTCGGCAGCTTGAACAGGTGTGAGTAGGAATGCGCCATCAGCTCGTTTGCCTTTTTCGAAGCACCGTACAGGCTGAGCGGATGGTCAACATTGTCCGAAGTCCTAAAGGGCATTTTCGTATTCGAGCCGTAGACCGACGACGACGAGGCATAAACGAGATGGCGGCAGCCGGTGTGGCGGCAGCCTTCCAGCACATTGACGAAGCCGACGAGGTTGGCGTCCGCATATGCATGGGGGTCGACCAGCGAATGCCGCACGCCCGCCTGCGCCGCGAGATGAATGACGAGCGGAAAACGGTGCTTGGCGAACAGCGCCTCGGTGGCTGCGCGGTCGGCTAGATCCTGCCGCACGAACTGGAAGCCCTTGACGCCGGCGAATTGGCGCAGGCGCGCCTCCTTCAACTTCGGATCGTAGTACGGCGATAAATTATCGACGCCGACCACCTCGCGGCCCGCCTCAAGCAGGCGGCGCGCGACGTGAAAGCCGATGAAGCCGGCCGCGCCGGTGACGAGAATCGGGTTCACAACCGCCATAACTCGATGTGTTCCGGTTTTTGCGCGCGATCAAGCTTGGATTTGACGTCGAGCACGATGCCCTTCCCGTCCTTGAGCAATCGCGTCATCAGCGGCCAGCCTCCGCGGATATAGTCGCGGTGAGCGACCGCCAGAATGACGGCATCGGCGGGCATCAACGTTTCAAGCGGCGTCAGCGACACTCGATATTCCCGCTCGCTCAGAGCAGACGTGGCCAGAGGATCGTGCACCTGCACCCGCACTCCGGATGCCTCCAGCGCGCGCACGATATCGATGACCTTCGAATTGCGGATGTCCGGCACGTCCTCTTTGAATGTCATGCCAAGCACCGTCACCACCGGCTCGGCGCATTTTCGTTCGGTCAGACTGCGGATACATTGTGCCGCCACCCGCCTGCCCATCTCGTCGTTGATTCGCCGCCCGGCGAGAATGATTTCCGGGTGGTAGCCGGCCTTCTCGGCGCGGTAGGTGAGATAATACGGATCGACCCCGATGCAGTGGCCGCCAACCAGCCCTGGCTGGAAATTCATGAAATTCCACTTGGTCGCGGCCGCGGCGAGGACGTCGCCGGTATCGATGCCGAGCTGCTGGAAGACGGCCGAGAGTTCGTTCATGAAGGCGATGTTGAGGTCGCGCTGCGTGTTCTCGATGACCTTTGCAGCTTCGGCAACCTTGATTGAAGGCGCACGATGAATACCGGCGGTTACCACCGAGCCATAGACGTCGGCGACGATGTCGAGCGTCGCCGCGTCCTGCGCCGACACCACCTTGGTGATTGTCTCGAAACGGTGCGTCTTGTCGCCGGGATTGATGCGCTCCGGCGAGTAGCCGATGGCGAAGTCACTGCCGGCTTTGAGCCCCGATGCCTTCTCCAGAGCCGGCAGGCATTCCTCTTCGACCGCGCCCGGGTAAACCGTCGACTCGTAAACAACGATATCGCCACGCTTGAGGACTTTGCCCACGGTTTCCGAGGCCGACAGCACAGCGCCGAGATCTGGCCGGAGCGCACCATCGATTGGCGTCGGCACGGTGACGATGTAGAAGTCGGCGGCCGCCAACTCCGCCGGATCGCTGCTGTAGCGAAGCCCCGGCAGCCCAAGGTCTTTCGTCTCGACTTCCCGGGTGAGATCGATGCCTCGCCGCAAGTCGTCGATGCGGCCACGGTCGATGTCGAAGCCGATCACGGACGTGCCCGATCGCGCAAAGGCCACAGCCACCGGCAGCCCGACGTAACCGAGGCCGATCACGGCGATTTTGCGGGAGTGCCCGTTCATAGAGCCGGATGCTTCGCGTATGCCGTCCGAGATGCGGACGCAAGACCAGATTCATAGACCCGCGCATAAGCGTCCACCATCGCGCCCAGCGGAAACCGCTCCATGATTCTCTCGCGCGCTCTAAGGCCGCGACTAGCACGCTCTGGAGCAGGCTCGCGTGCGGCAGCAGCAAAGGCAGCAGTCATTTTCGCTACATCGCGTGCCGGGACAACATAACCCACATCGCCGATGATCTCCCGGGCGTCACCGACGTCGGTCGCGACGGGAACCAGCCCCGCACTCATGCCCTCGGCGATGACGTTGGAGAACCCTTCCGCGAAGGCCGACGACGATATGACAATATCGGCCGCTGCGTAGAGACGCGGCAAGTCGTGCCGGACACCTAGCGCGCGTACGTTTTGCGGGACGGTGAGCCTCTCGGTGCCGGCGCCGGCGAACAGTCCGTGGACGTGCGGGAGCGCCGCAATTGCCGCCAGCACGAGTGCATGATCCTTCATCGGATCGACGCGTGCGGCGTGGATCGCGACGACCGCATCGGCCGGAATTCCGAGCTCGGCGCGCAACGAGGCACGCGCCCCTGCATCCGGTCGGAATTTCTGCGTATCGACGCCGTTGCGGATCACATCGATCCGGCGCGGCCTGAATCCGCGATCGATGTGAAATTTTGCGCCAGCTTGCGAATTGGCGATGACGAGATCGGGCCAACCTGACATCAAGGCGCCGATGCGAAGAACGCGGCCGTAACGCTCATCATCTACATTAGAGGCGCGCAGGTTCCAGTAAAGCCGCCGACCGTCACGCCGGCCGGCGAGCCGGTGCGCCAGCGCGGCCAGAATATTGCCGTGATACATCCAGCCTTGCACCACAGCCGGATCAAGTTCGCGGATCAGGCACGCCATGCGGCCGATGCCGAACGGCAAGCGCACTGCATTGATGACGCCAAGCACCGTGACCTCGACCTCGCGCGATCTAAGTTCGTCGGTATAGTCGTCGAGCGCCCCGACACAGACGACGTGTTGCGGCACACCGCGCGCCTTGAGACGTGTTGCAACCTGGACCAACGACCCTTCAGCTCCACCGACGCCAAGGCCGCTGATGACATGAACGACCGGGCGTGTTCTCATGCCGTCCGCCACCTCCGCCGCCAAGCCTCGTACATCAAAATGGTCCAGAGCGCGTACGCCCAGTCACGCCTGCCGCTGACATGCTCGGCCCAAAGCTTGCGCGCCACGGGGACGTCAAGCATGCCACCGCCTAAATCCGGCGAACTGAACAGATCACCTGACCAATCTCGTAACGGCCCGCGCAGCCAGTTCGCGAGCGGAACGCCAAAGCCCATTTTTGGCCGCTCGACTAACGCACGCGGAACGTAGCGATCCAGTACGCGACGAAGCAGCCACTTGGTCTCGCCGTTGCGAAGGCGCATGCGACGCGGCAATGACCAGGCAAATTCAACCACGCGGTGATCGAGCAGCGGCGGACGCACTTCGAGCGACACGGCCATTGAAGCGCGGTCAACTTTTTGCAGAATATCGTCAGGCAGATAGGCAGCCATGTCGAAAAGTTGCATGCGCTCAAGCATGTTGTCCGGGCCATTTGGTCCGGGCCAGCGCATGGCAATTGCGTGTTCTCCGGCGCCCGTCACAAGCGCCGCCGGGTCGGGACACTGGCTGACCAGCCGCATGTAGATTGCGTCGCCGTCAAGCCGCAACACCTCCGCGAGCTTCTTCAGTTTTCCGGCAGGGTCGCTAAACCGTAACGACGGCGCGACGCGCGCCGCAAACTCCGCGGCAACCTGTGGTACCGCCTGAAAGACCGCAGCTGCCGTGCGTCGCAGCGGGACCGGCATGCGGGCGAGCCATGCCAGCCGCCCGGCCGCTAGGGCATGACGATTATAACCTGCGAAAAGCTCATCTCCCCCGTCGCCTGAAAGTGCAACGGTCACGTGGCCGCGCGTCATCCTGGATATTGCGTGGGTTGGAATTTGTGAGGAATCAGCAAATGGCTCGTCATACATATCGGCCAGATGCGGCACCACGGCCAGCGCGTCATCGGCGGTGACGTGCAGTTCCTCGTGTACCGTGCCGAGATGCGCGGCGACCGCTTTGGCTTGGGTCGATTCATCATAGCCAAATTCTGGAAAGCCGATGGAGAAGGTTCGCACCGGCCCGCGCCTGGCAGCAACCATCAATGCGGCAACCGTCGATGAATCGATGCCGCCGGACAAAAAGGCGCCGAGCGGTACATCAGAAATCATGTTGATGGAGACGGCGTTCGCCAGGAGCGCGTGCAGCCGTTCTTCCGCGTCCATATCCGAACCGTCGAACGGTTGGCTAAGACCTCGCGCAGAAACGTCATCAAGACTCCAATAAATGCGCTGCTGAACATTGCCGTCTTGATCATACGAAAGCCATTCGCCCGGCCGCAGTTTGCCGACGCCACGGTAAATCGAATGTGGCGTCGGCACATAGCCAAAGCGCAGAAAACTGGCGACCGACGCCGGATCAACATCGAATGTAAAGCCACCGGCAGCGAAGCTCTTGAGTTCGGAGGCAAAGCAGAAACCAGCCGGCGTCCTTGCATAGAAAAGCGGCTTGATGCCGAGACGATCTCGGACCAGATGCAGCATGCGTGCAGCGCGATCCCATAATGCAATTGCGAACATGCCATTGAGATCGGCGAGCGTGCGTTCAAGCCCCCGCCGCGCAACGCACTCGAGGATCACTTCGGTGTCGGACGTGCCGCGCGGCACGAAGCCAGAAGCGCGTAGGCCGGCAGCGATAGTTTCGGCGTTATAGACCTCGCCGTTGTAAGAAATCACCCAGCGGCCGTCGGCCGACACCATCGGCTGTGCGCCGGTCGGCGTTAGATCGACGATGGCTAGACGCCTGTGACCCAAGGCCACACCGACTGCGGGATCGCTCCAGACCCCGCAATCGTCCGGCCCGCGATTGGCAATGGAGTCGGCCATGGCTTTGGCACGCGCCGAGTAATCGCCGGAATTCTCGGCCGCGACAAAGCCGGCTATGCCGCACATAGGGCGCTAGCTCCGGTTTCCATATTGGAGTCTGATCCAATCCCGATAGCTGCCGCCCTGGATCGCGCGCCACCAAGGCTCATTGGCGACGTACCAATCGACGGTAGCGGCTATCCCTTCGGCGAACGGCGTCTGCGCGCGAAAGCCAACGTCGCGGGCGAGTTTGTCAGCGGAGATGGCATAGCGGCGATCGTGCCCCGGCCGGTCCTTGACGAAACTGACGAGAGCTTTACAGCGCGTTCCGTGCGCCGCCGGGCAGTCCGGAAAGCTCTCGCCAAGCTGCCTGTTGCCGGCAAATTTGCGATCAATTGTCTCGCACAGGAGATTGACCAGATCGAGATTGGTCATCTCACCCCCGCCGCCGACGTTATACGTTTCGCCGGGGCTGCCGCGGTTGAGCACACAGGCGATCGCCGTGCAATGATCCTCCACGTGCAACCAATCGCGCACGTTGAGGCCGTCGCCGTAAACCGGAAGCGGTTTGCCCATAAGCGCGTTGACGATCATCAGCGGAATGAGCTTCTCGGGAAACTGATAAGGACCGTAATTGTTCGAGCAGTTGGTGATCGTCACCGGTAGGCCGTGCGTATGCGCGCAGGCGCGTACGAGGAAATCGCTCGCGGCCTTGCTTGCAGCATATGGCGACTTCGGATCGTACGGCGTGGCTTCGTTGAACGCGGGGTCATTGGGCCCGAGCGAGCCATAGACCTCATCCGTGGAGATATGGTGAAAGCGCCGCGTGCCGAAGTCCGGCTTCCATGCAGTCAGGGCAGCTTCGAGCAATGTTTGCGTGCCGAGCACGTTGGTCCGGATGAATGCCTCCGACGAGACGATCGAGCGATCCACATGCGTTTCCGCGGCAAAATGCACGACGGAGTCGAAGGCGTGGTCCTTGAACAAGTCCTTGAGCAAGCCGCCGTCGCAGATATCGCCTTGCACAAACGTGAGTCCCTCATCGTCACGGAGCGAGGCCAAATTGGCAAGATTGCCGGCGTAAGTCAGCGCGTCGAGCACGACAACGCGTACGGCCGGCCACAGGCGGCGCGAGTAATGTACAAAATTGGCGCCGATGAAGCCGGCACCTCCGGTGACGAGAAGCCGCCGCACGGCTAGCCGCGCCCGCCCGCGGCTTTTAGCAAGGAAACGGTATCGCCGATGCTGCGGCGCAGGTCGCCGGCAAATCCAAACCCGGAATCGAGAAAACGCTGCGCCGATACCGCGTAGGATAACTGATTCATAATCGGGCTATCGACGAAGGAGACCTGAACGTCCGGCACGGACTTTCGAACGGCCTCGACGATATCGCGCACCGTCGCATTCAACGTGAGCACGTTGTAGACACGGCCGTCGAACAGATCGCTTTCGACGATGAAAGCCAGCGCGCGCACCGCGTCGGCGAGATCGAGATAAGGCCGCTTCTGCTCATAGGCCGTCCGCCAGACGCTGAGTGGCTGCCCCATCACGGCCTGCCAGCAGAACTTGTTGACGGCGGTGTGAAAACGCATCCCCGGAGACGGTCCGAAAATGGTGCCGAAACGGCAGACAATCGCCTTGAGGCCCCTGGCGGCGAGAGACCGCACCAGGTCTTCTTCCCTCAATTTGGTCTCGGCATAGGGGCTTTGCGGCTTGAGCTCTTCCGCCGCGCAGTCCTCCGACACCGTGGTTTTCTGGGTGCCGTATACGCTGGTCGACGATAGATGAATCAAGCGCGTGCCGGTTTCGAGGCAGGCCGCAGCCACCTTGTCGGTCGCCTGGAAATTATTGGCCTCGACCGCGGCCGCATCGTTGACGCTACCCGCCGCATCCGTTTTCGCAGCGAGATGCACGGCGGTGTGCGCGCCATCGAACAGCGGACGCAAGTCCACATCACGCACGTCGAGTTCGACGAAGCGAAAGTGAGCGCCCGCCGGCAGATCAAAGAGCGAGGGATAGCGTTGCGTGCTCATATTGTCGATCAGCACGATCTCAGCGTCGGGAAATCGAACAGGGATGGCGCGAATGAAGGCCGAGCCGATGTGCCCAAGCGCCCCGGTGACGACGAATTTCATGCCGAGTCCCCTCTTCTCAGACGCGAGAAGACGCCATAGTCGCTTAAATAGTCGGCCGCCTCGTAGGGCCGGTCGCACAGCACCGCAACAACCGATTGCGCTTCCTTGAAGATCACCGTAGTCCAGATCATCGGCGGCACCAGCAACGCACGATCGCCACGATCGAGCACGAACGTTCGCCGCGTCGTGCCGTCGTCAACGGCGACATCGACCACGCCATGAACGCAGATCATAAATTGGGAGCAAAGGCGATGTGCATGGTTGCCCCGTTCGGCGCCTTGCGGCGCGCGCAGCGTGAATAGCCGGGCCATGGCGAAAGGCACCTCGGCCGCGGCTTCAGCGACAACGACCGCGCCGTCGCTGCGGGCGTGGCACGGCAATTCCACGACGCGCACGTCTTCAAGTCGCGATGGCGAGGCCGCCGCCCTAGTCATTCGCCGGCCGCCATTGTATGCGCCGCGCTGGCCGCCGCCATGAATCGCCTGATCCCATCCTGCAAGGCAATCGTCGGCCGCCACCCGGCGCGCTGCCGAAATAATGACGAATCGCCGATGAAATTGCGCCGCTCGATCGGATACAGATCGGCAGGTTCCGGCACATTCACAATCTCGGCGCGCCGGCCGGTCGCGGCGAAAGCCTCTTCGGCAACCAGCCGATAGGCATCGCCGAGCGTGTGCCCCCGTCCCGTCGCGATCACATAATGACTGCCGTCGCACACGTCAGCGTCAACAGCGGCGGCGAAGGCTTCCACGACGTCGTCAAGATAAATGAAGTCACGCACGTAGCTGCCTTTGCCGTAAAGCGTGAGCGGCTCACCGTTCAATGCTCGCCGCATCATTATGTTGAGTATGCCGCGATTAAGATTTACCGAAGCGCCGGGGCCGTAAACATTCGGCAGGCGCAGCGAACAGCTCTTGAGCAGGCCGGCCTTCGTCGCCTCGAGAAAGATCGCCTCACAGGCAAGCTTGTGTCGATCATAGATCGAGCATGGGCGGTCGGGAGTGTGCTCATTCACCGGATTGCCGTGCTGCGTACCGACGATGGTGACGGTGCTGGCGAAAACAACCTTTGGCGTAAAGCCGCTCCGCTGCGCCGCCGTAGCCAACGCACGCGCTGGATCAACATTGATCGCATCATCGCCCGAAGGATCGGCTTCGGCGGCACGAAGATCGGTGCGCGAGGACAAATGAATGATCGCGTCTGCGCCGTCCATAAGACGACGCCAGTTGTCGACGTTACGCAGATCGGCCTGAACATACTCAACTGGCGCCGGTCCCTTCGCAATTATTGGCTCCTCCCGGGAACGAGACACGAGCCGCAAGGCCCTGCCCCGCGCTGCGAGATGCCTCGCCAACGCGCTGCCGATGTAGCCGCGCGCGCCGGCGATAACGATTGCGCCGCCCGCATCAGCCATCGAGTTGTGGAAGGCTTTCGGCATTGAGATCACGCAATCTGGGGTAGGCGGCATCGCGGTCGGATACGATCGGCACCTCGATTGGCCAGTGAATGCCGATCTCTGGGTCGTTCCAGAGAAGGCCACCCTCGTCGGCGTGGTCGTAGGTTTGGCTCACTTTATAATGCAGGTCGGCGACGTCGCTAAGCACGCAAAACCCGTGGGCAAAGCCTGCCGCCATGTAGATCTGCCGCAGACCGTCGTCGCTTAATTCGGCGCCAAACCAGCGCCCGAACGTTGTCGACGAGCGTCGCAGATCGACAGCAACGTCGAAAATCTTGCCGCGCATAACGGTGACAATCTGTGCCTGCGGCTTCTTCACGGTGAAATGCAAGCCGCGAAGAACGCCCCTCGCCGATCGCGAGTGATTGTCCTGCACGAACTCGTCGAGGACGCCGGCGTCGCGATAATGCGACGCGCGGTACGTTTCGAGAAAAAAGCCCCGCTCATCGCGAAAGGATTGCGGCTCGATGAGCACGAGGCCGGCCAGGCCTGTCTGTCTTATTTGCATTTTGGGCGGCAAAAAAAGCTTTTGCTAATATCGAAACAGCTATTCCCGGGGCTTTTCAGCCACAACCGTCATTATTCCGTAGGTTCCGGCCAGCACCTGCCAGCGCTCGAATATGAGGGATGCAAGTCGGTCCGCGGCGGCAAGCGGATGCGTGAACATATAGCGAAGCGTCGTTGCTGCATTCGGCCGGCTCATGGCGTCGGCGCCGTAGCCAAGCCGCTGCATGTATTGCAGCCTGCTTTCCGGAAGATCGCTCCAGGCAAACTTCGAACTCAGCAGGCGGTGATGCACAAAATAATAAAGTATATTGGATGGCTGCATTTTATAGATATCGCGATCCGTCGTTATTGCGAGCGGCGACAGACCGTTCTCGCGGCAATAGCGTTCAGCGGTGTCCTTGGTGAAAAAATAAAGGTGCCGCGGCACATCCTCCCGGAATAGCGCACGCGAGGAAAGACTCTCGAAATTGGTGACCAGAAAGATGAACCGTCCTCCTGGCTTAAGTAGCCGCGCGGCTTTTTCAAAATAGCGCATAGGGTTGTGTACGTGCTCGAGCACGGCCCACGCCGTAATCGCGTCGAAGACCGGCTCGTCGAGCGGGCATAGCGAAAAATCCATCCTGTGTACCGGAAAGTCGTCGATATCTTTTGCGTTTGCCGAGACTTCAACACCCTCGACGGTCCAGCCTTTGTCACGCATTAATCGAGGAAAGTCACCGTTGGCGCAGCCAATATCCAGCAGCCGGCGCGTCGGGATATTTTCTGCAAAGTCGAGATATTTGGCTTGGATTCGATAGCGGGCCGCACTTGTGGCATCCCCGAACGAGCCAAAAAAATCAGCCGGATAATATTCAGAAATTTTTTCGAACGTCGGCCTTGGGTTGACAAAACCGAGCCCGCAATCCGTGCACTCGACGACGTTGAACCACCGATCTGGAAAAAACTGGACATCCGGCTGACGGTACACGTCCCGCAAATTCGAGCCGGCGCAAAGGTCACAAACCACCGTTTCCATCCCTGCGGGTCCGATATTCCTAGTCATTGCCATTCTTTCGGGCGGCAACCGAGGAATGCCTTGTGATCGCCGAGAGCAACGTCGCTACGGACCAAGTTGAAGATTTTTCCGTCCGCGACTCGATGGATCGATACCAGAAATAAAACGGGACAGACAAAGGCAACGTCGACAAAACAAGAAGTCTCGCCGCAGGTCTTCTCAGTGCACCCAAGGTCCGCCGCCAGGACTGTCGCGAATAAAATAGCGCGGTGGGCAGCATCAAGGCGGCCTTGAGGAACGGCCCGGGTGACCGGAAAAAATACTCAAGGTCGTTGTTGAGCAGCCAGACGTAATAATAGAGACGGCCCGGGGCCGTCGTCGCCATGTTAGTCCTGCTGCTCAAGGTAGGCTCCGCCTCCGACTGATCGCTGTAATAAATTCGGCAGGTCTCGTTCACGGAGCGATGCTTGTAAGATTTTGCAATTTCGAACCAGACGACCGCCTCAGGGATGAATTGCGTCCCCTGTATCGCGGGGAATGGGTAGCGGCGAAGAATATCGGTCGGAGAAACAAAGAATTTCTCACCGTAAATGTGGTGAACATAGTAGACGTCGCGAAAATTCGCGTCGAACGGACTGGCGGGGAACCGCTCGCCGATGTCCTTTCCATTTTCATCGCAAGCAAGGCCCGCCACCGCCCAATAGCCATGCCTGTCCGCTTCCGGGATTGAATTCCAGTGCCACTTCATTTTCTCGAGAGCGAGCGGGAGCAGACCATCGTCCGAATCAAGCACGGTAAAAAGAGAGCCCTGCGCCTCCTGTAGAGCGCGGTTATATGCGACGTGCTTTCCCGCGTGCTGCTGGCGAACATACCGAATCTCGAACGGCGCCACTTTGGCCCAGGCACTGACCTTTTCCGCGGTATCGTCGGTCGACCCGTCATCGACAATCAGCCATTCGAAATCCTGCAAGGTCTGCGACTGAAGGCCTTCATAGACGCGGTGCAGTACGGATGCGCGGTTAAATGTCGCGGTAAACACCGTGAAGAGGGGCGTATCACTCATGGCTTTATGCAGCTAAACCGAAGACCAGATCCCGTTTGTCCGGCGGCGTACACACGAGCTAGGGGGCACGTGCCACACAAATGATGTAGGGCGACAGAAGCCGCGACGTGGGAATGGTCACGACGTAGCGATCGATAACCCAGGTGACGACTGAAAATCCCATCAGCGCAACCTTGAACAGATGCCGTAGCCGCGCCGCCACGCCGGATCGATCGCCGATAGTGAGCACGCCGAAATTCGAACAGACCACGTACCGGCATTCCACGACCTGCAAGCCGGCCTCCCGGTGCGCGGCTGCAAGCGCGGCGCCGTCGAGCGGCACGTGTATGTCGTAAATTTTTCGGTCAACAAACTTCTGCAGCGAGCCAGTGAGGCCTGCGAGATTGGGGATCATGGTGAAAAGGAGACCGCCGGGCCGGAGAAACCGGCGAAATGCCGAAACACATTCGACCGTGTCATAGAAATGCTCCGCGACGCCAAAAGACACTCCAAAGTCGTACGCACCAAGCAGATTGTCAGGCGGACGCATGAAATCGGCGTGTACAATTTTGCCCTCGACGCGTGAACGGGCCAGAATCGCAGACGCCTTTTCACAACCAAGAGAACTGTAATCGATCCCGGTGACCGCCAGCGCATGTCGGCGAGCGAAATAGGCAGGCCAGATGGATTGAGCACAGCCAAATTCAATTATCCGCTTGCCATCCTGCCCGCTCAAATACTGCGAAAAGAGTCGATGAAACTCATAGTATGAGTGATTGCGGAGTGTGTCCCGCTCCGGTTCAACAGCACGCGGCAAGTCGGAAGCAACCCAAATCCGCTCCCAGTATTCGCTGGTGACTTTTTGCTCCACTCAAGATTCCGTAGCGGTCAAGTTAACCAGATATTCAATGGCCGTTGTCAGGCCCGAACAAGGATTCAATTTCGGATCCGCTTCCGACACGCTGCAAGACGCGCATCGCGCTACCCGAGGCTTGAAAAACGGTGCCATGATTCGTTCCGTCCGCACCGGTGCGATTGACGACCATTAGTCCTCCTGGCTTGCGCACGTATGCCTTGAGGTTTGCAATCATCGTTGTCAGTTTTGCCGCTTCGAAATATTCCCGGTTAAGCAGGTTGGCAGCGCGCACAATGTCAAACTGGCCGTCGAAATCCGGATTGCGGGTGGCCAGGTCGTCCTCAAGGAACTCGATCGAATTTTCGGCTGACGTCACCTTGAGGCGGGACACCAACGCTACGTCGGCGAGACGGGTTTTGGACAACGTTGTTGCCAGATTCCGCGCCAGTCCGGTGAGCAGAAAATACCCAGTGACGAAATCGAGGCGCCGGGTCCACGCCCTGATGCCAAATCCGAAGAATTCAAACTGGAGGGGGTTTCCCGTCCTGTCGCTTAACATCCTCACGCCCGGCCCAAGCGAAGAAATCGTTGCATACATCGTCAAATCCGTCGCCGTCACTGCGGGCTTTAGACCCTTTGACAGCATCGTTGCCAGCAGGTCCGCCGTCGTCACGCCGGACGAAACTCCAACGTCCAGAACGGCGGGATTGGTCCACCCTTGCTCGGAGGCGAGGCGAGCAACAATCGCATCGAGGTCTGGCATCCTGACGCGGGCCGTGGTCTTGAACGTCTTGTTGGCGAGTCGAATGCCGGAGAAGAACTCATCTTCAGCCTTCTGCGTCAGGTTCTCGATGTTACAACTAATGTACTTGGATGCTGCAATCATCGGCTTCGCTTTTTGACCGCTTAGCGCGTTCGCCGAAAGTACTCGTGGATTGCCTTTATCACGCGATCGACGTCATCGTCGTTCAGTTCCGGATAGATCGGCAGCGAAAGTATCGCTCCGGTCAGATTTTCGGTGGCCGGCAGGCCGCTTTTCGAAAAAACCGATCGCTCCGCATAGGCATGCTGGCCGTGAACTGGAACCGGGTAATGCACCGCGGTACCTATTTCATTTTCAGCGAGATGAGCCTGTAACGCGTCGCGCTGGGTACATCTCACAACGTAAAGATGATACGCATGGGTGCACTCACCGCGCGTAGCGGGAGTCTCGATTGGCAAGCCGGCAAGCCCCCGGTTGTATCGCTCGGCGATAACCGCACGTCGATCATTGTCCGAGTCGAGATGCTTCAGCTTGGCCTGCAGGATCGCTGCCTGCAGCGAATCGAGGCGCGAATTCACCCCAACGTCATCCGCATTGCGCAATTCGTCCCAGCCGTACTGGCGAAGACGCCGGACGCGCGACGCCAAGCCGGCATCGCCCGTCACTACCATGCCGCCATCGCCGATCGCCCCCAGATTCTTGGTCGGATAAAAGCTGAAGGTGGCGATGTCGCCAAGGCTGCCGACTCTGCGGCCGCGATACCGAGCGCCGACAGCCTGGGCGCAGTCTTCCACTACACGCAGGTTCCGGCGACGGGCGATCGACGAAATGGCATCCATCTCGGCGGGCTGCCCGTAAAGATGAACTGGGATGATCGCCTTGCAGCGCGATGTAATCGCAGCCTCGACGCTTCCCGGATCGATCGTGTAATGGGCATTGTCGACATCTACGAGAACCGGCGTCGCACCGCAGGCTAAAACCGCTGCTACCGTCGCCACAGCCGTGTGGGATGCCGTTATGACTTCGTCGCCCGGACCGATGCCGAGCGCGCGAAGCGCCAGAATGAGCGCATCGGTTCCGTTACCAACGCCGATCGCATGCGCGACACCACAGTATTCCGCGAAGGTGCGCTCGAAGTATTCGACCTCCTGGCCAAGGATGTAGTTACCGCTATCGAAAACGCGCATCACGGCTGCTCGGATCGCACTTTCGTGCGCACGATATTGCGCCGCCGGCGAAGCCCAGGGAATCACGATATGATCTTCACTTCAGGGACATAGATGAGCCATCGCCCGCCGGCGGCAATGAATGCCTGCTCCTTCTCGCGGATCTCGGCCGCGTGGTTCCAGGCAAAAAGCACCGCACAATCGGGATATCTGCGGGTGAAGTCTTCATATGGCCGCACCGGGATGTGCGCTCCGGGCGACAGCTTGCCTTGCTTGATCGGCGTCGTATCACTGATGAACTCGACATGCTCCGGCGTAATGCCGCAGTAGTTGGTGACCGTGGTGCTTTTCGAGGTCGCGCCGTATCCGACCACGCGCTTTCTCTGGACGCGAAAATCCTCCAGCGTCCGCATCAGGAGCTCGCGGGAGCTCTCGCAGTTTTTCTTGAACTGCAAATAAGTGTCGGCATGATCGAGCCCCTGCGCCCGCTCGTTTGCAAGGGTCTCGCCTACTCTCGGCGAGATTGCGTGGCTGCCCTTCGGCGCCAACGTATACCGCATCGAACCGCCATGTGTGGTCTGCGGCATGACATCGATCAGCTCGAGGCCATGCATGGCAAAGGCGCGCATCACCGACGTCGCGGAAAATATAAAGACGTGTTCGTCGTAGATCTGGTCGTAGGACGTCTTGGCGATCATATCGCCGAGGTAGGGGTCCTCGAAGATAAAGACGCCGTCGTTCTTGAGCAGCCGTTGCGCCCCGGCAGCAACGCCTGGCAGGTCCGGAATGTGGCACATCACATTCGCCGCCAGAATCGCGTCCGCTTGACCGTGTTCGGCGACGATGTCGTCGGCCAGTTTTCGGCCGAAAAATTCACTGACGGTTCTGATGCCGTGGCCGCGCGCTACATCGGCAACATTGGTCGACGGCTCTATTCCAAGGTGGCGGATGCCGCGCCTCTGGAAATGCCGCAGCATGATCCCGTCGTTACTGCCGAGTTCAACGACAAACGGATCATCGCGCCCGGCGAGCACCTGTCCCAGCACAGCGTTCGCGAATCCTTCGAAGTGGACCTGCATGTAGCGGGACGTGCTGGAAAAAAAGGCGTATCGCTCGTGAAACATTTTCTCCGGCGCCGGCTGTTCAATGATCTGGAGCATCCCGCAAGTATCGCAGACGGCCGGCGCCAGTTCGAAAAAATACTCGTTGTCGATTTCGCAAGCAGTCAAAAAGCCGTTGGCAATCGGCATGCGTCCGAACGACATAAAGGCGGCGATGTGGGCGTCACAGACGCGGCACTTGGATACGGCAGTCATGCTGGGTTCCGGCGGCGAGTCAGTGTGAGGCCGGCGAGAGCAACCGGCGCAGATACGAACTGTATTCGGCGTTGACGATCGAGGCGGCGAGCTTTTCCATCGACCGCGCGTCGATGAAACCCATCCGATAGGCAACCTCCTCCGGGCAGCCGATCTTCAATCCCTGCCGCTCTTCGATCGTGTACATGAATTCCGAAGCTTGCAGCAGCGAGTCATGAGTGCCGGCGTCGAACCAGGCAAAGCCGCGGCCGAATTTCTCGAAGCGCAGGCGCTGCGAGTCAAGATACAATCGGTTCACGTCGGTGATCTCCAGTTCGCCGCGCGGCGATGGCTTGATGCTGCCGGCAATATCGACGATCGAGGAATCGTAGAAATAGAGCCCGGTGACCGCCCAATTCGACTTCGGCTGCGCCGGCTTTTCCACAACGCTGAGGGGGCGATTGTCGGCATCGAACTCCAAAACGCCGTAGCGGCTGGGATCCTTGACCCAATGACAAAAAATCGTCGCACCTTGGTCGTTGGCCGCCGCGCGCTGAATCGCGTCGCCGAGCCCCGAACCGTAGAAGACATTGTCGCCCAGGATCAGCGCGCAGCCCTGCCCGTCTATGAATTTCTCGCCGATGAGAAATGCCCGCGCGATTCCGTCAGGCTTCGGCTGTACGGCGTACTGGATACGAATTCCCCACTGGCTTCCGTCGCCGAGCAAAGCCTCGAAACGGGGTATTTCTGCCTGCGAGGAGATCAGCAGGATGTCACGGATACCCGCGAGCATGAGCGTCGTCAGCGGGTAGTAGATCATCGGCTTGTCGTAGATCGGCAGTAACTGTTTGGTGCAGACGAGCGTCAGCGGCCATAGCCGCGTCCCGGCGCCGCCCGCCAAAACGATGCCTTTTCTCGTGGTTGCCATCGGTCGATCCGTCCAATCCCTAAAAGTCAGCGGCCAATCTGGCATCCGACAGCGATTGAGCTTCGGCCAACGCGTGCAGTCGTGTCTGACGCGCCATCAACTCGTCCCAAGTGCCGCTCTCGACAATTCGCCCGTGATCCATGACGCAAATGGAATCGGCGCCGCGAACCGCCGCGAGCCGATGGGCGACGATCAGTATTCCCATTTCCTTGCGAAGGGTTTCGATCGTTTGCAGCAATTCGGCTTCCGATTCGGCATCGAGCGCGCTCATGGCCTCATCCATCAGCAACAGAACCGGATTTCCCAACAACGCACGCGCGATGCCGAGACGTTGCCGTTGTCCGCCGGAAAGCTTGACCCCCTGATCGCCGATGATCGTACCGTATCCACCGGGCCAGGCTTCAATGAACTCGTCCGCATGCGCCCGCCGTACGGCCGTTTTTATTTCAGCTTCAGACGCCGCTGGATTGACAAGCGTCAGATTGTCTCGGATCGATGCATGAAACAGCATCGTTTCCTGTGGTACATAACCGATGGTGTGGCGCCAGGCCTGAAGCGGCGTGGATGCAAAATCATAATTGCCCAAGCAGATCGAGCCAGCATCTGCCTCCACCAGCCCCAGAAGCGCATGCACTAACGTCGATTTGCCGGCGCCCGACCTGCCGACGATCGCAAGCACGCCAGGGATCGGGAGCGTCAGATTGACCCGATCTAAACCCAAGCGCTCGCCGAATTTCACCCGCAAGCCCCGCACGGTCAATGTCGTCGGCATGGCGACCTCAATCGGGGTTTTCGAGTCATCTTTCCGTTCCGCCTCGGCTTCTGCCGCGGCCTGCAAATCGTCGATGACTTCAATGGCGTGCACGTTCCAACTGAGATGATGCAAGTGCGCTTGCAGCGTCGTGATGCGCGGGAACAGGCGCCCAAACAGCGCGAGCACAATCACGACGTTGCCCGCGGCCACGCCCATCCAACGGTTGCCGAGCACAAAAATGACCGCGAGGCCTATCAACCCTGTGGCTTCGAGGATGCTCCGGATCGTGCCCGGCAAGGAATTGGCAAATGCATAGGTTTTCTCAAGCTTTCCAACCAGCGATTCTATCCGCGCGGTTGCGCGGTCAACTCCAGCGCTTGCTTTGATGAATTTTGCCCCGGCGAAATGCTCCGTCAGCACCGACTGCAATTCCGCATTAAGCGGAGCCAGGCTCCGGCCCGCCGCATATGTTTTCACGTAGAAGCGCGACATCGCCAGTCCGGCCACCGCAGCAAATGCAATAAGAGTCAATGTGACCTGCCAGGCGATCATCAGCGAAAGAACGATATACACGATCGTCACCACGCCACTCGCCAGGAGCGACAGGCCCATTGTGAAGGCCCCTCCCAATCGCTCGGTTTCCGTGACGATAGCGTTTGTGATTTCCCCGGCCTTCTTGTCGGCGATGAAACTCCACTTCGCGCGCATGATGGCGCCGAACAGTTCGAGCTGACGCTGGCTTTGATAGTGTCGAGCGAGCAATGCCGTCCACCATGTCAGGGCGACCGACAGCGCGGTCTGTATGAGCGCGATCGCAATGATTACGGCGAGAATTGCCGAAGGGCTGGTCGCACCAATGACCGCGAGAGCGCTCTCAATATGACCGATCACTGCGCCTTGGCTGCCCGAAGGCGCGATCCCCATTCGACTTAGAAGCGGCAGCAGCAGAACGATGGTGGCGCCTTCACCTAGTCCTATCAACGCGGTCCACGCGACGAGCATCGGAAAACGCCATCGAAGGCGCCGCACCAGGTCACGAAACAGCAGAAGGTAGGGTTTCACTTGCGTTGCGCCTCAGAGCCAGTCCCGGTTGCCGCCGGCCTGCGCCATCGCCTGGAATGGACCGGCAAAGTCGGCGAAGGCTTTGGACGACAAAGCCGCGCCGATCTCGTCGAGCTCACCGCGAACACGTGCGAGTCCGCGCTCGCTGGCGCCGGCATCCTCGAGTTGAGACAGCATCGCCGCACATTGACGCGCGGCGCCCAGTCGCCGGCGCGCCTGCATGTACCGCGCCAGCCACGGCCATCGATCGCGCAGTGTGCGTTTGAGCCGAGCGGGCATTCGATCGTTCGCCTTCAGAATAGACTGATAATATTCGACCAGGATTGCCCTGACGTCCCCGGCGACCGTGGCAGTGCCGATGCCGTCGGCTGCAGCGGCTACGGATGAAATTCGCTCGACAATGGTATCGGAGCCCGACGTAAACCGGCTTTGCCGAAGGTGATTGGCCCAGTCGCGCGTCGGCGTGTAGCTGACCCCGGTGCCAGCCTGGCTGTAGTAACTGATCGTTTCACGGCTGAGATGGGCCTTGCCGAGCGTCAGTGCCCGCAGAGCGAAGAAGTCCTCGTACAGCATCAGATCCGAAAAATCGATTTCCGCAATTTCTCTCATGATGCCGAGCGGTGCCGCCGTGCGCCAGACAGCGTAGTGCAACCTGTGGCACAGGCCGCCCTGACGCAGCCTTTCCGCCGCCGAGGGCGCATCGAATTCCTTGTCGTCGGGGTCCAGGTAAAACTGGTTGAATTTTCCGGAAATACTGCCCGGCGTAGCGCCGATTCCCGAATAGACCGAAAATCCCATCTGGTGGCCGCGCGCGCAGGCATAGTCGGCATGCGCATCCAGGAAATCCAGCGCCTTCTCGATGCCGTCGAGGCCGAGAAAATCATCATTGTCGGCAAGCATTGCGTAAGGGGTGCGCACGCGCCGCATCGCATCGGCTAACTTCGCAAAAAACCGGCTGTAACTGGAGTCGTCCGGATAGCGGACATATTCGATATCGAGTTCAGGAAAATATCTCCAGCTATCCTCAAGTCGTAGCGCGACCAAATCATTGACTTGTCCGTCGGCGAGCAGGAACCGGTAGGGCAGTCGCTTTTTGTTGGCGTGCCATAAAAACCGAAACGTAAAGAGATTCCGCCCTTTCAGCGGCATCACGATCGTAAGGCGCGGCATCATAGTCGCAATGCTTCATTTCGGCGCAGCACTAGGCGAGCGCGCCATCGGACTGAACACCATGCTCGAGAGCATGAACGGGCCCGGAGCGTTCTTGTGAGTGAGCTGCGGGTTACGTGCGACTGCGAACACCAGCCCGAACCCCGACTTTCGCATTTCGGCGACAAATTCGGCCCGGTTGAATACCCAGGTCGCCATCTTGCGGTGCGGCGTGTTCAATATCTGGCACGCATAGGTCGGCTGATCGCTCATCGGCGTTTCCGAGACGATGAAGATGTCCGGAGCTAGGCGCGCGAGCTGCGAGAGTGTCGACTTGTAGTCGGAAACATATTGAAGCGAACTGCCGGCGTTGACGATGAGCGGCTTTTCCAGCGCATCCGGAATTCGCTCAACGACCTTGCCCGAATAGGTCTCGATTTCGCCGCGAATGATGCGGCACATAGCCGGCGTCTCCACCAAGACATAGGACAGGCGCGACAAATTCAGCTGGGCAAATTTGAGAATGTTGGCGAGCCCTACGCCGGGCCCCCCGCCGAAATCGAGAACGGTCAACCGGCCGGTGAACCGGCTGGCGAGCAGAGGCAAAATGATATCGCGGATGTCGCCGTGATCCTGTGCGGCGGCGGCTTTGATGTTTTCGCGCCAGCCGGCGACAATCGTTTGCGCCCACGGGTCGCTGTCGGGAGCTTCTTGCGTTACCGGCACGTCGGCAAGCGTCGGCCATTGGCCATAAAAGTTGTGCCAGCCCAGTCCATGCGCGCGCCGCCATGCTTTCGCGGCCGGCCGCGACACCACCGGAGGCAGAACATCAGTCAAAAAACGGCGCAAATGCACGATCGGTTATCGCTTGAAGATCACACCCTGCCCCGACGGAAGCCAAAGCGGCGAAAGGCCGAGATTGGCGAGGACGGGCTCATAGAGCGGAAGATCGTTGGCGTAGGAATTTGTGATGAACACGCCGCCCGGGCTCAGGGCCTCGTAGAAAATCGGGATCGATTCGGCGTCGGCGGCGGCGTTTCCGGTGTCGCTGAAAATAAACGCAAACTTTCCCGGCAATTTGAAAGGGATGCGCTCGCGATGCAGAACGATCGGCGCACCCGCCGGATACTGCTTGAGCACGTAATCGGGATCGCGGTTGTAGCGTTCGGAGACTCTGTCGCCGGTGTTTGAGACGATGCCCTCGAAGGGGTCGATCAAATGAAGCGTCTTGCCGAGCGCCGGAAATTCCAAAAAATCAAAAACAATTCTCGGGGTGATCCCCCACGATACTCCGGCGCAGACAAAGTCGCCGGCAACATGCCGGCAGAAGTTGGCAAAAAAACAAATGTTGTAGTTGCGATAACGGGTTTCATTGGCGGGAAGAAAGGGGTCCAGTCGATGATACTTTTCATATAGCTCGGCAAATCTGCCTTCGAGCACCGGTTTGCTGTTGGTGCAAGTCATGACGTTGCCGAATTCGCGCCAAGGGTACCGCTCAGTCCGGCCGCGCAAATGCAGGTACATATTCCAGATGACCGGCGGCGTCAGCGACTGGACGAATGTGGACAGCGTCTGATTCATGGCTGGGCTTAAACTTGGAGGCCCACGCGCCGCGCCGCGCGCACCATAGGTGCGGCAACCGGGTAAATATATTCCGCAACCCGCAGGACGCCCGGATTGAACCACGGTTTTTGATTCTTTTCGGCAAGGGCCCGCCATTCCCGGGCACTGATGCGCCGGCGCTCGGTGCTGCTCGCCATGGAGGCTCTGGAAGCGCGAATTTTTGAAAGCAATAGCTCGACGGCGATTGCGACCGGAACTCGCGGTGGCTGCGTCCCCAGCGTGCGAAGTGCCGCCTCAAGCCGGCCGTCTGCTAACGAACCTTCAACCGTCGAAACGACCTGGTCGCAGACAGCCCCCACATCGAAGGACTCGAACTCGAAATATCGATCGTATTTTTTAATGTCGTTGAAATCGGGTTTGAAACCGATTGCCCGCGCGAGGCCGTCTTCGATTGACGTGCGGTAGTCGGCATCATCATGGGTTCGGTCGATGTCGAGGTCCATGTCGGAATAACTCACGGCGGCCAGATTATTCAGAGCCCACGAATACATGTGCCAGGCAAACAGCTTTTCGACTGTGTCTGGCCGCACCGAAGCGGTGGCCGCGAGCTGGCGCGCGCACGAAACCCAAAACTGGGCACGGTTCGCCGTGCGCCAAGGCAAATCCGGTGTGCGCCAGATTTCCGGCACCAGACGATAAAGCGGATGATTTCCGCTGGTGCCGAGTTCCGTGAGCGGGGTCGAGAGAAAGCCCCAGGTCCCGCCTTCGATGAGCGCTCGGACAAACGAGCCGAATTGGCTCAACGGGTCCCGATACTGAGCAATATGAAATCCGCCGAACGCGCCGCGTAGCGCGCCGGCGCGGCCGCGGGAATTGATCTCGCAAAGGACCGGCCGCTTCCCCTGTAAGCGCGCATGACTCATCAGAGCAGAAAGATAGGCGAGAAGGTCCGGCGAGAGGACGCCGTCGGGCGGCAGATAATCGTGAAACGAAGGAAACTCGGGACAAAGATGCATTACCTCGTCCCATGCGTCGATGAACTCCGCATAATCCTCGCGATCGAGGAAGTGATGATTGACATTCCACTGTTCCGTCTTCACCCGCAGGCGGTCGCGTTCGGCGGCCTTCTTCAGATGGCCGTAATCTCTTTTGCCGTCCATGATCGCTTCGTTGAAGCACAGCAGCGATTCATTGCGTCGAAGCACGCTGAAGAAGTAGGTGCTGCCGCTCCGCGGTGAAGCGTGCACAAATACCGGATCAAACTCGGATGCGGTTGTCATCGTGATTACTCGTGTTCGGAGCCGCTATAGATAGCGTGATGATAGTACGGAAACATTTCCGCCGGACGATCGGCGATAAGCCGCCAGCCCGACGCCGGCCGATACGCTTCGAGATAGGCCAGCCGCGCCTTTGCGAGCGCGCTGTCGTCAAAAATGTCGATGACGTCGCGGCAATAGCCCAGCGACAGCACGTCCTGCAGTTTTTCTCCGTCCACAGTGTCAAGACCGATTGTTTTCGGTTCGTATTTTGCAATCGGGTTCTTGACATAGAAATGGCGGCAATTTGCGATCACCCGCTTCATGTATGAGTCGATGGCCGCGGGCGGCATCTCCTGAAAACTGTCGATGTTGATCGCGAGATCCGCGATCAACCCTTTCCAATCGCTTTCTTTGGTCGCATCGACAAACCGCACCTTGTTGAAATGCTGCGGGATCAATTTCGCAAGCGCGCGGCGGCTGAGCGCGAGTATCTGCGGCAAATCGACGATTGTATATTGCTTCAGCTGCCCACCACCGCAGAGCGCGAGCAGCGTATGGCACGTCCGCCCGAAGCCCGCCCCGATTTCGACGACCGAGCGGACCGATCGAAGGTCCGCTGCAGATTCGAGAAACAGAAACTCATCGATTGAAAGAAAATAGTCGATATTTATCGCGCAGGAGTGAAGCGTTACGGCGACCGGCTGCCCAAGTGCGACATTCCCGAGCGCACGATAGAGTTCAAAGAACCGCGCCGGCTGACGTTCGGCGGCGGCGTACAGCAGGAATTTGAAATAACGGCTTGTTTTGTCGAGCGGGTCCCATGCCGCCAGCCGGTTGTTGGCGCCGCCCGGCCGGCGAAACGTCTCAAGAAAGGCATCGTCGGTGTTCGCGAACTGCTCTGCGCACAGCGACTTCCACAGGTTGGACACTTCGAGCGTCATTGTTCTCGCCGGCTACTCACTAAGCCGATGTGAAATCCTGTTCAACCGGCGGCGAATTCGAAAGCTGAGAAACCCGATGGCTTGAAAGACGATTCGCTCACGAAGATCGCGCAAATAGGATCCATAGGAGCGGAACCCCCGCTTGGTACCGGCAAGGCTCAAGCCCTGGCGCGCCAACTGGCGGCGCGCCTGGTGGTCCCATTTACCGCGGGTAACGATCTGATCCTGATCGAGCACTTTTTCCCACGTCGCATAGTGGCGCTCCTTCGTAACCGTATGCTCGAAATCCCATATCGACCCGGGTTGCCGCAGCACCGATTGAAGATGGCTGCGACTCCAGATTGTTTCGGCAACCGACGAATAATACGGCTCGGAATACGAAAGCGGACGAAACGGGCGCTCGCTCAGCCTTTTCCTGAAGAACTCGATGACGAGACCAGGAACGTTTCGTTTGACCGGCAACAGGCTGAGGTAAGAGATATTCTCCCGCACCATCCGATCGGCGATTTCGTTGAGCTTGGCTCCATCGACAGGCGACAGAAACAGCGCGTCTTCGAACGTCAGCAGTACGTATTCGATTTCCGGCGGAAGGCTCTCGAGCTGGTCGTCCAGTTCGCCCTGCCAGTTCGAGGGGCGTTTTGCCGACAACGCCTTGAAGCCGTAAAGATCCGGATACCGGCTCGTGAAGCCGGCAAATCGAGGCCAATCGCAGTCGCGCCAGATCGTTTCCGCGTTCCGAAACACGATTTCGAAGATGTCGCGGCCGCGATCGGAGCTGCTGACCAATACGCAAAAACGGCCGGCGGACGGACGTGCCTGTCCCTGCCGCTCAGACGCAAGGACATCAGCAAGTCGCACTGTCACATGCCTTTTTTCGAGAAACCGTCATCCCTGAATTTTTTCCACGCTACCGCACTCCGGGTGAATTCACCCGAATGCAAAATCGTCAAACCGTCCTGGCGCGAAGCCTAAGCGACCGCCACGGACATTGCGTCTACTGTCACCCGAACCTTGCGGCCGAGCAGATCGAGAAGGATGGCGACGCGATCGCAGTCCCTCATTCCCTCGTAGAGTCCGAAACAGTCGGCAAAAACGCCGTCCATCACTTGAATCTTGTCCCCGACGCGAAACACCGGCGTTTGATCGAGCTGGATATAGCCGGTCGCGTCCTCTTGCGATTTCAGCGCCACGATCACCTTTTCTGCAACCGCTGTCGGTGTGTCGCTGTGGCCGACAAGTTGCGAGACGCCGAATGTGGAATAGATCGACCGCCAGCGCTGGATTGCAGTGTCGATTTGCACGAAGAGGTAGCGCGGGAACAACGGCGCGGGCACGAGTTCGACCCGGCGTGCATGGCGACGGCGTTTCAGATACCGCGGCAGATAGGTCGCAAAACCTTGATGTTCGAGATTGACGAGCGCCTTGTTCTCGGCGTTCGGTTGCGTTTGCGCGACGTACCAACGAGGTTGACCGGTCATCATGTTGCGACCTCATTGCGGCGTCCAACGCCGATGTTCAAGATCGCGGGAACGAGTACGCGTTCGGGGCCGACACGGGCAGCTGCGGCGTCACGCGCCTCCAACACGCCGGTCATTCCGGTAATCATGACGGCGCTGAAGGAACTCGGCACCGCGTCAAGATTTTCGAATACCGGAAGCCCGACAAACGAACTCTGCTGGGCTTGAGGCTGAACGACGGCGACGATCTCGACACCGTTCTCGATGGCGCACAGCGCCGCGATTTCCGCGAGATCCGACTGCCCCATGAGAACGACCTTGCTGACGCCGGCAGCCTTCGCCGCGCTCAGCAGTTCGGAGCAACTGGTCTTGGCCTCGCGAAAGAAGCCGAACGAATAGGAAAGATATTCAACCGTAAGCCGGGATTTTTCGGCAAAGCCTTGCGGGGTCAGGTAGTAGGCGTAGCGCCGCGCCGGCGCGTTGCGAACCTTCACAAGCCCCTTTTTCACGCAGCGCTTGAGGTAGGCATTGACCAGGCCGAGAGCGATGCCAAGTTCGGACGCCAGCAGCCGCTGCGACTGCGCCCGGTCCTGCTCGACCGCCGCGAGCAGCCCCAGCATGATCCTGGACCCCTCCGCGCTCTCGTCGCCAGTTCGACGCATGCGCCCCATTTTCCTTTTGGTTGCAATTTGATACGTTGTTCATTGCGTGAACGTCAAGCTCGTTGTTCATTGGATGAACACAAATTGTTGCGGTCATTAACGGAAATAGGCTAATAGAAACAGACACATACTACGCTAGGCGAAATACCGGTGCACCCATCAATTGAGCCTTCGTGACCACCATCCAATGCGGGCGTTATCTTTGCCCGCCGGACTTCGATTGGACGAGGATGGGCGCCCGTGGTGAAAAGAAACGACATGTGCGCCACGACCGCGACCAAAACGGCCCTCCCGACGCCGCATATTGGCGAACGCAACCCAATCAACACGTACCCGGGTTGAAGAGACTCACGATGCAGGCCCGCGCCCGGTCCATTCGGCTTATGAAAGCTTTTTTCTTCGGTACGCCGCTGTGGCGTTATTTTCTGCCCGTGATGAAATTCGACATGACGATTGCCCAACTCAATTTTATCACCAGCGAGTTGAAGAATATCAAAGCGGACGGAGCGGTCCTGGAAATCGGCGTCGGCGGGGGCGCGACCTCCGTTGTGATCAACACCTTCATGCAGCAAGAATCGATCAAACGCGACTTCTATGCGGTCGACACTTTCGAAGGATTCATGAAGGACGATATCGACTTCGAGCGTGAAAATAGAAACAAGATCGATTCCTATCTCGGATATCAGACAAACAGCGAAACGTGGTATTTGAAAACTCTTGCCGCGCACGGAATAGAAAAAGCAAATGTAATTCAATCCGACGCAAAGCAAGTCGATTACCAGAGGTTCGCCCCGTTGGCATTTTGCTTGCTCGACGTCGATCTTTACAAGCCGGTCGAGGCTGTACTCCCGCGCCTCTATGACGTTCTGGCGCCCGGCGGCACGATCATCATTGACGACTGCGCAACGCAAGCCTCGCTCTACGACGGCGCCGGAGAAGCCTATCGGAATTTTTGCGCCAAAATCGGCATAGTCCCCGAATTGGTCCACCAAAAATTGGGAGTCATCCGCAAGTCTGACCCGCCGGCGCGAGCTAAGCCATGACGAACTCTCATGGACATTAGCGCGGACAAGAATGTCGACCATCGAGTCGCCAGCGACTTCGGCAAGGAATGGTCGGTCTTCCACCAGGGCGAAGAGAGTCTTTCCCGCAAGCAGCGTGAGATAATCTTCGAGAATTATTTCCGTATCTTCCCCTGGCATTTGCTTCCGGCCGGCGGTGGGGTCGGCATCGACATCGGTTGCGGCAGCGGGCGCTGGTCGATGTCGGTGGCGCCGCGCGTTGCACACCTTCACCTTCTCGATGCCAGCGCCGAGGCCGTTGCGGTCGCGCGGGAAAACCTCAAGTCAGCGCCTAACGTCACCTTCCACGTCAACAGCGTCGCAGAAATCCCGCTGCCGGCCCGGTCGCTCGATTTTGCGTTTTCGCTTGGCGTGCTGCACCACGTGCCTGACACGCAGCAGGCCATCCGTGCGATCGCGGACAAGCTGAAACTCGGCGCGCCGTTTTTGATTTACCTTTATTATGCTTTCGACAATCGTCCACCCTGGTACAGGGCGCTTTGGGCCCTGAGCGACGCCATTCGGGTCATGGTGTCACGGCTTCCCTATCCCGCGCGCAAGGTATTCAGCGAAATTATTGCTGCGTTGTTTTATTGGCCGCTGGCGCGGCTTGCCGCCCTGTTCGCACGAATAGGCCTGCCGCACAGGTGGATGCCGCTCGCCTGGTATGGCGACAAATCATTTTACGTCATGCGCACGGACGCCTATGACCGATTTTGCACACGGCTGGAAAAGCGCTTCAGCAAGGAGCAGATCGCGCGGATGCTGGTTGACGCGGGTTTTTCATCCATCTCCTTCTCCGATACGGCGCCGTATTGGTGCGCGGTCGGGCTTAAATCGGCGTAGGCTCGCGCCCGTATGCCGCAAAAAATTCTCTACCTTGTCTCCGAAGACTGGTACTTCGTCTCGCACCGGTTGCCGATGGCGCGCGCCGCCAGAGCCGCCGGCTATGAGGTGCATGTCGCCACGCGCATCGACAAACACGCGCCGCAGATTGTCGACGAGGGCTTCATCCTGCACCCTGTCGAATGGCGCCGGGGCAGCATGAATGTGTTTCGATTCATCGCCACCGTCATTCAGGTACGCCGGCTCTATCGTCTGCTCCGTCCGGACCTCGTTCACCACGTTGCATTGGTGCCGACGGTCGTTGGCTCTTTTGCCGCGCTCGGTCTTCCGATGCAGCGGCTCAATGCCTTTGCCGGGCTTGGTTACGTGTTCACCTCGGAGACTGCAAAGGCGCGCTTGGCCCGGGCATTGGCAGCCCCGGTGCTTGGTTGGCTGCTGCGGTGGCCTGGCGCGTCGGTGCTGGTGCAGAATCCAGACGACCGGGCTGTCGCCCTGCGGCTCGGCATCCCGGCGGAGAGAATTAGCCTCATCCCCGGCTCAGGCATCGATGTGGACAGTCTCACGGCGATGCCCGAGCCATCCGGTCCCTTTACTATCGGCTTTGTCGGCCGGCTGCTCGACGACAAAGGCGTGCGCACGCTCGTGCAGGCGCACGATATCCTGTCGGGGTGTGGCGTGACCGTGCGCGCGCTGATCGCCGGCGAGCCCGACCCTTCTAATCCGGCGTCTATTCCGCAGCAGACCCTTGCAGGGTGGCACAAACGGCCGAACCTCGTCCTGCTCGGTCATGTCGACGATATCCGCACGGTCTGGCGTGAGGCACACGTTGCCGTGTTGCCGTCGCGGCGCGAAGGCCTGCCCAAAAGCCTGCTTGAAGCGGCGGCCTGCGGCCGGCCGCTCATTGCAACCGACGTTCCGGGCTGCCGGGAGATCGCTCGACATGGCGTGAATGCTCTGCTGGTGCCAGCCGATAATCCCCCGGCGCTGGCCGATGCCATCGAGACCCTGATGAAAGACGCCGAGCTGCGGCAGCGCTTTGGCCGCGCAGCCAGGCAGCTCGTCTTGGACCAATTCTCCAGCGCGCGGATCGGCCGCGAAATCGTGGCGCTTTATGCCCGCCTGCTGGCCGGCGCGGCCGGCGCCAAATCTGCGTTGCGCGAGCGGCCGGCGTCATGAGCGGGTATACGGCGACCCCGCTTGGACTCGTCGGCGCGGCGATATTTGTCGCAGCCGCGTCGATTTGCTTCGTCCTGCTGCTGCTGTTGCGACCTTTGCTGCAACGCTACGCACTGGCGCATCCGGTGGCGCGCTCGTCGCACAAATTGCCGACCCCGCAAGGCGCGGGGATTGGCGTCGTCGCGGCGACAATAGGCACGGCAGCCGTCGCGTGCATTCTACTCGACGCCGCCAGCAACCCATTGTGGCTCGTTTTCGGCGCCGCCGCGTTTATTGCCATTGTCGGCGCGGTCGACGATGTGTCGCCGATCCCTGTGCTGCCACGGCTTGTATTGCAAGCACTCGGGGTCGGCATTGTCATCGCAGCACTGCCCGCCGACCTGCGTGTGCTGCCGTCGCTGCCGCACTGGCTTGAGCAATTATTGCTCGGCTTGGCCCTGCTGTGGTTCGTCAACCTCGTCAATTTCATGGATGGGATCGACTGGATGACGGCCGCCGAAGTGGTGCCAGTCACGGCGGGCCTCGTCGCAATCGGCGGTATCGGCGGGCTGTCGACATCTGAAGTCGTCGTTGCTCTTGCACTCTGCGGCGCCCTCGTCGGTTTCGCGCCGCTCAATCGTCCGGTCGCCAGGCTCTTCCTCGGCGACGTCGGCAGCCTCGCGATCGGCCTCTTGGTGGGCTGGTTGCTGGTCGGATTGGCCGGCCGCGGATATATCGCCGCGGCACTTCTGCTGCCGCTCTATTACCTCGCCGACACGACAATCACCATATTCCGCCGCATGGCGCGCGGCGAGACAATTTGGCAGGCGCACCGCACGCATTTCTATCAGCGCGCAATAGAGCGCGGATCAACCGTCATGTCGGTCGTTCGCCGCGTGTTCGTCGCGAACATCTTGCTCGCGGCACTGGCTACCGTCAGCGTTTTATGGAACGGCTTGTTCGTACAATTCGTCGCGCTTGTATGTGGCGCGGCGCTGGTCGGATGGCTGCTATACTCGTTGTCAAGCCGCGGACCACAACCTGATCATCGCAGCGCCTGATCCACTCCCGCAATAATCCGCTCCGCTGGAAGCTCATCGAGACACGCACTGTAGCTCTCGAGGCGGCGCTCGCAGCCTTCGAGTTGGCACGGCATGCACGGCAACGGGTTCTGCACCAGCCAGACATTGCCGCGGTTCTGGATTTCCCCACTCGCGTTCCACGGGCTTGCCAGCCTGCCTTTCGGCCATGGCCCCCACAGTCGCGGGTCGGTCGGCCCGTAGACGGCAACCGTCGGACATCCCGATGCGGCGGCAAGATGGGTGACCGAGGTATCCGGGCCGATATAGACGCGCGCGCGCGACAACAACTCCGCAAGGTGCGGCCAGTCGAGCCGGCCGTCGAGCCGCATCACCGGCAGGCCATCCCACACGTCGTCGAGGTAGCTGCGCTCGGCGTCGGCGGGCGCACCGGTCGCGACAATTGCGATTTTCCTTGCAATCAGTGCGGCGGCTAGCGCGCGCCAGCCGGATTTCGTCCACTGCTTGTAGCGGAACATCGGCGCCGCATGAATGACCGCGTAGGGCCCATCGGGAACCCCGGTCAATGTGCCGGCCGCGGGCGCGACCACCTCCGGCACGCGTGCAATTCCGAGGAGATCGGCGAGCCGAAGCATTTCTTCGACACGGTGAACGCCGGCCGCGTAAGGCAGGCTGCGGCGATACATCAGGCGCTTGAGACGGCCGTTGAAATTCTGTTCGACCGGCCCGACGCGAACCTTCGCAGCCATGAACGCAAAGAAACTCGGCCGGTCGCCGCTTTGGGTCGAGACCGCAAGGTCGTAGCGCCGGAACAGACGCGCCGCGAGCGCAGCGCTTTGCGCAAATGTCGGCCGCGCCGCCATTTCGACCAGTCCATCGAGATCGGGGTTGCCCGCCAAAATGCCTGCGGTATCGGCAAAAACCAGCGCTTCAATTATCGCGTCTGGCCAGGCGCGGCGCAGGCTGCGGATCAACGGGGTCGTCAACAGAACGTCGCCAAGCCGGCGCAGCGTCACAACGAGGATGCGCGGGCGCGCCGGGAGATCGAGCCGGTTCATGCCGGCCGCACGGTGACGCAGGTTTCGGATCGCCGTTTAAGTACCATACCGCCGGCGACGCCGACGCCGACGACATAGACCCAGCCCTGGGTGAAATCGAACAAATGCGAATTAAAGAACGAACCGACGATGTTTTGCACCACGACGACAAGTCCGATCCAGTTCACCAGGCCTGCGCCGCGAAACAGCAATAGATGCGCTATCCACATCGCCCAAAGCACGGCGGCGCCGATAAGGCCGATCTGGATCGCCACGGCGAACGTCTGATTGTGCGGATTGGTCGTGGCCGAGGCCGCGGCTCCGGTCCGGCCCTCCGACGACTTGATGAAGAGCGCATGCATCGAGCCGGTGCCGTGCCCGAACAGAGGCGCCGTGCGGACGAATTCAACTGACTTCTTCCAGAATTCAATGCGTTCGCCGGAGGAATTCCGGTCATCGGTCGCTTCGTATTTTTGATAATCGGTCCAGAGTTCTGTGGTCCGCCCGCGAAAATACGGGGATGAAAACCACGCCGCAGCACATAGCGCAACCACGGCGCAAACGACACCGATCTTGCCCCGCGTGCTGAATTCCCTGAATCCCCAGATCAAGACCAGGATCAGCAATATCACGAGAGCCGTGCGTGACGTCGCGATGTAGAGAATATTTGCGAGCATGCCGGCAATCACCAGCAGACACCCGAGTGCGAGCTTGCGGCGGCCCTGCTTGTAAAAGTCGAATGCCAGATAGAAGAGCACGGCAATGCAGGTGGCAAACTCGCCGCTCTGCGCCGGGGCGTTTTTCACCGGCACGGCGAAGTGCTCCGGCACCCGCCACAATGAGGGCCATGCGGCAATCGCCATCGACAACAGCAGCAGCGCGACACAAGCCGCAAGATATGCGGCAAAGACCCAGAGCCCGCGGTCGGATCGCCGGAATTGCACGAGTAAAATGGGAATTACCAGAAGCTTGAAAAATGAATCAAGCCCGTGCCAGCGTTCGAGCCAGGTAACGTCGGCCCAGAGCGTGCCGATGGCGCCGAGCAGAAACAGCAAAACCGGCAGGCCGCCGGGCGCGGCCGCTATCTCGCGCTTGAATTCGCCGGCCGTGGTGATCGGCAAGACCGCAAGGAGCCAGATCACCAGAAGGATGCCGGTTGCCGATGTCGACCATGGCAGCGACACCGCGACCGCGATCATCAAGCCGTCGGCCACGCGCCGGAGCCTGGCGCGGTCGAACAGTTCGGTTCGCGCCATCATCGACATCGATCAGCCCGCAGCTTGCGCCGCGGCCGGCGGCTTACCCAATGAAGACAGCCCGCGCCGCGCGTGGATTCGATCGCTCGAAATTATATCGGAAAGTCTCGATTCGTTCGCCGTCAATGCCGATCGATCGGCTTCCGCGTGCCACAGGTGCAGGACGCCGGTTGCGAACATGCCGTCTTTGCGGCGCACGCCAGCATGCAAGAGGCGCACCACGATATCGGAATCTTCCTTGCCCCAGCCGCTGTAATCGGCATCGAACCCGTCGATGCGGTCGAGGTCGGCGCGCCAGATCGCAAGATTGCAGGACCGCGCGCCACGCCAGCTTCGCTGCCGAAGGGTTCGCAACGGTCCGAGCGGAAGCGCCACCAACGCGCTGAGCCGATTGACCCCGCCACGCGCACGCTGCGCCGTCCAGCCGGCGAAACTCCAGCCTTCCGGGACAAGTTTTTCGTCAAGTATTTTTTCCGTCAGCTCCCGCGACAACAACGTCCGGTTCCCGGCCACGAACCAGCCCGGTTGTGCAAGACGGCGGTGCGCCTCGACGAAATTCCTCCGCACAATGCAATCGCCATCAAGAAAAATGCAGTAATCCCCTTGCGACGCCAGGATCGCGCGATTGCGAATCTCGGCGGCGCGGAAGCCGCGATCTTCGTGCCAGACATGGATGAGACCGCGTCCTGCCTTGTTCTTCCACGCTGTCACGATGTCGGCCGTGGCGGCAGTAGAGCCATCGTCGGCCACCACGACTTCGAATTCGCGGTCGCTTTGTTTGGCAAGCGACCGCAACACCGCATCGAGCGCGTCGGCCCTGTTATAGGTCGTTACGATCACGGAGATCAGTTCAGGCACCGGCGTCCCGTTCGGCGTTATGCTTGTGAGGCTTTAGCCGAAGTCGCAAGCATCGACAAACCCCTAGGGCGAATCCGGCCGCCGATGCTAGCTTGCGGCGGCATTAAAACTCGGCTGGCGGCAAACCATGCAAAAGATTTCAGCCTATATCCTCACCTTTAACGAGGCGGAGAAGATCGAAGCGGCGGTTTCCAGCGTGCTGTGGGCGGACGAGGTCGTGGTCGTCGATTCATTCAGCGTCGACCGCACGCGCGAGATCGCCAGCGCGCTCGGGGCTCGCGTGGTGGACGTGCCGTTCAACGGCTTCGGCGATCTGCGCAATCGCGCCATCGAAGCCTGCAGGTACGACTGGATTTTCAGCCTCGACGCCGACGAACGCTGCACCGTCAAGGTGCGGGACGAAATCCTCGGCCTGCTCGCCGGCGAGACGCCGCTCGATGCGTACCGGGTGCCACGCAAAAGCTACATGATGGGACGCTGGATCCGCGGCTCCGGCTGGTATCCGAATTTCCGTCAGCCGCAATTGTTCCGCAAAGGCTGCATGCGCTACACGCTCGAGCCGGTGCACGAAGGCTATGAAGTCTTGAGCGGCAAGCCGCTCGGCACGCTGAAAAATGCGATCTGGCAATTCCCCTTCCGCAATCTGGAAGAGGTCATCAGAAAGATGAATCGTTATTCGTCGCTGGGCGTGCCCAAGCTCGCGGCAAAACGGGTTTCGATGGCGAGCGCGCTCGGCCACGGCATCTGGTCGTTTCTGAAACATTACATTTTCAAGTTCGGCTTCATCGACGGCTGGGCCGGCTTCGTCATCGCCTTCGGCAATTTCGAGGGCACTTTTTACCGCTACGCCAAGCGCTACGAGCAGGCGCAGGGCTGGCAGCAACCGCCGGCCAAAGCGCTCAGGCGCGAGCCCTAACCTTTGCGGAAGCGGCGCGAGAGGTTGCGCAGCCGGCGGAACGGCAGCGCCAGAAAATATTTGCGAACGATTTCCCAGCGATCCGGCCAGCCGATCCTGCCTACGAAACCCCGCGGGACGTACCAGCCATTGTTTTCGTAACGGCGGATCAAACGATAGCCGGCGGCCTTGAGGTAGCGGTGCTTGGCGAGATCGGCGACATGATCCTCAAGCAGGATCAATTGCGGGCGCCAGCGCGCGATATCGAAACCGCGCAGCACCTCGATCTCGTGGCCTTCGACATCGATTGAAAGGAAATCGAACTGCTCCGGCGTGCCCGCCTCGGCAAGAATGCTGTCAAGCGTGCGGATCGGAACCTCGATCACGGCTTCAGGCGCCGCACCGGGCGCCATGGACTCGCGGTTCAACGAGGACAGCGGGCCGGCGACGTGAAACGGCAGCATCCGTCCCGCGTTCTGCGGACCGGAGCAGGCAACCGCAAACACCTTGGCCGAGCGCTGTGCGCGCAACAAGGCGGCAAGCACCGGCTGCGGCTCGACAAGCACTCCGGTCCAACCCGCCTGTTCCAGATGATAAGTCTGCGAACGCTCGCGCGGCTCGTTGGCGCCGACTTCGACGAAATAGCCCTTGCGGCTGCCGAAGAAGCCGGCAATCAACCGCATTTCATGATCCGGAGGAAACCGCGTCACGCTGCGCGGCTCAGCGCGCCTTGGAGGAGCGGCTACGCGCGACCATGGCGCTGGTCGAATGGCCGGGCACGATGTCGATGAGCACCACCTTCCCGCCCAGGCTTTCGACAATGGCGTGGCCGACGACTTCGTCGCGTTTATAGTCGCTGCCCTTGACGAGAACGGTCGGCTTGACGCGCTCGATCAGCTTTTCCGGCGTGTCCTCGTCGAAAACCACAACGAGATCGACCGCCTCCAGCGCCGCCAGCACCTCGGCGCGCGCCTGCACCGGCTGCACCGGGCGGCCCTCGCCTTTCAGCCTCGTCACCGAAGCATCGCCGTTGAGGCCGACGATCAGCCGGTCGCAGGCTGCGCGGGCGCCGGCAAGCAGCTTGACGTGGCCTGGATGGAGAAGATCGAAGCAGCCATTGGTGAAGCCGACACGCAGGCCCTGCCGCCGCCATTCGGTGAGATGCTCGTCCAGCATCGACCAGTCGAAGACGATCTTTTCTTCCGGTGCCAGCGATGCCGCGGGCAATATGCGGTGACGCAGCTCGGCGACGGAAACGGCCGCCGTACCGCGTTTTCCCACCACTACCGCGGCGCCGGCATTGGCTGCCCGCATGGCCGATTCAAAATCCGCACCGAGGGCCAGCATGGCGGCGAGCACGGCAACCACCGTATCTCCCGCCCCGGAGACGTCGCGCACGCGCACCGGATAGGCCGGGACATGGATCTCCGTCCCCACGCTGACCAGCGTCATGCCCTGCTCACTGCGGGTGACCAGCACGGCCTCGGCGTCGATCGCTTCGGCCAGCGCGGTCGCGGCGACGACAATCTCGTCGTCATCGGCTGCCGATGTGCGCGTTGCGTCGGCAAGTTCCTGCCGGTTTGGCGTGATGATCGTCGCCCCCCGGTAAATGCCGTAGTCGCGGCCTTTGGGATCGACCACGACCGGCTTGCGGGCCGCCTTTGCCGCATCGATCACGGCGCGAATGACGCGGGTGCTAAGCGTGCCCTTGGCGTAATCGGAGAGAATAACGGCACCCGCCGCCGGGATTGCCTTAAGCGCGTGCGCGATCAGCGCGTTTTCGGCCTGCTCATCGAGCGGGCCCACGGCTTCCCAGTCGGCACGCAAGAGATGCGTGGAAAAATGCTCGGAAACGAAGCGAACCTTGCGCGTCGTCTGCCGCCGCGAATCCGTCACCAGGTGAAACTCGATTCTTCGCTCGGCGGATAGCGCTTCGGTCAGCGCGAGGCCGGCATCGTCGTCGCCGACCGCGCCGACAAAGATGCACTTTGCTCCCAGCGCGGTGATGTTGCGCGCGACATTGCCGGCGCCGCCAATCATCAGCTCGCTGCGCTTGACGGCAATGACCGGCGCCGGCGCCTCCGGCGAAATGCGCGACACCTCGCCATAGACGAACTCATCCAGCATCAGGTCGCCGACGCAGAGCACGGTTTGCCCTGCGAGCGCGGAAAGCTGCTTGTCGAAGTCAAACATGGCTACAGATATCGGTCCGCGCGATTGAGATGATTGGTGACGTAGTGGCCGACCGCGGCTTCGAGCGGGGTGAAGCCGGCATTATATCCGGCGCGATGCAGGTTCTCGACCGCGGCTTCGGTGAAATACTGATACTGCCCGCGGATCGCGTCCGGCATCTCGATATATTCGATGTTGGGCGGCCGCCGAATCGCCTTGAACATGGCGGTAATCATATCGCGAAAGCTTTCCGCCTTGCCCGTGCCGACGTTAAAAATGCCGCTGACGGCGGTGGCGTCGATGAGCCAGCGCAGCACGGCAACCGCATCGTTGACGTAGATGAAATCGCGCCGCTGCTCGCCGTCGGCGACGCCCTCGCGATACGACTTGAACAGGCGCACCGGCTGTCCGGCCTTGGCCTCATCGAACACCTTGGCCAGCACGCTCTGCATGTGGCCCTTGTGATATTCATTCGGTCCGTAAACGTTGAAGAACTTAAGCCCGGCCCAGTGCGGTGGCATCTTCTCTTTCCTGGCGTGACGCTCCGCCACGACCAGATCGAACTGGTGCTTGCTCCAGCCGTAGAGGTTCATCGGCTGCAGCCTGCGCAATGCCTCCGGCGACCAATCGTCAACGAAGCCCTGCGCCCCGCCGCCGTAGGTCGCCGCCGACGAGGCGTAGATAAACGGCGTGCGCGTCGCCGTGCACCAGTCGAGCAGCCGCAGCGACAGCCGCAGATTATTCTCCATCACCAGGTCGGCATCGGTGACCGTGGTATCGGATATCGCGCCCATGTGGATGACGGCGTCGAGCTTGCGGGCTTCGAGCCATTTCATCAGCTCGCCCGGCGGCACCACATCGGCGACCTGGCGCTTGGCGAGATTGCGCCACTTGGCGTCGTCGTGGCCGAATTGATCGTTCACCACGACGTCGGCGTGGCCTGCCTCGTTGAGGCTGGCGACGACGTTCGATCCGATGAAGCCGGCCCCGCCGGTGACCAAAAACATGCAAAGCCCTCGCCAAGCATTGGCGAGCTTTCCTTTGCCCCAGTCCGTGCACGCGTGCAATGTCGCGCTAATGGACTGTGGCGGCAGGTAAAATCGTGGCTGGACAGACGCAGGCCGGGCAAGCTAACGCCTGAAACGGCCCGCCCGGGAAGGGCAAAATCGGGGAAGCGGCGGCTTACTCTATGAGCAACGATTCTGCTTCAGCGCCGGCCCCTGTTCTGATCGTCCCCTACGTCTGGATTGGCGACTTCGTGCGCTGCCACTCGGTGGTGAAGGTATTGCGCGCACAGGCTCCCGGCCGCGCGGTCGATGTCGTCAGCAGCACGCTGTGTGCGCCTCTCGCCACCTACATGCCGGGCGTGCGCAACGCGATCCTTGCCGACCTGCCGCGCGGGCGTATCGGCGTCGCGCGCCAGTTACGCCTCGCCGAGGAACTCCGCACCGTCCGTTACGGGCAGGCGCTGGTGATGTCGCGAAAATGGAAGGCTGCGCTGGCGCCCTGGCTCGCCGGCATTCCGTTGCGCACCGGTTTCGTCGGCGAAGTGCGCTACGGCCTGCTCAACGACGCGCGCCACGGTGAAGCCAAGCTGCCGCGCATGATCGATCGAATGGGTGCGCTGGCGCTGCCGCCAGGCTCGGCGCTGCCTGATGAATGGCCGATGCCCGAACTGATCGTTCCGGCATCCGAAATCGGCGCCTGGCGCAAAGAGCACGGCCTCGGTCCCGATGGGCGCCCCGTCGTCACGCTGGCGCCGGGCGCGGTCGGCGCCGGCAAGGCCTGGCCGGCCAGGCATTATGCGGAACTCGCGCGCGCACTCATCGCTGACGGCGCGGCGGTCTGGGTGCTCGGCGGACCAAGCGAGCAAGCGCTGGCGGCCAAAATCGCCGCGGTTGGCGGCGCGCAAGTGCGCGATCTCACCGGCGGCGACCTGCGCAACGCCATTCTCGCGGATGCTGCGGCGGACGCCGCCGTCACCAACGATTCCGGACTGATGCACGTCGCCGCCGCGCTCGGCACGCCGACGGTCGCGATCTTCGGCCCGACCAGCCCGTGGCATTGGAAGCCGCTCAATCCGCTGGCGGCAATCATCGAGCCGCCGGGCGATGAAGCCGCCGCAAAGCGCGCCCGCACCGAGGGCAACCAGGCCGTGCGCCACCGCCGCACCGCCGACATCGCTGTTGCGACCGTTCTTGCCGCGGTGCGCGACGTTCTCGCAAAAACAAAACCGCGCGTACCATGACCACACCCCTTACGCCACGCCCGGCGGCGTTCCTCGATCGCGACGGCGTCATCAATCACGACGTTGGCTATATCGGCACGCGCGAGCGATTCCGCTGGATGCCGCGCGTGGCCGAAGCAATCCGGAGGCTCAACCGGGAGCACTTCGTGTTCATCGCTTCCAACCAGTCCGGCGTTGCCCGCGGCATGTTCAGCGAGCAGGCGGTGCAGGACCTCGATGCCTGGCTGCGAGCCGAACTCGCCGAGCAAGGCGCACGCATCGACGATGCGCGCTATTGCCCGTTCCATCCCGACGCAACCGTCGCCGCTTACCGCAAGGATTCGGATTGGCGAAAACCCGCGCCGGGCATGATTCTCGATCTGATGAAAGCCTGGCCGGTGTTGCGGGAAACGAGCTTTTTCATCGGCGACAAGGAAACCGACATGGCGGCGGCCCGCGCCGCCGGAATCGCCGGAAAGCTCTATGGTGGCGGCGATCTCGAAACCTTCGTCGAGAAATGCCTGAGCGAAATGCGCGCACGTTAGGCGGAAATGGGCGTTAACGAATCGACGCCTGACGCAAAGCCCATTCCATGCTATCTACGGACCGCTTTACGAGGACCTGCAAGGCCGATGGCGAAACCCAAGCTGACTGAGCAAATGAGCGAACGCGCGCAAGCTGCGATCGATTGCGGCTTGCGCACGCTCGAAGCCGAAGGCGAAGGCGTCGCCGCGCTTGCCGCCGCGCTGCGCGACGGACTTGGCGCCGCTTTTGCGGCTTCCGTCGACATGATCCGCAATGCGCAAGGCCGCGTCATCGTGACCGGCATGGGAAAATCGGGACATATCGGCCACAAGATCGCCTCCACTTTCGCATCGACCGGCACGCCGGCATTGTTCGTGCATCCGGCCGAAGCAAGCCATGGCGATCTCGGCATGATCACCAAAAGCGACGTGATCCTCGCGCTGTCGTGGTCGGGCGAGACCGCGGAACTCAAAAACATCACCGATTATTCCAAGCGTCATAACATCAGCCTGATCGCCATTACCGCCAGCCCCGATTCAACTTTGGCCAAAACCGCGAGTATCGTGCTGGCCCTACCGCAGGCGCGTGAAGCTTGCCCGCATAATCTCGCACCGACGACCTCGGCGCTGATGCAGCTTGCGCTCGGCGACGCGCTCGCCATCGCGCTCCTGGAAAGCCACGGGTTCACCGCCGTCGACTTCGGCATGTTGCATCCCGGCGGCAAGCTCGGCACGCTACTCAAGCAGGTCGCCGACCTTATGCACAGCGGCGACACCGTGCCCCTCGCCGCGCTCGGCACGAAGATGTCCAACGCGATCCTTGAAATGTCGGCCAAAGGCCTCGGCTGCATCGGCATCACCGACACGCGCGGCGACCTTGTCGGCATCATCACCGACGGGGATTTGCGCCGTCACATGCGCAACAACCTGCTCGACGCTACGGTCGACGAAGTGATGACGCGCAAGCCGAAAACGGTGCGCCCGGATCAGTTGATCAGCGAGACGCTTGAGTTGCTCAATGCCATGAAGGTTACGGCGCTGTTCGTGGTCGACGGCGGCAAGCCGGTCGGCGTCATTCACGTCCACGACCTGCTGCGCGCCGGAGCGGCTTAGCTTTTACGACGCGATGCGCTCAGCCGCAGCCGCAACGTCCGCCACCGCCGGCGCATGACCTTGCGAGCCGAGGACTGCCATGGGCCCCGAACCGACCGGGCCGGTCAGGCCGGGGCGGCTGCCGGTAAAGATCGCCACCAGCGGCACGCCAAGCGCCGCCGCAACGTGCAACAGACCCGTATCGACCCCGACGACGAAGGAAGCGCCGGCGATAAGACGCGTCAGTTCGTCGAGCGGCTGATATTTCGCCACCGTCGCGCCTGCGACCTTGGCGGCGATGCGCTCGGCCCGCGCACGTTCCTCGTCGCTGCCCCACGGCAGAATGAGGTCGACCCCGTTGCGCGCCAGCGCATTGCCGAGCGCGATCCAGTTGGTCTCCGGCCATTCCTTATCCGGCCGCGCGGTCGCGTGCAGCAGCAAGGCATACCGCGCGCCGCCTCGCGCGAGCGCCACCCGGTCGAGACCGAAATCCGGCGCCCCTTGCGGCGCATAGCCCAGTGCGCGCCCTGTCAAAGTCCGGTTGCGCTCAACCGCGTGCAGTTCGCGACCGACGTTGTGGCGCGCGTCGTAAAGCAACGCCGCAGCCGGCTCGCGGATGCTGCGGCTGTCGTAACCGTGCCGGCGGCCGTGCGCCAGGCGGGCGATGAGCGCCGAACGCAACAGGCCCTGGCTGTCGACAATGCCGTCATAGCGGCGTGCGCGGATGGTCCTGAGATTTTCCGAAATCTCGGAAATTGTCTTCGGGTTATAAAGGGTCTTGCGCCAGCGCCGCCAGGCGACCGGGATAATCTCGGCAACGCCCGGATGCAGCGCCACCACCGGCGCGTAGGCTTCCTCCACCAACCAGGCAAAGCGCGTCCCGGGCAATGCCCGTCGCGCCTCGGTCAGCGCCGGCATATGATGGATCACGTCGCCAAGCGAGGACGTCTTGATGAAAAGAATGTCGGACATATCGATCTGGCGACGATCCTATACCGGTCGCGCCTCGCCGCCGCCATAACCATTCGTTAAGCTGGGCCGCTATAACCACTAAAGGCGCGGCTCGGGCGCCATCTGGGGGCGATCATGGCGATCCTGGTTACTGGCGGGGCCGGCTACATCGGCAGCCACATGGTTCACGCGCTCGTCGACACCGGCGAGGCGGTCGTGGTGCTCGATAATCTCTCCACCGGCTTCCGCTTCCTTATTCCGGCCGCGGTCCCCTTTGTCGCCGGCTCAACCGGCGACCGCGACCTGGTGATAAAGACGCTGCAGCAGCACAAGATCACCGAGATCCTGCATTTCGCCGCCTCGATCGTTGTGCCGGACTCGATGAAGGATCCGCTCGGCTACTACCGCAACAACACGATGAACACCTGCATGCTGCTGGATGCAGCCGTGGAAGCCGGCGTCAAGAATTTCATCTTCTCCTCAACCGCCGCGGTGTACGGCAACGCCAGCGGCGCGCAGGTGAAAGAGAACGCGCCGACGCCGCCGATATCGCCCTACGGCACCTCCAAACTGATGTCCGAGATTATGTTGCACGATGTCGCCCGCGCGCATGGTCTCAACTTCGTCGTGCTGCGCTACTTCAACGTCGCCGGCGCCGACCCGAAGCTGCGTACTGGCCAGGCAACGCCGGCGGCCACGCATCTGATCAAGGTCGCCTGCGAAACCGCGCTCGGACGCCGCCCCCAGCTCGAGGTCTTCGGCACGGATTATCCGACGCCCGACGGAACCTGCGTCCGCGATTACATCCACGTCAGCGATCTTGCGCGCGCGCATCTGGCGTCGCTTTCGCATCTGCGCCGGGGCGGCTCGAGCGCCACATTCAATTGCGGCTATGGCCACGGCCATTCGGTGCTCGACGTGATCGAGGCGGTACGGCGCGCCAGCGGCCGCGAATTTCCCGTCGAGCTTGCAGCACGCCGGCCCGGCGACCCCGCCGCCCTGGTCGCCGACGTTTCGCGTATTCGCGCGACGCTCGACTGGCGGCCGCAATTCGACGACCTCGACACGATTGCCACTCACGCGCTGGCGTGGGAACGGCGGCTTCTGGGACGGCGCGATCACGCATCTGCCTAATTGTGGCGCGAAGTCCGGCATAACGCTTTCCTTTTGATTTGATTACCTTTTGCCTTGATAATTACATGCCGGACGGGCATGGAAACGGCTTCAACCCAAGCCCATCAGCCCGATACGAGGGCGAATGATCGATCAGCCACTGCCAGCGTCCGCCGACGCGCATTACAGCGCCTCCGCCTTGGTCAAGCGCCTGTTGACCGAGCAGGGCTTGGGGCATTGGCCCAAATACACATTCGCCTTTGCGCTGATGGCGATCTCGGCGGGTTGTACGGCGTTCTCCGCCTATCTGATCGGCGACGTCATCAACCAGGCTTATGTGAACCGCAACCTGGCCGGGATCATCACGCTCGGGGGTTTCACGGTCGCACTGTTCACCATCAAGGGCGCGGCGACCTACGGGCATAGCGTGTTGCTCTCGCAGATCGGCAACCGCATCGTCGCCGACAACCAGCGCGCGGTTTTCGCCAAACTACTCAATGAGGGGCTCGGCTTTTTTTCCGATCGCCACTCGACGGAATTTCTGGCTCGCCTGAGCGCCGGCGCAACGGCGGCGACGCAGGTGATCAACCTGCTGGTGACGTCGATCGGCCGCGATCTCCTGTCGCTCATCGGCCTGATCACGGTGATGGTGGTGCAGGACCCGCTGATGTCCTTTTTCAGCTTCGTCGTCGCGCCGCCGGCCTTTTTCGTGCTGCGCAAATTGATCCGCCGCATCTACGCCATCGCGCGCAGCCAGTTCGACGGCGGCGCCCGCATCATGGAGACGCTGCAGGAGACGCTGCATGGCATCCGCATCGTCAAGGCGTTCACGCTTGAGGACGTGATGCGCGAGCGTTTCGACCGCAACGTCGCCGCTGTCGAGTACGAAGCCAACAAGATGGCTCGGGTGTCGAGCCGGGCGAGCCCGCTGATGGAGACCCTGGGCGGCTGCGCCATTGCCATTGCCATTGTGTATGGCGGCTACCGCGTGATCGATACCGGGGCGACGCCGGGCCAATTTTTCTCGTTCATCGCCGCCTTCCTGCTGGCTTATGAACCAGCCAAGCGCCTTGCCAGACTCAACATTGAGCTCAACAGCGGCCTCGTCGGCGTGCGGATCCTCTTCGAAGTCCTCGATCTGCCGCCAAGCGAGACCGATGATCTTGCGGCGCCGTCGCTGCAAGTCAGCTCAGCGCGGCTGGCGCTGGAGGATGTCCATTTTGCCTATCGTAGCGACGAAGCCGTCTTGTGCGGCATGTCGCTCGTCGCCGAGCCCGGCCGGCTGACCGCGCTGGTCGGACCGTCCGGCGGCGGCAAATCGACGGTCTTCAATCTGATCTTGCGGTTCTACGAACCCGAGCGCGGGCGCATCGTCATCGACGGACAGGACATCACCAAGGTCTCCCGCCGCTCGCTGCGCCAGCGCATCGCCTACGTCGGGCAGGACGTGTTTTTGTTCCGCGGAACGATCCGCGAGAACATCGCCTTCGGCAAACCCGGTGCCAGCGAGGACGAAATCATCGCCGCCGCCAAGGGCGCCTATGCTCATGATTTTATTATGTCATTTCCGCGCGGCTACGATACCGCGGTGGGCGAACACGGCCTGCAACTGTCCGGCGGACAACGCCAGCGTGTCGCCATCGCGCGCGCGCTGATCAAGGACGCACCACTCATTCTTCTCGACGAGGCGACCGCGGCGCTCGATTCAGAATCGGAATTGCAGGTGCGCGAGGCGATGGAGCATCTGTGCCAAGGCCGCACGACGCTGGCGATCGCTCACCGCCTGCATACCGTCTCCCATGCCGACCGCATCTTCGTGGTCGAGAACGGGCGGGTGGTCGAATCCGGACGCCATGACGAACTGCTGCGCAAAAGCGGCCGTTACGCCTCGTTCTACCGGCTCCAGCTCAAGGAACAGGAACCGCCGCCGATCGCGGCGGTCGCCGGCGCCGGCTGAGCCAGCCGCCTCGCCGGCGGCGCCAACCCGGCTTGTTCGGCCGCGAGGAATGCGATACCGGATGGTCCATCGGACATCCCTTTTCCTAACAAGGCAGCAGTTCTCATGAGTGCGGATTACGTCATCGCGCCGCCGCCGCAACCGGTCATCGCGGTCGCCGGCTCAGCCAAGGTTTTTCCGGTACGCCGCATCTGGTGCGTCGGCCGCAACTACATCGAACACATCCGCGAAATGGGACAGGACGAACGGGCGCCGCCGTTCTTTTTCGCCAAGCCCGCCGACGCCATCGTTGCCGACGGCGGCACCGTGCCCTACCCATCGCTGACCAAGGATATGCATCACGAGGTAGAGCTCGTGGTGGCGCTCAAAAGCGGCGGCCGCAACATTCCGGTCGCCAAGGCAAATGACTGCATCTTCGGTTACGCCGTCGGCATCGACCTGACCCGGCGCGACCTGCAGATTGCCTCGCGCGACGTGAAGCGGCCCTGGGAGATCGGCAAGGCCTTCGACTCCTCGGCGCCGTGCGGCCCGCTCAAGCCCGCGAGCGAGATCGGTCACCCGGCCAAGGGCAAGATCACGCTCAAGGTCAACGGCACGATCCGCCAGGACGGCGATCTCAATCAGATGATCTGGAACGTGCCGGAGACGATCTCGAAGCTCTCGGAAATGGTGGCGCTCGCGGCCGGCGACATCATCATGACCGGCACGCCCTCGGGCGTCGCGGCGACGGTTGCCGGCGACAAAATCGAGTGCGAGGTCGAGGGCGTCGGCAAGCTCACCGTAACCATCGGGCAGCCGCTGAAGTAGCGGCTTTCACATAAACAGGCGCTCGACGCCGGCCGCAATCGACAGCAGCCGGCGGTCATGGCCATTGCGCGCGACCAGCATCAGCCCGGTCGGCAGGCCGCCCGCACGCGGCAACGGCAGGGTGACGGCGCAGGTATCGAAGAAATTCCAGATCGCGGTATTGCGCAGCACCTGCGCGTTCCAGCGGAAGAAATCGTCCTGCTTCGCCACATCGGCGAGCAACGGCGCGACGACCGGCGTGGTCGGCATCACCAGCACGTCGAGGCCGGCAAGCCGCGCATCCATCGCGCGGATGAGGCTCGCCCGCTCGCGCAACATGTCGACATAATCGGCGGCGCTGATCTTGGCGGCGCGTTCGATGCGGACGCGCACGTTCGGATCGGCCGTATCGCCGCGCCGGGCAAGCCTGTCGCGGTGCACGGCGAATGCTTCCGCCGGGGCGATGCCGCCTTTCCTGTTCACGGTGTCCATCTGGTCGAGCAGCGGGGCAAGCTTCTCGGCGGAAAGCCGCACGCCGGCTTTCTCCAGGCGGTCAAGCGCGTCGGGGAAACGCTTGCCGACGGTCGCATCGAGATTTTCCAGCGGCGCGCCTTGCGCAACGCCCACGCGCAGGCCGGCAAGCTCGGCCGGCTCGAATGGCGCGGTGTCTTCGCCGGCCATCACGGCGTCGGCATAGGCGCACGGCGCCACTGTTTTCGCCATCGGCCCGATGGAGTCGAGGGTATAGGACAACGGAAACGCGCCGTCGGTCGGAATGCGCTGGCGGCTCGGCTTGAACCCGGTGATGCCGCAGAGCGATGCCGGAATGCGGGTCGAACCACCGGTGTCGCTGCCGATGGTGACTTCACACATGCCGTCAGCCGCGGCGACCGCACCGCCGGAGCTTGACCCGCCGGGAACGCGCGCGCGATCCGCCGGATTGCCGGGCGTGCCGAAATGCGGATTGGCGCCGATGCCGGAAAAGGCAAACTCCGTCATGTTGGTCTTGGCGACGATCACGGCCCCCGCCTGGCGCAGGCGCCGCACGATGGGGGCATCTGCTGTCGCGGGCTTGCCCTCCTCTGCGATCAGCTTCGATCCGGCGCGCGTCACCTCTCCGGCGACATCGAACAGATCCTTGATGCTGACGACCGCGCCATCGAGCGGCCCGAGCGTGATGCCGGCGCGGGCACGGGCATCGGCGGCATCGGCCGCCGCCAGCGCCTGATCGCGATAGACGGTGAGGCAGGCGCGCGCGCCCTCGCCTTGCGGATCGGCGATGCGCGCCAGCGCCATCTCCGTCCGGTCATGGGCCGATAAATGCTTCATGGAACGTTTTCCTCCCGCCGCTCGATTCAATTACGCGCCGAGCCCGCCCTTCTGCTCGATAAAGCGCACGATCTCATCCACGCCTGAGCCCTCGCGCAAGTTGGTGAGCACGAACGGCCTTTGGCCGCGCATCTTCCTGGCGTCGCGCTGCATGACGTCGAGCGAAGCGCCGACGTAAGGCGCAAGATCAATCTTGTTGATGACCAGCAGATCCGAGCGCGTGATGCCGGGGCCGCCTTTGGAGGGGATCTTGTCGCCGGCGGCAACGTCGATGACATAAATTGTCAGATCGGCAAGCTCCGGCGAGAACGTGGCGGCGAGATTATCGCCGCCGGACTCGATGAGCACCAGATCGAGCTTCGGAAATTTTGCCCGCATGTCGGCGATCGCCGCGAGGTTTATGGAAGCATCCTCGCGGATCGCGGTATGCGGACAGCCGCCGGTTTCGACGCCTGCGATACGATCGGCGGCAAGCGCGCCGGAGCGCACCAGATATTCGGCGTCCCACTTGGTGTAGATGTCGTTGGTGATGGCGGCGATTTCGTAGGACCCGCGCAGGCGTTTGCACAGCGCGTCCATCAGCGCGGTCTTGCCGGAGCCGACCGGGCCGCCGACGCCGACACGCAGAGGTCCGTGGGGACTGGTGTCCTGCCTCATGGCTCAGCTCCTGAACAGTCGCGTGTATTGCGTCTCATGCCGGGCGCCGGCGAGGTCGGCGCGGAAGGCAGCCGAGCCGAGATCGTCGAGCGCGACACGGGGGGCGCGTTGCGCGCTTGCCGCGATCACCGGCTCAAGCGCGGCGAGCACCCGCTGCCCATCGGTCTGGCCGAGCGGAACCAGGCGCACGCCGGCCGAAACCCAGTTGGCGGCGAGCGCCTGCAGGTAGGCGGCCAGCGCAGGCGCCAGCGCGACGCCGTGGCCGGCAGCGGCCGCGGCAACAGCGACCGGATAGGCCACCGGTCCGTCCCAGATATTTTTCAGCCGGTCGAGAGCATCGCAGGCCCACGCCGCGCGTGTTGCCTCGACAAAGGCATTGCCCTGCGCCGTCGTTTCCAGGTGCCGTTCCTTCGAGGGTGCGAGAGCCGCGGCAAGTTCGGCGGCCGCGCGCAAGGCTTTATCATCGCCGCTTTCCGCGGCTCGGTGCGCATGCGCAAAGAGCACGGCATCGGCAAAGCCGCCGCCGTCAGTTAGCATCACCGCGAGCCAGTGGCGCAGCGCCGCCGCATCCGTGATGTCGCCTGCTTCCACCGCCCATTCGATGCCGCTGGAATAGGAGAACGCGCCAACCGGATAGGCCGGCGACAGCCAGGTCATGAGGCGGTAAAGGGCGGATACGGAAAATGCCTGCTGGTCACGCGCCATGATCGTGCCCATGTGGCGCGCAGGTTTCCGGGTCGAACGGCGCCTCGAGCGGTACAACCGAGGCGCCAAGTCCGCGCAACATCTCTTCCAGCACGTGATCGCGGCGGATGCGGATCTTATCTGCCGCGATCTGCACGTCGGTATGGCGGTTGCCGAGGTGCCAGGCGAGCCGCACGGTGTCGACCGCGCTGCCGGCGGAAATCTCGAGCAGCGCCTCCGGCTGGCCGGCGACCAGAACGATAGTGCCATCGTCGAGCACGAGCCCATCGCCGTCGCGAAGCGCGAGCGGCGCCGCGGCGTCGAGCAGAAACTCGGAGCCTTTTTCGCCAGCCAGCACGACACGCCTGCGGCGGCGGTCACCGGCATCAAGCACGACACGGTCGGCCGCGACCGCGGCATCCCAATCCCCGTGATGTCTGATCCCGGTGACGCGCAACATCTCTGTTCAGGTTCGCTTGTCGACCTTGGCCGGCGTAATGATCTGGATATTGCGCTCGACGACGAATTCCGCCCCCGCCGCGCGCCAGGCCGCCAGATGCGGCGTGTGCATGTGCGCCTCCAGCGCCTCGGGCGAACTCCAGCGCTCGACCGCGACCAGGCGGGTCGGATCGCTCACGCTCAGGTGAAAATCGTAGTGAAGGCAGCCGTCCTCCTTGATCGTTCCGGCGACAACCTTGCGGGCTTCGGCGGCAGCTTTTTCGGCGGTGCCCGGTTTAAGGCGCAGTTCAGCGACGACATAGATCACGAGGCGTCTCCCTTTCGTTTTTGTTCAGAACAGGAAATAGCGTTGCGCCATTGGTAGCACCTCGGCGGGCGCGCAGGTGAGCAATTCGCCGTCGGCGCGCACCTCATAGGTCTCCGGATCGACCTCGATGTCCGGCGTCGCGTCGTTATGAATCATGCTTTTTTTATTGATGCTGCGGGTCTTCTCGACGCCGACGAACTGCTTTTCGACGCCGAGCCGGTTGCGCAGATTGCTCTTCGCCGCGGCCTTGGAGACAAACACCACCGATGAGGCCGTACGCGCCTTGCCGAAGGCGCCGAACATCGGCCGGTAATGCACCGGCTGCGGCGTCGGGATCGAGGCGTTGGGGTCGCCCATCTGCGCGGCAACGATGGTGCCGCCCTTGACGACGAGGTCCGGCTTGACGCCAAAGAAAGCCGGCGTCCAGACGACCAGATCGGCGAGCTTGCCCTTTTCGATGGAGCCGATGTGCTTCGACATGCCCTGCGCAATTGCAGGATTGATCGTGTATTTGGCGATATAGCGCTTGGCGCGCAGATTGTCGTTGTCGCCCTTTTCGCCTTTGAGGCTGCCGCGCTGCTTTTTCATCTTATCCGCGGTCTGCCAGGTGCGAATGATCACTTCACCGATGCGGCCCATGGCCTGCGAGTCCGACGACATCATCGAAAGCGCCCCGATATCGTGCAGGATGTCTTCCGCCGCGATGGTTTCCTTGCGGATGCGGCTCTCGGCGAAGGCCAGATCCTCGGCGATCGACGGGTCGAGGTGGTGGCACACCATCAGCATATCGAGGTGCTCGTCGATGGTATTCCTGGTGAACGGCCGCGTCGGATTGGTCGATGACGGCAGCACGTTCTTGAGCCCCGCAACCTTGATGATGTCGGGGGCGTGACCACCGCCCGCGCCTTCGGTGTGGAAGGCGTGAATGGTGCGGCCCTTGAACGCGCCAATAGTGTCCTCGACGAAACCGCTCTCGTTCAAAGTGTCGGTGTGGATCATCACCTGCACGTCGTATTTGCCGGCGACGGTGAGACAATTGTCGATCGCGGCCGGCGTAGTGCCCCAGTCTTCGTGCAGCTTCATGGCGCAGGCGCCTGCCTTGATCATCTCCTCAAGCGCCGCCGGACGCGAGGCATTGCCCTTTGCGGCGATGCCGAGATTGACCGGGAACGCATCGAATGATTGCAGCATGCGGCCGATATGCCACGGCCCCGGCGTGCAAGTCGTCGCGTAGGTGCCGTGCGAGGGACCCGTGCCGCCGCCGAGCAGCGTGGTGACGCCGGAATTGAGCGCGTCATCGATCTGCTGCGGACAGATGAAATGGATGTGCGAGTCGAAGCCGCCGGCGGTAACGATCTTGCCTTCGCCGGCGATGATATCGGTGCCGGGGCCGATGATGATGGCTACGCCGGGCTGGATGTCGGGATTGCCGGCCTTGCCGATCGCCGCAATTTTTCCGTCCTTGATGCCGATATCGGCCTTGACGATGCCCCAGTGGTCGAGGATCAGCGCGTTGGTGATGACGGTGTCGACGGCGCCTTGTTTATTGGTCATTTGCGACTGGCCCATGCCGTCGCGGATCACCTTGCCGCCGCCGAATTTCACCTCCTCGCCGTAAACGGTGAAGTCTTTTTCGACCTCGATGATGAGATCGGTGTCGGCGAGCCGCACTTTGTCGCCCGTCGTAGGGCCGAACATGTCCGCATAAACCGAGCGTTTCATCGTGACGGGCATATTTTGTCCTCGCAATTATCAACAGCTTTCCGAAGGCTCTTGCGCATGACGGCAATGCCGCTACCTTCCACATCCAGGTCACTCATGGTCGGCTCCGCCGGACACGGATGGCCGCTAAGGCTGGAGTGAGTTTGAGACGTGGGTGCTGCTTGCAGCATGTGTGGCTCATGGCTCGCCGGTCCTGGCTCTCAGTAACTGGGTAACGGAGGCGCCGGCTTAGGCTGACGCGCCGGAGATGGATCCGAGAGCTTGTAACGGGTGGACGACGGTCCGCCCGTTATGGCTTTTAGGGCCGCGTTTTCGTTGCGCATGATCTTTTCCGAAAACCGGTGCCCATTTTTCGGGATCATGCGCTAAAGCTTCCCCATCACGTCCTTGCGGAAACCGTAGACCGTGCGCTTGCCGGCGAGCGCAACGAGTCTGACCTCGCGCGTCTGTCCCGGCTCGAAGCGCACTGCGGTGCCGGCGGCGATGTCGAGGCGCATGCCGCGCGCCTTCTTGCGCTCGAATGTCAGCGCCGGATTGGTCTCGAAGAAATGATAGTGCGAGCCGACCTGGATCGGGCGGTCGCCGGAGTTGGCGACCGAGAGCGTGACGGTCTTGCGCCCCGCATTGAGCGTGATGTCCCCGTCCTGGATGAACGTTTCGCCGGGGATCATCAGAGGATCTCCGCCCACAGGCCGAGGCCGACCATGACGCAGAGCGCGCCGGCGGCGCGGATGGCGGTGCGCGCCTGCAAACGGTTCATCGCCAGCCCGAAGCCGATGCCGATCGCGTGTAGCGTCGCGGTGGCGGCCGCGAAACCCGCCATGTATTCGAGGCCGCCAACGTTTTCCGCGACCTCGCTGCCGTGCGCGTGACCGTGGAAAACGGCGAACACGCCGATGATGAGCGCGCCGGTCCACAGCGGCAGGTCGACCGCCAGCGCCACCAGCAGGCCGAGCGCGACGACGGAAGCAAGAATGCCGGGCTCGACGAAGGGCACCGGCACGTGCGCCATGCCGAGCGCGCCGCCGACGAGCATCACGCCGACGAAGGTCGCCGGCCACACCCACAACGAGCGGCCGCCCTTCAATGCGGCCCACAGGCCGACGGCGATCATCACCGTGATGTGGTCGAGGCCGGAGAACGGATGTGCGATGCCCGCGGCAAAGGACGAGGTCGATCCAACCCCGACATGGGCGAAGGCCGGGTTCGATGCGAGCATTGCTGCGGCGAATACCAAAAGTTTGCGGTTCATGATGCTGCCTTTCATCGGATCGGATTGTGCACGGTCACCAGCTTGGTGCCGTCGGGAAACGTCGCTTCCACCTGGATGTCATGGATCATTTCGGAAATTCCATCCATCACCTGCGCACGGGTGAGCACGTGTGCGCCCTTCTGCATCAGCTCGGCGACACTTTTGCCGTCGCGTGCGCCTTCGAGGATGAAATCGCTGATCAGCGCCACCGCCTCCGGGTGATTGAGCTTGACGCCGCGCTCGAGGCGCTTGCGGGCGACAATCGCCGCCATGGCGATGAGCAACTTGTCTTTTTCTCGCGGCGTCAGATTCATGGGGCGAACTCAATTGGTCCAGAGCCGCGGCAATGGCTGGCCGAGCGCGGCCAGCACGGAAACAAGATCATGGCGCAGCGCCGCGCCATCCATGGCGCAAAACCGCGCCACGGCAATACCGTTCCAGGTGGAAATGCCGACTTCGCCGGCGAACTGCTTGTCGAATGCGCGGACGGCGGCCACAACCTCCTCGGTGCCGGGCGCTACCAGCACGGTGCCGATGGCGATGCCGCCGGCCGCGGCCGCCTGGCGTCCGAGTTTTTCGGCGATGGCGCCGTCGAGACGCACCCCTTCCGCAAAAACGAGCCGGCCGCCGCGGCGCAGACGCCAGCGGTCGGCGAGCAGCCCCTGCTCCATCGTCTCGCCCATGGCGGCGCGGCCGAAAATGACGGCTTCCGCCATCACAAGCGATGCATTTTCGGCAAGATCGACGTCGATATGGCGCGACAGCCGCGCGTGATCGAACAGAATGGTTTCCTGCGGCAGCCAGGAGAGCCGCGCGCCCTCGCCGATATCGAGGCGCAACCGCACCTCCGCCGCCGCTCCCGTGCTGCGATAGACTTTTTCCGCCGCCGCGGTACCGGCGGCAAGGCTCGCGCCGGCACCAACCGACAACGCAATCCCGAAACGATCGCCGCCGGCCATGCCGCCCGCGGTATTGACGATCACCGCTTCGAGGCCCGCGCCGGCGCAATTGGGGAAGCGCACGCGCAACGAGCCGTCTTCATGCACGTCCTTTCGCCGCGTGATCCCCGCGGTCTCGGCGACGCTCAGCTCGATATGGCCGGTCGCCCGGTTGGCGGCGAAGACGTCACTGTTGGTTGTTGGGCTGAGCAAGACCGTAAACCCCGAAGCTGTCATGCCCCGCACGAACGGGCCACCCAGTAAACCCTAAAACCGGCTCAAATCGCCAGCGCCCGCTTGATCGCCGCCTCGTCCATGCCGGCCTTGTCGCTTGCATAAACGATCGAGCCACGGTCCATCACCACCAGATAGTCGCCGAGCTCCTGGGCGAAGTCGAGATATTGCTCGACCAGCACGATAGCCATTTCCTTGAGCGAACGCAGATAGCCGATGGCGCGGCCTATATCCTTGATGATCGACGGCTGGATGCCCTCGGTCGGCTCGTCGAGCAGCAACAGCCGCGGCCGCATCACCAGCGCGCGCCCAATCGCCAATTGCTGCTGCTGGCCGCCGGAGAGGTCGCCGCCGCGGCGCCCGAGCATGTTCTTGAGCACGGGAAAGAGCGAAAACACATCGTCCGGCACCGAGCGCTTGTCGCGCGGCAGCGGCGCAAAGCCGGTCTCCAGGTTTTCTTCCACGGTGAGCAGCGGAAAAATCTCGCGCCCCTGCGGCACGAAGGCAACGCCGTGCCGGGCGCGCTCGACCGTCGGAAACCGGGTGATATCGTCGCCATCCAGCGCGATCGACCCGGAACTGACCGGATGCTGTCCGACGATGGCGCGCAACAGGCTCGTTTTGCCGACGCCGTTGCGGCCAAGCACGCAGGTGACCTTGCCGACCTCGGCGTTGAGCGAAACGCCGCGCAGCGCCTGCGCCGCGCCGTAGTGGAGGTTGATGTTTTTGACTTCGAGCATGGGTCAGCGTCCCAGATACACTTCGACGACGCGATCGTTGGTGGAAACCTGGTCGATGGTGCCTTCGGCCAGCACCGAACCTTCGTGCAGGCAAGTCACGCGCACGCCGAGCTCGCGCACGAAAGCCATGTCGTGCTCGACCACCACCACGGTCTTGGTCTTGTTGATTTCCTTGAGCAACTCCGCGGTCTGCATGGTCTCGACGTCGGTCATGCCGGCGACGGGTTCGTCGACCAGCAGCAGTTTCGGTTCCTGCGCCAGCAGCATGCCGATTTCCAGCCACTGCTTCTGCCCATGCGACAGGCCGCCGGCTACTCGCGAGCGAACCTGCTTGAGACGAGTGGTATCGAGTAGTTCGTCGATGCGCGCCTGTTGCTGGATGGAATCCTCCCACAGCAAGGTTGCCCGCACGCTGCGGTCGTTCTTGAGCGCAAGCAGGAGATTATCCTCGACCGTGTGCATCTCGAACACCGTCGGCTTCTGAAACTTGCGGCCGATGCCGAGCATGGCGATCTGGGTCTCGTCGAGCTTGGAGAGGTCGATGGTGCCGGCCTCGAAGTAAACGTCGCCGGTATCGGGCCGGGTCTTGCCGGTGATGACGTCCATCATTGTGGTTTTGCCGGCGCCGTTGGGTCCGATGATGGCGCGCATTTCGCCGGGCTCGACGATGAGCGACAGTTCGTTGAGCGCCTTGAAACCGTCGAACGACACGCTGATGCCGTCGAGATAAAGCAGCGCCGAGGTGGTTTCCTTGCTTTGGTCGTCGAACATGTCGCCCTACTCCGCCGCGTGCGGCGCGGCATTCCGCGGCTCGGGAGCGTCAGCCCCGTCTTCGGCGGCCGCGGATCTGGCGTCGGCGCGCAGGCTGAGGCCGTGTTTGAGCGTGCCGATGATGCCGCGCGGCAACAGCAGCGTGGTGCCGACGAACAAGCCGCCGAGCATGAACAGCCAATAGGGCGCGAGCGTCCCGCTGGTGAAAAAGGTCTTGGCGTAGTTGACCACGAAGGCGCCAAGCACCGCGCCGGTCAAAGTGCCGCGGCCGCCGACCGCGACCCAGATCACCGCTTCGATCGAATTGCCGGGGGCGAATTCGCTCGGATTGATGATGCCGACCTGCGGCACATAGAGCGCCCCGGCGACGCCCGCCATGCAGGCCGACAGCGTGAACACGAACAGCTTGTAGGCCTCCACGCGGTAGCCGAGAAAGCGCGTGCGCGATTCAGCGTCGCGGATGGCGACCAGCACCTTGCCGAATTTGGAGGTGACGATGCCGCGGCAGATGAGGAAACAGAAGGCCAGCATCAGACATGAAATCACCAGCAGCGAATTGCGCGTTGCTTCGGCCTGCACGTTGAAGCCGAGGATATCCTTGAAATCGGTGAGCCCGTTATTGCCGCCGAAGCCGAAATTGTTGCGGAAAAAGCCGAGCAGCAACGCGTAGGTCATCGCTTGCGTGATGATCGAGAGATAGACGCCGGTGACGCGCGAGCGGAAGGCAAACCAGCCGAACACGAAGGCGAGGGCGCCGGGCACCAGCACGATCATCAGCGCCGCGTAGGCGAAATGCTGGAAGCCGTACCAGAAGACCGGCAGTTCCGGCCAGTTCAGGAACACCATGAAATCAGGCAAAATCGGGTTGGCGTAAACGCCGCGGGTGCCGATCTGCCGCATCAGGTACATGCCCATGGCGTAGCCGCCAAGCGCGAAGAAGGCGCCGTGACCGAGCGAGAGAATGCCGACATAGCCCCAGATCAGATCGATCGACAGCGCGAAGATGCCGTAACAGACGTATTTGCCGAACAGCGCCACGAGATAGGTGGACACGTGCAGGCCCGAACTCGCCGGAACAAGGAGATTCAACACCGGAATGGCGATGGCGAAGGCGCCGAGTAACACGAGGAAGATGACCGCGCCCTTGTCGATAATGCGAATGAGCGAGAACGCCTTCATGCTTCGATCGCCCTGCCCTTGAGCGCGAACATGCCGCGCGGGCGTTTCTGGATGAACAGGATGATGAAGACCAGGATGGCGATCTTGGCGAGCACCGCGCCGGCAAAGGGCTCGAGGAACTTGTTGGCGATACCCAGGGTCAGCGCGCCGACCAGCGTGCCCCAGAGATTGCCGACGCCGCCGAACACCACGACCATGAAGCTGTCAATGATGTATCCCTGCCCGAGGTTGGGGCTGACGTTGTCGATCTGCGACAGCGCCACGCCGGCGATGCCGGCGATGCCGGAGCCAAGGCCGAAGGTGAGCGCGTCGATCCGCGCGGTGCGGATGCCCACCGCCGCCGCCATCCGCCGGTTTTGGGTGACCGCGCGCATTTCGAGACCCAGCCGGGTAAAGCGCAACATGCCGAGCAGCGCGACGAACACGATCGCGGTAAAGACGATGATCCACAGCCGGTTATAGGTGATGAGGATGCCGCCGAGGTCGAAGGCGCCGCTCATCCATGCCGGATTGCCCACTTCCTTGTTGGTCGGGCCGAACGCCGAGCGCACCGCCTGTTGCAGAATGAGCGACAGGCCCCAGGTGGCGAGCAGCGTTTCCAGCGGCCGTCCGTAAAGGAAGCGAATGACCGTGCGCTCGATCAGGATGCCAACGGCGGCGGAGACAATGAAGGCAAGCGGAAGCGCGATGGCCAGCGAATAGTCGAACAGCGCCGGATTTTTCGTGCGGATCAACTCCTGCACCATGAAGGTGACATAGGCGCCGATCATGACCATTTCGCCGTGCGCCATGTTGATGACGCCCATCACGCCGAAGGTGATGGCGAGGCCGATTGCCGCCAGCAGCAGAACCGAGCCGAGCGAGAGCCCGTACCAGAGGTTCTGCACGGTGTTCCAGATCGCCAAAATACGCTGGATCTTGATGCTCGCCGCGGCCGCGGCCGCGCGAACATCGGCGGGCAGACTGGGCGGCAGGCCGTCGAGCAGTGCCTGTGAATCCTGGTCGCCGCGGCTGCCAATGACGGCGATTGCCGCGATTTTGTCGGCGGCGCTGCTGTCGTCCTGGGTGACGATGATCGCAGCTCGTGCCTCGGTCATCGCCCGCTTCACCCGCGCGTTGGTTTCGGCGGCGAGCGCCTTGTCGAGGGCCGGCAATGCGTTGGCATCGCGCGACTTGAACACGGCTTGGGCCGCGTCGTAGCGGCGCCCCGCATCCCGAGACATCAAGGTGAGACTGCCGACGGCTGCGTCGAGCAGGCCGCGCACTCGATTATTGAGGCGAACGCTATCGAGATCGTCAGGAGCCGCGCCTTGCGCCGGCTTGCCGGTCGCGGCGTCAAGCAGCTTGCCGTCCTTGGTCTTGATGAAAACCTTCTTGTCCTTGGCGGAAAACATCAGCCGCCCGTCTTGCAGCGCCTCGACCACCGGCGCGGCCAAAGGGCTGCCGCTCGCGGCAACGGCGTTGATCGCGTCGATCGTGTCGCTGAATTCGTCGGTGGTGAAGCCCGCGAGCGCGTCTTCGTAAGGGCCGGCATGAGCAAGGCCGGCGCCGATCACGAACAAACCGAGGGCGAATACGAACGCTATGACGCGGTCGTAAGTAACACGCATTGCAATCGATCCCGGCGCCAAGTTTGAGGTATGGAGGCGGCGGCTTAGCCCGCCGCCTCCCAAGAGGTCATGGTCAGGTATGCAGCGAACTTACGACCCGCCGCCGCACTTCTTCGTGACCGTGTTGTAGTTGCCGCACTTGAGCTTGACCCAATCCGATTCCAGGTCCTTGGAGCCCGGCAGATAGTCGGACCAGGCATCGCCCGGGACGAGACCCTTGCTCTTCCACACCACGTCGAACTGGCCGTCGGCTTTGATTTCACCGACGAAGACAGGCTTGGTGATGTGATGGTTCGGCAGCATCTTGGAAACGCCGCCGGTCAAATTGGCCTGCTCGATGCCGGGCAGCGCGTCGATGACCTTGTCGGCCTCGGTCGACTTCACCTTCTCGACCGCTTTCACCCACATGTTGAAGCCGATGTAGTGCGCTTCCATCGGGTCATTGGTGGTGCGCTTCGGGTTCTTGGTGAACTCGTGCCACTCCTTGATGAAGGCCGCGTTCGCCGGGGTCTTGATCGATTCGAAGTAATTCCAGGCGGCGAGATGGCCAAGCAGCGGCTTGGTGTCGAGACCGGCGAGTTCTTCTTCGCCGACCGAGAACGCCACGACCGGGATGTCGGTCGCCTTGATGCCCTGGTTGCCCAGCTCTTTGTAGAACGGCACGTTGGCGTCACCGTTGATGGTCGAGACCACCGCGGTCTTCTTGCCGGCCGAGCCGAACTTCTTGATGTCCGACACGATCGTCTGCCAGTCACTATGACCAAACGGCGTGTAGTTGATCATGATGTCTTCCGGCGCGACGCCCTTCAGCTTCAGGTACGCCTCGAGGATCTTGTTGGTGGTGCGCGGATAGACGTAGTCGGTGCCCGCGAGCACCCAGCGCTTAACCGAGCCGCCATCCTTGCTCATCAGATAGTCGACGGCAGGGATCGCCTGCTGGTTCGGCGCGGCGCCGGTGTAGAACACGTTACGCTCGCTCTCCTCGCCCTCGTACTGGACGGGATAGAAGAGGATCGAGTTGAGTTCCTTGAATACCGGCAGCACCGATTTGCGCGACACCGAGGTCCAGCAGCCGAACACGACGGCAACCTTGTCCTTCGAGATCAGTTCGCGCGCCTTTTCGGCGAACAGCGGCCAGTTCGACGCCGGGTCGACGACCACGGCCTCGAGCTTCTTGCCGAGCAGACCACCCTTCTTGTTCTGCTCGTCGATGAGCATGAGCATCACGTCTTTCAGCGTCGTTTCGCTGATCGCCATGGTGCCGGAGAGCGAATGGAGAATGCCGATCTTGATCGTGTCCGCGGCCTTGGCGGGCTGCGCCGCCGCCGTGGCCACGAGAGCCAATCCCGCCGCCGCGGAAAGCCACCGGCGGGCACCCGGTCGCGACGCGACCGCTTGAATCTTTTTGAGCATGAGCGAAGTCCCCTGAGTTTGACGCGCGCGATTGGTCCCGGCGACTTTTCCGCGCGGAACGAAGTTCGCAAGGGCTGTGCCAAGGCGTCTTATTGCCGCTAAGCCTTTGATCTGACGTCTGTATAGCCTGCGGCCGAGACCCTGCCTCTTTTAGGGCGGTTGCCCATGGCTAAAAAATAGGCAAATTTGGCTTTTTATTCGCCAGTGGTGCCGCCGGAAAGATGGCTACCACAGCTCGTCAAAACCGAGCTTGCGCGGCGTCACGCCTTGCTGCGCGGCGTAAAATGCCAGCAGTTCAAGGCAAGGCCTGTTGGCCTCTTTGCCGAACGGCGCCGGATCTGGATCGCCCGCCGCGGGCATGCCGGCTGCAGCCCGCCCGGCTTCGAGCAGCCGGTATAGCTCGGCAACGACCTGCGGCTTTTCCCGCACCAGCGCGTCGGTGACCACGACCATGTGGTTGACCGGCATCAGCCCATGCTTGGTGTACCAGCGCTTCGCCGCTGCTGCGGGATCGGGGATGACGCTTTGCAGGGACGCGTTGTCGGGCATCGCCGCCCCATAGATCGCGGCATCGAGTTCGCCATCGATGAGCATTTGCGTGATGTCCTGGTCGGGCCTGGCGCGAACGACACCGGGCGGATCTTTGGCTTCGGCGACGTGGCCGTCCTCAAAGGTGACCCACTGCACGTGACGCATATCGATGCCGTAGTCGTTTTCCAGAATTCCGCGGATCCAGACCCCCGTGGTCTGGCTGTAGGAACGCACGCCGATGCGCTTGCCGGGGAGGTCCACCGGCGTGATTTTTCCGCGCCCGGCGTTGAACAGCATGGTGTGGTGCTGAAACCGCGCCAGCATCGCCGCCGGCAGCAGGGTCAGGCCTTTTTTATGGGCTTTGGCCTGGAGATACGTGACCAGCGCCATCTCACTGGCGTCAAAGGCGTGCTCCCGCACCATCGGCTTGAACGCCTTGTGCATGGGTTTCACATCGACAAAATCGAGTTTCAGCGAAGGCGACGTGATGTCTCCGCGCTTGAGCGGCAGCGTGTGCGGGTAATCGCCAATGGCGACACGGAGCGTGGTGACGTCGTTCATGGGGCAGAATTTTTGCGCTGCGGCATCGTTTTCTTCGCCGGCCTTGACCGGCCCGTGACCGTGCTAGTTTAAACATCGCGTCAGAAAAAGGGAGTTGCCGTTTCCATGCCGGAACAAAAGAGCGGATTGGTCGTCACCGCCCATCCCGGCGATTTCGTCTGGCGTGCCGGCGGCGCCATCGCCCTGCACGCCAAGCGCGGCTACAAGGTCAAGATCGTCTGCATGTCCTTCGGCGAGCGCGGCGAAAGCCAGTTCGCCTGGAAGGAAACCGGCGCCACCCTGGCGAAGGTCAAAGCCGGCCGCAAAGACGAGGCCGAGCGCGCCGCCGCGTTGCTCGGCGCCGAAATAGAGTTCTTCGATGCCGGCGATTACCCCCTGCGGCTGACGGAAGCGCATTTCGACCGCATGGTCGATATCTACCGGGAGACCAGCCCATCCTTCGTGCTCACCCACGCGCTGGAAGACCCGTACAATTTCGACCACCCCAACGCCGCGCATTTCGCGCAGGAGACGCGCGTGGTGGCGCAGGCCATGGGCCACAAGCCCGGCGCCAAATACACCTACTCGGCGCCGCCGGTTTACCTGTTCGAGCCGCACCAGCCCGAGCAATGCAACTACAAGCCCGACCTCATTTTGAAGATCGACGAGGTCTGGGAACAGAAATACAAGGCGTTCCAGATCCTCGCCGCGCAAAAGCACCTGTGGGCCTATTACGAGCGTGTCGCGCTCAACCGCGGCATGCAGGGCTCGCGCAACACCGGCGTGCCGATGACTTACGGCGAGGCCTATCAAACATTGTTCCCGCGCGTGACAGAAACGCTCGGCTAAGCCCGGAAGGAACAGAAGAAATGAAATCCGTCGTGGTCCGCAACATCAAACGCGCCGATGGCAACGCCACCGGCACGCTCGCCGCGCTCGGCGTCTCGACAACGCATGAAGCGCTCGGGCGCAGCGGCCTGATGAAGCCCTACATGCGTCCGATCTGGGCAGGCGCTTCGATCGGCGGCCCGGCGGTCACCGTGCTGGCGCAGCCCGGCGACAACTGGATGATCCACGTCGCCATCGAGCAATGTCAAAAAGGCGACGTGCTGGTGGTCGGCTGCACCGCCGACAATACCGACGGCATGTTCGGCGAATTGCTGGCGACGGCCCTGGTCGCCCGCGGCGTGATCGGCCTCATTCTCGATGCTGGCTGCCGCGACATCAAGCCGCTGACCGAAATGGGCTTCCCGGTATGGTCGAAGGCGATCTCGGCCAAGGGCACGGTGAAGGCAACGCTCGGCGCGGTGAACATTCCGGTGGTCTGCGCCGGCGTCAATGTCGAGCCGGGCGATGTGGTGGTGGCCGATGACGACGGCGTCGTCGTCGTGCCGAAAAAACTCGCGGCCGAGACCGCGCAGAAAGCGCAAAAGCGCCACGACGACGAGGACGGCAAGCGCAAGCAGCTCGCCGCCGGCGTGCTCGGCCTCGACATGTACAAGATGCGCGAGCCGCTGGCGAAAGCGGGCCTGATCTACGTCGACAAACCGGAGGATGCGTAGGCGCCCGGCTGCACCGCAGCCGCCTAGAACCTATAGTTCAATCCAGCCCGCACGATATTTTCGGTCAGCGTTGCCGTGTGCGGAGCAACGAAGAAGTAGGCGCCTTCGTTGCCGAAGTCCGCGTAAAGATATTCGATCTTTGCCGACCAGTTCGGCGTAAACTTTGCCTCGACGCCGCCACCGACGGTCCAGCCCGTGCGCGTATTGGTGGAGCAGGTCACGTTCTCGCAAGTATCCAAGCCGCCGAATGCAACACCACCCGTGAAGTAGGGCATCCACATGCCGGCCACGTAGCCCAGGCGGCCGCGCACCGTGCCGAGCCAGGTGAGTTCCGACGTACACGGCCCCCCGGTACAGAGCGTCGGCGTGCCGACCGTCGAGCCTTTAGACGACGCCCAGGAAAGATCGCCCTCTACGCCGAGGAGGAATTGATTGATCTGCCAATTGTAACCGACCGTCCCACCGACCAGGCCGCCGCTCACATCGAATGAGCTGTGCGTTCCCCCGGGAAAATCGTGCCGCGAGGATCCCCAGGCCCCGCCTCCTTCAATTCCGATATAAAAACCGGTCCAGTTATACTGAGGCGCGGCCACTGCCATCGGAGCCTTGGCCGGCATGTCAGCCGCAGACGCGAATTGCGTCCCGGCGATCATCGATACACCCGCAATGAACCCGAACAGCAAACGACGCATAAGCAGCCCCTCTAGCCAGAGAAAAAGCAGAATAGACCGGCGGGACTGCGCGAAAACGGGGACTTTAGCGGCGCCGTCAAAATGTCAGCATCTGTGACATTCTGACTACATCGACGACCTAATCAATTGATCGAGCAATCGGAATCTTGACCGCTCCGAACCGGTATGACCGAGCCGCGCCCCTTGGTTCGGATGCGGACCCGGCCCCGCCGCCGCCAGCACGGCGGCGCGCCATTCGCGCTTGACCGGCAGGCTCAGCCGTCGGCCCGGCGATTGATCCCATATTGTCGGCCCGCGAGCCACGCTCACGTGAATACGTTGTGGAGCAGCCACTGCGCGCGATTGCGCGGGTCGAGCGGCGGAAACGAGTGATTGGCAGAACCGCAGTTCGTCGCTCGACATCCGCGACGCCCGATCAGACGACGTGGTCCTGGTCACCGCTTGCGCCCGCCTCGCGCGTTGGTGAAGGATAGCCACAAAGAGACGGGGTACGGGGCGCATCAATCGCATGAACGGGAATGCCGCCGCATTCGACGTCGTCGTTGTCGGCTGCGGTATCGCCGGGCTGTCGGCTGCGGCTACGGCGTTGCAGGCCGGCGCGCGGGTCGCCATCCTCGAGCGCTCCGTAAAAGAAGAGCGCGGCGGCAACACGCGCTGGACCGAAGCGCTCTTGCGCATGAAAAGCGACACGCAAGTCTCCGACGACTTCGAGACGCATTTTTCCACCAACGCGGGGCATTATCTCGATCCGGAACTGATCGCCGAGACCGCGCGCGACTGGGAGAATTGGTCGGGGATCGTGAAGACGCTTGGCTTTACCGACCCCGACGTGATTACGACATTTGCCTCCTCGGCCGGACCGACAGTGGCCTGGCTGAAAAGCTTCGGCGTCAAATTCGATTTTCTGCCGACCTATTTCATCACCGCCTGCCAGCCGCGCATGGCGCCGATCGGCGGCGGGCTGGCGCTGGTCGAGGCGCTCGCCGGATGGTGCGAGAAAAACGGCGCGCAATTTTTCTACCAAACCACCGCACGCGAATTGACGCAGGATGGCGGCGGCGCGGTCGTCGGCTTGCGCGGCTTTTCAACCGGCCACAAGCCGATCGAACTGCGCGCAAGCGCGGTGGTGCTCGCCAGTGGCGGCTTCGAGGGCAATCCGGAAATGCTCACGCATTATCTCGGGCCGCGCGCCCGCTACATCCGGCCGGTCGCGCGCGGCGGCTATTACAACAAGGGCGAAGGCATCCGCATGGCGCTCTCGATCGGCGCCGCGCCCTGCGGCGACTACGGCAGTTTCCACGCCGAGCCGCTCGATCCGCGTTCCGGCGCCACCGAACCGGTGATCATGGTTTTCAACTACGGCATCCTGGTCAACAGGCTGGGCCGGCGCTTCGTCAACGAGGCGCCGGCGACCGTCGATGCAACCTACGAGGCGATCACGCGGATCATTTACGAGCAGCCGGACGGCATCGCCTACTGCATCCTCGATGCAAAAATCGACGATGTGCCCAACTGGAAACGCTCCGTGCGCAGTGACCAGCCGGCGATCGCGGCCGGCTCGTTGCCTGAACTCGCAGACAAGCTCGGGATAGACGCAAGCGAACTCGCCGCAACGGTCGGGGCCTATAATGCCGCTTGCCCCACCGGCACCTTCAAGCCCCTCGAACTCGACGCCCTGGCGACAAATCCTGGCTACGCGCCGCGCAAGACCAATTGGGCGCGGCGGATCGAGAAGCCACCGTTCCTCGCCTTCCCCATCATCTGCGGCAACTGTTTCACATTTGGCGGCCTCAAGATCGATACGGCGGCGCGGGTGCTCAACAGCGACGGCGGCATCATCCCCGGGCTTTATGCCGCCGGCGAAACCATCGGCCTTTATTACGGCACCTATGCTGGTGCCACCTCGGTGCTGCGCGGCGCAGTCTTCGGACGCATCGCCGGCGCACACGCGGCAGCCAAGGCCTCCTGATCGCCTCTCGCCGCGCGACGACAAAACCGCTAGGCTTTGCGGGCGCAGTTGCCGCCATGACGGGGAAGCAGATGCAGCATCGAAATGCAGCGATTCTTGCCGTGGCGCTGTTCGCCGCGCCGATGTCGGCAGGCCTCGCCGCGCCGTTGGAGACGCCAAAGATCGTCGGCGCCCAGGTCTTTCTCGGCCCGACGGTCATCGGACCCAATTACAAGGTGAAGCCGCAGGCCCGTAGCGACGGCATGATGCGCCTGTTCACGGTCGAGACGCCTTACGGCGAATTCCAGTTCGACGGCGTCGAATTCACCAAGATGCGGCTGCGCGAACTCGACGCGGTCGCGGCGCTGGAGAAAATGTCGCAATCCGACCGCTTCATGAACGCGCTCGGCCGCGCCGCGTTTGCACCGGTGAAATTTGGCGCCGACCTCATCACCAATCCCATCGACACCATCAACCGTTCGATGAGCGGCGTCGCCAACATGTTCGACCGCGCCGGCGCCGGCCTCGCCAATACCCGCGCCGACCGCGACAACCTGGTCGAGAGTCTGCTCGGCGTCAGCGATACGCAGCGCGAGCTTGCGGTTGAGTTGGGCGTCGATCCGTACACGGACTTTCCGCCGCTCGCCACGCGGCTCAAGCAGATGGCGGGCGCCATGGCCAGCGGCGGCTTGCCGGTCAAAGCCGGCCTCGCCCTGATCCCGGGCGGCGCCGGCATTGCCGTGTCGTCGGTCTCCAGTGTCGACAACGCCAAGGACAGCCTGCGCAGCAAGACGCCGGCGCAGCTCGTCGCCGAAACACGGGGAAACCTGCAGAAGCTTGAAGTTCCCGACAGTACGATCGACCGGCTGGTGGAAAACCGCAATTATACGCCCGCCGACCTCCTGATCATGTCGCGAGCGCTGCTGCAAATCGGGGCGCAGGACACCGTCGTTTTCGTCGACGACGCGGCCAAGGCAAATACACGCGACCTCGCCTTCTACCAGCGCCGCCTGGCCGAGCTGATGGCGGCGCGCAATGGCGCGCTGGGCGGCCTCGCGTCCTTTACCGCGGCGGCGGGCCATGTCGTGAATATCTCGCGCAACGGCGCCGTCGTCGCGGTCTTTCCTCTGGACGACATCGCGTGGACGGAGCTCCTGCGCCGCGCGTTCGTGGCCACCAGCGCCCAATTGCGAAACGATCGTCCGGGCGGGCGCTGGAATTTCGCCACCACCGGCGCGGTATCTCCGATGGCGGCCGAACAAATAAAGAAGCTCGGCTGGAAAATCGTGCAGATCAAGCCGCTGCCTTGAACAGACGGCGCTAGCTGCCAAGCTTGATCCCGGGGCGGAATTTAAACGCCGCGACCAGGCCAAGCACGATCATGATCACCAGCGCTGCGCCCTGCGCGATCATGAATTGCGTGTTTTGCGGCTCGGAAAACGGCGGCCCGACCTGCGGCGCCAGCGGATTCAAGAACATGACCTTCTGGAACGACTGCACGATCAGCACGAAAATATTGAACCAAAGCGCGGCCGCGGCGGTGACGACATAAATCCATCGCCAGTTGCCGCTGAGCCGCCGCCCATAAAGCGCAAAAATTGCGATAGCCAGAAGGACCAGGGAAATCGCGCCGACGGCTTGCGCCGGGGTAAAGCCGTGGATGGGAAAAAAGTAACCGGTGACGCTGGTGAGAACGGTCATCAGCAAAAACAGCGCCGTCCACAACGGCATGCGGTGAGAGCCGAGCATGCCGATGACGACGACGATGCCGCCGGCAATGGCCACCAGGCTGATGATGACATGAACCGTTGTGAAAACGGCGAGCGACATTCCTAGAACCATGTGACACCCCCTTAGCCCTGACGCGGGCGAAACTTACGCGGCGGCGTGCGGTCTCGCCACTCATTATCGTTCACTTTTTTGCTAGACCCTACATAGGCAGACGTCATGGCTCCGGCGCCGCAACGAACAGGCGGCGCGCGCCGCGCATGTCGAGAAACAGACCGGCCGGCGTGCGTGTAAGGCGCAGGACCACGGTATCGCACTGTGCGCAGCGAAATACCGCGCCCATCGTTGGCGCATAAACACGAATCTCGCCGATTGCGGCCGCCGCACCGCAGCCGCTGCATGTAATTTCCGCCGCGGTCACATCGAGCGCGAACAATTCGCTCAGTAGTCCGCCTTCGGCATTGCCATCGAGCGGCATGGCGCCGTTCCGCTGTGTCTCTTTCATGATCAGGTCCCCGTCGGTCCGAAGCGCTCGGTCTTGATGAGCTTGGGCTCGTGGCCGATGTCGCGCAGCGCACCCGCGGCGGCCTCCACCAGCGGCGTCGGGCCGCAGACGAAAATGCGCGGCTGGGCCGCGACGGCAAAGCCAACGCTTTCCAGCATGGCGCGGTCGATGCGGCGGGAAAAACCGTCCCAGCCCGCCGGTTGCTGTCTGGTCAGAGTATGCACGATATTGACGCCGTCCTTGCCGGCCAACCGTTCGAGTTCGACGCGGTAGATGATGTCGTCATAGCTGCGGGAGGAATAGAGCAAGGTCGCCGGGATCTCGCTGTCCATGGCGGCGCGATGGCGCAACATGGCCATCACGGGCACGACGCCGGAGCCGCCGCCGACCAGAAACAGCGGCCCGTCGAGTGCGGCGCTCCAGACGAAATATCCGCCGATCGGCCCGCGCAATTCAAAGCGGTCGCCAACGCGCACCTCGCCGGCAAGATAAGGCGACACTTCGCCCTCGGCGATGCGCTCGATGGTCAAGGTGAGGCCTTTGGATTCCGGCGCCGAGGCGATCGAATAGCTGCGCTGCGCCCGGTAGCCATCCTCCCCGGTCAGGCGCACATCGACGTGCTGGCCGGCGCGGTGACCGAGCCAATCGGGCACGTCCAGTAACAGGCTGCGCACGCGCGGGGTTTCCTCGACCACCTCGCGCACGGTCGCGGTCATCCATTGCAGGCGCGGCGTCGGCGCTCTCAGCGACGTATTTTGCTCAATCACCGTCATAGCGCTGCTCGCGCCAGGGATCGCCGTAGCTGTGGTAGCCGAGTTCTTCCCAGAAGCCGCGCTGGTCGTGATCGAGGAACTGCAGCTTGCGCACCCATTTCGCGCTTTTCCAGAAATAGAGGTGCGGCACCAAAAGGCGCGCCGGGCCGCCGTGCTCGGGGGCGAGCGGCTCGCCCTCGTAATGCGTCGCGATCATCGCCTTGCCGTCGAGCAGGTCTTCCGAGGGGAGATTGGTCGTGTATCCGCCGTCGCAGTGAGCAAGCACGTACGGACCCGGAGGATCGCTTATTCCGGCGGCTTCTAGGAGCGTGTCGATCGAGACGCCGCGCCACTTTGTGTCGAGTTTCGACCAGGTGGTGACGCAATGGATATCCACCGTCACCTCCCTCCCCCCCAACGCCTCGAATTCATTCCATCTCCATTCGCCGATTGGCGATTGGCCGTTGTCCAGCGAGAACTTCCACGCGGTGAGGTCGGCTTCCGGAGTCGGCCCGGCCGAAAGCACGGGAAAATCGGGCACCAAATGCTGGCCCGGCGGGATGCGGGAGCCTTGCCCGCCGCGGCCGCGCCCGCGAAACCCGCGTGAAATTGGTGGATCACTCATGACACTTTGTCCCGAAAAGCGGGCAACCTTAGTATCCGGTCAGTGTCGCTTGGCTTTATGGCAATGACAATACGGCCTGCAGCCTGTCAGTGGTCCGCCCGGCTCCACGGCGCCAGACGGCGCTCGATCCATTTCAACGCCGCGGTCAGCGACACGCCGAGAATCATCAGCACGATGACCGGAACAAAGGTCTTGTCCATCTCGAAGACGTTGGCGTAGCGGGTGATCATGAAGCCGAGGCCGGAAATGGTGGTGTAGAACTCGGCGATGATCATGCCGACCAACCCCCGGCCGATGGCCAGCCGTACTCCGGCGGCGATGTAGGGCACGGCAAAGGGTAACAGCACGTCCTGCCACATTCGCCACTCGTTGGAGCGGAACGAGCGCGCGACCTCGATCATGTTTTTGTCGCATTCGCGTACGCCTTGATAGGTGTTGATCAGGATCGGGAATACCGCGAACAAGAACACCACGATGATCTTGGCCTTGAGATAGATGCCGAACCACAGCACCAGCAGCGGCACCAACGCCACCAGTGGCGTCGCATAGAAAGCGTTGATCGGCAGATCGAGCGCCCAGTCGAGCCAACGCACGCGCGCCATCAGCACCGCCAGCGGAATGCCCACCACGATGGCGAAGAACAGGCCGCACAACATAACTTCGAGGCTTTGCGCAAGATAATACGGCAACTCGCCGGACACCGTCAGTTCATAGAAGGCGACGGCGATCTTGGACGGGTAAGAAAAAAAGATCGGATTGACGAACGGCCCGGTGACCTCCCAGACGATCAGGATCAGTGCGACAAAGCCGTAGCGGAACAGTGCCTTGCGCTCCCACAGCGGCGCCTTTTTGACGGCCGCCTCGGGCAGCGACTTGACGGCGCCGGCATGGACTTCATTGACGACGCTCAATCGGCAGCCTCCTCGGAGTATTCAACCGCTAGAAAGCCGCGGTCGGACATACCGGGCCTTTCCACTCGCCCAGCTGGTCGATCGCCTTCTTGCCGAACTGCAAGTCGACGACATCTTCGTACTTCGGCGTCTTGCCTTCCTTGATGTTGCCGACCTTGGTCATCAAATCGGCGGTGAAGGTGTAGCGTTCGGGGCCGAGCCCGGTGTTGGCATCCCAGATACAGTTCTTGACCATGAAGTCGTAGGTGTCCGAGATGATCTTTTCCGGATAGCCGGTGAACTTGACCAGGATCGGCATGACCTTGGCCTTGTCGCTGTACATGATACGCACCGCCTCGATATTGGCTTTGACGAAAGCTTCCAGTGCCGCGGGCTTTTCGGCGATCGTCTTCTCAGTCGCCACAGCAGGCGTGTACAGCGTCTTCGGCTGCACGTCCCACATGCGGGCGACAGCGTGCAGCGTCGGCACCTTGCTCTTGGCCAGCATCTCCTGTTCGACGTGGAGGATCGCGGTGTCGACCTGGTCCGCGACTAAAGCCGGCACATCTTCGCTAGCGATGGTGACGAAGTTGACGTCCTTGGGATCGATGTTGGCCGCCTTCAGTACGCTGCGGCTGAGCAAATCGGCAAAGCCGCCGGGCTGCTGAATGCCGATGCGCTTTCCTTTAAGGTCGGCCATGTCCTTGACGTTGTCGCGGACAATCATCGAGGCCTCGAGTTTGTTCGAGTTGACGACGATTACCTTGACCGCGGCACCATTGGAGCGGCCGATGATGGTCACCGCGCCCGGCGACATGCCGACGTCGATGTTACCGGCAAGCATGGCGCGGAACACCTTGACGCCGTCCTCGAGCTGAACAGTTTCGACGTCGACCCCATATTTCTTGTAGAGGCCGAGCTCTCGCGCCACGATTACCGGCATGTGCACGACGTTGGGCGGCGTTGTCGGCAGGCCGACCACCAATTTGTTGGCTTGTGCGTAGCCCACGTCTGGCGCGGCCAGCGTGATCGTGGCAAGTCCGGCAAGTATCGCGAAAGCCCTTCGCATGACATCCTCCCATAAGTTTCTTGTGTCGGCCGCTGCCGCGCCGATCCGCGTGCAGCGTTTCCGGTTATGGCGGTATTGTGCCCGATCGCACCCCTAAAAACAACGACAGGACCGGCTTAGTCCTCGACGGCTCGCGCCGATTTCCGCTTTGACGACCGCCCGGCGGCCATGCCTTTATAGCAGCCGCAAACGTATCAACGAGTAAAGACCTTGCACCCCGAACCAAACCTCGACATCGCCCACCTCGGGCATCTCGAACTGCTGACGCCGACCTTCGACAAGAGCGCGCGGTTTTTCATCGACGTGATGGGCATGACCCAGAGCGGCGAAAAAGGCGACAGCATTTTCCTGCGCGGCTATGACGACTACGAACGCTATTCGCTCAAGCTTACCGCGTCGAAATCAAACGGTATGGGGCACGTCGCCTACCGCACGCGCTCGGAACAGGCGCTTGATCGCCGCGCCATGGCGCTGAAGGGCTCCGGCTTTGACGTCGGTTGGCACGATGGCGATCTGGGCCAGGGCAAGACATTTGTCTGCAAGGACCCCGACGGTCACGTCATCGAGCTCTATTACGACACCGAATGGTATGACCCGCCGGCGGACCAAAAGCCGGCGCTCAAGAACCAGGCGCAACGTTTCCCCGGGCGCGGCTGCAACGTGCGACGCATCGATCACTGGAACGGGCTTGCCGCAGACATCTCGGCCTGCCGGAAATTCTTCGAGGATTATCTCGGCTTCCGTCTCACCGAGCGCATCGTCATGAACGACGGCAGCGAGGCCGGCATCTGGCTCACCGCGACCAACAAATCCTACGACTTCGCCTACACCCGCGACGATACCGGCGCCAAAGGCCGCTTCCACCACGTCACCTACGCGCTCAATTCGCGCGAGGAGGTCCTGCTCGCGGCCGATATTTTTCTTGAGAACGGTGTGTTCATCGAAACCGGCCCGCACAAGCATGCGATTCAGCAGACTTTCTTTCTCTATGTCTACGAGCCCGGCGGCAACCGCGTCGAGGTGGCGAACGCAGGCGCCCACCTTGTCCTCGCGCCGGACTGGAAGCCGATTACCTGGACCGAGGAGGAGCGCAAGAAGGGCCAGGCCTGGGGTCTGAAGACCATCGAGTCGTTCCACACTCACGGCACGCCGGTGGTCAAGGCTGCGCACAAATGAGCGCATTGCCTGTGCCATGAACCGCCGCAACACACCGCGCATTTCCTTCATCGGCTTCGGCGAGGCCGGGCAAGCCATTGCCTCAGGGCTGCGCGAGGTCGGCATCGAACGCATTGCGGCCTGGGACATTCTCTTCCCGCAACGAGAAGGCGAGCGGCTGCGCGCCGCCGGGGAGGCAATTGGCGTGCGCCTGGCGAATTCGGCTGCCGACGCGGTGCGCGAGACGGACATGATCATCGCGGCGGTGACCGCGGCATCGAGCCTGGAGGCAGCCCGCTCCGTCCAGCCGCATCTTTCCGGAACCCCTTATTACCTCGATATCAACTCGGTCTCGCCCGGTCGGAAGCAGGAGACCGAACGCCTGCTCGGCGAAGCGGCCCGCTATGTCGACGTCGCAGTGATCGCGGCCATTCATCCGGCGCTGCACCGGACGCCGGTGCTTACCGCTGGCCCGCATGCCAAGACGATTGCGTCGCTGCTTGCTGAGCTCGACATGCGCGCTTCGATCGTCGGCCCACAAACCGGCGCAGCCGCCGCGATCAAGATGATCCGCAGCGTGCTGATCAAGGGCATCGAGGCCCTGACACTCGAATGCTTTCTTGCCGCGGCCCGCGCCGGCGTCCTGGACGAAGTCACCGCATCGCTGAAGAACAATTATACCGGCGTGGATTGGGCGAAAATGTCGGAATACAATCTTGAGCGCATGGCGAGCCACGGCGAGCGCCGCGCTGCGGAGATGGAGGAGTCGGCAGCTACGCTGCGCCAACTCGGCATCGAGCCAATGATGGTGGACGCGACCGTCACCCGCCAGCGCGAAATGGGTGCCATCGGCAAATCAGAGATGGTGCGCGCAAGCCTCGATAAAGGCCGCCCGGCTATGCTCGCGGCCATCAGCGAGGCGGCGAAGAACGGCCGTTAGCGCTTGCCAGTTCCCGCGAGCGCGTGCATGCGGATTTAAAATACAACAGGCCGCCGTTTTGCGGCGTCTGTTTTATATGCGCGTCTTATTTTTTCCGCGGCGGAATCTGCAACATCTCGGCGACCTGCTCCTTGGTCAACGGCTGATCAAGGAACTTTAACTTAACGGCGTCCTTAATTGCGCCGTCAAGGTCTTTGAACTCGTCGCTCTGCAGTGCTTCCTTGGGTTGGAATTTATCCATCGACTCCTTTAACAGCGCGACCGGCTGGTGCATCTTCTCCGAGTACATCTCCACCGCTTTTGGATCGGAGTACATCCAGTCGACGGCCTCGCGATAGGCCTCCATGAAACGCACGAGCGCGTCATGCTTGGCTTTGAGCGCATTGGCATTGACGACCAACAAACGTACGGTCTGCCCGCGCAGCGAGGGCACGTCGCTACCGTGCGCAACGATGCGAATCTTGCCCTCCTTAAGCTCTTGTAACCCAAACGGCGGCGCTGCCCAGCCGATATCAACTTGACCGGACATTACCGCCGTAAGTGTTGCAGCAGGTCCGCCAGTCGCCGTCGGCTTCGCCTTGGCACCGAGCTCGCTGACAAACGCGACGACGATATTGTTCGAGCTAGATCCATTGGTCGAATAGGCAATGGTCGTTTCCGGCGTTGCATCCTTCAGACTCTGAATCTTGGAGTCGGATTTAACGTACCAGTAAAGATCGCCGGTTCCGGTAAACATCGGCGCCAAAATTCGCACCGGGGCACCCTTGGCGAAGGCGCGGAACGCTCCGGCAGCGCCGACGCCGCCCCCGATATCGGCCGAACCCGAAATCACAGCTTGCAAGGTTTCGCCCGCGCCTTGCGTGCCGACATTTTCCAGCACCAGGCCGTGCTTCTTGAAGATGCCGGCATCTTGGCCGAGCGTCGGCGCCTGGTTTTCCCAGTTGTTGATCTGTCCGATGGCGACCTTGAGCGTGTCCTCAGCGGAAGCGGAGCCACCGGCGAGCGGCGCGAACAGCGCGAGCGCGCCGACGAGTGTCGTGAAAATCTTCATTTTGTTCCTCCCTGGCGTTTTTTGTCGTTGGGCGGCATTCAACACCGAGTTCTGCTTACGGGAAAGCCCAATTTGTCAGCGCCGCCGCACCGCAACGGCTGCGAGTTGAGGTCGTACTCAATGAAGTCGTCCGCCGTTACCAGTTCCGGCGCGCGCGTGACAGGAAATAGTGGTTCGGCTTGTCGGGATGACGCACGCTGGCATGGCCGAGGCGTCGATGATGCCTGGGCACGGGCATTTCCTCGTTACGATTTTGTCGTTCTCTTTGGCATCATAGAATATCGCTGCGCGCGCCAATCCGGGCCTGATCGACGATGCAAGCCGCCCCCCAAGCAGCAGCCGGCCGTCCCAATTTTGGATTCCACCCTTGGAAGCGGCCCGTCCAGGGCAATTTTGCTTCAGACGCCGCGGCGACGCCGGAAATAGACCTTTACAAGCATGGTTAAAGGCGAAAAACTGCAGGCTGTGGCACCACTTATGAAGTAAATGGGGCGTATACCCATGAAGCATCTGTACAAGGCGTTCTACGGTGCCTTGCTTGTCCTTGGGCTGGCTAGCGTCGCACCGGAACCGGTTTTCGCGGGCGGCTACCATTGGGACTCGGTTTGCAATTGCCGGCGGCCCGACTCCGAATACAGCACCCGCCGTTACGTGCGCGAAGCGCCGCGCGTCGTCACCCGTCACCGCGTCGTCGATCACACTCGCGTGGTTCGCAACACACGGCTCATCCAGGAAAACCGGCTCATCGTGCATGTACAGCCGGTGATCAACCGTGAGGTCGTAGTGCACCGGCAGAACACGGTGGTGAGAAATATCACCTTGCATAAGGTGAACACCACGACGAGATGGCAGCCGGAGGTTCGCAATGAGGTTGTGAACCGTTACGTCGGCGGCTCGGTGCGCTACGTCAACGAGTACCGCAACGTCCGTGGGGTAAACTGCAATTGTAGCGGCGGCTATCGTTATTCCGGCGGCGAAGAAGTTTCCTACCGCAACTAGGCTTTGCTTTCGAAATTCGCCGCCTCGCCGGGACACGGCGGGGCGGCTTTTATTCGCTCACAGCTCGGCCCATTGCCGCAGCAGGTTGTGATAGACCGAGGTCAGCTCGACGACCGAGGCGTGCTCGGGATGATCGAGCCCGAGCTTGATGATCGCCATGTCGAGGTCGAACAGCAGCGAGCGGCGGCCATCGTCGCGCACCATGCTTTGTGTCCAGAAAAACGACGCAATGCGCGAACCGCGCGTGATCGGCGTGACGTGATGCAATGACGTCGCCGGATAGACGATAAGGTCGCCGGCCGGCAGCTTTACCGCGTGGCTGCCATAAAGGTCTTCGACGACGAGCTCGCCGCCGTCATAATCGTCGGGGCCGGAGATGAACAGAGTCGAGGAGACATCGGTGCGGATGCGCAGGCCGCCGCCGGGAATGCCGCGTACGGCGTTATCGACGTGGGCGCCGAAGGTCATGCCGGCGTCATAGCGATTAAAAAGCGGCGGAAATAACTGCTTCGGCAGCACGGCGGACATGAAAAGATTGCTGCGGCCGAGCGCCTCGACGACCATGTTGCCGAGATCGCGCGCCTCCGCCGAATTCTCCGGAAGCTGAAGGTTGTTCTTGACCTGCGCCGATTGGTGCCCGGCAGTGACGCGGCCGTCGATCCAGGCAGCCTTCTCCATCACCGCGCGGCAGCGCGCGACCTGGGCGGCGTCGAGCACTTGCGGAATGTGGATCATCATCGCGCAGGCGCTACCATTTCGTCTTAACGGTCAGCGCCACCGTGCGCCCCGCTCCGGGCACGGCCCAATTGGTGTAGGCCGACTCGTAATAGTATTTGTCGGTGAGGTTGTAGATGTTGAGTCGCAGCGATGTCTTGTCGTCAAGCCTGTAGGCAGCCATGGCGTCGAAACGCCAATAGTCCGGGACCAACGAGCTCTGCGGCAGTGATGTCGCGGAAGTTGGCAGGTCGCCATAGACCTGCCCGACATAGAAGGCGCCGCCGCCGACCTGAAATTTTGGCGAAACGTCGTAAGTCGACCACAACGAGAAACTATTGGTCGGTGTGTTCATCGGCTCGGCGCCGAGTTGGACGGGAATCGAACTGCTGACGATGCGGGCGTGGATATAGGCGTAGCTCATCACAACCTGCCATGCCGCGGTGAGCCAGCCGGTGGCGCTGAACTCGAAGCCGCGCGAACGCAGCGCGCCGTCGAGGACGGTGACCGTCATATTGGTCGGGTCCGGCACGCGCATGTTGCTTTTTTCGATCTCGAAGGCCGCTGCGGCAAGACTGAGCCTGCCGTCGAGTACGTCAGCCTTGGCGCCGATTTCGGTGGTCACATTTTTTTCCGGCGGCAGATTGAACTGGCTGATCGCGGTCGCCGGCGTGCTCACGCTGATGGTGAGATTGTCGGAACTTGGATTGAACGAGGTGCCGCGCATCGCATAAAGGCTGGTGTTCGGGATCGGGTGGAACACCACGCCGACGCGCCAGCTCAGCGGCGTGTTTGTACTGGTCAGATCATTCACGCCCGCAGCGCCAAGGGGCGCCACCTGATGAAACTGGAAATAGTCGTAACGCAAGCCGCCGAGCAGTTCGAAGTAGCGGTTCAGCTTGATCTGGTCGGCAATATAGGCGCCGGCGGCAATGGAGTTTGCGGTCGTGAGTTGCGAAGCCGTCGGCGCGGTTTCGATGCCGCCAAACCGGTAGGCGTTCGGGTCGATGAAATTGGTCGGCACCTGGCCGGCCCAGGCATTGCGCTGGAAGCCACGCAGCTCTCGCTGGATGTCGAAACCAGTGACTAAAGTGTGTTCCCAGTTCCAGGTGCTGAAGCGTGCGAGAAAATCGGTCTGGTTGGCGGCGAGCGTGTTGTGAATCTGGACGCTGTTTCGATTTGGCGTCCAATTCGAGTTCAGGTTGGCGAGCAATGGGACGGCGGTGTTGGGCTCCGGAAACACATTGAGTTGGTATCGCAGCACATCGGTATAGCGCGTGGTGTTGGTGACTTTGAGATTGCTGTTGAACTCGTGTTCGATCTTGGCCGTCGCCACGCTGGCGTCGACCCGCTCAGTATCCGGGTTGGGACTACCGAGAATGCCGTACCAGGTGTCGCGCGATACCGGGACCGGCGACCGCGGCAGCCCGTCGGTCGGATTGGTGAACGGCACACCGTAATCGGGGATGTTCTTGTCGTGCTGATAGATGTAGCTCAACGTCGCCTTCGTCTTGTCGTCGAGCTGGAGCTTGACCGACGGTGAGATGCCGAAGCGGTTCTGTTCGACGTGATCGCGGTCGGCGATGTCGTAAAGCTGGCCCATGGTGATAAGGCGCGCCGAGACGTTCTCGTTGATCACGGCGTTGTTGTCCATGGTCACGCGACCGCCCGGGCCGGTATTGCCGGTCAGCGCCAGTTCGTTGGCGTTGCGATCGAACGGCGTCTTGGTCACCAAGTTGATGACGCCCCCAGTCGAGCCGCGTCCGAACAGGAACGACGACGGGCCCTTGTAGACTTCGATGCGGTCGGTGGCGAAATCGTCGCGCGTGTACCAGCCGGGGTCCCGCACGCCGTCGCGGAACACGTCGCTTTGCGCCGAGAAGCCGCGGATATAAGGCGTGTCGCCCTGGTTGCCGCCTTCGCCGGCGCGGAAGCTGATGCCGGCGACATTGCGCAGCGCATCCTTCACGTTGGTGGCGTTCTGGTCCTGGATCACCTGCCGCGGCACGACGTTGACGGTCTGCGGCGTATTGATGATCGGGATCGGCATGCGGGTGAGCGAGGGCTCGGACACCTGGTAGCCGCCGCCCTGATTGCCGGTGACGTCGATGGTTGGCAGGCTCAAGCCTGAACTGCCGCCCTCCTGCGCTGACGCGGTCGAGGCCGTTACCAGGGAGGCAAGGCTCACCGCCGTGCGCAGCAAGCCGCGACTGGAACTTTGCTCGACACTTTGCTCGGGGATGGTCTTGGCGAACGCTTTGGCTGCAGGCGTGGGCCGACGTGCAACATTGGATATCGGCGGCTTTTTACTTGCCGTAACGCCACTCATCTTACAGTCCCCATGACTATACTATACTTTAGAACCGTAATAATCGGCTCGATTACTAGGTTATTATTCGAACCATGATCTGTATTCGCCGTCAATATACGGACGGAACTATTGAATTAGAACATTTCCAATCTAGGCTTTACTGTTTTGAATACTTATAAACTCGGAACAGGCGGCTATTTTCGGTGTTTGCTCTTTCAAAGCCTGCTATAGGGTGCCCATCCGGGCGGACGAGGTGATTGGCGATCATGAATATTTCTCTTCGGCCTAGGTCGCGGACTTGGTTCGCGCTGGTTCTGGCGCTGGCGGCAGAATTGGCAGTGCAGCTTCCAGCCGCGGCGCAGGCGCCACAGGCAAATCCGCCGACCGCATCGGGGCCCAGCGCGCCCACCACCAGCACGCCTCAAGTTCCCGCGGCAATGCCGGCGGCCCCAGCGCAAAACGCCTCGCCAGCCCCTCAACCCGCCGCGGAGCCGGTGCTGCCAATCTCGCTGACGCTTCCCCGCGACCTTTCGCCCTGGGGCATGTTCGTGGCCGCCGATATCGTAGTCAAAGCAGTGATGGTCGGCCTCGCCTTCGCCTCGCTGCTGACCTGGACGATCTGGTTTGCCAAGGCGATCGAATTGCTGGCGGCGCGCCGTCGCTTGCGGCAGGCGATCGCGGCGCTCGCGGAAGCGCGCTCGCTCGCGGATGCAATCGCGCGGCTGCCTAACGGCAACGGCGTTTCCGCAATGCTGCGCGCGGCGGAAGCCGAGTTGCGGCTGTCCACGGGCGCCATCGAACCGGCAGCCGTGAAAGAACGCGTCGCCTCGCGGCTGGAGCGCCTTGAAGCGGCCGCCGGACGGCAGATGATTCGCGGCACTGGCTTGCTCGCGACCATCGGCGCCACCGCGCCTTTCGTCGGCCTGTTCGGCACTGTGTGGGGGATCATGAACAGCTTCATCGGCATCTCGAAATCCCACACCACCAATCTCGCGGTGGTGGCGCCGGGTATCGCCGAAGCGCTGCTGGCAACCGCCTTGGGGCTGGTGGCCGCCATCCCTGCCGTGGTGATGTACAATATGTTTTCGCGCTGGATCGCCGGCTATCGCGCGCTCTACGCCGACGCCTCGGCAGAGATCCTGCGCCTGATCAGCCGCGATCTCGATCGTGGAGTTTTCGACCGCGTCAACGTCCGGCGGGCCACGGCTGCGGAGTAGACCATGAGCGTCCGGCTCGACCACGGCGACGATGCCTTAAGCGAATTGCACGAGATCAACGTCACGCCGTTCATCGACGTGATTCTGGTGCTGCTGATCATTTTTATGATCGCAGCACCGCTGGCGACCGTGGATATCGCGGTGAACCTGCCCGCCGCCAACGCGGCGCAAAACCCGCGGCCGGACAAGCCGCTGTTCCTGACGCTAAAGTCCGATTTAAGCGTCACGCTCGACAATGACACGGTGGCCCGCGGCGCGCTCGCCGCAGCCCTCGACCGAGCCACCAGCAATGACAAGGAGCAGCGCGTCTTTCTGCGCGCCGACAAGACAGTGCCCTACGGCGAATTGATGACGTTGATGAACGAATTGCGCAGCGCTGGGTATCTGCACGTGGCGCTGGTCGCGCTCGACGCCGGGCAGGCGCAATGAGCGCAGGCCGCAACAAATCGATTCTGTTGTGGGGCGCCTGCTTCGTGCTCGCCCTATGCGTTCACGGGGCCGGTGCAGCCGCGCTGCTTGCGCATTGGAACGAAGCCGTCGACTCGGTGGCGAATGCACCGGTGATCGCCATCGAACTCGCGCCGTTGCCGGTGGCGCCCGAGATCAAGCCGACCGAATTGCCGCCCGGGCCGCAGCAGGCCGAAGTCGAACCCGAACCCGATCCGGTCAAGCCGGTCGAAAAAATCGAGCTTCCGCCCGACCCGCAGGCAGAGCCGATTGTCACGGTGACGCCACCGCCAAAGCCCATTGAAAAACCGAAGGAAAAGAAGCCGAAACAACTGCACGCAAGCCTCGCCAGCGCGCCGACCAACGCCGAACAGCGGGCGGAACGCGCGGCGGCACCGGCGCCGGGCGCTTCCTCGCGCGACGCCAATGCGGCGCCAAACTGGAAGTCGCTGCTGGTGGCCACGCTTGAGCGCAACAAGCGTTACCCCTCCGAGGCGCAGTCGCGCGGCGAGCATGGCGTGGCCGAGCTTGCCTTCAGCGTCGACCGCCGCGGTGGCGTCCACAACGCTCGGATTGCGCGCAGCTCCGGATCTGGCGTGCTCGACCGGGAAACGCTTGCGATGATCGCGCGCGCGGCGCCCTTGCCGCCGCCGCCGCCGGAAGTCGGCGGTGCTGAAATCGCCATCGTTGTGCCGATCCGCTACAACATTCGCTGATCCGCACAGCCGGCCTTCCGCCTTTTTCCGCTGCGCAAAAGGTGTCTTGCGAAGCCGCTCCCGGCGTAGAATAACGCCCCGACATGCCAGAACTTGCAGATATTCGCAGAACTTTGCGGGCACTTCTGTCGCCGGCGGAACGCCGCACTTTTTCGCCACTCGACAGCCCACAAAAAGTCCAGACCTTCCTTGACCGCCTGCCGGCCAACTTCGAACTCGGCGGCGAGACCACGATGTCGCCGCGTCGGATGCTCAAAGCACGCATCGCGCATTGCGCCGAAGCCGCTCTGTTTGCCGCCGCCGTCCTCATGTATCACGGGCAGCCGGCCTGGCTCATGGACCTGCAGGCTTTGCCCAGCGACCAGGACCACATCATCACGCTGTTCAAGCAGCGCGGCCTATGGGGAGCGATCAGCAAGACCAACCACGCGGTGCTGCGCTGGCGCGACCCGATCTACCGCTCGTCCCGGGAGCTGGCGATGAGCTACGCGCATGAATATTGTCTCGACGGCGGCAAGAAATCGCTTCTGGCGTTTTCGCGGCCGTTTTCCCTCATCCACTACCGGCCGGCGCGCTGGGTGACCGCCGAAGAAGACCTCGACTGGCTGATGGACGCGCTCGACACCTCGCCGCACGTTCCGGTGGCGCCTGCGGCCGCGATGAGGAGCCGCCGACGTACCTCGCGCGTTGAACTGCTGGCGCAAGACGTGGTGGAGTGGCCCGATCCGCGCACGCGGATCAAGGGGGCAAAAGCGTGACGTCTTTCGTCTATCGCCGACAGGTGATCATCGAATGGGGCCACTGCGACCCGGCCGGCATCGTGTTCAACCCGCGCTTCTTCGAACTGTTCGACGCCAGTTCCTGGATGCTGTTCGAGACGGCCCTCGGCGTGAAGCAGCAGGAACTGGCGGCGACCTACGGTATCGTCGGTATCGCGCTGGTCGACGCCAAAGCAAACTTCTTGAAGCCCGTCCGCTTTGGCGACAAAGTCGAAATCGTCTCGCGCGTCGCCGAATTCCGCCGCTCCAGTTTCGATGTCGAACACAGGCTCAGCGTCGGCGGCGAAGTGGCGGTGGAGGCGACCGAAACGCGGGTCTGGGCGGTGCACGACAAAGCCGACGCGGACAAGTTCAAAACGGCGGCAATTCCAAAAGACGTGATCGCCCCTTTTGGCTGATCAGGCGATCTTCACGTATTCGAAATCGCCCGGCTTGTTGTCTATTCCGACCTTCGGCGGCGCAATCCAGCTGGCAAACTCGGCCGGTTCGAATTGCGGCTGCATCAAGCTCTCGATGAAGTCCTTGTCACTATCCGAGGGCAGGAATTCGCCACGGCGGCGCGCCCACTCCGCATCGCCCATGGCATTGCCGTCGACGTCGGCGTTGATGCTGGAAAATTCTCCGATGTGGCGGTGGAAGGCGACGTGCGGTAACTTCATCGCGAAGGGGATGCCGATCTCGGCGATCACCTTGTTCCAACGCGACACGCCGTTGTTGCAGTCGACGACGTAATCGTCGCGCAGCCGCATGTTCAGCGCCGAGAGCGCAGGCGCATCCTGATTCTGGATCTTGCCGTCGATCAGGCGCAACACCGGATAGGTGCCGCCCTCGAGCTGGTGGTCGTCCTTGAGCCTATCCTCGCGATAGCGGCCCTTGAGACCGGCATGGAAGGCATTTGCGGCGTTCGTCGAAATCTCACTGCCGAAAAGGTCGAGAGTCAGCGAGAAGTGCAGGTTGGCCTTTTTCTGGATGGTCGGCAGATCGATGACACCGAGCTTGCGTACCTTCTCGATGTCGTGTGGATCGGAAATGCCCGCTGCCTTCATCGCCTCGCAGGTGCGCTGGATGACGCGGGTGACCCCCGTCTCGCCGACGAACATATGGTGAGCTTCTTCCGTCAGCATGAACCGGCAGGTGCGCGACAAAGGATCGAACCCCGACTGCGCCAGCGACTCGAGCTGCATCTTGCCGTCGCGATCGGTGAAGAACGTGAACATGAAGAACGAGAGCCAGTCCGGCGTCTTCTCGTTGAAGGCCCCCAGCATGCGCGGGGTATCGGGATCGCCGGAGCGGCGCTGCAACAGCGCTTCCGCCTCATCGCGGCCGTCGGTGCCGAAATATTTCTGCAGCAGGTAAACCATGGCCCAGAGGTGACGTCCCTCTTCCACGTTGACCTGGAACAGATTGCGCATGTCGTAGAGCGACGGCGCGGTCTTGCCGAGGTAGCGCTGCTGCTCGACGGAGGCGGGTTCGGTATCGCCCTGGATGACGACGAGACGGCGCAGCATGGCGCGGTATTCGCCGGGCACTTCCTGCCAGGCGTCCTCGCCCTTATGGGCGCCGAACGGAATCTTGCGGCCCTCGACTTGCGGCGCCAGCAGCACGCCCCAGCGATAGTCGGGCATGCGCACGTAGTCGAACTTGGCCCAGCCTTTAGGATCGACGCTGACCGCGGTACGCAGGTAAACGAGTGATTCCTGAAAACCCTCTGGCCCCATGTCCTGCCACCAGTTGATGTAGCCAGGGTGCCACTTCTCCAGCGCGCGCTTGACGCGCTCGTCCTGGCCCAGCGCGACGTTGTTGGGGATCAGCCCGTCGTAGTCGACCTTTGCGATATTCATGGCCTAGACCCTCTCTTTATTGAACGCCGGCTTGACGCCGCTGCCATAGAGCTTGAGCGCGCCCTGCTCGCCGATGGCGTTCGGACGCTGGAATATCCAGTTCTGCCACGCCGTGAGCCGGCCGAAGATCTTGGTTTCCATGGTCTCCGGGCCGGCAAAGCGCAGGTTTGCCTCCATGCCGGTCATGGCATCGGGGGAAAAACTCGCGCGCTCTTCCAGCATCACGCGCAATTCGTCGTCCCAGTCGAAATCCTCGTAGGCGAGCGTCACCAGCCCCAGCTCTGCGGCGTCCTCGGCCGCAACCGCTACGCCGATCTTGTCCTTGGCCGCTTCGACCGTCTCCGGCTCACCGAAGAATCGGGTCTGCAGGCGCGTGAGACCATTACCCATGGGATAGAAGCCGAAATTCGCCTGCCCGAGTGTAATCGAAGCTGGCGCGCGGTTGTCGCCCGCACGCGTACCGACCAGCATCGCCGAACGATCCGCGGCAAAGGCAAGCTCCGCAAGTGTGCCGGCAAAGCAGGAACCTGGCTCGATCAGGGCGATAAAACTTTTTGGCGTCACGTCGACGCGCTTGAGCACGCGCTTGAGATAATGCCTGATTTCGCGCATCAGCCAGTCGCCGTTGGCCTTGCCGAGGAAGTCATCGTGTTCGAGCACGGCCTGCGTGTTGCCGTCGGTGCGCAACAGGACGACGCCGATCGCGGCCTCGTTGGCGCGCAGATGCAGTATCGCATCCTCGAGTTCGCGCGCGACCGTCAAAGGCCAGAACCTGTCGCCGAGCGCATGCGCGGCTTCGAGCGAAGCCGGCACGGATTGCGTCGGCCCGCGCACGGTCAGATTGGCAAGCCCGCGGGCACGATCGATCTCGACATCGACATGGCTATAGACGACGCGATCGGCCTCGATCTTGCGCGCGAGCGGCGTCAGCGCGATGCCTTTGGCGTCCTTCGGCCGGTCGGAACGCGCGGCAATGTCACGGGCGCGGGCGGCAACCGTGTCCTTCCATTTCGAGTTAGGCACCACTTCGTCGACCAGCCGCCATTCCACGGCCTTGGCGCCGCGGATACCTTCCTCGATCGAGCAAAACAGGTCGGCGCGGTCGCGGCGCACCTTGCGCTTGTCGGTGACACGGGTAAGCCCTCCCGTGCCCGGCAGCACGGCAAGCAGCGGCGTTTCGGGAAGCGCAACGGCGGAGCGGCGATCATCGACCAGCATGATGTGATCGGCGGCAAGCGCGAGTTCGTAGCCACCGCCAGCGGCGTTGCCATTGATGGCGCAGATGTAGACCTGTTTTGAATTCTCGCTGGCGTCTTCGATCGCGAGCCGTGTTTCATTGGTGAACTTGCAGAAGTTCACCTTGTCGCCGTGCGTCGCCTTGCCGAGATAACGGATATTGGCGCCGGCGCAAAACACGTTGTCCTTGCCCGACTTGATGACGACGGCGTGCACCTCCGGGTGCTCGAAGCGCAGGCGCTGCACGGCGTCGTTTAATTCGATATCGACGCCGAGGTCGTAGGAGTTGAGCTTGAGCTCGTAATCGCCGAGGCCGCCCGACTGATCGACGTCCATGACGAGATACGCGACGTCGCCGTCGTATTCGACGCGCCAGTGGCGGTAGCGCGAGGGGTCAACCTGGAAATCGAATGCCGGCATGGCCTTGGTCCGGGCGCCTGGGGCTGCTGCTGCCGGCGCCTCGCCTCCCTCTATGCATTATGTTTCATCATGCTACCATCGCCGGTGGCTGCTTTCAACAGCCTTTGCGAAAGTGCTTGCCCGGCGTCCTATTGCTTAGCATTATAATGCATGTTAGCTTGGATTGCATGAAACAGGCGCGCGCCACCACACCGCTGCGTGACAGTGAAATCTACCTGCGCCGTCTCGGCGAGCGCGTGCGCACGCTGCGCAACCAGCGCGGTATGTCGCGCAAGGCGCTGGCCCAGCACGCCCGCGTCTCTGAGCGCTATCTGGCGCAGATGGAAGCCGGCAAAGGCAACTGCTCGATCGTGCTGTTGCGGAGGATTGCCCGCGCCATCGGCTTGCCGGTGACACAACTGGTGCAGGATGCCGTTGGGCCGCCGCTCGATATTGTGCTGCTGACCCAGTTCCTGGAGCGGCTTGCGCCGCAGGCCTTGAGCGAAGCGCGGGCGCTCCTGCTCAAGCAATTCGGCGGCACGTCCGACGCGCGGCGGCGGCGCGTCGCGCTCATTGGCCTGCGCGGTGGCGGCAAGTCGACCATCGGTCGCCTACTGGCGGAAAAACTCGGCGTGCCCTTCATCGAGCTCGACCGCGAGGTTGAAAAACGCAGCGGCGCTTCACTCAGCGAGATTTTCGATATGTTTGGGCAGGAAACCTTCCGCCGTGCCGAGCGCGAGGCACTCGAGGCGGTGCTCGCACAGCACCACGATTTCGTAATGGCGACCTCCGGCTCCATCGTGACCGAGCCGGGGACGCTTGAATTGCTGCTCGCCTCGTGCTTCACCGTCTGGGTTCGCGCCGACCCCGACGAGCACATGCGGCGGGTCATGGCGCAAGGCGACATGCGGCCGATGGCGCACAGCGGGCGTGCCATGGACGATCTCGTCTCCATCCTCAAGAGCCGCGAGCCGCTTTACGCAAAAGCGGAGGCGGCGCTCTCAACCAGCGGCAAGACGCCGGAGCAAGCCATGACTGAACTCGTGCGCCTTATCGGGGTTGCTGCGTCTCAGACGCGGCGCAGCGCGTAATCCGAGGCACGGAGTCATGAGCGAAACAATCAAGACGGACGTTCTCATCATCGGCGCCGGGCCCGTGGGCCTGTTCGCCGTGTTCGAACTCGGCCTGCTCGACATCAAGGCGCATCTGGTCGACATTCTCGACAAGGTGGGCGGGCAATGCGCCGAACTTTACCCGGAAAAGCCGATCTACGACATTCCCGGCCTGCCGATCGTCACCGGCCAGGGCATCACCGACGCGCTGATGCTGCAGATCAAGCCGTTCAGCCCGGCGTTTCATCTCAACGAAATGGTGACGACGCTGGAGAAACTGGGTGATACGCATTTCCGCGTCGCCACCACCGGCGGCAAGACCTTCGAGGTCAAATGCGTGGTGATCGCTGCCGGCGGCGGCTCGTTCCAGCCCAAGCGGCCGCCGATTGCCGGCATTGAGCCTTACGAACAGAAGTCTGTGCACTACGCGGTGCGCAAGATCGAGGCTTTCCGCGACAAGCGATTGCTGATCGTCGGCGGCGGTGATTCGGCGCTCGACTGGACGTTGAACCTGCAACCGGTCGCCAAGCGCCTCACGTTGCTGCACCGGCGCGATGACTTCCGCGGCGCCCCCGACAGCGTCAACAAGATGCGGGCGCTGGTGGCCGAAGGCAAAATGGACCTCAAGGTTGGGCAGGTGTCGGCGCTCGAAGGCGCCGATGGGCAGCTTGCGGCGGCCACCATCAAGGGCAATGACGGCGCCACCTCGCGCGTCGAACTCGACGCCATGCTGCCGTTCTTCGGCCTTACCATGAAGCTCGGTCCGGTGGCCGACTGGGGGCTCAAGCTCGAAGACGAATTGATCCCGGTCGACACCGCGGCGTTTGAAACGAGCGTGCCCGGCCTGTTCGCCATCGGCGACATCAATACCTATCCGGGCAAGCTCAAGCTCATCCTCTCGGGCTTCCACGAGGCGGCGCTGATGGCGCAGAAGGCCTATCATTACGTCTATCCGGACAAGCGGCTCGTGTTCCAGTACACGACCTCATCCACCAGCCTGCAGAAGAAACTTGGAGTGGCCTGAGCGCGTGCCCAAGATCACCTACATCGAACATGACGGGACCGTGCACACTGTCGAGGCCGAACTGGACTCGACGGTGATGGAGACCGCCTTGCGCAACGACATTTCCAGCATCGTCGCCGAGTGCGGCGGCGGCTGCTCTTGCGCGACCTGCCTGGTGCACGTCGACGAGGCCTGGACCGCGGTCGTCGGCCCGCCCTCCGCGGAAGAAGACGAAATGCTCGACGGCGCCTACGAGGTGAAGCCGAACTCGCGGCTGTCCTGCCAGATCAAGGTCACCGACAAGCTCGACGGACTGATCGTGCGCACGCCGGCCTATCAGGGCCGCTGAAATCGTGGCTAACGCGCGGTAAATCGGCGGCGCAAATTCCCCGCGCTTTTTGCAACGAGATTGTACGAATTTTATGCAAAATTCGATGCATCGTTGCCAAGGAGCATCGTCATGTCATCGGGCCGGAAATACGCACTGCTGGTCGGCGCCGCGACCTGTCTTATGGCGCTGGTCTATGCCGCGCCGATCTTCGGCGCCGAGGATAGCCTGCTGCTGTCCCAAGACGTCGACGTCCTCATGGTCGCCGAAAATGGCGCCAACGGCGTTCCCGATAATGAAGCAATGATGGCGCCGCTGCGCCAGCAGGCAAAAGCCGCGCTGGCGCGGCTGCAAACCGCCGCCCGCTAGGCTTTAAGCCGCCTCGATACGGACGGGTTTTGCGCCTTCGTAAAGCACCGCTCGGCCTAGCTCGTACAATTTGTCGAGGTCGGAGGTGATGGTGATGAAATGGTTGCCGGCGAGTTGGCCCACTTTGCTGGCAAAGCGCACGCCGCCATAGGCAAGCAGGATTTCGGTTTCGCTGACGCCGCCGGGATAGACGATGAACTGCCCGGGCGCCGGATAACTGGTGTGGTTCTCGTAAGTCAGGCCCAGATCGAGATCACCGAGCGGAATCCACACGCCCTCACCGCTCCAGCGCACGTGAATAATCTTGTTCTCATAGGGCAGCAATTTCTTGAACACCGCGACCGTCTTCGGCGCTGCTTTGGATTCGAAATGCGCAGCGAACGTGTACGGGCCGGCCTTGATGCGAAGCTTGTCCATTAAAATTTCCAGAATTTGCAGGTAGCGCTGACGCGATCAGCCGCCGTCGCCGATGATGGTGTAGGGCGCCCAGAACAACGGGTGGCCATAGGAGAAGAGCGTCTTGCTCTGGTCGTCGACAAAGCCGCCGTTGTCGAGCAAGGCAATCATCGCCTGCCTGAGCGCTTCGGCGCGGCTGAGCTGCGGGTCGGCCGCCTGACGGCGGAACAGATCGCTGACCAGAACGCGCGCCGACGCCGAATGCACCGACCAGTTGGTCACCAAGATGGTGCGCGTCCCAGCATAGAAGAACGCCTGCCCGAGGCCCGAGGCCGCCTCGGCGCCGGCACCAGCACCGGCCGCAGTGTTGCAGGCCGAGAGCACCACCCAATCGGCGTCAAGCTTGAGCGCCAGGATCTTTTCCATGGTCAGCAGACCGTCGCCGGAAACCCCGGCCACGACAGGCGCCGTCAGCGCCAGCGCCGGCTGGGTCAGCCCGTTGAGTTCGCCGGGCACCAGCCCGTGGGTAGCGAAATCGATGATCCGGTAATGCGACAGATCCGTCGTCTCGACTGCCTTCTCGTTTGCCTCCTTGCCCAGATGCAGAACCTTGGCCGGATCAAGCCGCAGCGCCTTGGCAATCGACGTTAGTTCCGCTGCGGTGTCGGGCAACCGCGGCAATTGTGCAAGTTCGGCGCTGCTCACGCCGTCTATGCGCGGGCTCGAACGGCGCGCCAACGGCAACCCGCGCATCGTTGTCGCACCGGTGTCGGCGGAGGCGACGACGACAGGCTTCGCCTCTTCCGCGGCGGCTTCAGCCGCCTGCTCGACGCTGAAATAGGGATCGCCGAAGCCGATGAACGGGTCGCGCGCGGCGGGACCTGGCGGCAGTTGGCGCAACGTCCGCAGCGCTGCCGCCGAAGGCACAACCGTAACCGCATGCGTTCGCGCCAACCACTGCACGTTGCGATAGTTGGAGAACATCAGCCCGCCGGGATCGAGCTCTTTCACCGGTTCCGTCGGCAGGAGCGACAGTGGCAGCAGGCCGAGTGCCCCATTCGTCACGACGAGCAGACTCTTCGCTTGCTTCCAGCCCGCCTCAACGGGCTTGAGCAGCAGACTGTAAAGCTCGTAGGCCGCCGCGAGATCGAAGGCCGGGATGTCCGAGACTAGCGCCGCCTCGGGCTCCAACGCCTTGCGCAAGGCTTGAATCCGCGTCGCAATGTCTCCGGCGGTCGCCGGGATGACGGCAAAAGCGACCTTGCCTTCCTTCGGCACCGCCCAGACAAAACTCGCATCGCGTCCAAGATAGAACGACAGCAGCGCCTCGTCCGGCTTGAGGGTTGCCTTGATTTCGTCGACGGATGGCGGTTTGGGGGCGATCAAATTGGCATAGTTCGGGAACCGCTTGGCGATATCGGCGCGCAATTTGTCGCGCTCGCCACGCAAATTCTTGATCGCCACGTTAAGCGTCTGCACGGTGCTTTCATCGCGCTGGCCGGACGGCAAGGCCAGCGCGTTGTTGAGCGTTCCGAGCTGCGCGTTGACCTGCTTGCTCAGGTCCTGCTCCTGACGGACCAGTTCCGCCAACGCGGGATCCTTGATCTGGGCGCGCGCGCTCGAAGCGGCAAGCGCCTTTTGCACCGATTGACCGCGGATCGCGTCGGCGAGCGCGAATGTCTCGGCCGGGACGCCGTCATCGGCCCCGGTCTGCGTCCGGTTGAGTAATGCGATATAGGTTTCGATATGACTCTGCAGGCGGTCGCTGCGCATCTCGACGCCGGCCGAGCTGTCGTCGTCGGCGCTCTCGCGGGCGCCTGCTATCAAAATCGGAATGGCGACCTTGTATTCGCGGATCGCGTCGGCGTCGCGGTTCCCCTTCATGTAACCGAAGGCGAGAGTGGCGCGCGCATTGGCGGTATCGTAGTTGTTTTCGCCCACCCGCGCGATTTCACGCTTGAGCAGGTTTTGCGCCGAGGCAATACCCCGATCGATCTGGCCGGCGGCGTAATATGAATTGATACGCGAACCGTTCAGATCCAGCGCTTCGCGGCGGCGCGGATCCCAGTTGACCGTGGCCTTATCGATTTCGGCGTAAACGGCGATCGCGTCTTTCCGTTTGTGCTGGAGATTGAGAACTGTGGCGAGGCCGGAAAGTTCGCGCACGATCACTTGCGAATCTTCGCCGACGCCGACCGTGCGATTGACGTCGAGCGCGGTACGCATGAGAGATTCGGCGTCGGCATAACGGCCCTCGTCGATGAGAATAGCAGCCAGTGTACCGATATAGGTCGTGGTTGTCGGATTGTACTTGCCGTCATCTTTCAGCCGCGACAGCAATGCGCGGCGCGCGTCTGCCTCGGCTTCAGCAAGACGTCCCTGTTTTGCCTTCATGCGCGCCTGACCGATGACCATACGGTCGGCAGCCTGGCGCATCTGCGACTCCGGCGGCGGATCCGGCGCCGCCAAGATGCCTTTGATCGAGGCAATTCTGCGTTGCTCGGCCAAACGATAGGAGTTCTCAGCGTCCTTGTATTGGCCGCGCGCCTCGAAAATTTCGGCGCGATGCCGCTCGAAGTCCGCTTCGAATGACTGCCCCTTGGTCGCATAACTCGTGCGCCAGCCGGGAAGCCCGCTGGTCCTTGCTTCCTGGATAAGGGCGCGGTTGCGCTGGAGATAGGCCTCCGCCTGCGCCAGATCGCCCATTTGAACGTAGAACTCAGAGATTTGCCGATAGACGCCGAACAGAAATCCCTTCGCGCCGGGCGCGTTGCTGTCGCGCGTTTGCTGCTGGAAGATCTCCAGAGCGCGCTTGGGCTCGCCGGCAGCCGAATACAGCAAGCCGGCGAATTGCTCGAGCCGTCCTAGCAAATGGACGTCGCCTGCGGCGTGAGCGTTTTGCACCGCGCTATCGGCGTCAGCGAGCGCTTCCTTTAGCTGACCAAGTTTGAAGCGTGCCGAGCCGCGCTTGTAATAAAAACGAGCCAGCTCGAGGTGCGACGCTTTCGCCGGCGGCACTGCTTCTGCCTCCGCGCGCTGGGCCGCGACACGTGCCGGGTCCGGCTTCTCGCTATCGAGGATCGCCGTGATATCAGTGATGGTACGCGGCGGAGCAACGAAGGCGGTCGGCAACTCTGCCGCCTGCTTGGCAATATCGGCGCTCGGGCCCTGCTCCTTCGGCGCTTCGACCGCGGTGTTGGCGCGTCCGTTGGCCGCGTTAAGCGCGGCGATGACGCACTCGCGCACCTTCGGACTTGCCTTGGCGCGGCACTCCTCGATCATGCCACGGTTGCCCGCAGAGCAAGCCTGAACGAAGGCGTGGCCGACGGTTTCCTTGCATTTGGCCAAGGCCGCTTCCTTGGTCAGCAAAGCGAATGCCGGCTGCGCGGCAGAGAGACCAAGTCCCACAGCCAATCCGGCGAGGCTGATTTTTCTCGTGCGAGTCATGCCGCCCATCTCTGCAGAGCGATTCATAGCAAAATGGGGATTCGAACGAAATAGTAGCAAAGAAAACGGCTATGCCCTATGTGCCGGCGGGTTCCAGCCGCACCTAAAATGTGTGGAAAACGGGCCGGGAACGCCGCCCCCGGTGGTTAGCCGGATTTTACCATGGCCAAGCTTTGATCTGGCGCTCTCCGGCCGGGGACCATTTCGACGGCCCGCCATCTTGCGATAGCATCGGGCTCGGGATTTGGAGTCGCCGCTTACCCATCGCCTCGAAGGCTATCATGAAGTGCCCCTACTGCGCCGAGGACATCAAGGACGAGGCGGTCGTCTGCAAGCATTGCCAGCGCGATTTTTTCATCATCCTGCCTTTACTCAAGGCGCTCAACGACATGGGCAAGCGCATCGAGGCGCTTGAAGCGGAGGTCGCCAACCCAGCGGTCCTCGAAAAAGCCGTGGTCGCGACCGCGCCGCCCGCCAGAATTGTTGCGCCGGATGCCGTCGGAAACGCCATCAAGATGATCCCAGGTCTGTCGCCGCTCATCGCGGTGCCCCTGTGCACTATCGCCCTCGTGGTCGCGCATTTCTTCATCGTCGTTCAATACGATTTGCGGCTCGCCTATTTGCGCATCGCCCTCTTCGCGCTTCCGCTGCTGTTCGGGTTGCTGTTTCGCGACGATGGACAGCGGCACATGCTGTGGGACGTAATCGCAGGCCTGGTGGTCGCCGTGTTCTCTACTTTCGCCATGCTGCTGGTGGTGTCTAAAATTGACCAGGTTCCCTTGATGCCGGCCGACGCCGGCGAATGGCGGGAACTCGGCTATTATGTGGCGAGCATTGCTTTCGGCTTTTTTACCGGTGCGCTGCTCCGGCAAATCGTCGCCGCAATGGCGTCGCCGCTCAGTCCCCGCAGCAAGATTGTCGCGCGAACCTCGGAATTTATCGCGGCGCGGGTCGCCGGTGGCGAACCGACGCAACTCGAAAAAAATCTCAAGCGCGCGCAGACGGTGATATCGGCGCTGATGGCGCTCAGTTCTGCCATCATATCGATAGCAAGCGGACTCGGCATTACCGGTGGTGGCCATTGATGGGTCGATCGACATACATTGTAGTGGCGGGGGTGCGGTTGAATCCTGCCGGACACCTGAGTAGCATCGCTACAAGGGCGATATTCGGGAACACGTGCGGAATGCGCAATTTTTTATTCGCTGCCATCCTTGCAGCGGTTGCTTTCGTTTTTGGCGTTGTGCCGGGCGCCATCGCCGCCGAAGTCTTGATTACCAAGGCCGAGGCCGACCGTCCTGCCCCGCCGGATCTCGGTGCGCTGGGCACGCGCGGACTTACGCGCGGACCGCGCATCGAGCAGGTATCGCCGGATCCAGGCAAGGGCGCAAAATCTCCGTTTCCGCTGGAAATCAAATTCACGGCGCACAACGATACGACCGTCGATCCCGGTAGCGTGAAGGTCACCTATCTCAAGTCGCCCTCGGTCGACCTGACGCCGCGGCTCAAGACCCACATTACTGCCGCCGGCATCGATCTCGGCGATGCCGAGGTGCCGCCGGGCACACACATGATCCGCATCGACGTGCGCGACAGCCAAGGCCGCAACGGCACCAGTATCATCAAATTCTCTGTGCTGCCCTAAGCTGCCGGTCACGGCATAAAGCGTTTCCCGCTGCATCCGTTTTTATCGTGCGCCCTTGCATCGGCGCCGCCGTTCGGCGCATGCTTGGCGCCTACAGAAAAAACGCCAAGGGAGCAGACAATGCCGAAGTCGGCGCCGCACGCATCGCAACAAAAGCCGCGCCGCCTGCGTTCGCAGCTCTGGTTCGACAACCCCGAAAATCCAAGCATGACCGCTCTCTACCTCGAGCGGTATCTCAATTTCGGATTGACCAGCAAGGAGCTGCGCTCCGGCAAACCGATTATCGGTATCGCGCAGACCGGCTCTGACTTATCGCCGTGCAACCGCCACCATCTGCAACTGGCCGAGCGCGTGCGCGAGGGCATCCGCAGCGCAGGCGGCATTGCCTTCGAATTTCCCTGCCACCCGATTCAGGAAACCGGCAAACGCCCGACCGCGGCGCTCGACCGCAACCTCGCCTATCTGAGCCTGGTCGAGGTGTTGTTCGGTTACCCTCTCGACGGGGTGGTGCTGATGACCGGCTGCGACAAAACCACGCCAGCTTGCCTGATGGCGGCGGCGACGGTGAACACGCCGGCGATCGTGCTGTGCGGCGGCCCGATGCTCAATGGCTGGTGGAAAGGCGAGCGCTGCGGTTCCGGCATGGCGATCTGGAAGGCGCGCGAGGAACTCGCCGCTGGCCGCATCAACGACGAGGAATTTCTCAACATCGCCGCGGCAAGCGCTCCCTCGGCCGGGCACTGCAACACCATGGGCACCGCCTCGACCATGAATGCGCTGGCCGAAGCGCTGGGCATGACCTTGCCCGGCTGCGCGGCGATCCCGGCGCCCTATCGCGAGCGCGGACAAATGGCTTACGCGACCGGCGTGCGCGCGGTTGAAATCGTCAACGAGAATCTCAAGCCTTCGGATATTCTGACGCGCGAGGCCTTCGAGAACGCGATCGTCGCCAATTCCGCGATCGGCGGCTCGACCAACGCGCCAATCCACATCAATGCCATCGCCCGCCACATCGGCGTCAAGCTCTCGATAGAAGACTGGGAGACGGTCGGCTACGACGTGCCGCTGATGGTCAACATGCAGCCGGCGGGAAAGTATCTCGGCGAAGAGTATTTTCGCGCCGGCGGCCTGCCGGCGGTGATGAACGAATTGCTCAAGGCGCGGCGCATCCATGGCGATGTCATGACCGTCAACGGCAAGAACATGGGTCAGAACGTCAGGGCCGCCGAAATTAGCGATCACGATGTGATCCACAGCTACAAACGGCCGCTGCGCAAACGCGCCGGATTCAAGGTGCTCAAAGGCAACCTGTTCGATTCGGCGATCATGAAGACCAGCGTGATTTCCGACGAATTCCGCCAGCGCTTTCTGTCCAACAAAAAGGACCCCAACGCCTTCGAAGGCCGCGCTGTGGTGTTCGACGGGCCTGAGGACTATCACCACCGCATCGACGATCCGAAGCTCAAGATCGATGAATATACATTGCTGTTCATCCGCGGCGTCGGGCCGATCGGCTATCCGGGGTCTTGTGAAGTCGTGAACATGCAGCCGCCGGCGGAGCTGATCAAACGCGGCATCACCGCGCTCCCCTGCATCGGCGACGGCCGGCAATCCGGGACGTCCGGCTCGCCCTCGATCCTCAATGCCACGCCGGAAGCGGCGATCGGCGGCGGGCTTGCGCTGCTCAAGACTGACGACCGTGTGCGCATCGATCTCAACAAGGGTACCGCGAACATTCTTGTGTCGAAGGCGGAACTGGCACGCCGCAAGGCGGCGCTGCAAAAGCGCGGCGGTTACAAGTATCCCGCAAGCCAGACGCCTTGGCAGGAAATCCAACGCGGTATGGTCGATCAACTGGCCTACGGCATGGTGCTCAAGCCAGCGGTCAAATTCCAGCAGGTGGCGCAGAAATTCGTGCCGCGCGACAATCACTAGTGAGGACGTAATGCCGGGACGCCTGAAAGGTAAAATCGCTTTCGTGACCGCCGCAGGACAAGGCATCGGGCGCGCCATCGCCGAGGCCTTTGTCAGCGAAGGCGCCGTTGTCGTCGCCACCGATCTAGACGCAGCCAAGCTCAAGGGGCTGAAGAAGGCCGCGGCCCTCGCGCTCGACGTGCGCTCGACCGAGGCCGTCAACGCCATGGCCAAGAAAGTGATCAAGGAGTTCGGCGCGCCGAACGTCCTCGCCAACTGCGCCGGTTACGTACATCAGGGTACCGTGCTCGACTGCTCGGAGCAGGACTGGGATTTTTCGTTCGATGTCAACGTAAAGTCGATGCATCGGATATTTCGCGCTTTCATCCCGGCGATGTTGAAGAACGGCGGCGGCTCGATCATCAATATTGCTTCAGTGGCATCCTCGGTTCGCGGCCTGCCGAACCGGTACGTGTATGGTGCCAGCAAGGCGGCAATCATCGGGTTGACCAAGGCGATGGCGGCCGACTTCATCCGCAAGGGCATCCGCGCCAACGCCATCTGCCCCGGCACGATCCAGTCGCCCTCGCTCGATGAGCGCATCGACACCAACGCCAAGAAGACCGGCAAGTCGCTCAAAGCCGTGCGCCAGGATTTCATCGACCGCCAGCCGATCGGCCGCTTGGGAACTCCGGAAGAAATTGCAGCCGGCGCGGTTTTCCTCGCCTCCGATGAATCGAGTTACTACACGGGCCAGACCTTCCAGATCGACGGCGGTATGACGATTTGAGACACGCGCGGCTATCGGCCCGGGTGTACGACTTGAGTCGTATTATGATATGATAAATAATAAACGACGCTCGCTAATAAGCAGAAAAAACCAGCGGCCTTTGGGGGAAATACATGGCGTCTGTCGCAATCCGCGACGTCCGCAAGTCCTTTGGCGCCACCGGCGTCATCCACGGTGTCAATATCTCCATCGATGACGGCGAGTTCGTTGTCCTGGTTGGTCCATCGGGCTGCGGGAAATCGACCCTGCTGCGCATGATCGCGGGACTGGAGAACATCACAGGCGGCGAAATCAGCATCGGCGGCCGCGTCGTAAATAAAGTGCCGCCGAAAGAGCGCGACGTCGCGATGGTGTTTCAGAACTACGCGCTTTATCCGCACATGACGGTCGCCGCAAACATGGCCTTCTCGATGAAACTGCGCGGCGCGCCACAGAGCGAGATCGACACGCGTGTCAACAGCGCCGCCGAAATTCTCGGCCTCTCGCATTTGCTCGGACGCTTTCCGCGCCAGTTATCCGGCGGCCAGCGCCAGCGAGTTGCCATGGGCCGCGCCATCGTGCGCGACCCGCAGGTGTTCCTGTTCGACGAACCATTGTCAAACCTGGACGCAAAGCTGCGCGTGCAGATGCGCACCGAAATCAAGGAACTGCATCAGCGCCTCAAGACGACGACCGTTTACGTCACGCACGATCAGATTGAGGCAATGACGATGGCCGACAAGATCGTCGTCATGCACGACGGCCGTGTCGAGCAGATTGGAACTCCCCTCGAACTCTACGACACGCCGGCCAACCAGTTCGTCGCGGGCTTCATCGGTTCGCCGGCGATGAACTTCCTCAAGGGCAAGGTTAAGGCGAACGGCAGCGCGGCATTTGAAGGGCCTAACGGTGTCAAACTCCCGCTGGCCTCGGCGCCCGCCGCCGGCAACGAGAGGCCCGCGGTTTATGGAATCCGGCCGGAGCATTTCACCATCGCCGACGACGGAGCGGAAGCCGAGATCGTCGTGGTGGAGCCCACTGGCTCGGAGACCCAGGTTTTCGCAAAACTCGGCGGTGAAGAAGTCGTTGCTGTGTTTCGTGAACGTCATCAATTCAAGCCGGGCGATAAGATCCGGCTCAAGCCGGACCCGAGGCTTGTGCATCTTTTCGACGAGACGACGGGTAAGCGTCTCAACAACTAGAAACGCAAATGGAGGGACGACCAATGAATGATTTCACCCGACGTGCCTTGGTAAAGGGGGGCACGGCCCTCGGCGCCGCGGGCGCTCTCGCCGGCCCGGCTCTGCTCGACTGGGCAAAAGCCTGGGCACAAAACGCCCCCTGGAAGCCGGAAAAGGGCGCCAAACTTTCGATGCTGCGCTGGAAATACTTTGTGCAGTCGGAAGACGATGCGTTCGTCAAGCTGATCGCCGCCTTCTCCAAAGCGACTGGCGTGCCGGTCGAAATCTCACGCGAATCATATGAAGACGTGCAGCCTAAGGCGTCGGTTGCCGCCAACACCGGGACCGGTCCCGACCTGTTCTGGGGCCTTTACTCGCTGCCGCATCTCTTTCCGCAAAAGTGCATGGATGTCACAGACGTCGCCGAGTACCTCGGCAAGAAGTACGGCGGTTGGGTAGACAGCGCGGTCAAATATGGCCACAGCGGCAACAAGTGGATTTGCGTCCCGGTCTGCTATTCGGGCGCCCTGATGAACTACCGCATCGAGGCCTCAAAGAAGGCCGGCTTCTCGAAATTTCCCGACAAGCTCGACGCCTTCCTGGAATACACCAAGGCGATGAAGGCCCAAGGCACGCCCGGCGGCTTTGCGCTGGGCCACGCATCCGGCGACGGCAACAGCTGGGTTCATTGGTGCCTGTGGTCAAATGGCGGCGAAGCCGTCGACAAGAACGACAAGGTCATCATCAACTCGCTGGAAACCGCCAAGGCGCTGGAATACGCCAAGGCGCTCTACGGCAACATGGTCTCCGGCACGGCCGCCTGGAACGACTCGTCCAACAACAAGGCGTTCCTGTCCGGCGACATCAGCTGGACGAACAACGGCATCTCGATCTACGTCGCGGCGCAGAACAGCGCCAAGCAGATCGCCGAGGATATGGACCACGCTTACTTCCCGGTCGGCGTAAGCGGCAAGCCAACCGAACTGCACCTGATGTATCCGGTGCTTGCAATGACGTACACGAAGTATCCGCAGGCAAGTAAGGCGCTTATGGCGTTCATGCTCGAGGCCGACAACTTCAATCCGTGGATCCAGTCGGCGAAGGGATACCTGACGCATTGCCTCAATGCCTACGATGCAAATCCGGTGTGGACCGCCGATCCCAAGGCAACTCCATTCCGCGATGTCGCCAAACGCACCCGCACCGCGGGCGGCCTCGGCTCGGTTGGCGAGAAGGCGGCGACTGCGATCGCCGACTTCATCATCGTCGACATGTTTGCCAACTATTGCACCGGCCGCGAGGACGTAAAGGGCTCAATTGCGGTCGCCGAACGACAGCTCAAGCGCATCTATCGCTGATCGCCGAATGTCGGCGGGTGGCTCAAACCGCCCGCCGATTTCGTCTACAACAATACCGAAAGCCAACTTCCGCGATGACAATCGCTATCGATCAGAAACGAGCGCCAACGGCCTTCCGCGAGGCCACGACCTGGGACCAGCTCAAGACCAACCGCAACTGGTTGGCGATCTGGTTCATGCTGCCGGCCGCGGCGTTCCTGATCCTGTTCCTCGCCTACCCGCTCGGTCTCGGCGTCTGGCTGTCGTTCACCGACGCGCGTATCGGCCGTTCCGGCATTTTCGTCGGGCTCGAAAACTACGAATGGCTGTGGGACGATTCGACCTTCTGGCTCTCGGTGTTCAACACGCTGCTCTATACCAGCGTCGCCAGCATCATAAAATTCGCGGTCGGGCTCTATCTCGCGCTGCTGCTCAACGAGCGGCTGCCGTTCAAGGCGATCATCCGCGCCCTGGTATTGGTGCCGTTCATCGTCCCCACCGTGCTGTCGGCGATCGCCTTCTGGTGGCTGTTCGACCCGCAATTCTCGATTATCTCCTGGTCGCTCAGGAAAATGGGGTTGATTACCGAGAACATCAACTTTCTCGGCGACATCTGGAACGCGCGCTGGTCGGTGATCTTCGCCAATATCTGGCGCGGCGTGCCGTTCGTCGCAATCACGCTGCTGGCCGGCCTGCAGACCGTGTCGCCGTCGCTTTATGAGGCCGCGACCATCGACGGCGCCACCAACTGGCAGCGCTTTCGATATATCACCTACCCGCTGCTGACTCCGATCATCGCGGTGGTGATGACGTTCTCGGTGCTGTTCACTTTCACCGACTTCCAGCTGATCTGGGTGATGACCCGCGGCGGTCCGGTCAACGCAACGCATCTGATGGCGACGCTGTCCTATCAGCGCGCCATTCTCGGCGGCCAACTCGGCGAAGGCGCGGCGATTTCGACGGCGATGATACCCTTCCTGTTGTGCGCCATCCTGGTGTCCTGGTTCGGCCTGCAGCGGCGCAAATGGCAGCAGGGCGGTGACAATGACTGACACCCTCGCCACCAAAGCGGCGCAACTTGCTACGAATCCAAAGGGGGTCTTGGGTGCGGCCGCGGACGATTATTCCGACGGCATGAGCTACCTCAACAACCTGCCGCGCCGGCTGGTGACGCTTTATCTGCCGCTGTCGATCATTCTGCTTGTGCTGCTGTTCCCGTTCTACTGGATGGCGCTTACGTCAATAAAACCGGACGCGCAGCTGCTTGACCTCGATACCTACAGCCCATTCTGGACCTGGAACCCGACCTTCAAGCACATCTACAAGCTGCTGTTCGAAACCGAGTATCCGGTGTGGCTGTGGAACACGATGCTGGTGGCAACCTGCGCTACCGCAATCTCGATCGTCGCCAGCGTGCTGGCCGCCTATGCGATCGTGCGGCTTCGCTATCGGGGCGCCCAGTGGGTCGGCGGGGCAATCTTCCTCGCCTACCTCGTGCCGCCCTCGATTCTTTTCATCCCGCTGTCGACGGTGGTCTTTCAATATGGGCTGTTCGACACGCCATTCGCGCTGATCCTGACCTACCCGACCATCCTCATTCCGTTTTCGACCTGGCTGCTGATGGGCTATTTCAAGACGATTCCCTTCGAGCTCGAGGAATGCGCGTTGATCGACGGCGCCAGCCGCTGGCAAATTCTCGTTCGAATCGTGTTACCGCTTGCCATACCGGGGCTGATCTCGGCATTCATCTTTTGCTTCACGCTGTGCTGGAACGAATTCATTTACGCGCTGACCTTCATTTCATCGACGCAATACAAGACCGTGCCGGTCGCGATCGTGACCGCGCTGGTGGATGGCGATATCTACCGTTGGGGTTCGCTGATGGCAGGCGCGATGATCGGCTCGCTGCCACTCGTCATCCTCTACGCGTTCTTCGTCGAGCACTACGTCTCGGCGATGACCGGCGCGGTCAAGGAATAATCCGCAGCACGCTCAAAGGACGAGATTGGTCGCTGGATCGATCAGATGCATCTGATCGAGGTTGGCCCGCAGCTGCATGGTCTCGCCGGAGCCCTTGGCGGCGTTCGGCTCGACGCGTCCGCAGACCTCGGTGCCATCGACCTTGAAAAACACCATCGTCTCCATGCCCATCGGCTCGACCACGTCGAGCGTCACCGGAAACTCCTGACCGACGCCGTTCTCGCGGCCGCGCGTTTCGGTGATGTGTTCCGGCCGCAGTCCGAACAACAGGTCCTTGCCGACATGGCCGCGATAGCGCGTGGTGCGGCTTTCCGGCACATGGAATGACAGCGTGTCCGAGAGGCGTACCTTGAGACCCGTCCCATTGGTTTCGAGTTTTGCTGGAACGAAATTCATCGCCGGCGAGCCGATGAACCCGGCGACGAAGCGCGTCTTCGGGTGATGATAGAGGTCGTTGGGCGTGCCGATCTGCTCGATTTTGCCGCCGTTCATGACCACCACGCGATCCGCCAGCGTCATCGCTTCGACCTGGTCGTGCGTCACGTAGACGGTTGTGGTTTTGACCTTCTGGTGCACCCGCTTGATTTCGGTGCGCATCTGCACGCGCAACTTGGCGTCGAGATTGGACAGCGGCTCGTCGAACAGGAACACCTTCGGGTTGCGCACGATGGCGCGGCCCATGGCGACGCGCTGGCGCTGGCCGCCGGAGAGCTGTTTCGGCCGGCGTGCGAGCAACTCGGTGATATCGAGAATGCCGGCGGCGTGGTCGACTCGGGCCTTGATCTCGGCCTTGGGAAACTTGCGCAATTTGAGCCCGAACGACATGTTTTCCGCAACCGTCATGTGCGGATAAAGCGCGTAGTTCTGGAACACCATGGCGATATCGCGGTCCTTCGGCGGCAGGTCGTTGACCACCGCGCCGCCGATCGAAATTTCGCCGTCGGTAATTTCCTCGAGGCCCGCGATCATGCGCAGCGTGGTGCTCTTGCCGCAGCCCGATGGGCCGACCAGCACGACGAACTCCTGGTTCGGGATGTCCAGATTGATACTGCTGACGGCGACGACGTCGTCATATTTTTTCACCACGTTACGCAATGCTACGTCGGCCATTCCCTGTTCCCTTCAGTCTTTCCCTCGTTATCCCTGCGCACCGCCCGAAAACCCCACTTCTCCGGAGCGTGCGTCTAACCCTTGGTCGCTCCCGCCGTGAGTCCGGCGATGTAGTAGTCCATCAAAAACGCGTAAATCACCAGCGGCGGCGCGGCGGCGAGCAGCGCTCCCGCCATCAGCATTCCCCATTTATATACGTCACCGCGGATCAGGCTGGTGACGGTGCCGACGGTGAGCACCTGCTGGTCGGACGAATAGAGGAAGGCCATCGGATAGACGAAGGCCGCCCACGACACGGTAAAGGCGAAAATCATGGCGGCGATGATGCCTGGCAGCGCCACCGGGATGAATATCTTCAGGAGCATCTGCATGTGCCCGGCGCCGTCGATCAGCGCCGCTTCATCGAGCTCCTTGGGGATCGACTGGAAATAGCCGATCATGATCCAGGTGCAGAACGGCACCGTCAGCGTCGGATAGACCAGCACCATGCCCCAGTAGGAGTTGAGCAGACCGATCGATTTGACGATCTGGAACATCGGGATGAACAGCAGGGTGTCGGGCACTAAGTAAGTGAGAAAGATGCCGGTGGCGAGGATGCTCGATCCCCAGAATTTCATGCGGCCGAGCGCAAATGCGGCGAGGATGCTCACCACCATGGTGATCGCCACGACGCACACCGTCACGATCGCGGTATTCTTGAAGAAGATCAGGAAGTCAGTGTTCGCCAGCAGAATGCGGAACTGATCGAACGTCACCCCGTCGTAGATGAACCACGGATTGGTCGCGAGCCGCGCCATCTCCGCGTCGCTCTTGAGCGCGGTTACCACCATGTAATAGGGCGGCGCCAGAAAGAAGATGGCGAAACAGATAAGGAAAAAGTACGACGCAAACAGCGCCCAGCGGCGATTGCGCCGCAGGCTGGCGCCGACGCCGACGCGTTTGAGGGCTGGGGCGGTAGCTGCGAGCGTGCTCATCCGATCTCCCTCCCCCGCTTGCGCACGCCGCGCAGGATGAACACCGCGGCGATGGCAAGAATCGGGAACATGAATAGCGAGGTCGCGGCTCCGAGCGGCAGGTCGCCGGAGCGGATGCCGAGCAGGAAGGAGTAGGTCGCGAACATGTGCGTCATGTTGCGCGGACCGCCCGCGGTCATGATCTGCACGATATCGAAGTTGGCGAAGGTGACGATCAGCGAGAACAGCACGGTGATAGCAATGATATTGCGCATCATCGGCAGCGTGATGTGCACGAACTTCTGCCAGGCGCTGGCGCCGTCAATAGAGGCCGCTTCATAAAGCTGCTCGGGAACTGACTTGAGCGCCGCCAGATACATGATCAGGAAGAATGGCGCGCCATACCAGACGTTGACCAGAATCACCGAGAAGCGCGCCCACATCGGCTCGCTCAGCCAGGGGACGCCCTCGAAGCCCAGGCTTCGCAGCGTGTAATTGAATGCCGAGTTGGTGGGGTCGAACATCCACCACCAGCCGAGCGTCGACAACGCCAGCGGGATAACCCACGGCACCAGCAGCATGCCGCGCCATTTGCGCTGGCCTTTGACCGGAAGATTATTGACCAGATGCGCCGTGACCAGGCCGATCAATGCCTTAAAGAACACCGCGGACAGCGCGAAAATCGTCGATTGCTCGACTACCATCCAGAACGTGTCGCGCGATATCAGGAAGGCGAAATTCGACAAGCCGATGAAGCGCGTCTGCGCCTTGTTCAGCATCGAGAGATAGATCGAATAGAAGGCCGGATAGATAATAAGACAGACGACAATGAGGATCAGCGGCATGCACATCAGCAGCGCAATGGTCGAGCGTCGCCGCATGAAAAGCTTCATGCCCCGCGGCCTTGCCGCCGCGGAGGAATAAGGAACCGGCGATCCCCGGGTTTGGACGGTGTCCGCCATGACCCTCAATCCTTGTTGTGTCTAAGAGTAAACGCATGCCGGCCATTGGCGGCCGGCATGCGGTGTCTTTCAGGATCGGTGGAACGCTCAGGCGCGCAAGGTGCCTTCGAGTTCCTTCTCGGCCCACTTGATCACGTCGTCGAGCTTTTCCTTGCCCTGCGTGAACTTGGAGATCATCACGGTGTTGATCGCCTGGTTGTACATCTGGGCGCCAACTTCAGAACGCGCCGGGGCGCCGTAGATCGACGTCAGCTCGTCACCGCGCGGCGGATAGCCGTAAACGGTTCCGACCGGCGGCCCGACAGTGTTCCAGGTGGGAAGGTCGTACATGGTCTTGAAAGACGGCAGGTCGTAGCCGACCGAGGCCTCGACCAATTGTGCGATCGATTCCTTCTGCGAGATGTAGGTAAGCAATTCTTTCGCAGCCGACTTATTCTTGGAGAACTGCCACACGCCGTAGAACTGAGGCAATTGTCCGACGAAACGCCCCTTCGGGCCCTTCGGCACCGGATGCGTCCAGCACTGCTCCGCCACCTTCGGGTTGTCGCGCTTGGCGACCGCCCAGGCGCTCGGCGGATTCATGATGCTCGATCCCTTGCCGGAGATCAGCCAGCGGTTGTTGCCGGCGTCGTCCCAAGCGAACACTTCAGGCGGGCTCGCTTCCATGATCTTGCGCGCGATTTCCATCACATGCCGAGTCTCATCGGAATTGATCTTGATGTTGTCCTTGGCGTCGACGAAGACCACGCCATAGGCGTTGAACAGGCCACCGACCCAATCGACCGCGTCAGAGGTCTGGCCCATCGGCAGACCGACCGGGAAGCCGGCCTTGTGCAGTTTCTGCGCGGCGGTGACGTAGGCGTCCCAGGTCCAGGCTTCGACCTTGGCCTTGTCCCATTTTTTCTCGTCTGCGGGGAACATCTCAAGCAGATCGATGCCCGCGTGCTCCTTGAAGAGGTCGAAGCGCGAACAGCACGGCTTCACCTGACTGCCGATCGCAGTCGGAATGCCGCGCCAGGTGCCCTTGATCTTGGCAAGATATTCGGCGACCGGACTGATCTCGCCGTATTGTTTGGTCAGGCCGTCGACGACGTCGTTGAGCGGCTCAAGCTTGTCCTGGTGAATACGAATGTTCCAGTCGCGATGCGACATGATGTCGTGGCCGGTACCGGCTTGCGCCTCGGCGGCGGCGGTGAGCTTATCCTTCTCGCCTTGCGAGGTGATAAAGTCGATGTGGACGTCGACCTTGTTCTTGTCGCCGAACTCTTTGCAGAGTTTTTCGAGCGCCTTGTTGGCGCCGGGGACCCAGTGATCCCACACGCCCAATGACAGCGAGCCAGCCGCATAGGCGCCGTGGACATAGGGCGCCGTAACGACCGCAGCGGACGCCAATGCCGCGGTTTTCAGAACAGTTCTACGCGTAGTCCCTGAACGCATCGAGGTAGTCCTCCCTGTTGAGCTTTTGAAGCCGTGTTATTTTGCCGTGAGGCTATACTGAAAACGAATGGGTGCCTAGCGAAAGGGCGGAAAATTTCGCATCGCCAAACGTGGACCGTAAAAGCCAGATAACGGGAACTCCCGGCGCTAAAGCCGGACCAGAAAAGGTCTATAATTTAGGCAGGTTGCCAGCTCGCCTGGACAGAGCACGTTCGAACTCAAGCCCATCTCATGCGTTTCAGCCCGGTCAGGGACCCGACATCGCGCGCGCCTTGCGCGATTGCGCATTAAGGCGGATTGACGCGTTGATCGCGCCAAAGCCCTTGTAGCCCTTGCGCTCGACAATCTCGAAAAAGAACAGGTCTTTGAAGCTCTGCGTATAGATCTGAAGATATTCGCCGTCGGCGTCTTTGTCGTACAGGATGTTGTTGGCCTTCAGGACCTTCAGCCGCTCGGCCGGCAAATCGACACGTGCTTCAAGGTCGTCGTAATAATTTTCCGGAATGCTTAGAATCTCCACGCCATTCGCTTTCAGCCTGGCGACGGCGGCCACGATATCGTCGGTACCGAAGGCGATATGCTGGACGCCTGCGCCAAAATATTCATATAGGAACCGCGCTGACTGGGTGCGCTGGCTTTGCGATGCATTTAACGCAATGCGCAAAGTGCCGTCGGTGGTTTCGATCACCTGGCTGCGAACAATGCCGCCAGGATCGGTGACGTCGACCTGCGGCGTTTTTCTCACATCGAGGAGCGACGTATAAAACAGCAGCCAAGAAAGCATGTCTTCGTAATGTGTCGACTGCGAGATATGATCGACCGTCGCAAGCCCGGCCGCGGTTCCTGCTCGCGCCGGCGTGGTCGCCTCGAACTCGACATCCCAGACCTTGGCGAGCATGCTGGTCGGATCGAGGAAGTACAGCAGACTGCCACCCATCCCGCGCACGGCCGGAATTTCAAGCTCCCCCGGTCCTACTTTTTGCCGGAATGGCGTATCGCGAAGCTTCTCAGCCCGATCGAGAGTGGCCGAAGCGCTCTGCACTTTCAGACCGATCGCGCACACCGATGGCCCGTGCGTGATGTAGTGCGAATGCGCGAAGCCTTCCTTTTCTTTGTTGATCACCAGATTGATGGCGCCTTGCGTCCAGCGCGTCACCGCTTTCGATTTGTGCTGCGCCATTCTTTGAAACCCGAGACCGGAGAAAAACTGCGCCAATTCGTCGGCAGTGCGGTCGTCAGCCGCGAATTCGATGAATTCAACACCCAGGCATTTCGAGCGCGGCGGCACTGGAGGGATATCGAGCGCAGCCGCGCCTGGCGCGTCGCGCAACTGGTCCATGAGATACACCAGCGAGCGCTGCCCATCGACCGCAACCGAGCGCGGCGAACCGGCGCGGAACTCATCGTTGAATATCTCAAGCGAGAATTCGCCGTTGTAGCCTGTCGCCATGACCGCTCGCGTGAATTCAACAACCGGCATATCACCTTGCCCCGGGAAGCAGCGGAAGTGCCGGCTCCACGACAGCACGTCCATATCCAGCCATGGCGCATCGGCTAGCTGCACCAGGAAGATCCGGTCGCCAGGAATGGAATGCATCGGCTTGAGGTCGGTCTTGCGCGCATAGGTATGGAATGTGTCGAGTACCAGGCCGATCGAGGAATGATCCGCCCGCCGCACGACTTCCCATGCGTCGCGGTAGTCGTTGATATGCCGGCCCCAGGCCAGTGCCTCGAAACCGACGCGCAGCCCGCGGCTGGCGGCCCGCTCGCCAAGCTCGTGAAAATCCGCCGCGGCGCGATCGACGCCGCCCAAAGAGTCGGGTGAGACGTTGCTGCACACCAGCAGCAAGTCGCAGCCGATCTCCTGCATCACATCGAACTTGCGCTCGGCGCGATCGAACGCGCGCGCGCGCTGCGGCGACGGCATGCCTTCGAAATCCCGGAACGGCTGAAACGTGATCACCTTGAGGCCGAGATCGGCTATTTTCTTTGCCACGTCGGCCGGCGTTCCATTGTACGAGAGCAAATCATTTTCGAAAATTTCAACGCCGCGAAACCCGGCCGCGGCAATGGCTTCGAGCTTTTCGCTCAAGCCGCCGCTGAGGCAGACCGTGGCAATCGACGTCTTCATGAACCCGTCCTCCGGTTTCCCAGCCCAGCGTCACACTTTTTCCGCCCCCGCCTTGTCGCGCGCGGCAAGTGCCGTGGCAAATGCGCGGTGCATGCGCGCCACGTCGGCCTCGACCCGAGTGAACATTCGGAACGCCTCAACGGCCTGATGCACGCACAAACCGCCGCCGTTGAGTACGCGTGCGCCCTTTGCTGCGGCGACATCGAGAAATGCAGTCTGGATCGGAGTATAGATCACGTCGGCGGCCCAATGCGTTGATTTGAGAGGGCCGGCCGGCACCGGGTTGCCGGGAAAGCCGCGCATGCCGACCTGGGTCGCGTTAACGACACCGTCGGCGGCGGCGATATCGCCTTCAAGATCGCGTGTCACGCGGCAGCGCGAGGCGCCGTAGTGCCGGATGACTTCAGCCTGAAGCGCGTTGGCGCGCGCGACATCGATGTCGTGGAGGATCAGAAGCTTCACGCCGAGATCCATCAAGGCAAAGGCGACCGCACTCCCGGCCCCGCCGGCGCCGATCTGCACTACGGTCGCGCCCTCGGCGCTGGCGCGCCCAAGACTTTCCTCGAAACTGCGGCGAAAACCCGGCCTGTCGAAATTGTAACCCGTGGTACGGCCGTCCGGCGCAATCGCAACCGTGTTGACGGCGCCGACCTGCGCGGCCTGCGGATCGACGGCGTCCAGCAGCGGAATGATTGCCTGCTTGAATGGGTAGGTGATGTTTGTCCCGGCGAAACCGGCGGTCTTGACGGCATCGAGGAGATTCTTGAGGCCGCGCCCCGGCAGGCGATCGACATCCATCAGGTGATAGAAGCCGCTGATGCCAGCGGCCGCGAAGGCATCGGCAAAAAGCGCCGGCGACAGCGAGCCCATGATGTTGGCGCCGATCAGGCCGACAAGCATCCTGCGCTGGCTCATGATGCAGCCCCCGCCGCTGCCAAGCCGCCGCCGAGGAACAGCTGTGCGATTCTCGAATCGGCCAGGATCCGTGGCGCCGTGTCTTCGATGCGAGTCTGGCCCTGCTCCAGCACCAGTCCGTAATCCGAAATCTGCAAGGCCTGCTTGGCGTTCTGCTCGATCAGCAGAACAGTGACGCCCTTGTCTCGCAGGTTCTTGAGGATAGAGAAAACCTCCTGCACCAGCAGCGGCGACAATCCTATGGACGGCTCATCGATCAGAATGAGCTTGGGATCGAGCAGCATGCCGCGCGCCACTTCCAGCAGCTTTTGCTGGCCGCCCGAGAGCGTCGATGCCTGGGCATTGGCCTTCTCCTTGAGGATCGGAAACTGCTGCATGATCTTGTCGATCCGGCCGGCGAGGCTTGCCTGATCGGACAACGCGATGCCGCCGAGCTCGAGATTGTGCAGCACGCCGAGTTCCGGAAATATGTTGCGCCCCTGCGGGATATAGACGACGCCGGCGTCGAGAATGTCGCGTGGCGGAAAATTCGTGATGTCGCGGCCGTCGAGCGTAATGGTTCCGGTGCGCGCCGTCAGCAGGCCGAAAATCGTCTTGAACAAGGTCGATTTGCCCGCGCCATTCGGACCGATCACCGTGGTAATCGCGCCGCGGCGAACACGCGCCGTCGTGCCGTTGAGAATGGTCATCTTGCCGTAGCCGGAAAAGACGCTATCGACGATGAGAATGGGGTCGGCCGTGTTCATGTTCGACCTATTCAGTGTCCCAGATACGCTTCGATCACGACAGGATCACGGCGGACGTCTTCCGGCGCGCCTTCGGCGATGAGCCGGCCTTCGGCCAGCACCAGCACCCGCGTGCACAGCGCCATGACGAATTCCATCTGATGCTCGATCACGACAAACGTGGCCTTGTGTTCGGCATGGTAGGCCTGCAACCGCTCGCGCAAATGCCCCAACATGGTCAGGTTCACGCCGCCGGCAGGTTCGTCGAGCAAAACAAGCCGCGGCCCGGCCATGAAGGCCATGGCGGCGTCGAGCAGTTTTTGCTGGCCGTAGCTCAGCATCCCGGCCTGCTCGTCGGCCAGATGCGACAGGCGGAAGAATTCAATCATCTGGCTGGCAACGCCGGCGAGCCCGGCGTCGGGGCGTCCGAACAGGCGCGAATACATCGAGCCTTGATGTTCCTGTCCGGCGAGGATGAGATTATCGCGCACCGAGAGTTGCGGGAACACCTGCAGCAATTGAAACGTCCGGCTCACGCCAAGGCGGTTGATATCGCAGGGGCGCATGCCCGTGGTGACCCGGCCGTCGACCCGCACCTCGCCCTGGTTCGGCATCAACTGGCCGAGCACGCAGTTAAACAGCGTCGATTTTCCCGAGCCATTCGGCCCGATGATGCCGAGGATTTCACCCTCGTGCACGTCGAACGAAACGTCATCGACCGCGGTGATGCCGCCGAAATGCTTGCTCAGGTTGGACACCGTAAGGACCGCCGTCATGGGCTCGTCCTTTCCGGCCGTAACGCCGGCTGCGGCGGATCGCGCCTCATGTTCACCGCTTTGACGATGCGGTCCACCAATCCGAGAATGCCGGTCGGGCAGAACGCCATCATCGCCATGACCAGCACGGCATAGAACACGAGGTAGTAGCCCTGGATGAAGCGCAGCCATTCCGGCAGCAGCACGGCGACCAACGCCCCGACAAAGGGCCCAAAGAAATATCCGCTGCCGCCGACGATCACCATCAGCAGCAGATTGAGCGACAGGTTGAGCGCAAACGAGAGCGGCTCGATATATTGCACCAGAGGGGCAAACACCGCACCGGATAGGCCACCGATGCTCGAGCCGATGGCGAAGGCCATCAACGTGTAGCGCCGCGTGTCGAGACCAAGCGACAGTGCGCGGATCGGATTTTCGCGCAGCGCAATAAAGGCGCGTCCCCAGGGCGAGCGCAACATCCACCACGTGCCGGCCGCGAGCACGGCCAGAATGCCGAGGCTGAAGTAGTAGAACCTTAATGAGCTGTTGGTCGACCAGCCGAACAGGACGGGCCGGGAAATGCCGCTGAGGCCATAAGTACCGCCGGTGAGCCATTCTTCGTTGCGCAGAACGAGGAACACCAGCGTCGTGAAAGCAAGCGTGACGAAGGCGAGATAGTGGTGCTGCACACGCAATGCCGGATAACCGAGCACCCAGCCGATGGAAAAGCACAGCAAGCCGGCGGCAATGAATGCAAGCGGATATGGAACGCCGGCCTGCATCAATAGTGCGGTCGTGTAGGCGCCGATGCCAACGAACGCGCCCTGCGCCAGCGAGACCTGCCCGGCATAGCCGAGCGTGAGATTAAGGCCCATGGCGGCGATGGTCAGCACGGTCCAGGTCGAACTGAGATAAATCCCGTACGGCTTGAGGAACAGCGGCACGGTGACAGCAAAGATTGCGCCGACGACGACCGCGATTACGCCGAGTCGGTTCATACCGTGCGCTCTTCGACGCGGCCGAGCAACCCCTGCGGGCGCCACATGATGACCGCGATTAGGATCAACAGCGGAAATGCGCCGCGATATGACGACGACAGGTAGGCGGCCGAAAGATTATCGAGGATGCCGAGAACGAAGCCGCCGAAGATGGCGCCTCGCACCTGATTGAAACCGCCGATGATGGCGGCGAGGAATGCCGCCACGCCCAAGGTTTCGCCGTTGATGAATTTGGCGAGGTAGATCGGGCTGATCAGGATCGAGGCGATGGCGCAAAGCACGGCATTGAGCAGAAACGTGTAGAGCACCATCCGCCGCACCGGGATGCCTAAAATGCGCGCCAGCGTCGGATTTTGCGCGGTCGCCTGCATCGAGCGACCGAGCCGGGTCTTGTGCAGCAGCAGATGCAGCGCCACCACGGCGCCAATCGCCACCGCCAGCACGACCAGGCTTTGCGTCGAGATCACCGCGCCGAAAAAATGCAAGTCGATCGGCGGCGCCAATGCTGGAAACGGCTGTGCGTTCGAGCTGTAGAGATTCTTCGTCATCTCCTTGATGAACAGTGACAGCGCGATGGTGGATATCACCAGCGGCAGCACGCCGTGTTTGAGCATCGGATCGACGATGATGAGCTTGAATACCAAGCCGAGGAGGAGAACCGAAAGCGCGATACCGATCAGGATGGCAAGCCAGAACGGCGCGCCCAGATACATCGCCTCCAGGATAAAGAACGCCGGCAGCATGACGAATTCACCCTGGGCGAAGTTGATGGTCTGCGAGGTTTGCCAGAGCAGCGTAAAGCCGACGGCGATCAGGGCGTAGATCGCCCCGGTCGCCAGGCCGGACACCAAAAGCTGTATGAACGATGCCATCGGCACTCGCCGTTTTTGGCTCCCGCCCGGCATTGCGCCGGGCGGAAGCCCTCACTGACGGTGAGCCTTATTTGCCGAGCTTCGGCAAAACCTTGACGATCTTCTGCTTGCCGCCGACGACTTCGCCGAGGAAGCTTTCACGGTCGATGTCACCGTTCTTGTCCCAGGTCGCTTCCATCAGAATGTTTGGCTCTTCCTTGGGCGTGATGGTCAGACCGTGGGCCACTTCGATGAAGCCCTTGCTGTCGAACTTGCCCATCTTCTCGGTCACGTATTTGACGAAATAAACGCCGGTATAACCCTTGATGCCGTTGTGATCGCAGATGTAGTTGAACCTCTTTTTGAATCTTTCCGCAAATTCCTTCACCGCGGGGATCGGTGCATCGACTGTGAGGGCCACATGACCCTGCGTGCCTTCGGAGGCGCCGCCCGACAGCTCGATCACTTTCTGGCTGAGCAGTGTGGTCTCACCGACGATCGGCGTTTTCGTAATGCCTTGCTTTCGCGCCTCCTTGAGGAAACGGGCGGACTCCTCTTCGTTGACGTAGGCGAAAATCACGTCCGCGTTTGCCGCTTTGACCTTGATGACGTCGGCAGAAAAGTCGGTCTGGCCCAACTCGGTGGAGATGTCGGCGACGACTTTGATGTTGTCCTTGGCCATCTCCTTCAAGAAGTTATCCCGGCCGGGCTTGCCGAAGTCGCTGTTCACCCAGACGAGGGCGACCGTCTTCGCCTTGAGACCGTCACGGATATAATTGGCTATCTTGGGCATGCTGAACTGCTGGCCGAATGAAGTGCGGAAGACATACGGGTCGCCCTTCTGGGTGATCGTCGCGGCTTCACCGCCGACGATCTCCGGAATTTCCGCGGCTTGAGTCAGCTGCATGTCGACCAGCACGGACCCGGAATAGACCGGGCCGAAAATAACGTATGGCTTGTTGTCGAGTACCTTCTGGATCAGGCCGCGCGACACGCCGGCTTCGCTCTGGGTGTCGAACACCGGCATATCGATCTTCTTGCCGAGGATGCCGCCCTTGGCGTTGATCTCCTCGACGGCGAGCTTGAGGCCGTCGCGGAAATTGGTGCCGGACACGGCGCCGGGGCCGGATTCTTCGAGGACGGCCGGCATATAAACGGTCGACTGCGCTAGGGCCGGACCGACCGCGCCCAGGCCGGCGATTGCGAGTGATGCGAATAACGTTGAGCGAAACATGAGAGCTCCCTCCTTGGTGTTTTAACGCCGGCCCGCTGCACTTGGGGCTTCTTTGCGTGGCGGCTGTCTAGCGCCGCCAGCCTCGACCTTGCTGACGCGGGCAAGCCACGTCAATAACTAAGACGTACATGAAACATAACAGGATGTTATTTTTTTCGGGCGCCCCGGCGGGCGGTAGCTTCCATATGGCCGCGCAAAGACGCAACGAAACGCGCGCCATAGCTCGAAAGGGTGACGTCCTTGCGGTGCACCACGTAAGTCTGGAAAGCGGTCGATTCCACGATGTCCAGCGCGCGAATCTTCGGCCAGTTATTGGCGGCCAGCGTGAACTCATCGATGATCCCAATCCCGAGGCCTTGCGACACCAGGGCGCAGACGGCGGAGCCAAAGCGGGCGCGGATCGGCACCTCGTATTGCAACGCGTCATTGGAAAATATCCCGGCCATGATGCGGCCATAGGGATCGTTCGGGTCAACACCGATCAAAGGATGCTTGACGATTTCACTCGCCGGCACACGCGATGCACGCGCCAACACGTGGCCTTCGGGCACGATACACTTCAATCTTCCGCGCGCCAGCGGCGTGTGCGCCAGCATCGGATGATCAGGTTTAGAGCTCAGCACCACGAGCTCTCCTTTGCCGAGGAGCAGATAGTCGGCTGCATCCTCAATTTTCAGGATATCGATATCGATCAGCAGATTGGGAAATGCCGCACGCACGTCGGCGATCGCACGCGGCACCATGGCGCTCGCGATGCTGGGCACCGAGCCGATCTTCAGCTCGATGTCGGCGCCGCGCTTGATCCGCGAAATGATAAATTGCAGGTCCTTAAGCTTATCGTAGACCCCGTTGATCTGGTTGAAGATGGCGTTCGCTTCGTGCGTTGGACTGTAGCGGCCGCCCTTGCGGCTGAACAGCTTCACACCCACCGACATTTCGGCGTGTTTCATCACCCGGCTTACGCCCGGAGAGGAAACATTGAGCAGCTTGGCCGCCCCGCCCACGGTGCCCGTCACCATGATTGCGCGGACCACTTCGATTTGTCGCAATGTGAGCATCGGCCCGGCCCGCCAAGCGGCAGCTTATCGGTTCAACCACCGGCGCGCAAAGCCGAGCAGGCCCTGAGGCAGAAAGATGATCATGGCGATGAAGATGACGCCAAGCGGGATCAGATAGGGGAACTGGTCGCCGAAGATGCGCGACATCAGCTCACGCAACAGCTGGAAGAAACCGGCGCCGACGATAGGACCGACAAGCGTGCCAATGCCGCCCATGACGTTGAAGATCACGGTGTCGCCTGAAGTAATGAAATAGACGAAATCGGGCGCGGCGAACTCGTTCTGCACGGCATAGAGCACGCCGGCAAGCCCGGCGAAGATGCCCGACAGCATCACCGCGACGATCTTGTAACGCTGCACCGGAAAGCCGATGGCGCGGGTGCGCGCCTCGTTCTCGCGGATCGATTGCAGCACCATGCCGAAGGGCGATTGCGTGATGCGGCGCAGAATGAGATAGGAGCCGGCGACAATCGCCAGCACAAACCAGTGCAAGGTCATCAGGTTAAATCGCGCGTCGTAGAGCCAGGCGAAGGTGAGATGTGGGCGAGTAAAGATCAGCCCATTCTCGCCCCCCGTCACCTTCGTCCAAGTGAAGATGATGACGTAGAAGATCTGGCTGAAGATGAGCGTGGTGATGGCGAAATAGATGTCGCGCAGGCGTGTGGAGAAATAGGCGACAAACAGCGCCGCGCCGGCGGCGCCGGCGAGCCCGAACAGGATCGCCAGCCACACATCGCCCGGGTGCACGATCAGGAGCGCGGCCGCCGCGCCATACATGCCAAGGCCGAAAAATGCCGAATGGCCGAAGGACACCATGCCGGTGTAGCCGATCAGCAGATCGGACGACATCGCCAGCAGGCCCCAAATCAGGATCTCGGTCAGGAACTTCGCCCAGAAGACCGGCAGCACCAGCGGCGCCACGATCAACAGCGCCATGACCGCAGAAAAACCGATCCAGTAAACGGCGGAATGGCTTAATGCCGATTTCTTGGGCGCGATTGTCTTGTCGAGCGGCGTGGCTGTCATTTGGGCGTCGCAAACAGGCCGGTCGGCCTGAACAAGAGTGTCAGGATCAGGACGACGAAGGAAACGATCACCGCCTGCGAAGGATTCACCCAGATCGAGGCGTAGGCTTCAAGCAGACTGATGAAGATCGCCGCCACCACCGAGCCACCGAGGCTGCCCATGCCGCCGACCACGACAACGATGAAGGCCTTCAACACCCAGTCGAGTCCCATGCTGTGATCGACACCGACCAGCGGCGCGAACAGGACACCGCTCGCCGCCGCCATGCCGGCGCCGAGCGCGAACACGCCGGTGAGCACCCATGGAACGGGGATGCCCATCGCCTGTGCCATCACGCGGTCCTGCGTGGTGGCGCGGATCCAGACGCCGTATTTGCCGTACTTCAGGAACAGCCAGAAGCCGCCGATAATCGCCGCCGACAGCGCGGCGATCACGAGGCGGTACCAGGGATAATCAAGATAGAAGAGGATGAAGTGACCGGCGATCGGCGACGGCATGCGGCGCGCGATCGGGCCGAAATACCACAGCGCGAAGTTCTGCAGGATGAGCGAGATGCCGAAGGTCACCAGAATCGTATTGAGCGGGTCGCGTCCGATCAGTGGCCGCAAGGTGACGATCTGCATTGCGCCGCCGAGGATGGCGATCACCAGCGCCGAGACGACGAGCGCGAGCCAGAAATTGCCCGTCGCCGCCATGACGATGACGCCGATATAGGCGCCGAGCATGAACAATTCGCCGTGCGCGAAATTGACCACGTCCATGATGCCGAAGATCAGCGTCAACCCGGAGGCGACCAGCGCCAGGATCATCCCGGTGACGATGCCGTTCACCGTCTGGATCAGGATGAGATCGAACGGTATGTCTTGAATGAAGGCGATCAACGCATGCATTGCGCTAAACCCCCAGGTATTGCTTGATGACGACGTGCTCGACGTGCAGTTCGGCCGCGGCGCAATGGTGGCGCACGATCCCCTTCTCCATGATGTAGATCCGCTGGCTTGAAGCGAGCGTCAGCGGCACATTCTGCTCGACCAGCAGGATGGCGACACCTTCGTTGTGCAGCACCTCGATGATCTGGCTGATCTGCGAGACCATGCGTGGCATCAGGCCTTCGGTCGGCTCGTCGAGCAGGATGATCTTCGGCTCCAGCATCATGGCGCGGGCAATCGCCAGCATCTGCTGCTCGCCGCCCGACAGCGTGCCGCCGGCCTGGCCGCGACGCTCGCCCAGCACCGGGAAGAAGGTAAAGACCTTGTCGAGCAACTGGCGCTTGCGGTCCTCGCTCACGCCGTGGCGGTCGAGCCCGACCCGCAGGTTTTCCATCACCGTCAGCAGACGGAAGATGCGGCGATCCTCCGGCACATAGCCGATGCCCATTTGCGCGAGCTTGTGCGGCGGCACGCCGTTGATGCTCCGGCCTTCCAGCAGGATCTTGCCTTGAGCGGCGTTCACCAGCCCCATGATGGTCTTCAGCGTCGTCGACTTGCCGACGCCGTTGCGGCCGAGCAAGCCGACGACCTCGCCATGGCCGACCTGCAGCGAGACGCCGTCAAGAATATGGCTCTTGCCATAATAAGTGTGCAGACCCTCAACCGAGACCAGAGGCTGCGCGTTGCCGTTCGTGCTCATGTCTTGAGATAGACCTCCAGCACTTTGGGGTTCTGCTGGATCTGATCCGGCGTTCCCTCGGCAAGAATTTCGCCGTAGTGCAGCACCGTGATGCGGTCGGCAAGCTCCATCACCACTTCCATGTCGTGCTCGACGATGAGGATGGTGAGGTTTTCGCCGATCCGCTTCACGAGATGCATCGTCTCGCGCGTCTCCGCCGCGCTCATGCCGGCGGTCGGCTCGTCGAGGCAGAGGAGTTTCGGCTCGGTGGCGAGCGCAATGCCGATTTCGAGGTTACGCTGGGCACCGTGCGAGAGATTGGAGGCGAGTTCGCCCGCATTGTCGAGCAAGCCGACCGAGGCAAGCGCGGCCTCCGCCTTGGCGTTGATATCGGCGAAGGCCGTGTGATGCGCGATCATGTTCCAGGCATGACGGCGCGACTGCGCAGCGATGCGCACATTCTCCAGCACCGTGGCATTGGGCAGGATGTTGGTGATCTGATAGGAGCGCGCGATGCCCTTTTGCGAAATCTCGTTCGAGGGCAACCCGGTGATGTCTTCGCCATTGAAGACAATGCGCCCGCCGGTCGGCGTCAGCACACCGGTCAGGCAATTGAAGAAGGTGCTTTTGCCGGCGCCGTTCGGACCGATGATGGCGTGGGTATTGCCGCGCTCGACGGCAAAATTGACGTGCGACAGCGCAGCCAGACCGCCAAACCGGACCGACAGCATGTCTGTTGCAAGGATCGCAGATGACGGCGCTCCCCGGCTCGGCGCCGGGGAGCCAATGTCGACAGCCGGTTCCACGCGCGCCTACGCCGCGGGGAAGTGGCAGGCCGGCGGAAACAGTTGCTTATCGGCCGGCACGGTATCCATGAGCTTGTAGGTGCCGCCTTTGACCTCGAAGATGAACTCCTGCAGGAAGGCTTGGTGGTCCTCCTTGCGGATCGTCTTGTCGCCTTGCGGGAAGTCCGGTCCGGCCTTCACCTGAAGGCCTTCCAGCGCCTCAATCAATTTCATGGTGTCTTTGCGCCCTTCGAACTTCGATTTCTCCATCGCGATTTTCATCGCGTTGAGGGCCTCGAAATCCGATTGCACGTACTTGTCGGGCAGCGGTCCGGATGGATCGATCTTCGCCAGCCGCTGCTTGGCTTCCTCAAACCAGGCCTTGTGATAGGGCGTATCGAGCGGGCCCTGGAATACCGGGATGTACCGGTTGATGCCGATGAAGCCGTCGATCTTGTTGCCCTGCGCCGGCAGATTGGTCGGCTCGCTGATCGAGCCGTCGCCGGCAAACTTGTACTTCTTGGTCAAGCCGAGATCGTAGGCCTGGTTGACCACGGTGACGCCGTCCTTGCCAAAAAAGATACCGAACAGTCCGTCGAAATCGCCGGAAATCTTCGACAGGAACGGCGTCATGTCGGCGGTGCCGAGCGGAATGCCGGTGGTGCCCACCACGTCGCCGCCGTTCTTCTTGATTTCCGAGATATAGGCGTCGCGTGTCGACTGGCCCCACGAATAATCGGCAAAGGCGATGTGCCACTTTTTGCCCATCTTGGTGAGAAGCGGTGCAAAGGCGACGGCCTGCGCCGGCGCGTAATCGTGCAGGCGGAAGGTGTAGCGATTGCAGGCGCTCGTCGTCAGCGTAGTGTCGAGGCAGACCGTGATCATATTGACGATCTTGGCTTCCTGCCATACCGGCATGCAGGCAAGGCAAATGTTGGAGAGGAAGCCGCCGACGTGAACGTCGATGCCGTCCTCGTCCACCATCTTCTGCGATTTGCGGCGACCGACGTCCGGCTTGGATTCGTCGTCAACGATGATCAGCTCGACCGGCCGGCCGTTGATGCCGCCGTTCTTGTTGATGCGATCCGCTGCCATCTGTAGGCCGACCACGGCGGTCTTGCCGCCGGCGGCGCCGGGCCCGGAGAGAGGTTGTTCGGAGCCGACCTTATAGGATGCAGCAGCGCCGAAGGCTTCGCGCCACGGCGCCGGCACCAGCATCATCGCGCCGATCGCGCCGCCGCCCCAGCCGACCAGCGTGCGGCGCGTCACCTTGCCGCTGTACCAAATGTCACTCGCCCACGTTTCGTCTTTCCACTTTTCAGTCATTGCAAGTTCTCCCTCTGGATTTCAGTTTCGCTAAGCCCCCATGGCCGGCAAGCAAATACGACGATCCGCGCGAGCGCGGACGCAAAAGCAAAAAGTCTGTCGACGTTGAAGAGGACGTCGTGGCGCCGCCTGGCCGCAGGCTTGGCCTGCGCGCGCCAATTGTGACGGCACGAAACGGCATTCCCCAAATCCTCCCATAACGGCCCGTTTGCGGGCTCTTTACGCATTTTGCCCCTTAAGCAAACGCGATCCAGCGGCATTTTTCAATCGCTATTTTCCGTATCGTTGGACCGTCACTCACATCGTCGCATGCTGTCGCCGGCTCGCGCACAGCAACGCCGGGATGCTAAGCTTGACGGCTGGACCGACGGACAAACGGACGCTCCAAATGCCTGTAACGCCGCTACGCCGCACCGATGCCACTTCCAAAGGCAGCGGACTTGCCGCACGTCTTGCGGTGCGCGATGGCACACATCACGGCCCGACCTCGGGGCTCGCGCCCGGTTACGTGCAAGGCAACCTTGCCATTTTGCCTAAAGCGTTGGCGGAGGATTTCCGCGTCTTCTGCGAGCGCAACCCAAAGCCCTGCCCGCTCATCGGCATGTCGCAGGCCGGCGATCCCCGCGTGCCGGAACTGGGCGAAGACCTCGACATCCGCACCGACCTGCCGCGCTACCGGGTGTGGCGCAACGGCGAACTGATCGCCGAGCCGGAAGACGTTACCGACTACTGGCGCGACGACCTGGTAAGCTTCGTCATCGGCTGCTCGTTTTCCTTCGAGGAGGCGCTGACGCAAGCCGGCATCGAGCTGCGCCACATTACTCGCGGCAGCAACGTGCCGATGTTCCGCACAAGCGTGCCGACCGCTGCCGCCGGCCCGTTCCATGGTCCGCTGGTCGTCTCGATGCGGCCGATGACTTGGGCGGATGCTGAATGCGCGGCGGCAATTACCGGCCGCTTCCCCCGCGTGCACGGCGCGCCGGTGCAGATTGGCGAGCCGGAGCGCCTCGGGATTGCTGACGTAATGAAGCCCGACTACGGCGATCCTGTGCCAATAAAGCCGGGCGAGATTCCGGTGTTCTGGGCTTGTGGCGTCACGCCGCAGTCGGTGATCGCAACGGTAAAGCCGGAGTTCTGCATCACGCATTATCCCGGTAGCATGCTGGTGACGGACAGATTGAATACGGAGTTTGAGGTGGCGTAGGTTTACGCCGCGTCCCTTGCGTTCTTGCCGAGCAACCCGGCTTCCATCAGCGCCTGACGAATGTTCGCAATCTCAGCGCGCTCAATCTTGACCAGCGGCGGACGCACCACGGCGCGCGGCAACTTGCCGAGCAGCACGAGCGCCTCCTTCATGCGGTTGTGCATGTCGACGAAGGGATCGGCATAGAACACACGCGCGGTCGGCGCGATGCGCGCGTCGAGGCGCCTGGCCTCCTCAAGATCGTTGGCTTTGACGGCGCGGAACAGCCGCATCTGCAAGTCGGCGATGACGCTGCCGGAGCCGGACAAAAGTCCGCTGCAGCCGGTGACCAGCGAGGGCAACAGCCAGGACGAATGCGTGGTGAGCACGTTCACCGGGCGCTTGAGATTCTGCAGCGTATCGACGTGCCACTGGTGGTGCGGCACGTTGCCGATCCAGTCCTTGATGGCGCGGATCGATGGCACCTCGTCGAGCAGTTTGAGCAGCGTATCTTTCGGATAGCCCTGCCCGGTCGCCAGTGGATACTGGAAGACGATCAGCGGCAGATCGGTGGCGTCGGCGATGCACTGGAAATGCGCAAGCGCCATGGCCGCATTCTGGCCGAGGGTGAATGGCGCCGGCGGAAACACCAGCAATGCCGAAGCTCCGCCCTGCTCGGCCATGCGCGCAAGCCGCGCCGCCTCAAGACTTCCGTCGGACCAGATGCCATTGACCAGCGGCAATCTCGCGCCGATCTCGTCCTGCGCGATATCGAGCACGCGGCGCTGCTCGTCGAAGGCGCACGAGGCCACTTCCGTCGAATGCGCGTTGATGGTGATGGCCGACAAGCCTTCGACCGATGCGACATCGCGCAGGTGCTTGCGGAAATTCGCTTCGTCGATCGACAGATCGTTCTCGAAGGGTAGCAGCACCGCCGGAATGACGCCGCGCGGGACGTATTGTTTGTGGCGTGGCATGTGCGTTCTCTCTATATTTTATTTTCTGCCTACTCAGCCGCTCGCATATCGCCAGCATAGCCGAATTCGGCCGAAAGTCTGTCGGCGGCGGCGCGTACGGCGCGCGACCGCTTCTGCAGGGTCTCGATCGACAGCCGCCAGACCGGGCCGGAAATGCCGACGGCGCCGATGACCTGGCCGCTAAAATCGCGCACCGGCAGCGCCACGCAGCGCAACTCGGCGTCGAATTCGCCGTCATCAATGGCTAATCCGGCGCGTCGAACTTCGGCGATTTCGTGCCGCAACCGTTCCGCCGACGTGATCGTCTTCGGCGTTAGCGCCTTGAGTTCGGCGCGCACCATGAACTGCTCGAGCTGATCGGGCGGCAAGGCGGCGAGCATGATCTTGCCCAGCGCCGTGCAATGCGCGGGTCGCACGGCTCCGGCACGGTCAATCAGTTGAAAGGCGCCCGGGCCGCTCGTGCGCGCCAGCACCACAACGGCGTCGCCCATGGGCACGGAGAAATGAGCGCTTTCGCCAGTCTCGCGCGACAAGTCCTCAAGAATGGGTGTCGCCAGGTTGACCATTTCGACTTCATCGAGCGCGCTCGCCGCGAGCGCAAACAGCGGACGGCCGATGCGGTAACGTTTGGTGTCCTTCATCTGCCGCACGTAGCCAAGCACGACCAGAGTCTTGACCAAATGAAAGGCGGTCGAGTTGTGCAAGGCCACGCGTTTCGACAATTCGGCAAGACCGATGCCGTCGCGGTTGCGTGCGATCTCTTCCAGGATCGAGAAGGCGCGCGCCAGCGATTGTACGCCGCCGCGCCGTTGGCCGGCACCGGAGCGGATAGCGGCGATGGCAGGCGGGCGAAGCCTGCCGCCGGCTCGTTGCTCGGCGCGCGTTCTGACTTCAGACTGGCTTTTCATCGTCGCTCACCGGCGAGGTTACCACCAGAAATACCAGATCGACGAGCCCGGTGTTGGATATCGCGTGCTCGACGCCGGGCGGCAGGAAGATGAAGTCGTGCTTGCGCACGACGTGGTCCTTGCCGGCGATGTGCATCAATCCCTCGCCTTCGATCACGTGATAGACCTGCTCCTGCACCTTGTGGCTGTGCGTCTCCACGTAAGCCTTGGGCTGATACATCGAGATGCGGTAGTCGATGTGCCTTGCACCCGCTGTGTCGGGCATCACCAACGGCTTCGATAGCGCGCCGCCATAGTGGTTGGGGAACTCCAGCCACGGCACCTCGGCGATATTGCGGATGAACGCTTCGCGTTTGGCCATGGTGGCGCCCTACTTTGCCGGCGCCGGATCGGGCAGATAGCGCTTGCCGAATACGGGCTCCTTGTAGGGCGTCGGCGGCAACTGCCAGGCGCCGGTCGAGGGCGGCCGCACCTCGGCATCCACGTGCACGTCGATCACGTAAGGCTTGTTGGCCTTGATCGCGTGTTCGAGCGCACCCTTGAAGTCCTGCGACTTGGTGACGGTCGCGGCCTCGACCCCGCACGAACGCGCCATGGCGGCGAAATCCGGATTGTACGGCTTCTGATTCGGGCCTTCGTGAAACATGGTGCCGTGCTCGCGGCCGCCGAACATGCCGAGCTGGATATCGCGGATGGAGACCCAGCCGAAGTTATTCCAGATCACCCAGACCACGGGAATGTTGTATTCGACCGCGGTGCAAAGCACGTGCGGCACCATGGTGAAGCATCCGTCGCCGGTGACAGCGACGACCGGCCGGTCCGGCGCCGCGAGCTTGGCGCCGAGCGCGCCGGAGGCGCCAAAGCCCATGCCGGAAAAGCCCCACGAATTGAGCATTAGCTGGGGGTGTTTGGGCTTCCAGAATTGCATGTACCAGTTGTGGCTAACGCCAACGTCGCAGCAGAGGATGGCGTCAGCCGGCATCACCGCCTGACAATCGGCGACAATGCGTTCGGGACGGATGGGAGAGGCGTGAATCTCGAAATTCGGCCGGACGAACTTTTCCCAGTCCGCCTGCCAGCCCTTGATATTTGCAATCCATGCTTTGGTCGCGTCGCGCTTGGCACCACGACGTTCGACCTCGGCAAGCAACTGGCGCAGGAATGTACGGGCGTCGGCAAGAATTCCGATGTCGGGCGGATAGTTGCGCCCGAGTTCGTCGGTATCGACGTCGGCATGAATGAGCTTGGTCGCGGGGAAATTCCAGGAATAGCCCGGCATCCACGAGGAGGCCGAGCGATCGTCGAAGCGTGCGCCGATGGCGATGACGAGGTCGGCGTGGCGGCCGGCTTCGTTTGCCGGGTATGCACCGTTGCGGCCGATGAAGCCGAGCGACAAGGGGTCATTCATATCGAGACAGCCCATGCCGTTGGGCGATGAGATCACCGGGATCTGCAGGCGATGGGCGAATTCAGTGAGCTCCTTGCTCGCTTCCGACAGCGTGACACCGTGACCGATAAAGATGACCGGGCGCTTGGCCTTGGTAACTAGGTCCACACAGGCTGAAACCTCGTCCGGCGAAGCCCCGCTACGCTTTGCGTTGAGCGCAGGCGCCGTGCGCGGCACCTCGACGTCGTCTTCTTCCTGAAAGACGTTGAAGGGCACATCGAGATTCACCGGCCCTGGCCTTCCCGAGAGCATCGTCGTCATCGCCTGGCGTAGCGCCAGCGGCAGCATATCCACCCGTGTCGGCTGGAAGCTGCGCTTGACCACCGGGCGTACGATGCTGGGGAAATCAGCCTGGAAGTGCTTGTTGATCTCTTGAAACGGCGAGCGGTTGAACTGCTGCGTCGGCACGTTGGCGGTGATCGCCAGCAGCGCCGAGGAATCCGACAACGCAACCTGCAACGGCATTACGATATTGCAGGAGCCCGGGCCGCACGAGGTGAGCGTCGCTACGGGTTCGTGCCGCACGCGAAAGTATGCGTCCGCCATGTGGGCGGCGACCTGCTCGTGACGTGGCGAAACAAGCTTGATGCGGTCGCGCGATTCATAGAGCGAGTCGAGCATGCCGACATTGCCGTGCCCGCAGATGCCGAACACGTATGGGATCTTGTTGGCGACCAGGTATTCGGTGATGAGATCGGCGCCCTTCATGCGAGCCATGCTATTTATCCCTCGTTACGCGGCGTTTCGTCATTGCCACAATGCCGCATGGACTTTAACAATATCGGCTCCGACCGCCAACAACCAAGAGCGACCGAACCAGATGCCGCGCGGATCGATGCCTGGGGCGCACTATGCCGGCCAAGACTGAAGCAAAATCGGCCGCAGCCGCTGTGAAGCGCTGGCTTGCGCAATTTGAAAAGGCTCTCACGGCGCAGGACGACGCCTCGCTCGAACTGCTGTTTCAGCCGGACAGCTATTGGCGCGACGTGCTGGCGCTCACATGGAACATTCAAACCGTTGAGGGCGCGAATGCCATTCTCACGGAATTCAAAGCGCACGCCAGCTGGGCCAAGCCGACCGGCTTCAGGATCGCGCCGCAACGGGCGGCGCCGCGCCGGGTCACCCGCGCCGGCACCGCCGCCATCGAAGCGATCTTTAGCTTTGAAACCGCTGAGGGACGTGGGAGCGGCGTTCTGCGGCTTACCCACGACGCCAATGACGGCAACGCGCTGAGAGCGTGGACGCTGCTCACCGCACTCGACGAACTCAAGGGGTTCGAGGAAACGCTCGGCAGATCACGGCCACAGGGCAAGGCCTATTCGCGCGATTTCCGCGGCCCCAACTGGCTCGACCTGAGAAAAGCCGCAGCCGAATATTCCGACCGCGATCCGGCCGTGCTTGTCGTCGGCGGCGGACAGGCCGGACTTTCGATCGCCGCGCGGCTTACGCAACTGGAAGTCGACACACTTATCGTGGACCGTGAGTTACGCATCGGCGACAACTGGCGCAACCGATATCACGCGCTGGTCCTGCATAACCAGGTGCACGTCAATCACCTCCCCTACATGCCGTTTCCACCGAATTGGCCGGCGTACATTCCCAAGGACAAGGTCGCTGCCTGGTTCGAGGCCTATGTGGCGAGTATGGAACTCAACTACTGGACCGGCACCGAGTTCGAGAGCGGCACTTACGACGAAAAAGAAGAACGCTGGTCCGTTGTGCTGCGCCGGAATGACGGTACGACGCGAGAGGTGCATCCGCGTCACATCGTCATGGCCACCGGAGTGAGCGGCATCCCCAGCCTTCCCGACATTCCGACGCTGGGCGAATTCGAAGGCACGGTCCTGCATTCGAGCCGGTACACCGACGGCGATAGGTGGAAGGGCAAAAAGGCCCTCGTCATTGGATCTGGCAACAGCGGGCACGATATCGCGCAGGACCTGTGCTCAAACGGCGCAGAGGTTACGCTCGTTCAGCGCAGCTCAACCCTCATCGTCAATGTCGAACCGAGCGCCCAATTGCCTTATGCGCTATATGATGAAGGGCCTTCGCTTGAGGACTGCGATCTCATCACGGCATCCTTTCCACTTCCGCTCGCCCGCAAAAGCCACAGACTACTGACCGAGCAAGCGAGGAAACTCGACAAGGACCTGCTCGACGGGCTCGCCCGCGTGGGATTCAAGCTCGATTTCGGCGACGACGGCACGGGATGGCAGTTCAAATATCTCACACGCGGCGGCGGCTATTACTTCAACGTCGGCTGTTCCGACATGATCGTCAAAGGCGAGATCGGATTGGTGCAATTTTCCGACATCGCCGGTTTCGTTGCGGGAGGCGCCCGGATGCGCAACGGCAAGACCCTCCCCGCCGACCTGATCGTGCTGGCGACCGGCTACAAAGGACAGGAATACCTGGTCAGCAAATTGTTCGGCGATGAGGTTGCCAACCGCGTCGGCCCGATCTGGGGATTCGGCGACGGACAGGAACTGCGCAACATGTACACGCGCACCGGACAGCCCGGTCTCTGGTTTATCGCCGGCAGTTTTGCCCAATGCCGCATCTATTCCAAGTATCTCGGCCTGCAGATAAAGGCTTGCGAGATTGCGTCAGTTAGAAATGGGCAAAGTTTCGCGAATTCGGCCCCCACGGCCCGGGCGGGCGTCTTTATTTCTCATTGATATATCGCACCGGCGATTCATATCGCTTCTTTATCGGTCAAATTCTATTTGAGAGCTCGCTCCAGGTTGGAGGGAGTAACCATGCTCGACGTCATTTTGCTCGCATTCGGCCTCGGCCTGTTCGTCGCATCAATCGGCTACGCCTACGCCTGTGACCGGGTCTAAGGAGGCCTCCAATGACCTTTGACTATTCGCTCGCCGCCGCCGTGACCGCCGGTCTGATGATCTACCTCATCTATGCCCTACTGACACCAGAGCGCTTCTGACGCGCAAGTAACCGGACAACGACCATGACCGTCATCGGCTGGATTCAGATAGCGCTTTACTGCGCGATCATAGTAGCGCTCACGCCGGTGCTCGGCAGCTACATGACCCGTGTATTCACCGGTGAACGCACGTTTCTGTCGCCGATCCTGCGCCCGGTCGAAACGGCGCTCTACGCCGCCGGCAACGTTGATGAAAAGAGCGAGCAGCACTGGCTAACATATACGATCGCCATGCTGCTCTTCCATGTCGGGGGCTTCGTCATCCTTTATGCGCTGCTGCGCGCCCAGGCCTTGTTGCCGTTCAATCCGGCGCAACAAACGGCCGTCGCGCCCGACCTATCGTTTAACACTGCGGTCAGCTTCATCACCAATACCAACTGGCAGAACTACGGCGGCGAAAGCACGCTGTCGTATCTCACACAGATGCTCGGCCTCACGCATCAGAACTTCCTTTCGGCGGCGACCGGCATCGTGCTCGCGGTCGCGTTGATCCGTGGTTTCGCCCGCACTTCGGCCAAAACCGTGGGAAATTTCTGGGTCGATATGACGCGCTGCACGCTCTATGTGCTGATCCCGATCTGCGTGCCATACGCCCTGTTCCTCGTCTGGCAGGGCATGCCGCAGACGCTCGGTGCATATGTTGACGCAACCACGTTGGAAGGCGCCAAACAGACAATCGCGGTCGGCCCGGTCGCCTCGCAGGTCGCCATCAAGATGCTCGGCACCAATGGCGGCGGCTTCTTCAACGCCAATGCCGCGCACCCGTTCGAGAACCCGACGGCGCTGTCGAATTACGTGCAGATTATCTCGATCTTCGCGTTAGGTGCGGCGCTCACCAATGTATTCGGCCGCATGGTCGGCAATCAGCGCCAGGGCTGGGCGCTGCTTGCCGCCATGGGCGTGCTGTTCCTTGCCGGTGTCGCCGTAACCTATTGGGCGGAAGCCGCCAGCACCCACACTTTCAATGCACTCGGGCTTAGCGGCGGCAACATGGAAGGCAAAGAGGTTCGTTTCGGCATCGTCGCCTCGGCGCTGTTCGCGGTGATTACCACGGCGGCCTCCTGCGGCGCCGTCAATGCCATGCATGACTCGTTTACCGCGCTCGGCGGCATGATTCCGCTCATCAACATCGAGCTCGGCGAGATCATCGTCGGCGGCGTCGGCGCTGGCCTTTACGGCATACTGCTGTTCGTCGTGCTCACGGTCTTTATCGCCGGGCTGATGGTCGGCCGCACGCCGGAATACGTCGGCAAGAAGATCGAGGCTAAGGAGGTGAAGATGGCGATGCTTGCCATCCTCATCCTGCCGTTGATGATGCTTGGTTGGGCGGCGGTCGCGGTGGTCTATCCGCCGGCGGTCGCCTCCATGGCCAATGCCGGGCCGCACGGCTTCAGCGAAGTGCTTTACGCCTACTCGTCGATGACCGCTAACAACGGCTCGGCCTTCGCGGGTCTCGCCGGCAATACGCTGTTCTATAACGTCAGCGGCGCGGTCGCGATGTTCATCGGCCGCTTCTGGATGATCATCCCGGCGATGGCGATTGCCGGTTCGCTCGCCGCCAAGAGGTCGGTACCGGCTTCGCTCGGCACTTTCCCGACCACCGGCGGATTGTTCGTCGGCCTGCTGGTCGGCGTTATCCTCATTGTCGGCGGCCTTACTTTCTTCCCTGCACTCGCGCTTGGCCCGATCGTCGAGCAGTTGGCGATGCACGCCGGCTCGGTGTTCTAGGCGCGCCTGGAGATAAAAACCATGGAAACTTCGAAGATCCGCAAGCGCATGCCGGTTACCACGCTACTCGATCCGGCGATCGTAGTTCCGGCGATCGGTCAGGCCTTCGTGAAGCTGGACCCGCGCACGCTCGTCAAGAATCCAGTGATGTTCGTTCTCGAAATGGTCACGCTGCTCACGACCGTTCTCCTACTCCGCGATATCGTCACGGGCGGGCACGCCATCGGGTTCGAGCTGCAGATAGTGATTTGGCTATGGTTCACGGTGCTGTTTGCCAATCTCGCCGAAGCGGTGGCGGAAGGCCGCGGCAAGGCGCAGGCCGACACGCTGCGCAAGACGCGCACGCAGACGCGCGCCAAGCGCATCCTGATGGCCGACAATCACGAAGTCTATCAGGGCGTATCGGCCGAAGACCTGCAGGCAGGCGATCTCGTCATCTGCGAGGCCGGCGATACCATTCCGGGCGACGGTGAAGTGATCGAAGGCATTGCTTCGGTCAACGAGGCCGCCGTCACAGGCGAATCCGCGCCAGTCATCCGCGAATCCGGTGGCGACCGCTCGGCGGTGACCGGCGGCACCACCGTAATTTCGGACCGTATCGTCATCCGCATCACGTCGTCACCCGGTTCCTCGTTCCTCGACCGAATGATCGCGCTGGTCGAGGGCGCCGAGCGGCAGAAAACACCGAATGAGATCGCGCTCAACATCCTGCTGGTGGGGCTCACCATCATCTTCGTGTTCGCGACCGCCACCATCCCGAGCTACGCTGCCTATGCCGGCGGCGCCATCTCGGTCGTCGTTCTGGTGGCGCTCTTCGTTACGTTGATCCCCACCACAATCGGTGCGCTGCTCTCAGCTATTGGCATTGCCGGCATGGATCGGCTGGTGCGCTTCAACGTGCTGGCGATGTCCGGCCGCGCGGTGGAAGCCGCCGGCGACGTCGACACGCTGCTGCTCGACAAGACTGGGACCATTACCTTCGGCAACCGGCTGGCAACGGAGATCATTCCGGTGCCGGGCGTGACCGAGCGGGAGGCCGCGGAAGCGGCGTTGCTGGCAAGTGACGCGGATGAAACGGCGGAAGGCCGTTCGATCATTACGCTGGTGCAGGACAAATACGGTGTGCACCGTGCTCCCGCTCCCGCGGACGCCAATTTCATCGAATTTTCCGCCATGACCCGCCTGTCCGGCGTCGATATCGGCAGCCGCAGACTACGCAAGGGCGCGATCGATTCCGTGCTTAAATTCGCGCGCGAGCAGGCCGGCCAAAGCGTCGCCGAACCCGCGGCGTTCCGCGCCGCCGTTGACAAGATCGCCCGCGCGGGAGGCACACCGCTCGGTCTCGCCGAAAACGGCCGGCTGCTTGGTGTGATCCATCTCAAGGACGTGGTGAAGCCCGACGTCAAAGACCGCTTCGCCGCCTTGCGCCGCATGGGCATCAAGACGGTGATGATCACCGGGGACAATCCCGTAACGGCGGCGGCGATTGCCTCGGAAGCCGGCGTCGATGACTTCATCGCGCAAGCGACGCCCGAGGACAAGCTTCGCTATATTCGCGGCGAGCAAGGCCAAGGCCGCCTGATCGCGATGTGCGGTGACGGAACCAATGACGCGCCGGCGCTCGCCCAGGCCGACGTCGGCGTTGCCATGCAGACTGGCACGCAGGCAGCGCGCGAAGCCGGCAACATGGTCGACCTTGATTCCGATCCAACCAAACTGATCGAGGTGGTCGAGATCGGCAAGCAGTTGCTGATGACCCGCGGCGCGCTCACCACATTTTCGATCGCCAACGACGTCGCCAAATATTTCGCCATTATCCCGGCGATGTTTGTCGCGTTCTATCCGCAGCTCCAAGTGCTGAATATCATGGGGCTATCGACGCCGCAGAGTGCGATCCTGTCGGCGATCATTTTCAATGCGCTCATCATCGTCGCGCTCATTCCGTTGGCGCTGAGGGGCGTTAAATATCGTCCGGTCGGCGCCGCGGCACTGCTGCGCCGCAACCTCCTGGTGTATGGGGCGGGCGGCATCGTGTTGCCGTTCATTGGTATCAAGGCGATCGACCTTGTCGTCACCGCTCTGCACCTCGCCTGAGGAGAGATGTCATGTTGAAGGAAATTCGCCCTGCCATCGTATTCGTCGTCGCACTGACGATCATCACCGGGCTGATCTACCCCCTGACGATTACCGGCATCGCGGAGGCCGTATTTCCGCGTCAGGCGGAAGGCAGCCTGATCGAGCGGGATGGCAGAGTGGTCGGCTCCGCCCTGATTGGGCAGTCCTTTGTTGGCGACAAATATTTTCACGGCAGGCCGTCGGCGACGACCGCGCCGGACCCCAAGGATCCGGCCAAGAGCATAGACGCGCCCTATAACGCCGCGAATTCCGGCGGCTCCAATCTCGGGCCGACCAGCAAGGCGCTCGCCGAGCGAGTTAAAGGCGACGTCGATAAACTCAAAGCCGAAAATCCATCCGCGCCGATTCCGATCGATCTGGTAACCACCTCCGCCAGCGGCCTCGATCCCGATATCTCACCCGAAGCTGCGCTTTTCCAGGTGCCGCGCGTTGCCAAGGCGCGCGATTTGCCGGTGGATCGCATCCGCGCTTTGGTAAACGCGCAAGTCGATGGTCGCACCTTCGGCCTGCTAGGCGAGCCTCGCGTCAATGTTCTAAAGCTCAACCTCGCGCTTGATGCGCTGAAGTCGTAGATTGCCTTGACCAAGGAGCCGCATGCCGACCGACGAAGCACAACGAGCTTCGCCCGACGCCCTGCTTGCTTTCGCCAAGAAAGAAGGGCGAGGGCACTTGAAGATTTTTCTCGGTGCCGCGCCCGGCGTCGGCAAGACCTACGCTATGCTGACGTCGGCCCGTACCGAGAAAACGGGCGGACGCGATGTCGTAGCCGGCTTAATCGAAACACATGGCCGCCGCGAGACCGAGCAGCTGATCGAGGGCTTTGAGTTTCTCCCGCGCAAGCCGATCGTCTATCGCAACCAGATCATGAAGGAGTTCGACCTCGACGCGGCGCTGGCACGCCGCCCGAGGCTCCTGCTCGTTGATGAATATGCTCACACTAATGTGCCCGGCAGCCGTCACCCCAAGCGCTGGCAGGACATTGACGAATTGCTGGCCGCAGGCATTGACGTGTGGACTACGCTGAATATTCAGCATCTCGAAAGCCTCAACGATGTGGTGCTGAAAATCACCAAGGTGCGCGTGCGCGAAACCGTGCCGGACACTGTCTTTGACAAAGCGGACGAAATTATCCTGGTCGATTTTCCGCCCGACGAGTTGCTCAAGCGCCTTGCCGAGGGAAAGGTCTACGTCCAGGACACCGCTGCCCGTGCCGTTGAGAGCTTCTTCAAGCCGCAGAACCTGACTGCTTTGCGCGAACTGGCGCTGCGGCGTGCGGCCGAACGCATCGATGTCGATCTCGTCTCGCGGATGCAGGCGCACGCAATCGAAGGGCCGTGGGCCGCCGGCGAGCGCATCCTTGCCTGCATTGGCCCTGACACAATCTCCCCAACGGTCGTACGCACCGCAAAACGTCTTGCCGATCTGATGGATGCACCCTGGCTTGCGGTGACCGTCGAGCGGCCAGGCACAAGCCTCGACGAGGCCGCACGGCAGCGGCTCGATGAGGCCATGACTCTCGCTCGCAGCCTCGGTGCGGAGACGCAAACGCTGAGCGGCAGCGACTTGCCGGCGGAGCTGTTACGCTTCGCCAAGTTTGAGAATGTTACTCAGATCGTGATCGGCCGCTCCCGCGGTGGCTTTATCAGCGAACTCTTGCGCCGCTCTTTGCCCCATGAGCTAGTCCGTCGCACGCAGGATATCGCGATCCATCTGGTGACGCGGCAAACCGAGGCGGTAACGCCGTCGCCGCGGCGCCGCGGCGCGCCGTTTGCGCTGTCTCCTCTGCCATTCCTCTACGCGACACTCAGCGTTGGAGCAGCGCTTGCGATCGGCAAAGTCCTCACCGCGCTGACGCCAATTCCTAATCTATCGATGCTGTTTCTGATGGCGGTTCTATTGAATGCGGTGAGCTTCGGCATCTGGCCGGCAATCTACGCCTCGGTTTTGTCGTTCCTCGTCTATAATTTCTTTTTCATAGAGCCGCTTTACACTTTCACCGTCGCTGAGCCGTATGAATTGCTCGCGCTGATCATTTTCTTGGTGGTCGCGGTCATTACCTCGGCGCTTGCCGGCCGCGTGCGCGCGCAAGCCGACATTTCGGCGGGACGTATGCGGGCAATGCGCCGCCTCTATGAATTTACTCGCCACATGTCCGGACTCGCGACACTCGACGCGGTCGCCGAAGGTGCTGCCAGCGAAATCAACGCCAGCCTCGGGCGGGCCGTAGTGGTGTTGCTGGAGCAGGACGGCGAATTGGAATTGACGGCAGCCTGGCCGCCGGAAGACGAACTCGACGCTGCCCCGATGACGGCGGCGCGTTGGGCGTTCAGCCACGCCGAGGCGGCCGGCGCCGATACGGCGACACTGCCGACGGTCCCGTGGTTCTTTGTGCCGGTGCGCACCGCCGAAAAGGCGCTCGGTGTGATCGGAGTTGCCCGAGCCGAAGAAACGCCGCCGATCGATTCCGAAGCCCGCGCATTGCTGGATACATTGTCCGAACAAACTGCCGCCGCGCTGGAACGCGCCTCGCTCGCCCGCGATATGGTGAGCGCCAGAACTGCGACCGAAACCGAACGTGTACGCAACACGCTGCTGGCGTCCATCTCGCACGATTTCCGCACGCCGCTGTCGTCGATCCTGGGCTCGGCGACCAGCCTCATCGACTACGGCGACAAGCTCGATTCAGCGGCCAAACGGGACCTGCTGGTGCAAATCAAGCAGGAGACCGAAGACCTCGACGAAATGGTGCGCAACTTGCTGGCCATCACACGGATCGATGCCGGCGCGCTGGAACTCCGGCGCGACTGGATCGATCTGCGCGAGATCGTCGCGCGTGTTATCAACGCGGCGCAACGGCGTGGCGCCCGCCAGAAAATCGAGAACGCACTGCCTGGCAACTTGGCGCTGATTCGCGCCGATGCCACACTCGTCGAACAGGCGATCGGCAATGTCGTAGCGAATGCGATCACGCACACCCCGAGCGAAACGCGCATCCTTGTGGATGCTTTGGCCGACACAAATACGATTACGTTACGCGTCACTGACGATGGGCCTGGTATTCCTGTTGAGGCCCTGCCGCGTGTTTTCGATAAATTCATCAAAGGCGAGCCTACGCGTGCCGACGGTGGGCAAGGGACCGGCCTCGGCCTCGCGATCGCCAGAGGTATCATGGAGGCGCATGGCGGCTCGATCACCGCTGAAAGCCCGCACGCCGAAGGTCGCGGCGCCCGCATCGCACTGATCTTCCCAGCTCAGGACGCGCCCGCATGAGTGCAAAAATGCAAGTTCTCGTCGTTGACGATGAAGTAGCAATACTGCGCTTCCTCAAGCCGGCGCTTGAGGCCAACAGCTATGAGGTGGGCAGCGCCGCGAGCGTAGCTGAAGCCACCAAACGCATCGCCGCCGAATCTCCCGACATCGTGCTGCTCGACCTCGGCCTGCCGGATGGCGACGGTAAGGATGTGATCCGGCGGGCGCGCGAATGGTCAGATGTGCCGATCATCGTTCTGTCCGCGCGTGATCGTGAAACCGAAAAAATCGAAGCGCTTGACCTTGGCGCCGACGATTACGTCAACAAGCCGTTCGACGTCGGCGAGCTGTTGGCGCGAATGCGCACAGCCCTGCGCCATCGCATGCAGCGTAAGGCCGAAATTCCGGTGCTGCGCGTCGGCAATCTTGAGGTCGATGCGGTGCGGCACCGTGCGATGCGCGGCAGCGCCGAACTCAAGCTGACGCCGAAAGAGTTCGAGTTGCTATCGTTTCTCGCCAAGCACGCCGGCCGCGTCGTAACTCATAAGCAGATACTCGCAGCCGTGTGGGGCCCGGCGCACACGGAAGACACCCAATACCTTCGTGTTTACGTCGGCCAACTTCGGCAAAAGATCGAAGAGCATCCTGATGATCCGCGAATTATTCTAACCGAGCCCGGGATCGGTTATCGGGTCGCCGAGAACTAGCCGCCGCGTTGCGAGACGTGAAGTAGCCGGAGATGATTGCAACCGCCGTTCAGGTCGCCGGCTTCGGATCACGAACCTCGACGCCGGCTATTTCCTCCATCGGGAGGATGACCGAGCAGACATCGTCTTTCATGTGCCCGCGAGCGGCGGCTTCGATGTAAAGCTGCTGTGCAACCGGCGCTAACATGAAACGAACGCCCAGCGCCTTCGCTGTGCGGATCGCGCATTCGAGATCCTTGATGATGCCTTCGACCGCAAAGGCCGGCTTGAAATTCCCGGGTAGAATGAAATTCGGCACCGCCGGGGCATGGCCCCTCGGCATCCAGCGGACGGCCAAGGGAATACAGGTGAGCGTCCTTCTTCAACCGGACCCACTGGGCAAGCGTGAACGCGCGGATCGCACCAGCGTTGGCTTAAAGGCCTCTTCCTTCCAAAGCATCCAGGAACGATCCACGACGCGGTCATTCATCTCCATGCTTTTCATGGCTTCCTCATCGGAAAGATACGTGACCTCGCCCATCCGCATGGCGTCCAGTTGAATTAACGCGTTTTGAACTGCGTAGTTCGCGCGGAACACGGAGTGTTTGATTGTCTGACCGGCAATCGTCGCACCGTGGCCGCGCATCAAGACAATCTGATGGTCGCCAAGAGAGCGGGCGAGCGCTTTGCCCAGCTGAGGTGATGACACAAGCATATCGGTCATTCCCGCGGTCTCGCGAATTTCGAATCGCCCAACGCCGCGGCCTAAAAAGCCGCTCATGTGATAAACTGGACGAAGGGGTACTTGGCAGACACAGAACGCGACTAGGGAGGGTGTGTGACAGTGAACAACGGATTGGACGTCCGGCCGCGCTTTATAAATTTCTCCGTGAATAAACCTCTCGACGTACGGCCGGCGGTCCGTCAAGGTTAGAGCATTGCTATCAAGGTCAAAAAGCGCCAGATCCTCTTTCGTGACGCGACCTGGCGCCTTTTCTGCCGCCAGGACATAGATTGAAGGATCCTTGTCGTGACGAGCGCTGACGTGCCCGAGGCCGTCGACAATCTCGCGCCTGTACAATATGCGATTGGCGTGAACCAAATCGTCTAGAATTGACGGACTAACTGGCGGGATGTTTTGAGGCATTAAAGTATTTCCGGGGAGGTTTTCAGGACGCGACATTATAGCTGAAACACCGGAGCACTAGTGGCAGTTTCTCGTTACCGCTAACTTTGGTCTTGGTTGAAATATGGGAACGGCACCTTCGGGTGCCGTTTCTTTTTACGGCAACCCCGCCATCGCGGCCGCGCTGCCGATCTCTGTATATTCAGATACGAAAATGGTCCAAGCCCTCGCAAAACAGCCACAAGATTGCTCGGGTTAGGCTCAAATGGCGATATCGGATCATCGGATGCTCAGTCCAAAACCAGCAACAACATTATCCAGCGCCAACGCCATTCGCACGGCGCTGATCAACCCCTTTGGAATTAATCCGGGCCGCATTCAAGCTGTGGGGCTTGGCGAGGAACAGTTACTGAACCGCGCCGATCCCAAAGCTGCAGAAAATCGACGCGTGCAGCTCATCAATATTGGCAAGATTGGATCGAACCCCTCATGCGCTAACCGGCCGGAGCAGGTTATTCGATAGCATCCGTTCACAGGGGACTTGCGTCGATTCCCCGCGTGTCAAAGCAAACTGTTGACCCTCGCCCGCAAAAGAAGCCCACGAAGTGGGCCGTCATAACCGCTAGGTCTGCGGCCCGACATCGACTCCCGCGGCGTTCCATAACCCTCCATTATTTGTAGACGCCAGATAGAGAAGTCACCCTTGGCCCAGATACAGATGTCACCCTGCGCAGTTTTTGGAGTGACATGGGGAGCGGCCAGTGCATCGCGGAAACGGAAATTCTGGCACTAGAGACTGAAGGTCCAAATCTGCCACATTCAGCAAACCACCGCGAACAGAGACCGAAGGCCGCGCAACTTGGCGCGCAACGCCCTTACATATCGGCTTCGTGCACCAGAGACCGGAAATTCTGGGTTCGATAGGGACTGGGTGGTGGTGGATACAGTCACTATCGAACCTGTCTCCACGAGCCAATTCCCTGCTAACAGGGAAAATAACAGGGAATTTTATCAAATTCCTCGGGCTCGTCGGATTTTGAGAGCGAACACGCGAGCATTTCCAAGGGGTTTCCGGCAAATTCCCTACTCAACATAACAGGGAATTATTTTTGTTGAACAGGGAAACTTGGCGCGAGAGCAGGGAATTTTGTCGGTAGTCGTCGGCTCTGCACGGTGGTCTCCGGCATATCGAGCATATGCTCGAACATGCCGACGAGGACAGCGTCGGCTTCGGCTCTGATTTCGACGGCGCTCAAATTCCGGCGGAACTGGGCGATGCCGCCGGGCTCCAAATTCTGGTGAGCGCGATGCGAAAGCGTGGCTTCGATAGACCGCTAATCGAGAAGCTCTGCTTTCGCAATTGGCCGCGCGTGTTGGGACGGACGTGGGAGCCAGCGCAGACCAAGTAATAGACCTGTGGCCACGCAATATCCGTTTTGGGCGATGAACTCATTCCTGTTCAGACGTTCCTCGAAATCGCTCTTGCAGCGCAACCTGCCGCGATTGTTTTATAGTGCTCCCGGAAGTCCGGGATAACGGGTAAGGGAGTTTTTGCTAGCTCACAGGGGTATGTTTTGCGATGGCTGGATAGCTACTCGGCAGAATTCAGCGCGCGGAATAGCCGCAACGGTATGTCTTGCATCCTGTGATATGAACTTGGGTCCTAAACCGCGCCGAAGTACAAATCAGATGTTTAAAACCCCCGATTTTCTACCGGTCCTAATTGCAGCTTTTGTCGTTTTTGCCTTTGCTGTAATCGGTTTAGCTGAGACCAACACCTGCACTGGAGATTTGTCGTGCTGGCTTGTCGAGCCGTTTAAGATTCTATTTGGACAATTCACGGCGCCGACTCAGCCCCCCATACTGGTGACACTGGCGCAGCAAAGCGGCAAGTTCATCTTGCTGATCGGAGCTTTTTTTACCGCGGTTCCGGTTTTTGTGCGTGCTGCACGACACGATATCAGGTTGGCGTTGGCGCGCAGAAAGAAGGACCACATCATTGTCTGTGGCCTAGGCGACACCGGCATGCAGGTCGTTCATAATATGCATTCGGCGCTCGAGGAAGTCGTAGTGATCGATCGCGCCGACGACACATTGAACGCCAAAGCGTGTGATCGGCAGGGAATTCCGGTGCTTCGTGGGGAAGCAACCAACTCCGACGTAATGACTCTTGCCGGCGCACTCCGCGCGCGTGCAATTATCGTGTGCACAGGCGACGACGCAACCAATGTGGACGTCGCACTAAATATCAAGAATTTGGCATGCAATCGTCGGAGGCCAGGGTCGGCCTCACTTGTCGTCCAGACCGAGATGCGCGACGAATGGCTGTTCTCCCACCTCATCGACCATGACCGACAGCGGCTTGGCTCCAATGACGTCGATTTGCGGCTGTTTAACATTTACGAAAACTCCGCGCGCTTGCTCCTAAAGTCGCTACTCCTGCCGCCGGGGCCCGAAATCGAAAGCGGCGCATTTGTTATTTTTGGCTTTGGCACTTTGGGCCAACAGATCATGCTTCACCTAATTCAGGCGGCCCCCGCGACGATTGGGACTAAGTCTAGAATTGTTGTGATCGATCGAAGGGCCACGCGAAAACGTGCGACGTTTATGCAGACCTATCCGGCAGCTGAGGAGTCTGCCAACATTTCGTTTTACGACGTGGATATTTCCACAGACAACCCCAAGGTTTGGAGCGAGGTCGAAGCAATCGTTGGTGACCTTCCTTTGCTTGGAGTCGCCATTTGTTTTACTCACGACCAGACGAGCTTATATGCTGGCTTAAATGTGCGACGCCTGCTTGATAATGTTTTGAGAATTCACGTACCCATATTTGTAAGGCTTGGCCATCATTACCATCTAGGAAAATTTGCAGCTGCAATGGAAGAAATTCCAAAGCAGCGCTTACGATTTGAAGTCTTCGGCAACCTCAAGGAGTTGCTGAGTCCGGAAATACTAATCAACGGAAGCCTCGATGCTTTGGCGAAAGTCTTGCACAAACAATATCGAGATTCGCGACAAGCCGCTGGGGTCTCTTACTCAGCCGACAAATCATGGGAGTTGCTGCCCGAAGCTTTAAAGACGTCCAATCGCAGGCGTGCCGACAACATGCAGATCCTGCTAACCCGCGCAGGATTCCGCATCGTGGCGTCACCGGAACCGAACTTAATTGACTTTACTGTTGGTGAAATTGAATTACTTGCGCAGCTTGAGCACCGCCGCTGGATGATCGAGCGGCGGCTCCTAGGCGTATCCTACGGGAAGGTCCACTCTAGTTTTCCGCCGCGGAACGAACTACTCGTCGACTGGAAACAGGTTCCGGAAGCCGAGCGCGAAAGGAATCGAATGGACTTCAAAAGCCTTCCAAAGACGCTAGCGCAAGCAGGTTTTGAACTTCGGCGAGAGCATAAGATTTTGGCAATTGGCTCAACGATTGGAAAAGCGCTATCGGACTTAGAATCGGCCGTGGCCAACAAAGTTGAGCGGCTGGTCGTCTTAGCCGACGTTGATTCGGCAGAAGGCCGCAAGGCTGCACAGTTCGCGACGATGCTACCGGATTCGGCGCTGTGGCTCATTTCCAGTCAGTTTCCACGACATTACAGCGATACAGACCAACTGAAGGGTCTTTTCGAATGCGCCACTGGATGGGTTACGCGCGAACACTTCTGCGGCGCGCAAGCGACAAGCGGAAGTATGCCGGTTTACTAAGGCGAGCTACTGCACGGGCCGGATGGGGCGTTGGCGGTAGATCGCCACCCAATCCGCGCTTTCTTTCATTGCCTCGGCGCCAAGCTCACGATACAGCGCCCGCACATGAAATTCTGAGTGGCTGTCGATCGTTTGTGGCAACAATTCATAGGCTCGCTGGAACAGCATCTGCATTCGATCGTATTGACGCGCCTGTGCTTTAAGCGCCAAACGCTCGGAGTAACCGTTCAACATTGCCGCAAGACCGGGCATAATTCCAATAGCGATTAAGAAGGCGTTGTGTAGCTTCAATTGGCTTTCGCCGACTGCCGATAACAATAGTGGCACTAAAAAAAACGGCGTTATAAGAAGCCCAACTAGAGCCCACCCTTCCAGAATTTCCGCGCGACGGTCATGTTGGATTCTTTGACGGTCAAAATATGACAGCTGGCCGCGGACCCAAAACCGTCGGGCCAAGGCGTGGGCTTCGGCATCAATCTTGCGCTTCTCGACCGTTTTTTCTCTGCCGTGCAAAAGCTCAAGCGTTCGAAGAGAAATTTTAATCCATGCCAATTCACTTGGTTGCTTAATTGGGTAACAACTTGCGAGCGTACCGGTGGTGTTCGCGCCGCTAGAGAACGGCTCTTGTCGGGTATTCCGCTTTTCGTCAGACCAATGGCTATGAATTCCCAGAATGTTCCAATAGATGGCCACTCGTAGTGCTTCTGCAAATGCACGGTAATCAAGAAACCGTTCCTGATGTCGCCGCACCTGGGCTCTAATAAAGACGTAACAGATAATCCCTACCGCGACGGTGTAGCCGCCTAGCAACCAATTCGACGCCCAGCGCACGTGACTGAATAGCGCAAAGCAAGTAAAGGCAACGAAGGCGAGGACAAAAAGTAGCTTCCAGTCTTTCCAGAATTGAACTTGCCGGATCTGCGCAAGTGTGTCCGCTATACCGTAGATACGACACCAGGCAGGCGCGAACGCCAAGCCACGTCGTTTGGCCTCCTCATCAAGACCACCGTAGCCTAAATCAGTAAAAAGACTGTCGATGCTGCTTTCTATTAGTTCAGTACCGGCGGCCATTGCCACAAGGGCCGCCGCTTCACTGTTGAACTCTCGCGTCAATAAAGCCAGTGAATCAAAAGTCTCCCAGGCTGCAAACTCACGTCTCTGTGTTGGCAGCAAATCAGCTCCGACAGATTCACGGCCGTGCCCAAGCAGATGGGCCGAAAACCTACGGACGTACTCGGCAAGTCTCCGAATTGATCGACCACGACGCCGTCCGGTAATCTCGCCACCCCAGGGACTAACCGAAACATCGCTTGCAACACTTCCTATCTTGTTGCGGGGCGTTACGATGTGGATAACAGGTCCGATCTCAGATCCATCAAGACTGGCGTGTGCCGACTCGCTAACAACCAGCGGAATCCCTTCCCGTTTGAATGCCACAACTTCGCTCGTTCCCCCGACGGGTTTATCGATTTCATTTCCGTCCCAAAGTGCGATCAATACATCGGAGTGCTGGACGATAAACAAGCCAACGGCCCGATATTGCTCGGCGCGCTTTTTTTCATCAACGCGCACTGCCTCAAGAGAATTGCCAGTAGTGAAGGGCATAATCGGGGCTATTAATGCCTCGGACAATAACTGATCAAATTCTGCCGCGGCACCGGGAATCAAACCCGGTTCGAAATCTTTCCGGTACTCTGCTGCTGGCAGCGGAAGCGGCGCAACCAAGTGAATGCCCAAGGCCAGCGCAGCCCGCGCGGCAATTCTGTCGGCTCCTTCCGCGAGTGCCGAGATAAGAATAAGCGGCGTTTCATTGTTTTCACCGACATATTCGCGCCGCAAGCGGACTAGAATTGCGGTCACCTCGCGTTCAAGATGCGGCAGATCTTGCGCACGCAAGTCACGATGTCCCGTGACGCCAATCACCAACGGCACTCGGCCGGTAAGTGGCATCATAAATTCAGCTCCGGACGATCAGTTGCTTAAGACTGAGATGAGGTTCGACGCGGGCAACTGCTTTGCCGAGGTATTGACGGCCTGCAGCTGCTTAACGAGATCGAAAACGGGCATGGTCCAAGAACTTCCCGTATCAGATGAAATGGTGTAGTGCACCCCTTGGTAGTCGACCGAAATTCCCTTCGGATCCGAGCCGCCTTCTTCAATGACGAAAAGATTTGTGCAACGGTACCCGTTGACCTCGGCCCCCTCTCGGAAGGGACAGGTTTCGATTGGGAATGGGTTTTGCTGCGGGCCGACACGAACTTGAACCGGAGCTGGAGATTGCAGATTTTCCGGATGGGCGGATCTGCGAACTACTTCGCCGAGATAGTACAGAATTCCTTCGATCGAACGTGTGTAGAATGACACCGATACGTTCTTTCCAGCAAATGAGCGAATCTTGCTAAAGCCGTTTGCATGATCGGGGTCCGTCGAAAGGCGATCTCTGATCGTAAGCGCATAGAGGTTTTCGATGAAATCGTTTCGAAGTGGAACCCCGGTAATAAGAGACTTACGTCCAATTTCGGACGCTTTCAATTGTAAGCCGGCGGCCGGGTGACCGCACAAGACCCGATGATTGATGAAGTGGTAGTCTGACGCATTTCGGGGCGCAAAGCAGAAGCCAAATTGCCGTTCAACTCGAGCTTGCGCAGCATCCGTCGAACTACTCTTCTTATCGGCGGAAGCCTTCTGATTAGTCGTCGGCTCGATTATAGGCTCTGTGCTCAATCCGAGCCGGATAAAGTAGCCGATCATCGCTTGGAAAAGCTCGAGACTTACGTCCTCCGGAGCATAATTTCTAATCGTCATCTCACATTCGGGCGTGTGGACCTCTAGATGGCATGGCCCATCGAGACGCTTAATGATGATCTTTTCGACCATAATATTGAACAAGACATCACGTGGATATCCGTACTGGATATAAAGATCGAGCAATTGACCTGACACTGGGGCCAAAAATCCCTGGTAGAACTCCTGTGTGTCGAGAACCGGCACACTGAACGTTGGCCCACCACTCATGCTTGCGGTCCCGCCAATGTTGGAAGCAACGACAGTGTTGAGTAACGAGCTGCTGTTGGGCGGCGTCAGACCGAACAATGAAATATATGGAGTTTGATGCGTATTGGAGCCGCCACCGGTTACGCTGCCGCTTGCACTCGCGGTTCCTGTAATCGTCTGCAAACCAGTGAATTGCATCGGCCGCCGTAAGGACGCGCGGACCACATTCAGTAATAGCGCCTGCTCCTGCGCCTGTTCCGCCTGAAGATTGTAAACGACCGCCCTACCAGAATATTGATCGACGATCGCGCAGGCGGAGAGGCCAGAAATGGCCACCGCAGCACAGGTGTTTTTGACAACTCTACACAACAATTTACTGCTCACGGCCCCCCTCCCTAACCGTAAGCTACGATACCAGCGCCAGCAGGCTATGCTGAGGAGATTTCCAATGCAACCTTAGTTGCGCCTGCGAATTTCTACCCAAGTCAAAATGAGTTATTGGGCGACAGGCCACCTCGCGGTTGATCATAACCAGTGTCGAGTTTGAGAATTAAACAATGTGCTCGCGGTCTCCACTCAGCCGCAAATGGAAGGCATAGAGATCCGTGTCGGTTATTCCCTTAAGGCGAAACAGATTACTTCCGGGCGATGAGCTTGCAATTATCGCCACCGCTTGAGGCGCACTCTTGGAGGGCACGATTATCGGCGTCTGCAACGGTGGAAAAATTGAAGCTATAGCCGCAGGATTCGTTCTGACCAACAGCGAACGATCCGTGCCCCCGCATTTGCTGCCACTTAGCAAAAGTTGGCTTACAGTCCTCGGTCAGAGCCCAATTGCCCTCAAACGTCTCGGTTACCTTGCACTCTGAGCCGATCTTCTCACAATCCGTTACAGCGAGCTTCCGTGCCTCTTCAGCCGATGCGGATTCCCAAGACCATCCGCAATTGCCGTTACGTGCCACTGCGAATGCTCCGATCGGCTTCTGTTTGTGCCACTCATCCAACCCGGTCTTACACTCGCTCCGCATTTCCCAGTTGCCTTCATCGGTTTCCCGAATCTTGCATTCGCTACCTAACCGGTCGCACTTGCTGGAGGCCTCTAACCGTGCGTCATCGAGCTTGTTCTTGTCTGTGACCGAGACGCAATGGCCGCTGCGGGATACAGCAAAAGCTTTGGCCGGGAGCGCCGCCTGCCATTTGGTTAGCTCGGCTTCGCAGGACGAATTCATCGTCCAGTCGCCCTCAATGACTTCAACAACCCGGCAGTCCGGTCCATTTTTGTTGCAGCTGTCGAGAGCCGCCACGCGCGCGGCATTCATCTTCGGGATTTCCTTGCTGAACCCGCAATTGCCGTTACTGGAAATCGCAAAGGCCGCGATGGCTGGTGCTTCTCGCCAAGTTTGAAGATCCGCCTTGCATTTTTTTGTGAGTATTGACTCGAATGAGTTTTGCGATCCGAGGGCGGCGATCTGGGTGCCGCTCGGCCGGGAGGCGAAGTAATAAATCCCAAACGCGACCAGCAAAGCGGCAGCGGCCGCGAGGCCTATCTGGATCATCCGAGTGCGATCCCGTCCCACGATCGCGCTGATATCGTCTGCAAGCCCCGCCATTTCATGACGGAAATTCTTAGTGCCAACCACTGCCGCCTGCATCTTTACTAGCAATTTGAGTTCTGTGGGTAGCTCTCGTTCCTTCGGCAGGTCTGCCCCACCTACCTGGACCGGGATCACTCTGATCCCTTTTGCTAGTGCAGTTGCGACCTCCATACGCACCCAGTCATTGGGGTCGTCGAGTCTCCGTTTGCCATTGGAATCCTTCGCATCGACCCAATGCGGTCCAATAATCGTTAACATCACCTTGCTTTGTCGCAAGCGGTCATCAAGGACCGTGACGAAATTCTCTCCCGCCCGGACACCGTCAACATCAATGAAGACGTTATCGTTGCCGAACTGCCGTTCCAGATATTGGGCGATACCTAGAGCGTGGGGGGCACTGTCGTCGCGACGGTAACTGATGAAGATCTTGCTCGCCATGCCGACTTGCCACCTTCTCCAAATGATTAGAATTTAGCACGACTCCTGCAAAGATGAACAATCCCCGCGTTTTTCCCGGCATAATAATTTCAGGGGAAGCGCACGCGTTGACGCCCGCAAAGCTGCGTTTTTCTAGTAGCCCTGCTCGACCCCATTGGTCTGTGGTATTGACTACGATCGGGCGGAGTCCTGAAAATTGTAAAATCGGCCAACTTGAATGGCATTCCCTACGATAAATTCCATTTGATAGGTGCCTATGAAGCCGCTCTGTTTTGTTCTTATGCCGTTCGGAAAAAAGCCCGACAGCTCTGGTAGAATTATCGATTTCGATGACGTCTACCGTTCCATCATCGCCCCGGCGATTGAGCGCGCTGACCTAGATCCGATCCGCGCTGATGAGGAAGGGATCGGCGGTTCGATTCATAAGCCAATGTTCGAACGCTTGATGCTTTGCGAATACGCGGTCGCAGATTTAACGACGGGCAACGCCAATGTCTTCTACGAGCTTGGTATCCGCCATGCGGTCCGGCCGCGAAGCACAACAATTATTTTTTGCGAAGGAACGTATCTTCCGTTCGATGTCGCTCCCTTGAGCGGCATCCCCTACCGCCTCGATGCCGCGGACAAAGCGGTGTCGACTATACAAGAACGTCTAATCAAATGCCGCCAGCCGAATGATGACAGCCCCATCTATCAGCTTCTTGACGGCATCCCCCGGCCGGAAATTGATCATACAAAGGCCGACGTTTTCCGTGATCGCGTAGAATACTCAAAACGATGCAAAGCGCGTTTGTTTCAGGCGCGCGCCAAAGGTGAGAAAGGAAGAGAAGATATTCTGGCTTTTCGCCGCGAATTAGGGTCATTGCTCGACGTGGAGTCAGGCGTAATTGTCGACATTTACCTCTCTCTTCGTGCCGTGAACGCATTCGACGAAATGCTTACCCTCTTCAACGAAATGCCCGAACCGCTCAAGCGAGCAAAGTTGATCCGCGAGCAATGTGCCTTTGCCCTCACTCGGCTGAACCGGTTAGATGAGGCGGGTGCCGTGCTGACGGAGATCATTACCGAATCCGGCCCGAATCCCGAAACCAACGGGCTTCTCGGCCGTATTTATAAGGACCAATGGATTATTGCGCAGCAAGCGGCTCGATCGATTCCCGCCTTGGGTTATCTCAAGAAGGCGATCGACGTCTACCTTGCGGGATTTGAGGCCGACTGGCGTGACGCTTATCCAGGCGTCAATGCTGTGGCGCTCATGGAGATGGTCGATCCGCCAGATGCGCGGCAAGCCATCATTTTTCCTGTCGTTCGATATGCCGTTCAACGTCGACTAGCCACGAGCGGCGGAGACTACTGGGACCACGCAACGTTACTCGAGTTAGCTGTCCTCGCTCGCGATAAAGATGCCGCAGCGGTTCACCTTGCAGACGCGGCCGTACAAGCCAAAGCTCCAGGTCGCCGTGAAGCCTTTGCGCCAAAAACAACAGCCCGCAATCTTAACCTCATTCGCGAGAAAAGAACGAAACGCGGTGAGGATCAGAACTGGGTTGGCGAAATCGAACGAGAACTCGAGGAAATCGCGCGCGATCTTGAGGAAGGCCGCTGAGCGGCGAAGCGTCAGGATGTGAAAACAATTTCGCAGACGAAACCCCGATCCAATGGCGATAGGACCGGGGTCAAAGGAGAGTTGATTCCGATCGTGCCACCGCAAAGCCTAGACCGCCGAAAAAGGCGGCGACAATAAATGCGGCGACAATTCGAGAGTTATCTGAATCGCCACCCAAGCTCAATTCGATTGTCGTGTGTGTATTTGGGAATCTACAGGCATGTTCGGAACGCGCAACTGACGCCCCATGAAGGTTGCCCACGGCTTCTCGGAGATCGGCTGAAGCTGAACGAAATTCCAGAACTGCCGTTCACTCATTTCAATCTCGGTAACCTGGTGCTCCAGCACCCAATTGCGAAGGGTCGTCAACCTTGCCTGATCTGTTTCGCCGAACATTTTCTCTGGCAATGCCTTTTTCATGGAAGAGGATCATCCTTATTTTCCGAGCTGGACAAGCTATAAAATCTCGCAGCCGTTGCGCGACTCGAAGGCGTCGTCAGCGAGCGTCAGATTTTAATAGGGCTTTGAGTCCTTCTTAAACTTTAGTCGTTCCGCCGGCTCGTTACGACGACTTGACGAGACGCAGCATTGCTTCTGTGGTCGCAGCTGATGGCGCTGAGGATTGCTTTTGAAAATCCGCAAGAATTTGGGCGCCGACTTCTGTGGCAGGGACTGGTCGGCCGAAGAAGTAGCCTTGCGCCTGATCGCCGTCGGCCTTGTCGAGAAAGGCCGCTTGTTTAGCGGTCTCTACGCCTTCGACCGTCACCCGCATATTCAACTCGCGTCCTAGCGCGATGATTGTCTTCACCACGGTCTTGGCGTCACGGCTAGAGCCGTCGAAAGCCTGCATAAAGCTGCGGTCGATCTTGATCTTGTCGAATGGGAACCGCCACAAATAGCTTAAACTCGAATAGCCTGTACCGAAATCGTCCATCACGATGGCCACGCCCATAGCTTTAATCTTTTGAAGTTCCGTCATAATGGCTTCGGAATTGCCAAGCAGCAGGGTCTCGGTGATCTCTAACTCAAGCCGGTGCGCCGCCAGGCCAGTCGTCTTCAATGCATTAGCGACAATATTGCTGATGTTGCCCGCCAGAAATTGCGCGGGGGACAAGTTTACCGCAACGGTCAGGTTCTCCGGCCAAGTTGCCGCTGTACGACACGCTTCCTGCAACACCCAAGCACCAATCTGGTCGATCAGTAGCAAGTCCTCGGCAACCGGAATGAAAACCAATGGCGGGATAAGAGTTCCATCTTCTGCAGGCAGGCGTATTAGCGCCTCGTAACCGATGAGGCGACGTTCCGATATTTCGAAGAGCGGTTGATAGTGCAATTCAAAGCGGTCATGCAGCACTGCGTCGCGGATTATCCTTTCGAGTTCGAAGCGAGCTTGCAACTCGGCATCCATCTCCGCCAGGAAGAAGCGGACGCAATTACGGCCGTCGGCCTTGGCCTTGTAGAGCGCCAGATCGGCACTTTTCAAAAGTCGCTCAGGATCGGTTCCGTCTGCCGGCGCTAACGCGACGCCAACGCTCGCCGTAGCAACGTAGGGCCGATCCTTGAGTTTCATTGGTGCGGTCACCGCAGAGATGATGCGGCGCGCGAACTCTTCGGCCTGATTTTTGCCTCCGATTCCGGTTTGGACCACGACGAACTCGTCTCCGCCGAGCCGGGCCACGAGGTCGTCGACGCGAATAACCGCACGCAGGCGCTCAGCAATCGTCTTCAGAAGGAAGTCGCCGCCGTCATGTCCAAGGGAATCATTAACCTGCTTAAAGCGATCGAGATCGAGAAAGTGCACGGCAAGGCAATCACCCCGCACGGGAAGAACAGCAAGCGCCGACTCCAAACTTTCGATGAGTTGGGCACGATTTGCCAAGCCGGTCAGCGCATCGTGATGCGCGAGGAAGCGGATATGCCGGTCCGCCTGCTGCTTCTCCTTGGTTCGCCGATACCAAGCAAATGCTGGAAGCCCGAAAGCGATGGCGGCACCCGCACAGAGTGATATGGCAGCTAGCAGGGACGTGCGATAGTAAACATCGTGATTTTCAGTCTCGTCTACATAGGCAGCCACGATGGCGACTGGTCGCCCGTCGACGATAACTGGCAGGTAGGCCTGAGCGTAGAACGCCGGTTGCCCGGGCCGGGTGCCGGCCTTCACGTCGACAACGGGTCTACTTGTCCTTAGCGCACGAACGGCGTCGGTACTGAATGACGATAGGTTTACCTGTGTCACTCCGTGGTCGGAAACAAGTTGCGAATAGCCCTCACGATTATAGATTTCGTATCGAAAAACCTCACCGGCTTTTTGCGCCCACTCGAAGAGAGTCATGCTAGCCCGGGTGGGTTTTTCGCCCGCGGCGATCTGCTCGAGGTCGGTTACGGTCTCGGCCAGCAGACGCGCCCAATTGCGCGCCGTCGAGGTTGCATCCTGATAGAGTAGGTAGTCGGTCGTGACTTTGGTACCCGCCCAAATGCCCCCGACCAGAAAACAAAGTGCGGTCACCAACATGGCAATCTCACTCCGTACGGATATGTTGGCGAGCATTTTCATCGCTGGCCCACTGTTCCACCGCGGATTTTGGTGAGCTCCGCCTCCGCCTTGGCCAGCAATTGCCGATGGTGGGGGTCAGTTGCCGACCAAGCGTCAACTTCCGATCGGAACACAGCGCGAGCGTGAGCGAGGTCTGAGTGCGAAGGCGTCACGACCTTCCGATTCGGATCCTGCTTGAGACTTTCAGTCGCTGCATCATTTTCCACACGGTAGGTTTCGATGTAGTGCTCGGCCGGCCACACACCACTGAATTTACGGATGATTTGCTTGGCCTGTTCGGGCAGCTCCTCGAACTTCTTTCTGTTCATCACGACGAGCAGTGGAGCCGCCGAGACACCAAGTAGATAATGGTTTGGGACGACGCGGGAGATGCCGAATTCAATCAACGGCACCGGGCTTACCATCGCGCCATCGAGTTTACCGCTGCTGATAGCGCTCGAGGCTTGGTTGATAGGCATTTCGACTGGCACCATACCCAATGCTGCCAAAGCAGTACCTTGCATGGGATTGTTCGCGCGGACCCGCATGCCTGTGAGTTCCTTGAGGGAGGAAGCAGGCAGCCGTGTGTGGATCGTCTCCGGCTCTGTGGCGAAAGCCCCGATCACAAACAGATCATCGTAACCGCGCAAGGCATTGGCGGCGATTAAGCCGGTATAGACCAGCGTTGCCTCGCGGATATTTTTGAACAGACCGGGTAACTCGATGACCTCGTTGTCCGGAAAGTGCGCCGGCGTGTAACCGGGAACAACAAAAGCCAGGTCAGCAGAGCCGTCGAGTACCAACTGCAGTTGCTGTATTGGGTTCTTGCCGAGCTTGCCACTCAAGCTGACATCGATCTGCACAAGACCAGCCCCCGCTGCATTTACCGCGTCGACGAACGGCTTGATCGCAGCAAGATAGGTCGACGTCCGATCCGACGAAAAATACGCCAGCTTCAGTGTTGTCGGCTCGGCAACGGCCGCCACCGCCGGTGCCAGTACGGACAAAAGCAACGCGCATCGCGCGAGCGTCTTGATCATCGATTTTCCTATCTTGGCGACGGCGAGGGTGAAACGCGCGCAGCAGTTCTTCGCGTTCGAGTTCAGCCTCAGATATGCATTAACGATCCGAGCCGCTCAGATATCGCGCATCGTGGCATGATTTTGCGGAATGTGGATTGGCGCGAGTTAACGCAGGCGCATCAATTATCCGTTGACTGGTAACGAGACCCCAGCTGGTCGGCGCGCTGCGCGGCCGCGACGGTCGCTTGCATTCCTTGCGCCAAGTCTCATGAAAGCCACCATCCAGACCGGCTGCCGCGCGGGATAAGAATTGCCCGCCTTTTCGATCTGCCCTTTGAATGATCGAGGCAATACCGGCACATGACCTTTCCGCATCCTGCCAGCCGCCCAGCAAACGAATGGTAGGCTATTAAGATTCGAACCTGTCTCCTCCCAAAAGCACGTCGAATCGCGGGAAATGGAATTTTGGCGTCCAGAGACGCTAGGCCGAAAAGCGCAGATGTGCCGTTCGCGGCTGAGCAAAGACTAAACTGAAGTCGCGCAGTCCCCCTCAATTGGCGGTCTTTTGGTCGGGGACTGCGGTCTTTGGAGATATGGGAGACTGGGTGGTGGTGGATGCAGTCGCTATCGAACCTGTCTCCACGGGCCAAACTCCCTGCTAACAGGGAAAAGAACAGGGAATTTTATCAAATTCGGCCGCCTCGTCAGTTTTCCTGCGCGAACACGCGCGCATATCCAAGGGTTTCCAGCAAATTCCCTATTCAACAGAACAGGGAATTATTTTGGTTGAACAGGGAAACCTGGGACAAGAACAGGGAATTGTGTCCGTAGATGTCCACCTGCGCAGCCGGCTCAAACGGACAAATGCGACTCCGGTTTGGATTGTCCGTTAAACGCTGTTTGTTGACCGTTTGCGCCACGTCAGCTCTAAGATTGTAGAGTCCGGCAAGACCTCACCGCACGGATTAACCGGCGCGCGCGTTGGCGGCCGGTTCGGCGGCCCAGGCCTTGTTGGCGCGCAAATAGGCTTCGAACTCCGCCGCCGGCAGCGGCCTTGCGTAGAGGTAGCCCTGCAGCTCATCGCATTTTTCCCCGCGCAGGAACGCGGCCTGCGTCGCGGTCTCAACGCCCTCGGCGATCACGTCGAGCCCAAGATTGTGCGCCATAACGATGATGGAACGCACAATGGCGGTATCTTCCGATGTCGACTTGTCACTGATCTTGCGGACGAAACTTTGGTCGATCTTAATGCGCGTCAGCGGATAGCGAGCGAGATAGCTCAGTGACGCGTAGCCGGTACCGAAATCGTCGAAGGCGATATTGACGCCCATCGCGCGCAACGTGCGCAGAGCATCCAGCGTCTCTTCTTCCTGGCCAAGCGCGATATTCTCGGTGATCTCGATCTCAAGGGCAGCGGCGGGAAGCGCGCTCTGGCGCAATGCCCTTTCCACATCATTGAGTAGCATTTCGCCGTGGAACTGTGCCGGAAAAAGATTGACGCCGATGCGCAGCGGTGAAAATCCGCTGGCCCGCCAAACTGCGGCCTGTTCGCATGCCGATTGCAGGATCCAGTGCCCGACTTCCAGCACCACCGAGCTTTCGCTCAGCGCCTCTATGAAGGCGCCGGGCGCGAGAATGCCGCGCTCGGGATGGCGCCAGCGCAGCAGCGCCTCGGCACCGATGATGGCGCAGTCGCTCGCGCGCACCTGCGGCTGGAAATAAAGCTCAAATTCCCTGTTCGTGCAGGCGCGCCGCAGCTCGACTTCGAGCTCGCGCCGGGCTCGCGCTTTCGCGCGCAGCACCGGGACGAATAACCGGTACACATTTCCGCCCGCCGATTTCGCGTCATATAGAGCAAGATCGGCGTTCGACATCAGGTCTTCGACGTTGGCGCCGTCGGCCGGACCGATGGCAATGCCAGCGCTTGCGCCGATGAATAGTTGGTGCCCGTTGATCTCGAATTTTTCTCTTATCCGTTTCAGGATGCGATCGGCCAGACGCACGATCTCGACCGGATCGCCGCAATCGGGTTGCACCAGGACAAATTCGTCGCCGCCGAGCCGGTAACAGCGCCCCTTGCTGCCTTCGAGGCTTGCCATTCTCCGCGCCACTTCTTGCAGGAGCAGGTCGCCGGTCGAATGGCCGAGCGTATCGTTGATGTCCTTGAAACCATCGAGGTCGAACATGGCGATGGACGTGCCGGTTGATCCGGCATGTGACTGCATCGCCGCTGCCAGATCGTTCTGCAAGCTGACGCGGTTGGGCAGGCCAGTGAGCTGGTCAAAATGCGCGAGATGTTTGAGCTTGTCCTCGATCACCTTTCGCTCAGTGACGTCACGGCCGGTGAAAAAATGCCGTTGCTCGGGTTCCGACCACACGCCGGACCAAGCCAGCGTTATGACGCGGCCATCCTTGTGCACGTAACGGGTCTCGAAGTTGCGCATATGTTGGCCGCTGCGCGCCAGCCGCATTTCACGCCGGGTATTCTCCAGGTCATCGGGAAAAACGAAATCGATTCCATTGTATCCGACCATCTCGCCGGGTGCATAGCCCAAGATTGCCGCAGAGATGGGGCTGACGCGTTCGATGTTCCCGAGGCGGTCGGTCACCAAAATGAGATCGAGCGAGGTCTCGAACAGCCGGCGATTTTCGTTGGTTTCCTGGGCGAGGTGCGCCTGCGCCTGTCTGCGCTCGGTAATATCTTCGTGCGTGGCGACCCAGCCGCCGCCCTCGATCGGATGATTGACAGCATAAATCGAGCGCCCATCGGCGAGCTCGACGATCCGGCTCGCCTCCTTGCCACTGGCGACTTCTGCAATGACGCTGCGGCAATAGGCATCGATGTCGACGGAAATGACCCCAAGCGCTTTACGGTGCTCGACAAGTTCGCGCAAAGTGCATCCGGGCCGCACCACCTCGGACGACAGGTTGTACATTTCGATGTAACGCCGGTTGTAGAGCACGAGCCGCGCATCGGCGTCGAACAGCAATACGCCCTGCGACATGTTGTTCAGGGCGGTGTCGATCTGGAATTTCTGCTCGAGCACCTTGTCTTCGGCGCGCTTGCGTTGGGTGACATCAACCACCGCACACAGGCGCGCGGCGTGCTCGCCGTAGGTAAGTTCGCTGGAATAGACCGAGACTAAGGTGACTTCTCCGTCTGCCTTGAGATGATGCCAGACCCTTTGTCCCTGACTGCGCTCGCCCGACTGCAAATATCGGCTGATATCGCCGCGCTCCTCCGCCGGGCGGATGTCCAGGACCGTCATGGTCAGGAATTTTTCGTGACTAAAGCCGTAGAATTTGACAGCAGCATCGTTGACCGCAAGGAACTTGAGCGTTTCAAGGTCCATCACCCACATCGGGACTGGATTGCTATCGAACAGCAGCCGGAATGATTGCTCGCGCTCCGTCAGTTCAGCGGTAATAGCCAGGGGCTTCGCGAAACTGCGAGGCTTTCCCGACGCAAACTTTTTCTTGCTGTGTGACATCAAGCTCCCGGGAGCTGCGCGAAGTATTGCAGACCACAACTTGCGCCCAAGTTAAAAGCGCGGCGATTTCAGACTACGATATTGGTAACCATGCCGATGTGTAAGAATCGAATGACAAATCAGCTCTATCCGGAGTTTAATTTTTCTGCTGCGGGTCAAAAGGCGACGCTGCAGCGTGTCGGCGCCAAGTCTGCTTGAAAACGGACATTAATCGCCGCCGTTACGATGTCTGCTTCGAGCGGCTCAAAGTCATATTGAGCCTCGAAATCCCGGTCGACAGTTTTTGACGTGGCGGCGTGCCCACCAGGAACCCGGCCCGTAAAGTAGGCCGTTCCGGATCGAAGTTCCTGGCTGTGGAAGTCGGGAATGATTCAAATTGAATCACAATTTCCCCTTTCAATTTTCACTCCACCGTCAATTTCATGGTGTGGTGTGTTGACGGAAAGGCAGATTGATTCGATTGGAGGATGGCATGCAATTGTTGCCCCCAGCGAGGCCATCGGCAACGGCGACCATTTCGGCCTGTCCGCAATGTTCGGCGGCCACGAAAATCCGGTTGGTCGAACCCGATCCCAACGATTCCAGCAAAGCTTGGCACGTTTTTGAGTGCGAGGAATGCGGGTTGCCGCGCACCTATTTAATTGATCGTGGTCTCCGCCACCGGACGAAAGAAAAAAGAGGCCGCCACTGAAGGCGGCCTCTTCGCGCCTAATGCCGCAAAGTTCCGCTTTTATCGCGCTGGAACTTCTCGACGGCCTCGGCGACATCGTTCCAAATTTCGTGGCCGCGCCGGTCTCCTTTTTTCTCCAAAGATCACGCCATCCTGCGAGCCGAAGCGCTGGCAGTGCGCCCATAACGGGCCGACAAAAATCGCGCATACATTTCGACTGCTTCTTGTTGAGTTGGCATCCACATCGGCAAATTCCTCACGTAGCCGTCTCGCAAAAGCGCGCGAAGCTCGCGGACAACATTTTCAAGGCGACAAGCGGTGTGATCGTTGCGGTCGAATAGCTTATTTCGGCTGCCTACTTCACCGGTTTTGCCTAGCGGATTTGTATTTTTTCAGGATTGATTTTTAGCGCTTGATGTCGCCCTGAATTTGTCTTTTTAGGCTCAGCTGAACCACTGCAATCTCCGATTTGGTGCTGTGTTCGTTGGTTGCGAGGACAGCAGCAAGTCTATTCAGGTTCAAGGCGTTTAACCACGCGAGCCCCTTGCCAGACTTCGATATTCAGCTCGTCAAGAAGTTGTTTTGCTTCGTTCACAGCAGCTTCGTCGTCTAGACAAGCAACAACCTTGGGCGGCCCTGCCAAATGGCCATCTTTCTTGACTGTATAAATTCGATATTCGGGCATGGCTCCCCCCGGAGCTCATCCGATGTTGGAATACTGACATGAAGTGCGAAGCGGTCAAGCTGCAGTCGGCGGAAGCGGGTCTAATGCCTACCTTTTGCCTGCCGGCAGCATCCTTTACACTGCGAGCGTCGCGCTGCCCGGCCATAAGTCTCGACGATCGCGCAGAGCGCATGAATGAGTTCTGGCGCGCTGTTTCTGTACCGCGACGTGCTCGTCGTTGGCTGTGCGCGGCCAAGTAGCGCCTACCCACGTCTGATGTCAGCTGTTGGTCCAATAGCGGGCAAAGCTGGACCCGGTCGCGATGTTCGCTTTGTGCCAACAGGCGACATTGCACATTCGACCGCAAATGAAAGAGACCGCCAACTGAGGCGGCCTCTCATCTGCATCTATCTTTTTTCCGGCCTTACGATGTAGTAGCCGGCGCCCCCGATTACGATCACGACCGCAATAAGGGCCAGGGCAGACCATACATCCATTGGACCCTCCCTAGCGTGCGCACTGCCTATCAGCAGCTGCGGTGGGAAAGTACGACTAAAGACTAACTGCCGCAATGTATGCTTTAAACATCACGTCCGCTTGTTAATCGCGCTCGGCGTTCATGTCCGCCAATGCGGCCACGAGCCCGTTCGCGACGGTCTCTAACTCACTAGCAATTTCTTCGCGCGAAATTGTGCGCTCACACGAATGTCTGGCCACTCTAAACGCATCAAATTGACTTAAGAGCTGAGTGCGCACTGGCGCCAAAACACGCTACTCCAACGCTCATTACGCCGGCCCATCCGATCGCGGCACCGTCGGCACAGCCAAAGTATCGGCTGCCTTCAACCAATAACTGGGGCGGTGCACGCAACGCGAATATAGCGAGCGCCACCGTAGCAATGCTGAACTGTGTAACCAAGATCCTCGATGCATATCCTTGCGGAACGTTGCGCACGAGGCGAGACGCATGACGAATACGTTTGGCGGTCAGGTCGATCGACCGATCGTGGGTAAGAACAAATCCCACAGCGAATAACAGATATGTCCATGTGAGAAGTTGTGAAACGGAAATCCGATAGCTTTCGGCGCCGCTGCTCGTCGCCGGCGCCCCTTGACCGGTGAAGTTATGAGATGTCAGCAGTGATGCCAGAAATGTAATCACCAGCACAGCGACAATCTGGCGACTCGCTGCGACAAGCCCTGCTCGGAGGAACCGCAACATCGACCATCGAACTCCATCAAAAAATATTAGGCTCTCTTGCTCCCATGCTCTAGCAGTGCGAGTAGCCCTTTTAAAAGTTGGGTTGGTGATGGCGGGCAGCCCGGAATGTGCAGGTCCACAGGTACCACATCGTTGACGCCGCCGACGACGGCATAGCTGCCGGCAAAGATGCCGCCGTCCGCCGCGCAGGCGCCGACAGCAACGACCCATTTCGGATCAGGCGTGGCGTTATAAGTGCGTAGCAGCGCCTCGCGCATGTTCTTAGTCAGCGGCCCGGTGACCATCAGTACGTCCGCATGGCGGGGCGAAGCGACGAAATGCAGCCCAAAGCGCTCGAGATCATAGAACGCGTTGTTGAGCGCGTGGATTTCCAGTTCGCAGCCATTGCACGACCCGGCGTCGACCTGGCGGATCGACAGCGAGCGCCCAAGCTTGGCGCGCGCAGTACGTTTGAGGCTCTTGGCGAGCTCGGCAAGCGCGGCCTCATCGGGCGCAGGCGCCGGCTCGGTGAGCGGCCTTTGCGTGAGGCTTTGCAACAGCGTCCGGCGCATCAAAGGTCATGCCCCGAATACGAGCAGTTGAAGGATTTGTTACAGAGCGGGAAGTCGGCAACGATGTTGCCTTCGACCGCGGTTTCCAGGAGTGGCCACTGGAACCAAGAGGCGTCGCGCATGTGGCAACGCCTGACATTGCCATTGCCGTCGAGCCGCAGCCAGACCAGCACATCGCCGCGAAAGGCTTCGGCAATACCGAGGCCCTCGGAAATAACGCCTTTGGGCGCGATCGTTGCGCGCGCTGCGCCGCCGGGCAGACGGTCGACAATTTGTTCGATCAACGAAAGGCTCTGCTCGACCTCGCGGATACGTATCCAGACCCTGGCGTTGACATCGCCGGCATCGAGCACCGGCACCTCGAAGGTGAGTGCGTCGTAGGGCGCGTAAGCCAAATCGCGGCGGGCATCGAAACCGCGGCCCGAAGCGCGGCCGACGTAGCCGCCGGCGCCGAACTGACGGGCGTAATGGGCGCGCACGATGCCGGTGGTCACTGTGCGGTCCTGCAGCGAGGCCGTGTTGTCGTAGAGCTCGATCAGCCGCGGAAACGCCGCGCGCAACTCTTTGAGCAGGGCGCGAACGCTTGCCACGCCATCCGGCGCGATGTCATTGGCAACGCCGCCCGGCACGATCGTGTCCATCATCAGTCGGTGGCCAAAGCACGTTGCTGCGGCGCGCAAGGTGCGCTCGCGCAGGATGCCGGTCTGCGCATGCATCAGCGAGAACGAGGCGTCGTTGCAGATCGCGCCAATGTCGCCGAAATGATTGGCGATGCGCTCAAGCTCGGCCATCAGCGCGCGCAGATAGACCGCGCGCGGCGGCACTGTCACCTCGAGCGCGGCCTCGGCTGCCCGAGCAAAAGCATAGGAGTAGGCAACCGTGCTGTCCCCGGAGGTACGGGCCGTGAGTTTCGCCGCCGCATCGAGCGTCGCGCCGCTCATCAGCGATTCAATGCCCTTGTGCACGTAGCCAAGCCGCTGCTCGAGCCGCACCAGATACTCACCATTGGCGGTGAAACGGAAGTGGCCTGGCTCAATGATGCCGGCATGCACCGGACCGACTGGGATTTCATGCAGCCCCTCGCCGTCCACGGGCAAGAAGGCATAAGGGGCGGGCTTTGCCGCCGGCTGCGGCTTACCGAGCGGATGACGCACGCCCCAAAAGCCGAGGTCGAGCCAGGTCCGCGCATCGGGCGCACCGAGGGCCTCGAGGCCGAACAGATCCGCGATCGCGCGCTCAAGGCGGCTCGCCGGCGGATGGCGCGCCGCCACGCTCGGATATTTTCCTTTATTGCAGGCGTAGCTGACGACGGCGATATCACCGGCGCGCTCGTCGAGTAGCGCCAAATGCACATACGGCGCATCGCCCCACAGGCCGAGCAACGTACATTCGCCGGCCGCGAGGCTTTCAATCGCGCGCACCCAGCCGTCCTCGCCTACGCGGGCGCGCGGCCATGGCCGATGGCGCTTTATTTCTTCGTCGTGCGGGATCGTGTCGAGCAGAGCCATGACCGTTATCCGAGCAGCCGCGCGACGTTTTCGAAGCCGGTGACCAGTGCCGGCGGCAGGTAGATACCGGCCATGAAGACGATGGCGAGGTGAGCAAACATCGGCACGTAGGAGGCTTGCGTCGGCGCAGTGGCCCCGCGCGGCTCGCCGAACACGATCCCGTTTAGACGCAGAAAAAGCCCGCCGAGGCCGAGCAGCACGCCGAACACTAGGATCAGCACCAGCCAGGGTTCGCGCGCGAAGGTTGACGACACCACCAGAAATTCGCTCATGAAGATGCCAAGCGGTGGCAGCCCGGCGATCGCCACCACGCCGAGCACAAGGCCCCAGCCGAGCACCGGATTGCTCACTGTAAGTCCGGCGAGGTCCGCGATCTTCTGCGTGCCTTTGACCTGCGAAATGTGGCCGACCGCATAGAAGATCGCCGACTTTGTCAGCGAATGCATGGTCATGTGCAGAAGCCCGGCGAAATTGGCGAGCGGCCCGCCCATGCCAAACGCAAAGACAATGATGCCCATGTGCTCGATCGAGGAATAAGCAAACATGCGTTTGATGTCGCGCCGCCGGTAGAGCATGAAGGCGGCAAAGACGCAGGAGATGAGCCCCATGGTTACCATCAGCGGACCAGGCGCGATCGCCGCGGGATTCAACCCCAGCAGCATCTTGAAGCGTAAGAGCGCGTAGAGCGCGACGTTGAGCAGCAACCCGGAGAGCACGGCGGAAATCGGCGTTGGGCCTTCAGCGTGGGCGTCGGGCAGCCAGGCATGCAGCGGCGCGAGGCCCACTTTGGTGCCGTAGCCGAGCAGTAGGAAGACGAAGGCGACGTTGAGCAGCGCCGGATCGAATTTGGCGGCTTGCGTCACCAGCACCGTCCACACCATAGCGGAGAGGCCCTCACCCAGCACCGGCCGCGCCGCCATGTAGATCAAGATGGTGCCGAACAGCGCGAGCGCGATGCCGACGCTGCCGAGGATAAAATATTTCCACGCTGCTTCAAGCGCCTCGTGGGTGCGGTAGATGCCGACCATGAGCACGGTTGTGAGCGTCGCCATTTCAATCGCCACCCACATCAGCCCGATATTGTTGGCGACCAATGCGAGGTTCATAGCGAACATCAGCATCTGATACATGGCGTGGTAGAAGCGCACATAGGTCGGTGTCAGCCGGCCGATTTCAATCTCGTGGCTGATGTAGCTCGCGCTGAAGGCGCTCGTTGTGAAGCCGACGAAGGTGGTGAGAACGATGAAGACCTTGTTGAGGTCGTCCACCAGGAGATAGGGCCCGGACACTGGCTCGACGACGAACAGCGACAGCGCGGTGAGGAACGTGGCGAACGCTGCCGCGACGTTGAGTCGCGCGGTTAACCTATAGCCGGGCAACGCCGCGAGCACGGCCGCGGACACTGCAGGGATCAGCAGCACGCCACTAAGCGCGTCGATCATCGCCGCTCTCCGCGGAAACGATCGAGCGCCTGGACGTCCACCGTGTCGAAGCGCTCGCGAATGCGGAACAGGAAAATGCCGATGACGATGAAGGCGATCAGCACAGAGAAGGCGATGGAGATCTCGACCACCAGCGGCATGCCCTTGGCGCCGGTCGCTGCCAACACCAGACCGTTTTCCAGAGACATAAAGCCGATGACCTGGCTCACCGCGTTGCGCCGCGTGACCATCATCAAGAGGCCGAGCAACACCACCGCCAGCGCGAAGGCCAGATCCTCGCGCGCCAGGGGATCGGCATCAGCGGTCACCCGCAGCATCACCACCATGGAGAGTGCGACCAGTCCCATGCCCAGGAGCATTGCCGGGCCGACGCCAACCACCGTCTCGATCTCGCGATGGATACCGAGCTTGACGATAATCCGGTGCAACGCCACGGGAATGATGATGGCCTTAAAGATGAGCGCGATGAGCGCCGTCAGGTAAAGATGTGGCGCATCCTGGATGAAGGCTTGCCAGGCCACCGAAGTCGCCAGGATCAGCGCGTGCAACGCGAATGTATTGAGCAGCGCATAGAGCCGATCCTGGTAAAGCTGCATGAAGCTCACCAGCACCAGCGAGCCGGCGAGCAGATGGGCGATGTCGAAGTTGATGCTGTGCATGCTCTAGAGGCTCCGCGACACAAACAGCAACAACGTCCCGAGCAGACCAAGCATCAGGGCGGCACCGAGGAATTCTGGAACGCGAAACACGCGCATTTTCGCGATCGCTGTCTCGAACACGGCGAGCAGAGCGCCGCCGGCGACGAGCTTGGCGAGGTAGGATACAACGCCGATGGTAATGGTCTGCGGGCTCGCCGCCGTGGCGGCAAGGCCCCACGGCACGAACAGGCAGCCGATGAGCGAAATGTAGAGCAGCAGCTTGAGTTCGGAAGCAAGGTCGATCAGCGCCAGATGGCGGCCGGAATATTCGAGCACCATCGCCTCATGCACCATGGTGAGCTCGAGATGCGTTGCCGGGTTGTCGATCGGGATGCGGGCGTTCTCGGCGATCGCCACCATAATCAATGCCAGCAGCGCAAGCCCAAGCGAGACGCGCAGGCCGACACCCGACGACAGCACGTAGGCGGCCATGGTGGAGAGCTGCGTCGAGCCCACGACGAGCGCCAACGTGAACACGATCATCAGCATCGCCGGCTCGGCGAGCGAAGCGATCATCACCTCGCGGCTCGAGCCGATGCCGCCGAACGCGGTGCCAACGTCGAGGCCGGCGAGCGCGAGGAAGAAACGGGCGCTGCCGAGCAGCGCGATGATAGCAATGAGATCCGCCGACCAGGAAAATAGCAGACCGCTGCGGAACGTCGGCACCAGTGAGGCCGCAACCCAAGTACCGGCAAACACGATGTAGGGGATAACGCGGAACAGCCAGGAGGCGCTGTGCGCCAGCACCACCTCCTTGCGCGTGAGCCGGACCAAATCACGATAGGGCTGCAACAGCGGCGGGCCTTGTCGGCGCAAGAGCCGCGCCTTGACCTTGCGCACGAAGCCGGTGAGCAGCGGCGCCAGTAGCAGCACCAAAAGCATCTGCGCGCCCTGTAGGACGAAATCGCGGATCAGGGCCATATCGCCAGCACCAGCAAAAGGAGCACCAAAGCCGCAAAGACCAACGTCAGGTAGCTGCGGATGGTGAGGAATTGCAGGACGTTGAGCCGCTCGGCCACGGTCCAGACGCCGCCGGCAATGGGCGCATAGGCAAAGTCCCAGATCAGATCATGGATTTGCACCGTGAGCCGAGCCGGTGCGGTCGAACCGGGCGGCGGCATTTCGCCGATCTCGCGCGCGGCAAAGACGGTCGTGCCGAAAATGCGGCGGATCGGCTGAGCAAAGCTCGAGGCGGTATATTGTGTCGCCGGGCTGGGGTCGGGATAGCCGCAATCCCAAGCCGGCCCGCGACGCATTTTGTTGGAGGCGAGTCGGTGAATGGCAAAAGCAGCGATCGAGCCTGACAGCATGACGAAGATGAAAAGCAGCAAGCCGTCGTAGGAGCTGCGACCTTCGGCGATAGGGACGATGGCGAGCCACGCAAGGCCTGCCTGATGCGGCATGCTCATTCCGACGAGCGCCTGAGCAACCGGCGCCAGCGCGTCGAGGAATATGCCGGGGAGCACGCCGGCGACGAGACACAGCGCGGCGAGGAAGAACATGGCGGCGAGCGAGTTGCTGTCGGTCTCCCGCGCGGAGGCGGCTTCCGGCGTGCGCGGACGGCCTAGGAAGCTCACGCCGAAGGCCTTGACGAAACAGGCCGCTGCGAGAGCCGCCGACAGCGCCAGCAGCGCACCGACCGCCGGCACCAGGAATTTGAGGCCCCAGGACGGCAGCTGCGGGCTCTGCAGGATGGCCTGGAAGGTCAGCCACTCGGAGACAAAGCCGTTGAGCGGCGGCAGCGCCGAAATCGCTACGCAACCGATGAGGAACGCGAAAGCGGTCTGCGGCATGCGGTGAATGAGTCCGCCGAGATGCTCCATGTCTCGGGTACCGGTGGCGGTGAGCACGCTGCCGGCACCGAAGAACAGCAGGCTCTTGAACACCGAATGGTTGAATACGTGGAACAGGCCGGCAGTCAGCGCCAAGGCCGCGGCCCAGGCCATGCCGTGGGCCTTGAAGGCAAGCGCAAGGCCGAGCCCGATAAAGATGATGCCGATGTTCTCCACCGTATGATAGGCGAGCAGGCGCTTGAGATCGTGCTGCATCAACGCGTAGAGCACGCCCATCACCGTGGTCGCGCCGGCAATCGCAAGCACCAGTATGCTCCACCACCAGTCCGGGGGCCCAAGCAGGTCGAACACGATACGGATAAATCCGTACACCGCGACCTTGGTCATGACGCCGCTCATCAGTGCCGAAACGTGACTGGGCGCAGCGGGATGGGCGAGTGGCAGCCAGGCATGTAGCGGCACGAGCCCAGCTTTGGAGCCGGCGCCGACCAGCACCAGAACCAGCACCAGCGCGGCGAGGCCATGGGAATAATGCGCGGCGCGGATGGCCTCGAAGGCGTAGTCGCCGCCGGAGCCCGCGAGCAGGCCGAATGAAAGCAACAGCGCCAGCGTGCCGAAGCTCGCCATCAGCAAATAGATGTAACCGGCGCGCAGGTTTTCGCGCACCTGATGATGCGAGACCACCAGCGCCCACGAGGTAAGTGACATGAATTCCCACGACAGCAGGAAACTGAAGGCGTCGTCCGCCAGAACGACAAGATTCATGGCACCGAGATAGGCCGGATAGAACGGCAATACGCGCGCCGGCGACGTTTCGTGGCGCCCGTAGCCGAGCGCGAACAGGCTTGCCACCGCGCCGCCAAGATTGACCACGACTAGAAAGAAGGCGGAAAGCGCATCGATACGGAAATGCGCGCCGAGCCAGGGAAGCCCCAACGGCAAAGTGACCGCCGGCGGCGGCGACTTTCCGAACAGACAGATCAGCGCGACCGTGGTCAGCGTCAAGGTGATGACGAGGCTTGCGCTGTAGACAGTGCCGGTCCCGCGCGGCGATGAAGCAACCAAGGCCGCGATGGGAGCAAGAGCCATCAGCGCCGCAACGCCGTAGAGCGCATAGAGGACGGTCATTTGAGCCGCACCCCGCGGCCGCCGGCGACTGACGGTGCGCCGTCGCCGATCAGCTCGATGCCAGCTGCGGCGAGTGCATCGACGAGCTTCATGAGGGAATCGACGTTGCCGCGCACGACGCCGTCGCTCGATTCCATGCGCTGGATCGTCGGCAGCGAAAGCCCGGAGCGTCGCGCCAGTTCGCGTTGGTCGATGCCGAGCAAAGCCCGTGCGGCCCGCATCTGCCCGGCGGTGATCATGAGCCAAGGGTCATTATTTTAATTCAGAATCTAAGTTATGTAGTCTCATACCTCTATTTTGATATGTCAAGTATCAGCCAAAGAAGGCGGACGTCGTACGATTCGGCCTTTGACAATTGCTGAGGCCGGCTGCGTTCAGGCCACGATGAGGGCGGTCTCGCGTGCTGAGTACACCGGCCGAGAGGACGTAGGCACTGGGCTGCTCGGCTTCTTGGGCAACCTCGTGTTCCATTTCGAGAGTCAGCAGACGGAACACTTCCGTGGAAAAATCCCCCTCGTCGTGCCGAGCACTGCGCACTACAAATTCGACCATGAACTTTTTCTTCTTGCTGAAAGCTCTAATCGTAAAAGTACCTAGGAAAATTCAGTATAGGCCTGTACGACGGCATCCGCGACGGTTGTCAATTCAACCAGACCGCCGCAACATTTGGGGCCATTGAGCGGTCCACCCGTCTGCAGCCGGGACCAACCTGACGGAAGCTGCCTCACAAAAAGCGCGGATGTCGGTGAGGAGTCATTCGCGTCCTGGTAATTCAGCTCTAACGCCGCCGTTTGTCCGCTCTTAGTCCAATACCGTCCTAGATTTCGCGGCGCGGCGAAGGACGCGTTGTGCCAATAGCCGGCATGAGGCGCCGCTTGGTTTCAGGTGCTACCTGGGTTCGGCTACCTGACCGTCAGCGCTCAAATTGCCACGGTAGCATGCGCCGGACCGGAGAAATGGCTGGCATACCAGCGTCGAAGATTAGATGCGCCCCAGCAGCATAAGCACGACCACGATGATCAAAATGGTACCGATAAGGCCGACACCGCCATGACCGTAGCCATAACCGTAGCCGCCGAAGCGGCCACTGAAGCCGCCGAACAAAAAGATAACTAGGACGATGGTGAGGATGAGCCCGATAGACATAGGTTTCTCTCCCGTAGAAGTCTCAAACCGACATTTTGTTTGCCAGCGCTCGTGTCGCGCCGTTACTTCGATCCAACGCGTAGATTACTGCCAGGGACAATAAGCGACACATTGATCGACAATGTCGCCCTCCATCGTTCGTACCTGCTGCCAATTCAATTCACAGCCATCTTCGGTCAGGCCTTGGCAATAGTCTTGCGGTGCCGAGATGTAGGCGTAGGGGTAGTATTCGCCTGAGCCAACGACGATAGCCCCCAAAGTGCTGAGTGCAACAAACGTCTCCCAACTGTTGCCATGACGGACGCGGTATCCGTTACGCCACGCCGAATAGTTCTGTCCGCGAATGACGGTTCGACCGGCGCCACGTGCCGGTGCACCGCGTAGGCTTGACGCGGTAACGGCTCTGCTGCCTTGAGGCGTAACGACACGGGCGGCGGGCGGCGGCGCCACGCTGGCGTGGGTACCGGCCGGGGTGGCCGCTTGCGGCACGGCCTTCGGGTGCCGGGCAACGCGCGCCGAGGCAGCCGGTCGTGCGCTCGGGCCGTTGCGGTGTTGTGTTGCCACGCGCGGCGTGGTTTGCCGCGGTGTCGCTACACGCTGAGCTCTCTGCGGCGCTGCGACGCGCGGAGCCGTTCTTTGCGGCGCCGCTACCCGAGGGGCTGATCGCTGCGGAGCAGCGCGCGGCTGAGCTGGGCTCTGAGTCGGGGCGGTCTTTTCTTCTTCAGCAGCAGCGGCCGCTCGCGATAGCCCAGTGCCCGGCATAGCTGACGCAATCAGTACGGCTGCGGCCAATAGGCCAACAGTGAAAATCGTAAAGCTTGTTCTGGTTGCCATATTAAACTCCGCTTGACCGATGTTTCGTGCGGGCCATAATTTCTATTTTTGATGCTTCACCGGAATATTCCTCGGCCATGAGTCGGAGGTCTCTCGCCGTCGAGAGGTCCATGCAGTCCCGCGAGAGACGATGACAGCGGTCCGCCTGTCGTCGCAGATAATCGACTCCCAATTGCGTTCCTAAGCCCATCGTCATGTCCGGCCCTAATGTCGGCGAATCTAATTTCGGTGAGGTGAACTCAGAGCGGCAAGTAGCCGCCCGGACCGCGAAAGCGCGAACGCCAAGCGGCCACTCAGCGCCATCCGCAATGACGATGGCCGTAGCCATTGGTCCAGCAGTGGCGATGCCGATGCGTCACGACATCAGGACCGCCGACCACACCGCCAATGACGCCGCCGGCGACTGCGCCGACAGGGCCGGCAACGACAGCGCCGGTGCCCGCGCCGATAGCAACGCCTTCCAGTGTCCCGGCCTGGGCGGCCACGGGCATCGCAATCAGAGCCAGCGCGCATATTCCAGTCTTGATGATCGAACGCATGCAATCTCCTTGGTTAAGTTAGGTCAGTAAATATTGGTTGGACCCGCGTTGTTGTTATGTGACGCAACCCGGGTCGGCTCGACGGTCGTTGCGACGGTATTTGGATTCGGCAGAACGATGATTTTCGTGCCAACATTCACGCGACCGTAAAGATCGATGTTGCGGGCATCCCCATATGCTGTGGGTAACATCAAAAGTCGCAGATAAAGTACCGTTGAGCGGAAGACCGCTCGACACGGAAGGAGTTTTTCATGTTCAAGGCAGCGCAGTTTCGAGCAAAAGCACAGGAAAGCGCAGAATCGCTTAAGCATACCAATGTCCCAGCCGAGATCCGCGAATTTCAACGGTCGGTGCAGAGCTTCAACCAGTTGGCCCAAAACGAAGACTGGCTTGCCAACAATTTCGAAAAAATGGTGCACGCGGGCGACGCTTTACCTGCGGTCGAAACCACCACGGCGGACCCAGGCTCAGCGCCCATCGTCGAGATGGAGGAAAAAGTCCTGCGCTGTCTCGGAGCGGCCGTGATCATGCAATGGAGTTCGATCCCGACGAAACTCCAACGCGATCTTTTCGATACTGCTGGATCGCTGGGCGACGTGCTGCAAACGGTTGCTTTAAGAGGCCAGATCGCCCGCTTTCTGCACGGCCACAAAGACGAGGAAGTCACCATGAAAGGAACACTGCGCAATGCATAATTTCCAGGTAGGCCAAATTGTCGAACTTGAGCCGAATGCCCTTCGGTCTTCAGCTCGGGGCGTTTATGAAATTCGCCATCTCGTTCCGGCGTCGGATCGCGACGCCAAAGATCCATGCTATCGGATCAAAAGCGTCGTCGAAAAGCACGAACGAGTCGCCGTCGAAAGCGAACTTACGCTTCGTTAACTATGCTTGCCTGTTGATGTAGACGGTTACGGCCTTTCCTGCCGCCGCGCTGAAAAGAAAGCTATCGAGCACGGAACCAATAGCCCTCGCCGCAGCTTGATGTTGCGTCCAGCCCCAGGCGGTTGGAATTACCCAACCAATGGAGCTTCCATGCAAACCAAATTTCTGGTTCTGACGATGCTGCTCGCCACCATGGCTTTGCCGATGGCGGCGCAGGCACAAGGCACCGTGCGCGGCGCACAGGAGGGCGCGCGCCAGGGTGACAATGTTGCCGGGCCCGTCGGCGCTGTGGTTGGTGGCGCTATCGGCGCTGTGACCGGCACGGTCGGGGGCATTCTTGGCGTCGAGGATCGTCCGCGCTTCCGCACCTATGTCGTGGAGCAACGGCTGCCATCCTATCGCTACGAGCAGCCTCTCGTCGTCGGTGCTGTTCTGCCCGAAAGCGGCCTGACTTATTACGACATTCCCGGCGAGTACCACGTTCGGGGCTATCGTTACGCCTATGTGAACGATCACGCCGTGCTGGTTGACCAGCACGCGCGTCAGATCGTCCAGATCATCGACTAGTTCTCAACAGCGAAGGATAACAACATGTTGAAAATCACGACCATTGCTGCACTCTCCGCGCTTGCTTTGATGGCGGTGTCGCAGCCCGCCTTCGCGCGTAACGAGGGTGGCGCCGTCGCGGCCGGTGTTATCGGTGGCTTGGCGGTCGGCGCGATTATCGGGTCGCAGACCAATCGCGGCTACTACGGCGGCCCGGGCTATTACGAGTCTGGCTATCAGCCGGTTTACACCAACTGCCGCTTTGAGCGGGAACAGGTCGTCGACCAATACGGCCGTTATCGCACGCGGCGCATTCGCGTCTGCGACTGATCGTCAAAGCGACTGCTCTGAACCTCGACCCCGCCGTGAAGACGGCGGGTTTTTTACATCGTACGATGTGAAAATTCGATCAGGCGCTGTCCGCTTCGGGTCGATGCTGTTGAAAAAGGCCTCGCGATTATCGGCGAACAGTGATTCCGTCTGCTTGAGACTATCAGCGGCGGAGGTTTGCCATGATGGGTCGGCAGACGGGCGATCAGAGCCAGTTATTCTATCTTTTCAAC